>Ga0070734_10002583_pt1 | contig 21302 bp, 16 predicted proteins | sample Coa_R1_8_FD_66444 | JGI IMG/M metagenome (GOLD analysis project Ga0070734, IMG submission 66444) | Surface soil microbial communities from Centralia Pennsylvania, which are recovering from an underground coalmine fire - Coalmine... | ecosystem: Environmental > Terrestrial > Soil > Unclassified ...
GTTGTCGTCACGGTTACCCGAAACGCCGCCGGGAAAGCCCAGCACCTCGTGGTGAACCATCGGCCCCGCAGTTCGGTGATGCTCTTCGCCCGCTTGATGGGCGAGAAGTACGCGGGCACTCCTCTTGCCAGATACTTTATCACCAGGGAGTCCTGAAGCGGACGTTTCGACGATGCGGAATGCAGCGCCATCCGCTAAGGAACCCCGCAAAAGCAAACCGGTCAGAAGCGTATCACGAGAAGCACGCATGGCTGACCAGGTGAAACTGCGGGGTTCCTAAGGAGATTGATATGAACGTTGTGAAAGCGGCGGCGGTTCAACTGAGTCCCGTCCTCTACAGCCGCGAAGGAACTATCGAAAAGGTCGTGCGGACGATCCACGAGCTTGGCCGGCAGGGAGTGGAGTTCGCCACGTTCCCAGAGACCGTGGTTCCTTACTACCCTTACTTTTCGTTCGTCCAACCGCCTGTACAGAACATCGTCGGACCCGAGCAGCGAAAACTGCTCGACCAGGCAGTGACGGTGCCGTCCCCGGCCACGGACGCCATTAGCGAAGCTGCCAGGCAGGCGGGAGTAGTCGTGTCCATCGGCGTCAACGAGCGTGACGGCGGAACTCTGTACAACGCGCAGCTTCTCTTCGATGCCGATGGCGCCTTGATCCAGTGGCGCCGCAAGATATCGCCCACCTATCACGAGCGCATGATCTGGGGCCAGGGAGACGGCTCGGGCCTGTGCGCCGTTGACAGCAGGGTTGGTCGCATCGGTCAACTGGCATGCTGGGAGCATTACAACCCTCTGGCGCGGTACGCGATGATGGCCGATGGAGAGCAGATCCATTCTGCGATGTATCCGGGCTCCATCTTCGGCGACCTGTTTTCCCAGCAGACAGAGGTCAACATCAGGCAGCATGCGCTGGAGTCTGCATGCTTTGTCGTCTGCGCGAGCGCCTGGTTGGATGCCGATCAGCAAGCGCAAATCATGAAGGACACCGGCTGCCGCATCGGGCCGATCTCCGGCGGTTGCTTCACCGCAATCGTGGCGCCCGATGGAACCCTGCTGTGCGAGCCTATCCGCTCGGGCGAAGGCGTCGTCATCGCCGACCTCGACTTTACGCTGATCGACAAGCGCAAGCAGATGATGGACTCGCGCGGCCACTACAGCCGGCCCGAATTGCTCAGCCTCCTGATTGACCGCACCCCCGCCGCACACGTTCACGAGCGCGGTGCGCGGCACGTTTCAGGTACCGAGCAGTCCTCACAAGAGGACCGTACCACGGTCCCGGTCCAGCGATTCAGCGTTGCTTCGTGCAGACCATTTGAAGAGGAGGTCACAGATGGAGTTGATCAGAGCCAGTCGCTTTCCCATCTCCAGAACCCTGGGGCCGATGCGGGATCCCAAGGGAGGCATGCGATGACATCTATCGCCAGTTCAGCTTCCGAGGTGAAGGTTTAGCATCGCTCGCTCTTGATCGAGCGTGGTTACGAGGAATTCACCGGGCGGCTTGAGCAGATTCTCGGGCGGTTCGTCGCATCAAAGCTGAAAGGCCTGACACCCGATGGCGCCATGGAGGTGCTGAAATCAATGGAGGGCGAGCAGGGGTTTATGATTATCAATATCTTCGACCATGGTGCGGACCTCCTGATGGTCGGCCAGCGCCGGAAGGCCAAGCAGTACCTGATCGGCAATCCACTCGTGGCGATCCAGATAACTCGCTATGACATCCGTGCGGCACTTTATGCCCCGCTGCGAGTGCTCGTCTTCGAGTCCGAGCCTGGTCGCACGGTCGTCGAATTCGATCAGCCTTCAACGCTTTTCGGTCAGTTCGGACGAAATGAAGTCACCGCCGGAGCTGTCCAGAGTGATGGAAAGCTCGATCGCATCATCGCGAAGGCCGCAATGGCCTAACACGGTGATAAGTAAAGGGGTTTAAGATGTCTCAGATTGAACGTGAAGCTGGTTTTGATTCCACGCCCGTATGCCCCGAGCAGGCAGGGGCTTCGGGCGCCTATAGCAACAGTGCGATCGCAATGATGCCGCCGGGAGAAGCGCAGCCTGCGTCACTGCAGGAGCGAGTTCTCGCTGTTAAGATCGCAAGAGCCATGTTGTCCGGCCCGCATCAAATCACTAAAGATGCGACCGTTGCGGAAATGGGCGCCGACGGAAATCTCATCATTTTGCGCCAGGGCACCAACGACTGGGTCTGCTTTCCCGGAAATGAGAATGTGATCGGCAATGTCCCGATGTGTGCCGATCCCATGGGGCTGCAATGGATGATGGACATCATGGCCAAGAAGCCCAGGCCTACGAATTCGGCTCCGGGACTTATCTATATGCTGTGCGGCGCTACGCAGCACAGCAATACGGATCCGAGCGACAAAACAAGCCCGGCGATCCCCATTGGACCACACTGGATGATTCTTTGGCCGTTCGATGCAAAGAGCTGCGGGCTGCCCAACACCGTGAGAGACGCAGGCGCATGGGTTATGTTCGATGGCACTCCTTACGCCTATTTGCACATCTGCGGTACGCCGTGGATCGGGAATGAGTACGTACCCGGTCAGATACCGATCTGGACGATGCGATATGGCAGGCCATAGGAGACTTGAGAGAAGGAGCAAAACATGAATCCGAAATCAAACGAAGTGATCACGGATGGAAGCAACATCACAGCACCGACACAATTCATCGAGACGCGGCTGGAGAAGTATGCGTATCGCCGCTTCGGAAGGGGAGCAGGCCCACCGCTCTTATGTCTTCAGCACTTTTCCGGAACCCTGGATAACTGGGACCCCGCCGTGACGGATCCCCTGGCGTTGGAGCGTGAAGTAATACTTTTTGAAAGCGCCGGTCTCGGGCGTTCCTCGGGTGAGGTACCCGAAAACGTGAGTGGAATGGCGGCGCATGCGATGGCATTCGCGGAGGCTCTCGGTCTCACACAGGTAGACTTGCTTGGTTTCTCGCTTGGCGGCATGGTAGCGCAGCAGATTGCATTGGACCGCCCTTCGCTCGTCCGCAAGATGCTCTTGGTAGCAACGGCTCCGGAGGGCGGTGAGGACATCATGCACCTGGAGACACCGGAACTGAAAAAGATCTTCGACGATCCAAATCTCTCAGGATTTCAAAGGTTGGTGAAACTCTTCTTCACACCGACCGCGTCGAGTCAGGCGGCAGGCGAGGCGTTTGTAGCGAGGCTTGCAGAGCGGAAGGAGGATCGTGAGCCCATATCAGGCCCGAATGTTGCATTGGCCCAGAGAAATGCTTTCCGGGCCTGGGAACGGTTCAGCGGCCCTCGCTTTCAACAACTCGGCGAAATACATCAGCCATGTCTCGTTGTAAATGGCGTGTTCGACAAATTGATCCCGGTTCGAAATTCCTACATGCTGGCCGAACACCTGCCACACGCAATGTTAATGACCTACCCCGACGCCGGACACGGCTCGCTATTTCAGTTCCACGATTCATTCGTGACACAGGCCGCGTTATTTCTGGATTCGGATGATAGGGAGACCTATTTCCGATGATGCTTCCAGGGCAAAGGCGATAGCCTGTTCTAGCGTCATGGCTCGCCCTGCTTCCCAGGCTGCCGAAAAAGCCTCTGTGCCCAGGGCAGCCCGGGAGGCGGCGGCTGTGCGCTCATACTCCTCCACACCGGTCAGGGGAAAGGTGCAGTTCAACATCGCACATAACGCCTCTGCAGCGCCGAACAGGCATACCGCGCGCTCCCACTGCCCTTGCCGTCCCGCCAGCCCCGCGAAATCCTCCAGCGACCAGGCAGTGGCCAACGCATCTTTCCTTTCTCGGCCCAGCAGAAGGCGCTCTTGATAGAGAGTAGCGGCACGAACATAATCTCCCACCTCGCGCTCCACACTCCCCAGAGTGCTGAGTACTTGTAGGATCCAGTAATGCCCGGTCTCTCTGCATAATGCCAGGCTCTCCTCAAACAGCGTTCGAGCCGTATCATTGTCCCCCTGAGAGAAGGCTACACGCCCAAGGTTGGTGAGTGAGTTGGCGATACTCCCCTTATCTCCTAACTCCCGTCGGATCGCTAAGCTCTCCTCAAACAGCGTTCTAGCCGCCTTGTAGTCGCCCTGAGCGTGGGCCACATTCCCCAGATTGTTGAGAGAGTGGGCGCTGCTCCACCGGTCCCCCAGTTCCCGACTTATTGCCAGGCTCTCTTCATACAGCGTTTTTGCCGCCTCATAGTCATTCTGACAGAAAACTGCATTCCCCAGATTGTTGAGAGAGTTGGCGATACTCCCCTTATCTCCCAGCACCCGTCGGATCGCCAGGCTCTCCTCAAACAGCGTTCGGGCCGTATCATATTCGCCCTGGTCAAGAGCCACAGTCCCCAGATTGTTGAGGCAGAGGGTGCAGGACCGGGAGTCTTCCACCTCACGAAAGAGCGCCAGGCTCTCCTCATACAGCGTTCTAGCCGCCTTGTAGTCGCCCTGAGCGTGGGCCACATTCCCCAGATTGTTGAGAGAGTTGGCGAGGCTCCTCTTATCTCCCAACTCCCGTCGGATCGCCAGGCTCTCCTCAAACAGCGTTCGGGCTGTATCATATTCGCCGTGGTCATGAGCCACAGTCCCCAGTTGGGTGAGGGAGGTTGCGATGCCCCCCTGATCTCCCAACTCTCGCCGGATCGTCAGGCTCTCTTCGTGGAGCGCCCTGGCGGAGGCATAATCTCCCTGCCGCTGAGCCAGAGCGCCTGCTCCACTCAACGCCTTCGCCCGCACCGCCGTCGCCTCCTGCGCTCCCTCCCGATCCAGCGCTCTCCTCAGATAGCCGCGCCCTTCGCTAAAGTCGCCGCGCATATCCCAAAACAGGTACAACGCTCCAGCCAGCCGTAAACCCGTCTCCGCTCCCTGGTCTTGCGTCTCACTCCAGGCCAGCGCGGTGCGCAGGTTATCGTGTTCCCTCTCCAGCCGTCGCAGCCTGTTTCCCTGCTCGGCTCCGCGCAACTGCGGCCCCGCTTCTTCTGCCAGGGCCAGAAACCAGTCCCTATGTCTGAGTTGTACCTGCTCCTTTTCGCCGCTTGCTTGCAATCTCTCCGCCGCATACTGGCGTACCATCTCCAACAGACGGTAACGCCCATCTGCCGGCTGCCGTTCCTCGAACATAACAAGGGACTTGTCCACCAGCGAGGTCAGCAGGTTCAGCACATGCTCTGCTGTAACCCTGCCGCCGGCACATACCTGCTCCGCCGCTTCCAGTCTCCACCCTCCAATAAACACAGAGAGCCGCCTCAGCAGCGCCCGTTCCGGTTCGCTGAGCAGACCATACGACCAGTCGAGTGTGCCCCGCAATGTCTGCTGACGCAACTGCGCCGTGCGGTTCCCGACTGTCAGCAAACTCAGATGGTCCTGCAGACGCGAGGCGACCTGATTGATAGTCAACGCTTTGACCCGCGCCGCCGCGAGTTCAATGGCGAGAGGGATCCCCTCCAGGCTTCGACACACCTGCGCCACGGTTCGCGCATTGCTCCCACTCAGCGCAAAGCTCTTCTGCACCGCCTGCGCCCGTTCCACAAACAGTTGTACGCCCTCATAGCCCATCAGCACCCGAAGCAAAGTGGTCGGCCCCTGCGGCAGTCGCTCCGGATCCGGTACGGCTAAGACAGGCACGTTCCAGACGGCCTCGCCCGTGATGCCCAATGCCTCCCGACTCGTTGCCAGGATCCGCACCTCCCCACACTCCTGCAACAGATGGGCTGCCACTTGAGCGCTGGACTCCAGCAGATGCTCACAGTTGTCCAGCACCAACAGCAGACGCTTCAGGCGAAGATGCTCTGTCACAATCTGCAAGGGAGTTCTGCCTCGCTCCTCTCTCAGGCCCAACACAGAGGCTACCTGCTGTACCACCAACCTGCCCTCCGAGAGCGCCTCCAGACCCACCAACCACACGCCATCAGGATACTCTCCAACGACCTCGCTGGCAACCTCCCGCGCCAGCCTGGTCTTGCCGATGCCTCCCATCCCCTCAGGGTCACCAATCGGGAACGCCGCAGTTGGAGCGCCACCTCCAGGCGCTCGTCCTCCCTTCCCACCAGATCGGTTAAGGGATGGGGAAGGTAGCCTTTGACCTTTGGGGCCGCGACGACTTCCGCTGTGACTACCGCCTGCGTGCCGGTCCGCAGATGTGCCTGGGAACGCAGGCGCTGGTAGAGCGTGCTCGTCTGCACATCAGGAATCGCTTTCGGATCGGCTTTGAGCACCTCGACAAACTCTCGGTAGACCTGCAAGGCGGCATTGGTGTCGCCCCTCCTGGCGAGTGCCTCCATCCATCCTCTTCGCGCCGCCTCCTGCCAGGGATCCATGTCCACCGCGCGTTGGTAATAACCGACCGCTTGCGCGTAGTCTCTCTCACTCAGAGCCGCATCCCCCAGCTTCTGAAGCGCCTGCAGGCAGTGGTGTTCGCGCGCAGCACGCTCTTGAAACATCCACTCCTCGAAACAGCCCTCCAGTAGCGGGCCGCGATATAACGCCACCGCCCGTTCCAAATCGGAGAGTTTTCCACTCTTTATCGCCGCATCAAACTGGATCACGTCCACATCCGCCCCCGCCAAATCCAACCGTAAGGTGTGACGGCTGGGCGCCTGCAGCCGCTCGCTCTGATCGCCCAGTCGGCTGCGTAACTCGCTCAATATCTTACGCAGGCTGGTGGACGCCACGGCCTGGTCGCTGTCGGGCCAGAGGGTTGCAGCCAGCCACTCGCGTTCCACCGGCCTGTCGTAGCGCAGGGCCAGCAAGGCTAGCAGCCATAACCCCTTGCGTGAGTGCATGGGGGACAAAGGTTGACCTTGCACCAGCGCCAGCATCGGGCCGAAGAGCGTGAGAGTGAGTTGAGCCTCAGAAGTCTCAGAGGGGATCATGGTTGTGTCGCTTCCTTCCTGGGCGGGACACGCAAGACAAGAGAGAATTCTGACGGGGAATAGTTCGAGAATGGGAACGTTTTTCCTTCCTATTGGGGAACGTTATGCACTTAGTTTCGACATAACAGAACTTCTACACGATAGTACAAGGAGATTTCTGATGACACGCCTTTTCCTGCCCGTCAGTACACGGGATCATATGCTGGGAGCGAAAAATGCCCCCTTCACATTGGTGGAATACGGCCACTATGCATGTTCGCACTGCGCGAGCATAGAGCGCACCGTCATGCAGCAGCAGCGGCGGCTGGATGGGGAACTGCGCTTTGTCTACCGCCACTTTCCACCCACGCGCTTCTTTAGCAGCGCCCAGCGTGCGGCGGAGGCTGCAGAGGCGGCTGGCGCCCAGGGGAAGTTCTGGGAGATGCATCGGTTGCTGTTCGGGTACACGCATCACCTGGAGGACGCGATCCTTGTCTTCTGCGCCGCCACTCTGAGGCTGGACATGCCTCGTTTCCTCAGCGACCTGAATCAGCATGTCTATGCCGAACGGGTGCGCGAGGACTTTGAGAGCGGCCTGCGCAGTGGCGTCAGCAGTACCCCGACCTTCTACATCAACGGCGTTCGCCATGACGATTTCGGCGATGCCGACACCCTGTTGGAGGCGATGGAAAGGAGCTTTGAGGAGAGAGTGAGCCTGTCCGGGGAAAATTCGATATTATGGCAGCCTGCCGCAAAGTAGACCGTCCAAAAATCGTAGACGATAAGGAGCACAGCCCCACCCCTCGATATCGCAACGCGCATGGGGTCATAGCCCCATCTTTCCCACCAGGAACTGCGCCGAGCGCTTGAGTTCCTCAATGCCGTTGACGCCATCCTCGATGGAAACCCAGCCGTCGAAGCCAACGGAGTTAAGAATGGAGAAGATGGCGTCGTAGTCGATGATGCCGGTGCCGACTTCGCCGTGGATAAGCTGGGTGTAGTCCACGATGCCCTCCGGACCGATCTCGACACCCGGCCTGGGCCTACGGTCGGAGGCGTGCATCGTCACCACGCGGGGCGCAACCCGGCGCAGCAGTTCGAGTGGGTCTTCGTTGGCGAGGAGCGTATTGGAGGGGTCGAAGTTGACGCCGAACCAGGGGCTTTCGATCCGGTTCACAAGCTCGCAGAAAATGTCCATCTTCTGGGCGAACTCGGGGAACTGCCAGTAGTTGTCCTTGAAGTGGTTCTCGATAATCAGGACCACATTGTGGTCGGCGGCGAAGGGCAGCAGTTGGGTGATGCACTCCACCACCCAGGCAATGCCCTGCTCCCGGCTGACTTCCGGTCGGCGCTGGCCGGATAGGACGCGGCAGTAGGTAGCGCCCAATGCGCTGGCTGCCGCAATCATTCCCCGCTCCCGCTCCATCTCCGCCTCCCGGTGCGCCGGGTCGGGCGAAGTGAAGTCCGGCGAGGCGCAGAACATCGGGCAGACCAGTCCCGCTGCCTCATGTGCGGCGCGCACCTCAGCCAGATAGCCGGGATCGTGGTTCAGCAACGTGCCGTGATACATCTCCAGCCCGGTGACGCCCAGCGGCGTGAGCGCCTCACCGGCCAGAGCGATCCAGTCGAATACGGTCATGGTCCGGTGGATGCAGATGTCATCCATGTAGCACTTGGGGAAAGCGGCGAGCTTCAAGCGGGTATCTCCTCACATCAGGTTTAGAATGGGTCGTGCAACCCGGCACGTACAGCCAGGCCGCCGCACCATTTTGATCTTCCTAACTATTCGCGTGCGGAGGGGTGAAGTCCTTCGGAATAGTGGGTACTGTCCGACAGATAATTCTTCTGCTCTACCTTGCGGCTCTAAGGGATGGTGTAATGTTAGAGTACATGCCAAAGAGCCAGAATTTACAGGGTATCATTTCAGGTACTGAGACTGTATCTGACATAGATTATTCGCCGTGTGGACCGCCGAACATCCTGAACATCTATTGCTGCTATCACGCAATTACACTTGCCCTCAAGTAAGCTACTTGCAGGGGGTAAGCAAATAGCCATCCCGACACGTTGCATTCCTCTCTTAAATCACCAAATAAGCAAACGAATGAGTATAATAGATCATACGGAAAAAACACGAGAGTAAGTAGTTCACATCTGAAAAGAATAGACAGTGTCTCTGTCTGTATTTGTTTGGAACTCGATGCACGATTCGAGGAAGAGATGTCATGACAGACCAGGAACGAGCAGCCGAATTGAAACGTCTTCGAGCGTTGGTGCAAGCAGATGAACTTCGCGTGGATCTTAAAGAGCGGCGGAATCTCCTCTCTGCCATCACTCCGCTTCTCAACTTTAGCAACCTGTACCATGTCAATGCCTTGCAAGTAGTCGATATCCTAAGCAGGCCGGGCTTCTCGAGCAGGATGTACGATCATGCTGAAGCCCGTCTGGATATGCTCATGGGGCAGGCTATTACAGAACTCGAACACGGACTTACGCCGGCGTCTGAACCGGTTGGGGCAAATGAGCGGATCTCTCAGATCTCATCAATAGAAGTCACTGACCGGAGCGCAATGCTCCGTGCGATAGACCTATCTCGGAAGTGTATGAGTGAACCTGGCAAGGTTTCCCCGAAAGTCGGGGCAATTGTCATCCGCGACGGGCGGGTTATCGGGGAGGCTTTCCGTGGTGAGCAATCTCCTGGCGAGCACGCAGAATATACACTTCTTGAAAAGAAATTGCCCGATGTGACCCTTGCTGGTGCGACGCTATTCACCACGCTGGAGCCATGCACATCGCGAAACCATCCAAAGATACCATGCGCAGAACGAATAGTCGAACGCCGTATCGGCAAAGTCTTCATTGGAATCCTCGACCCGAACCTGAAGATACGCGGCATGGGGGAATTACGTCTGCGCGAAGCGGGCATTCAGATTGCCCGTTTTGACCCGGACCTCATGCCCGTCATTGAGGAACTGAACCGCGACTTCTTGCGGCAGCACCGTACCGGGGCGGGAAAAAGGCGCACGGCAGCCCAGACCACCGATCCTGTCAGAGAAGGCCAACTAGGCCCTAATGGTCACCGGATCGGCTACACGAAACAGGGCGACAAGGTGGAGTGGATTCCCGACGAGGAGAACCCTGGCAAGGAATGGCCACTGCTCCTGAGGCGGAACGACAAGGACATCCTCAAGTCCTACAATGAACTTTGGGATAAGGTATGGTGGAGCAGGCACCAGGCATGGCTGCGGCGGATTGAGAGCGGTGAGGAGATCCTGGCAGACGAACAGAAACCGGTACTGGAGCGGGCGAAACAGGCAGCCCTACGGATCGAAAGGAAGTACGGCAGGGACAATCTGGTTGTTGATGGCTTCGATGAAGGGTTGCTGAACGGGAGGATGTCGGCGCTCGCCTGGGTTCTCGGGTCAGAGTGGGACGAATCCCTCGATACATGAGACTGCCCGGTTTAGCCTTCCGGGGTTCGACACATGCTCTCAGAACTAGCATGATCTGGAGAACCATTGTGACGCCTCTGGGTATCATCTCCATGATCCTAGGCGTTAAGTACTTCATTTGGTTGCATGCCAATAGCAAGTCTCATATGGACGATCCGCACCACATTCGCAAAGTTTCCTTCATGGAGAATAATCTTCACTCTGCGTACAGATAATGCTCGTTTCTGGAACGAGAGATCTTGTTTGCTATTTGGTATCTCGCCGGATATGTAGCGCGGAATCAAGCGCCTGCTGGAACTCCGTCCAATCGTCGCCCTCTCGCGCCAGGATCTGGGCTATGTCAAACCAGCGGTCTGTCGTGGGCGACTCGCGCCGCAGCGTGGCCATGTCGAGTCCCTTCTTATGGATGATGGTCCAGCAGATCCCATAGCCCGCATCGTTTATTTTCTGGTGGGACTTCTCCGCTTCCCCCGCCCGGTTGTGGGCGTTGCTCTGGTCGGTGCCTCCCTTGATTTCGATGGCGACGACAGGCACTTTGCCGCTCCCCGTGATTTCCTGAATGGCAACGTCCGGGTCACTGGCAAGCTGGATCTCAAATACCTGGCCTGCAGGATTCTTCACCGTCAGACCCTTCGCCCGCTGCTCCGTCACATAGGGGGTGGCAGCGGCGATGAGGGATTGGAACATGTCATCGGTCGCCTGCTTGCCGATGGTGTTGTTGTTTCCACCCTGGAACTGGGATCCCAACGTGAGCAGCGGGAGTTCGTTGATGTCCCGAGGCGTGACCGTCGGCGAGATTTGGCGGACCAGATCTGCAAGAGGTGCAGCCATCGTTGCGCAGAAGTCTCCCAGGAGCGCTCTCTGCTTCGCGTTCAGCGTGCCATTCTTCTCCATACTGAAGAACACACCCATTCCGCTGCCAGTCGCGTAAAAGACTTTTTGGGAGACGCCGAGCAGGAGGCGGTAGTAGCCGACGAGTTTGGGGGCCGTCTCCAGCACGATGGGGGTGGGGAACACATGTTCGTCCCGGATGCCAGCACCGGCAAGGATCTGGCGGGCGTCACGCGGCGCATATTGGCTGAGTTGGGCGGATAGCGCGGTGGGGTCAATCTTGCTGACGGCTTCGCTGAGTGCGTCAATAAGAAGGGTGCGGCGGGCACCCACCAGTAGGAGATGAAACGCTACCTGCCGGGAGGCATCCGGCACTTTGAAGGTGGGACTGGTCATGGGACAGCGGCGCCGTTGAGCCGTCTTTCGGCAACGGCGACGTAGGACGGGTTGAGTTCGATCCCGACAAACCGGCGGTTCATCTGGAGTGCGACGAGTCCCGTGGTTCCCGATCCGATGAAGGGGTCCAGGATGAGGTCTCCTGGTTGGCTTCCCAGTGCGATACAAGGCTCAATCAGTGCAGGAGGGTAGGTCGCGAAGTGGGCCTCGTTGTAGGGCTGCGTGTTGATGTCCCAGACCGTCCGCAGATTCCGATGGTTAGGGCCACGCATTGCCCTGTTGTCATAGAGGTATCGCTCGCTCTTTGTGAACAGGAAGACGTATTCATGGCATCGGGTCGGGCGATCCTTCACGCTCTCAGGCTGGCAGTTGGGCTTGTTCCAGATGCAGTCCGCTCTCAAGAACCACCCGGCTTCCTGGAGCGCAAAGGCGAGCTTCCAGGGCACGCCTATCAGATCCTTCGGTTTCAGGCCCTCCGGGGTTGGGGGACGAATGTCCATCGCACGCCCGGCGTTCTTCTTGTCCGGAGCCCTCCATGTGCGTCCTCCGGAGGTATAACTGTCTCCAATGTTGAGCCAGAAGGTGCCATCGTCGCGGAGCACGCGGCGAACCTCCTCGAAGACCTCGACCAGACTGCGGATGTAGTCAGGAAAGGAGAGTTCCAGGCCGATTTGCCCGTCAATACTGTAATCACGGAGCGACCAATAGGGAGGGGAGGTAATGCAGGTCTGGAAAGAGCCGGAGGGCATCTGCGCCAATACCTTCCTGCTGTCCCCGACGACGATGCAGCTATCCTGCGCACCTTTTTCAAAGAAGCAGCTTAAAGCGTTGGGCGCGTTTCCATCCTGAAGCACGCGAACACGCGCATGGGATGGGCGCACCTCGTCATCGAAGTCGAGGGGGAGCGAACCGGCTTGGCCGTGGTCATATAGTTTGCTGGTCTCGGTCACGTTGATCGCCTCATTTTCCGGTCGGCGGAGTCCTGGGAGCCGATGGAGCGGCCGGCCCCGAACCCGAGTTCGCCTCTGGTCCGGCGTCCGCGGCGCGCATCACTTCCACACGCATCCCTTCGTGCAGGTCGTTCGATGGATTGGAGACCAGCTTCTCGTCGCCAACCAGACCGGATAGCACCTCGGCTTCATTCCCGAAATCCCGGCCCAACTGCACCGGCTGGAAATGGAGCGTATTGTCGGGCCGGACGATCGCAACGCGTGTCCCGTCGGCGCCGATGGCGAGTGCATTCGCCGGAACCCTCAGTACACGCTCCTTAGAGCCCATGGCAAAGGAGATCTGTGCGAACATTCCGGGTAAGAGAAGGCCCTGGGGGTTCTTGATACGGATTTCGACCATGCGCGTGCGGGAGACGGAGTCCAGTGCGCCGGACATCATGGTGACCTCACCCAGGAACTTCCGACCCGGCAGCTCCTGTACCGTAACGGTCGCCTTTGTGCCGGAGGCTATCGTCTGGAAATAGGCTTGCGGCACACTCACCTGGATGCGAAGCTCATCGGTACGCGCCAGGCCGAAAAGTCCCAGTGTGGAAACGGTTGCGGTCGGTCCCTGGTTCGTCGTGGCTCCGCCCTCGGCGACAAGACTGCCCACATCCACATTCCGAGCGGTAATCACGCCGTCGAACGGCGCGCGAACCTGCTGGAAGCTGCTGAGGGTGGCATACCTCTGTTGGCTGGCGTACTGAGATCGCACGCCGTGCTGATTGACCTGCACCAGCGTTTGGCCCGACTGTAACGCGGCCTTGCTCGCTTTGACATTGGCTTGGCTGGCTCGCTCGCTGGCAACCGATGCCTTCACGTTCTCCTGGCTCGAGAGGACGTCGGCTACTGCTGCATCCACCGCTGCCTGGGCAGCGTTCACGGCCTCCTGAGCCGACTGAACGTTGGCGTTTGCAGCGCTGACGGCTGATTTTGCGGACTCCGTAGCGGCCTGGGCTACCTTGAGATTAGCCTGAGCCTGATCATCATCCTGTTGTGCGACGAAGCCCTGTTGGAGGAGGGTCTTGTAACGCTTGGCCGTTGTGGCCGCTAAGTCCTGCAGGGCTTCGGATTGCGCCAGAGCCGACAGTTGACCGTCGCGCGCATGTTGCGATTCGGCGAGCTTGGCCTGGGCTTCCGATTTGCTCGCCTTCGCCTGAGCCAGCCGCGCCTGCGCGTTGGTGACCATCGCGCGCGTCTGGGCGGTCGCAGCGGCGGCGCGGGCGGTATCCGCATCGGCCTGCGCAACGCTCGCCCGTAGTTTCTCGACATCGGACTGGGACTGAACCACGGTAGATCGCGCCCGATCCGTATCTGCCTGCGCTTGCTGGAAATTGAGACGCGCTTCAGGAGCGTCTATTTCCGCCAGGAGGTCTCCGGCATGCACGCGACTGCCGATGTCAACATACCGTTTGACCACGTAACCGCTGGCGCGCGCGTAGAGCGGTACGTCGTTTACCGCCTGGATGTTGCCTGGGAGCACCAGATCGCTGCCTCCCGCCCAGTGTCCGGACACGACCTCCACAAGGGGCGACTGATGTGCTGCCTGCTGGGCCTCCGCCTTCAATGTCCGGTCCTGCGAGAGGTGCGGCAATACGCCCAGCCAGACGGCTGCAGCCACAAATACACACCCCCCAACCAGCAGGTAGAGCATCGGGTTGCCCCGCTTAGGGCCAGCGTGGTTATCCTCGTGAACGTTATTTAGGTTGCTATTCATCCGTTGTCTTTCTTGTGCCGTTTGGCTCGAGCTCTACGCATGCTCCCCATTCGTCGCTGCCGGCCCATGCGCTCCGTCTGCGTCCGGCTTGCCCCGCCCGTCTTGCCGTGCCCACTCCTCGGTTTCGCCCTCGTTCTCGTCCTCTTCGGTCTCCACAGCGCCCGCATGCCGATGGATATAGCTATACACGATCGGCACGAACAAGAGCGTGGTAACCGTCGCCACAGACAGGCCGCCGATGACGGCCCTGCCCAGGGGAGCATTCTGCTCTCCGCCTTCACCCATCCCAAGCGCCATCGGCAGCATGCCCATAATCATGGCGCTTGCGGTCATCACCACCGGGCGGAGGCGCGTATATCCGGCTCCGAGCGCTGCCTGGAAGGCATTGTCTCCCGCCACCCGGCGCTCATTCGCGAACGTCACGACAAGAATACTGTTGGCGCTTGCGACCCCCACGCACATGATCGCGCCCATGAGCGCCGGAACGCTGAACGTGGTATGCGTCAAGTAGAGCATCCACAGAATGCCCGCGATGGCTCCGGGCAGCGCGGTGATGATGATGAAGGGATCCACCCAGGATTGAAAGTTGATCACCATCAGGAAGTAGATCAGTACGATAGCGAAGATGAGGCCGAACCCCAGTCCCAGGAAGCTGGAGTTCATGCTTTCGATCTGCCCACGGGTGTGAATGGTCGTGCCGCGAGGCAGCGTGACTCCATTGATGACGCGCTGAATGTCGCTCGCCACGCCGCCGAGGTCCCGGTTCTGAACGTTGACAAAGATATCGTATACCGGCTGCACGTCGTAGTGGCTGATGTTCTGAACCGTGGTGTCGCGTCCGATCGTGGCCAGGTTATTCAATAACAGCGCCGCGCCTCCGCGCGCGGGATCGGTGACAGGAATGTTCGCGAGATCATCCAGGGAGCTCACGCGATACTGCGGGACCTGGGTGACGATCGCATAATTCACGCCGTTCTTAGGGTCCAGCCAGTAGTTGGGAGCCGTCTGGCCGCTGCCGCTCAAGGTCATCAGAATGTTACTCGCGACCTGCGATTGCGTGAGCCCTAAGTCCGACGCCCGGTCGCGATCCACGGTCACATCGATACTGGGCGCATCCACCACCTGCCGCAAGAAGACGTCGGCGGCGCCGGGGATCCCTTTGAACTTCTGCGCCAGATCCTGCGCGACGCTGTAATTCATCGGACTGCGGCCCACAACCTGGACGTCTATGGGCGCCGATAGCCCGAAGTTGAGGATCTGGGTGACGATATCGGCAGGCTGGAAGAAGAATTGCGTATCCGGGAAGCGTTCCGGAAGTCGGCGGCGTAACTCCGCGATGTACTTTGCCGTCGGTCCATGCTTATGCTCATCCAGCGCGATGAGCATTTCCGCTGTGGATGGCCCGATGGCCATGCTGTCGCCGTTGGCAAGGACGCCGCCATTGGGCAGTCCCACGATATTCGAGACAAGCTGGACCTCATCACGGGGGATCACCTCGCGGATCAGGGCCTCGACCTCGCCGACACGCCGCTCCGTCTCTTCTATCCGTGTGCCGGCCGGTGCGCGCACATGCAGACGGATGAGCCCTGCGTCCACGGTGGGGAAGAAGTCCCGGCCGATAGAGGGCACGACAATAAAGGAGAGCAAGAAGAAACCGCCAAAGACAAGCGCGACTTTTTTGCGACTTATCAGCCCCCTGTGAAGCAGACGCAAGTAGACGCCGCGAAAGCGCTCGAACTGGGCGTTGAACCGGATATGCAGCCGCCAGATGAGGCCATACTTTGCGGCGGTCTCCGCGCCGTGCGGAGACCCCGTCCGCCCGGAAAGCGCGTGTTGAATCCCCTCTTCCATCGAATGGCCGGACTCGGCTGCGCGGATTCGATCCACCTCTTTGGGCAGCAGGAGAAAGACGAGGACCGGCACGACCGTGCGCGACAGAAAGTAGCTCATCATCATCGCGAAGACCACGGCCAGCGCGAGAGGCGTGAACAGAGACTTCGCGGATCCGGACAGGAAAGCGACCGGAGCGAAGACGATACAGATACAGGTGGTGGATACGAACGTGGGGCCGGCAATCTGTTGCGCGCCGTCGAGGATCGCCCGTTTCAGCCCTTTGCCCATGGCCAGGTTGCGGTTTGAGTTTTCAATCTCTACCGTGGCATCATCCACGAGGATGCCTACCGCCAGCGCAAGGCCGCCCAGAGTCATGATATTGATGCTCTGTCCGATAGCGCCCAAAATGATCAGCGAGGAGAGAATCGACAGGGGGATCGAGACCGCGACCACAAACGTACTGCGCAGACTGCCCAGGAAGAGCAGGATCATCGCGGCGGTCAGACAAGCCGCGATCAGTGCCTCTCTCACCACGCCCAGGATCGAGTTGCGCACAAAACCGGATTGGTCGAAGAGCGGCGTGATCTTCAGTTCCGGCGTGATCGTTGCGGCGACTTTGGGGATCTCCGCCTTGACGCGTTCGGCAACGTCGAGCGTGGACGCGTTGCCGTTCTTGATGACGGTGATCAGGGACGCCCGCCGCCCCTCCTGGGTGACCAGATTCTGCTGGGGAGCAAACCCGTCGTGGACGTGGGCCACATCGCGAACATAGGTCGTGCTTCCGTTCGCCGTTTTGATCGGAAGATTATTCAGCGCCTCGATGGTATCGGTGCTGCTGTTCAGGAAGACGTTGTACTCTCGCGTGCCCATCCTTGCCGATCCCGCAGGAAGGATCAGGTTTTGCGCATTGATGGCGTTGGAAACATCGATAGGCGTTAAGCCTCTGGCTTGCAGCGCCGGGATATCGATGTCCACCATGACTTGCCGCGATTTGCCGCCCAGCGGGTAGCCGATCGAGGCGCCACGCACGGTAGAGAGCGGCGTCCGAACGAAGTTATTGCCGAGGTCGTTCACCTGCTGCTCGGAGAGGGTCTTGCTGCTAAGTCCCAGTTGCATGATCGGTACGGCGGAGGCGCTGTAACGGATGACAAACGGGGGCGTGATTCCCGGAGGCATAAAGCGGACCAGTCCCGCCGAGATCGCCGTGATCTGGGCGATGCCGGTTTGGACCTCCGCCCCCGGTTGAAAGTAGATCTTGATGACGCTTACGCCCGCCAGCGACTGCGATTCGATGTGCTCGATATCGTTTACATTCGAGGCATAGGCACGCTCCGAGAGCGTGACAATGCGGCGCTCCATGTCTTTCGCGGACACGCCACTATAGTTCCAGAGCACGCTGACGACCGGAATATCGATGACCGGAAAGATGTCGGTGGGAGTTCGAACGATCGCCAGGCCACCCAGGATGGCGATGAGCAGGGCCATGACGATAAAGGTGTATTTGCGCCGTAGCGCAAGTCGTACTATCCACACGGATTACTTCTCCTGTAAACGCGAATTTCCCAATCCCGATGGAATATTTCACACGCATCAATAAAAATCCTCTGTTGGCGCGAAAAAGCCCTGCGCGGAAGGGAGTCCGCCTTGCGGATCGTGTCTCCTGCTGACTTCGGCTGCGCGTTACGGGGGATCCGGAGACGGGGAGAGCCAGCGGGATAGCCAGGCGAGCGCCTTATCATGTTGAGCAGGCGTTACGGCGTGGCCCACGCCCGGCGCGACATCGATCTCCAACTTGTCCTCCGCTTTCGCTCGCTTGTAGGCGTCTTTCGCGGCGGCAAATGCCAATTGCGCGCCTTCGAGGGGGTTGTTGGGGTCCTTCTCGCCATTGAGGATCAACATCGGACGCGGTGCGATGGCCCGCAGCATCTGCGGACAGTCGAAGTCGTCCAGAATGCCGGGGACCACCTTGTTCCAGAGCGCACGGCAGACCCTGGCATTCACCTCCGGCTCGCCCAGGTCTTTGGCGGCGGCCTCATGCGCGGTCCGGATCGTGTTGGCGCGCCCCTGCCAGCGCTCGTTCTCCAGGCTCCACTTCAGCGACTGCACCCCGATAGCCGGGACCACCACCCGGATGCGCGTGTCCGTCGCCGCCGCCAGCCAGGTCTGGATGCCGCCCATGCTGAAGCCGATCATCCCGATCCGTTTTCCATCCACATCCGGGCGGCTCTGCAGGTAGTCCACCGTTCGCCAGAGGTCGTAGACCGTGTCGTAGTAGAAGGGATGCTCCTGCCGCTTCGGATCGGTCTCGCGCCAGGCGCGGATGATCGCCTCGTTGTACTCCTGTGCGCCATGCGCCCCGCCGGGAATGCGTGCGCCATGGTAGCGGGCGTCGATGGCGATGGCCAGCATGCCCCGCTGCGCCAGCTCACGCAGGGTTCCGGCCATCCCCTCCTTATTGCCGCCGGTGCCATGCAGCACGATGACGGCGGCCAGGCGTCCGGTAGCGTTGGTGGGACGATACAGGAGGAAGGGCACGGAGTGCTGCTTCTCGCTGTCGAATTGCCCCCGCTCGATGGTGAACTCGCCCGAGATTTCCGATTGGGAGGTCGGGTGCAGAGGAATTCGAGGACGATCCAGGAGCGCATGGAACCGGGCGCGGCGAGGGGCCGGGGCGGAACTGTCCGGGCCGGCCAGAAGCGCCGTGGCGCACAATAAGAGGAGCGCCACAGGGAGAAAACGCCAAGTCCGTAGAGAGTGCCGCATCACGTAACCTCCTCTGCCGTCTCCCTTGAGGGAGCGCCACTGCGGAAAGCCGATAACGCTATTCCTCTCTCGGCCCGGTATTTCCTGCACGATTTGCCGTTTGCGGCCGCTCGGACCGTGGACATGGCAGGAGACAGCGGCATCGCTCCCTAATTGTTAGCACCGAACGCCAACGAACTCCGAGGAGACTTGCCTTGATCGATACGACCAACCCCTCTGCGCCGCCGGAAATCCATATCCGCCCGGACGGAACCTCTACCTGCATCGAGTTACGGCTGGGAGACCATGGCGTCAGCCGCCTCTGGATCGTGCCCTTCACCCTGCGCATCGGCGCAGCGACGGTGCGTATGGACGGCATCGGGGGGGTGGGGACGGAGGAGACGCACCGGAACCGGGGCTATTCGCGGCGCGTGCTGGAAGCCGCTGTGGAGCACATGCAGCGCGGGGATGCCGCCCTCTCGATGCTCTATGGCATTCGCGATTTCTATCCCAAGTTCGGATATGCCACGGCGGGGCCGGACCACCTGGTCTTCCTCCCCGACCTTCGACGGGATCATACGCTGCCCGCAGGCTGGACCGCCTCGCCCTTTACCGCGCAGGACCTGCCCGCCGTTCAGGCGCTCTACGCACAGAATACGGCGAAGGCGACCGGGGTTGCGGTACGCCCTGCGGAGGGCGGCGTCTGGGCGAACCTCTTGCAGGGCGCAGAGGATCCCGGCAAAGACTCCTGCCGCGTGGTCAGGGGGCCGGATGGAGTGGTTCATGGCTATCTCTGGCGGGCGCGCTGGTGCTGGTATGTGCGGCATGTGCTGGAGACGAACTATAAGGATGCCCTGGCGCTCGGCGAGGTGATGGCGGACAGCCCGGTATCCGCCGCCGCCGTTCTCGCCGCCTGCCGGATCTGGGCCGAGGAAGAGGCGGCCCATCGCGTAGTCAAGCAGGTCGTGCTCGCCTTCCCGCCGGAAGGCCCGCTGGCCGCAGCAGCCATGCGCCAGGACGCGCGTTTTGTGCGGAATTATAGCGCCTGTGGCGGCTCCATGGCGCGGGTGCTGAGCATGACACGCCTGCTGGAAGCGCTCCTTCCGGAGTTGCGGGCCAACGTGCGGGCGGCTCACAGCGCCTTTACGGGCAGCCTCGTGCTCCATACCGAGCAGGAGGCCGCGGCGCTGCAGATCACCCCGGAAGATGTCACGCTTCGCGCGGTGGAGCAGGCAGGCAAGGATGCGCTCCGGATCTCACTGCCTCAATTTGAACTGGCCCGCCTGGCGCTGGGCGCGTTTCCACCTGCCGACCTGCTGGCCCGGCTGCCCGAACCGCCCTCCGAGCCGGCCCAGAGTTTGTTAGAAACCCTCTTTCCGCTCCGGGCGCCGCACATGTACCTCCCGGATCGTTATTGAGCGCCCTCACCGGCCAATGATCCCTTTCGCATCGTGCAAGCAGGCAATCTTTACAAAAATAATTTTCCTTGTGTGTTTCCGAACAGACTTGACACGCGACCGAATCATAGATATACTCTGAATCTCAGGCAGCAATAAGGCCGTTTCCGGCCATGAGATAGCGTCACCATGTTCACTAAGTGGAAACCTTCCAATGGCAGGAAGGCATAAGATCTGGAGGTCTTACCATGTACGAACGAAAAGTGGCTCTGCCAGGCAGTGAAAGGAACCCGCTCCCCGGCGCGCGCCGGATCGGGGATGCCGATGCCGCGCAGGAGATCACCGTGACGGTTTATGTGCGCCCGAACCCCAACGCGTCTCGCGCCATTTCTCCGGAAGAGTATGCTCTCGCTCTACCGGGACAACGGAAGGCGTATAGCGACGAAGAGATCAGCGCGATGTATGGCGCAAGCCCCGCAGACATTGCGGCGGTAGCCGAGTATGGCCGCTCCCAGGGGCTGACGGTCGTGTCCAGCAGTTCCGCCCAGCGCAACGTCCTCTTACGGGGCAAGATTGCCGATATATCCCGCGCCTTCAACGTGAACCTGGGGATGTGGGAGCATTCGCAAGGCAAGTATCGCGGGCGGACCGGGGCAATCTCCGTCCCAACGGAACTCTCTTCCATCATTACCAGCGTTTTCGGCCTGGATAATCGCCGGACAGGCCGCTCCTATCGGCGCACGCCCTCCGCCACCGAGGCGCTGTTCTCCCACGCCAACCTGCACGGCTACCTCCCAACCGACGTCGCCCGCGCCTACCACTTCCCCACACAGGCCGATGGCACAGGCGAATGCATCGCCATCCTGGCCTTCAACGGCGCGACGATGGATATAGGCGGCAACTCTCCGGGCGGCTACAAGTTGGACGTCTTAAACAACTACTTCACCAATACGGTACGGGTGAACCCTCCAACCATCCAGGATGTCGTCGTACACGGTCCGGGCAATGTACCCGGCGATATGACCTCCCAGGACGATTCGACCGGCGAGATCCTGCTGGATCTGCAGGTGGCCGGCTCCATCGCACCGGGGGCGAA
>Ga0070734_10002584_pt1 | contig 21290 bp, 18 predicted proteins | sample Coa_R1_8_FD_66444 | JGI IMG/M metagenome (GOLD analysis project Ga0070734, IMG submission 66444) | Surface soil microbial communities from Centralia Pennsylvania, which are recovering from an underground coalmine fire - Coalmine... | ecosystem: Environmental > Terrestrial > Soil > Unclassified ...
GGCATCAACAACAAGATCAAGACGATGAAGCGTCAAGCCTATGGCTTCCGCGACAAAGAATTCTTCAAACTCAAAATCCTTGGCCTCCACCAAACAAAATACGCTCTAGTCGGATGAACCCATCCTGGTTTTCACACCGGATCTCGACAAGGGGAATACGGCCAAAATCAGTTGCACCAGTCCGGTGAAGGAGGGCCACTACGATCTCGAAACCAACGGAATCACCCGAGCCGAGTCTGGAGCGGGGGTTCCGCTCGGCTGGTACAAGGTGACGTTGAGGGTCCTGGATCTGGGAACCAAGAAACACCCGCAGGCGCCGATCAACGTCCATGATAAATACAAGAGCGTCGAGAAAACCCCGTTGGCGGTCGAGGTGAAGGACAATCCCGAACCCGGTACGTATGACTTCAAGATGACCAAATGACCTCTCCATGAGACGATCCATCCACCTCTTCCCGGCGGGGTTGCGTGGGCTCCTTTCCTATCGCATCCCGATCAGGACCGTCCATCTCGGCAAGGTGTTTGCGTGTCTTTCGATCCTCGGCGTAGCCGGCCTCAGTTATGTAGCCGGGGCGGCCGTGATGTTCTTCCAACTTCCGTCTTCCGATTTTTTGTATCAGGCGTTCACAGGGAGCAAGGCCTGGCACGAACGGGGTAAGCCGGTGGTCAACCCCTTCATCCCTCCCGAAACGGACGTGCCGGAAGGGACAACCGTCGACCAACAAGACCAAACTTACGACGGATTCACTCTCCTCACGACGACCCAAGGGGCACGGGCCACCCTCCTCGACATGCGTGGGAACGTGATCCATCAATGGGCGCTGCCGTTCAGCCAGGCTTGGCCTCGCCCGCCCCACGTCCAGGACACCCTTCGTGACGAACAGATTCATTGGTTTCGCTGTCATTTGTTTCCGAACGGCGACTTGCTTGCCATCTATCAAACGGAGAGCGACACGCCCTGCGGGTATGGTTTGGTGAAACTGAATAAGGACTCCAAGCTGCTGTGGAAATATGCGGGGCGCGTTCATCACGATCTCGATGTGGACGAGCATGGCACGATTTACACGCTGACTCAAGAGCTGAAACGCCAAGCCCCGGCTGGCCTGGATTATCTCCCCACTCCCTATGTTGCGGACTCCCTTGTTGTCATCACTCCCGACGGACGGGAGGTGGAACGAGTTGCCGTTGAGGAAGCAATCCGCGATTCGGCATACTCGCTACTGTTGTCCACGGCGATCGCCGAACAGGCGATTCCCTCCGGTGGCGGGAGGCGGGCGGCCAGCGGCGGGACAATCCCATCACCCACCACTTCATCCTTCGAATTATTCTTGCAGCCCTCCAAGGGCGATCTCTTCCATACCAATAGCGCCAAGGTTCTGACCGCGGCGTACGCGGGGAAGTTCCCTCTATTTCAGGCGGGCCAGGTACTCCTCTCCCTCCGCAGCCTCCATTGCTTAGTGGTCCTGGACATGCGCAAACGCTCCGTGGTCTGGGCGGCCCTGGGGCCGTGGAGGATTCAGCACGACGCGGAGTTCTTGGGCAATGGGCATCTGCTTTTGTTCGATAATCATGGCTGGAACAAGGGGTGCCGGATCATCGAGTACGATCCCGTGACACAAGCCATCCCCTGGGTTTATTCAGATGTAGATTCTGGCCCGTTCCACGCGGCCTTCCGCGGCATGAAACAACGGTTGCCTAACGGCAACACGCTGATCGTCGATCCGGACCATCGCCGGCTCTTTGAAGTGACGCAGGGCAAAGAACTGGTCTGGGAATACTTCTGCCCATTGCCTCCTGTTCCGGTGAACCAAACGGGTGGCGGGTGGCGGGTGGCGGGTGACGGGAGGGACGCACCGCCTGCCACTCACCATGCGATCACCGGTGCGCGGCGGTACAATGCGGATGAGTTGACCTTCCTGAAAGGGGTGGCCCGTGCGCGGCCGTAAACTTTCTCCGATGTACAAGGTCTTGTTCGCACTGGCTGTTCTGTTGCTAGGAGCGAGCCCAGCGATGGCCTACGTCGGCCCGGGGGCGGATGTCACGTTCATCAGTTACGCCATGACCCTCCTGGTGTGGGTCCTGGCGGCGTTCTCGGCCGTCCTCCTGTGGCCGGTCCACGCCTTGCTGGGCAAGATTCGCCGTCGGCGGCTGGCGCGGGACGCGAGAGGAGACCAGGAACCAGAGAAGAAATGATGGCCATTTCCGGCAACCAACCGCTCACCGTACTTCTTCCTTCCGCCACCCGCCACCCGTCACCTGTCACGCGCGATCCATTTTACGTTCCTCCCTTTCTCGATGTTCTCGGTTCGTTGGTTGACCGTTTCCATAAACTCTGGCTCGGACTTGGGCGGCTCGAATCAAGGCTTCTGGCGGAACCACTGAACGCGGTCTCCGTGAGGATGCCGGTTTACGTTTGCGGGCTGGCCCGTTCGGGGAGCACGGTGCTGCACGAAATCGTGGCCTCTGCTCCGGCCGTTGCCACCCATCGGGTCAAGGATTACCCGATGGTGTACACCCCCTACTGGTGGCGTCAGGCGACGGCTCGACAGCGGCCAACAGCTCCACGTGAACGGGTCCACCAGGATAGGGTGCTGATCACGCCTCAAAGCCCCAATGCTCTTGAGGAAATGCTCTGGATGGCCTTTTTTCCCCGCTGCCACGACCCGTCGGTCAACAACCAGCTGGGGGCGGGCAGCAGCCACCCCGCGTTTGAGGCGTTTTATCGCGCGCACCTGAGAAAACTCCTGCTTGCCGAGCGGGCGACCCGCTATGTCGCCAAGGCGAACTATCATGTTGCCCGCCTCGCCTATCTCGTTCGACTTTTCCCAGACGCCAAGATCCTTCTCCCGGTGCGCGCACCGGCCAGCCACATTGCTTCTTTGGTTCGGCAACACCGATGGTTCTGCCAGGGCCAGCGGAGGCATCCGCGGGCGTTGACGTGGATGCAGCGCTCGGGCCATTTCGAGTTTGGCCGCGACCGCCGGCCGATGAACCTGGGAAACAGCGAACGGGTGCGGGCGATCCAGCACGCGTGGGCGCTGGGCGAGGAAATCCGTGGCTGGGCCTGGTACTGGGACATGGTCCACGGCCATCTCGTCCGCTTGCTCGATGACGATGTGCAGGTTCGGGCCGCCACGAAGGTTGTGTGCTTCGAGAATTTGTGTGCCCGGCCGGCGGAAACCATCCGGGCTATCCTGCATCATTGCGACTTACCGGACCAGGAGCGGATCATCGCACAATTTGCGCCGTCGATCCGCTCTCCCGATTATTACCAGAGCCCCCTCTCCTCGGCAGAGCTGGCGTTCATCCACGAGGTGACCGCCGCCACCGTGACCGCCCTGCGGGGTGTGCAATAGGCGTCTGCGCAACTCCATCGTGGTCCGGTTGGTTGTGTCGGCTGCGTGGCGGTTCGCACAACCGCGCGGGCACATCAGCGCGGTTGTGCGAACCGGCGCAGCCAGGACTCCTTAATCAGATTTCTTCCAGCGTAGGATCGGCTCCTTGGCCGCGCGCACCTCATCCGGCCGGCTGATGCCGAGGCTGTGCGGAGCCTGGTGCAGGAATTCGGGCTCCTCGCTGCGGATGCGCAGCAACGCTTCTGCAAAGGCATCCAGCGTTTCCTTGCTCTCGGTTTCCGTTGGCTCGATCATGATTGCCTCGGGCACCACCAGCGGGAAGTAAACGGTCGGCGCATGGTAACCAAAATCCAACAGCCGTTTGGCGATGTCCATGGCGCTGATTTTCCGCTCGCGCCGTAAGCTTCGGGCACTGGCGACGAACTCGTGCATGCAGCGGTCGCCGTAGGGCACCTCGTATTCCTTCTTGATCCGCGCGAGCAGGTAGTTGGCGTTCAAGACGGCATTGGTGCTCACTTCACGTAACCCCTGCGCCCCCAGAGTCCGGAGATAACAGTAACCCCGTACCAGGATGCCGACGTTACCGAAGAAGCTGCGTACTCGACCGATCGACTTCGGCCGATCGTAATCCAGGCGGAAACCAGCGTCGGTTTGCATCACCAGCGGCGCTGGCAGAAAAGGGGCCAGGTTGGCCCGCACGGCAATGGGCCCGGCTCCCGGTCCGCCGGCTCCGTGCGGACCGGTAAACGTCTTGTGGACGTTGTAATGCATCATGTCCACGCCGAAGTCCCCGGGCCGGGTCCAGCCCAGGATAGCGTTCATGTTCGCGCCATCCAGATAGACGAGGGCCCCTTGCCGATGCAGCAACTCTGTGATGGCCGCGATCTGATCATCGAACAGTCCCAACGTGTTCGGATTCGTCATCATGAACACGGCGGTACGTTCGTCGAGCTTGGTCCCCAGGTCCTGCATGTCCACCATGCCCCGGCTGTTGCTCTTGATTGTGACCGCATCGAAGCCGGCGATGGCCGCGCTCGCCGGGTTGGTGCCGTGGGCGCTATCGGGAATCAGGACCCGGGAGCGCTTCTCGCCGCGATCCCGAAAATAAGCGGCCGCGACGAGCAGGGCCGTCAATTCGCCATGAGCCCCCGCGGCCGGTTGGAGTGCGACGGCATCGAGACCGGCGATCTCGGCCAAGATGGTCTGCATCTGCCAAAGCAGCTCGAGCATTCCCTGGCATGATTCGTCGCACTGCAAGGGATGAAGGTCGGCAATCCCCGACAGCCCCGCCAGTCGTTCGTGCCGCTTCGGATTGTACTTCATGGTGCACGAGCCGAGCGGATAGAAGTTTGTGTCGATCGACATGTTCCGCGTCGACAAATTGACGAAATGGCGGACGAGGTCGATCTCCCCGACTTCGGGCAAAGGTGGCGGTGCCGCGGTCAAGGCGCTCTGGGGAAGCAAATCCTTGGCTTCGGGCACCGGCACATCGCAGGATGGCAGCCGATGCGTCCGGCGACCCGAATGGCTCAGTTCGAAGATGAGTTCCGTCGATTGCGTTCGCCGCATGGTTGCTTAGGACCTAACCCTTCATGGCCTGTGCGAAGGCCTTTACCAGGCCATCGATCTCCCCTCGTGTACGCTTCTCTGTCACGGCAACGCTCATCCCATCGGCGAGCGTCGGATACCAGCGACCCAGTTCCAGGCCGCCGTGGTAACCATGCTGCAAAACGCGGCCAAGGATGCTCGACACCGTGCCTTCGATGGTGAGCGTGAATTCTTTGAAGAACGGCCGCGCAAACTTCAGCTTCACTCCGGGCAGATGGGTCAGTTGCTGGGCGGCATAGTGGGCTTTCCGCGCGCACAGCTCTGCTGTTTCCTTTAATCCTTGCGGACCCAGCGCGGCCAGATAAACGGCAGCCTTCAAGGCCATCAAGCCTTGATTCGTACAGATGTTGCTCGTCGCTTTCTCCCGGCGGATGTGTTGCTCGCGCGTTTGTAGAGTCAGAACCCAGCAGCGTTTTCCGTTGCGGTCCACCGTCTGGCCAACCAGCCGGCCGGGCATCCGGCGCACAAACTTTTCCTGGCAAGCGAGAATGCCCAAGAAGGGCCCGCCATAGACCATGGGGTTGCCCAAGCATTGTCCCTCGGCCACGGCAATGTCCGCACCATATTCGCCGGGTCGCTTTAACAACCCCAGGCTGATTGGGTCAAAACTGACGATAAAGAGAGCACCCCGGGCGTGTGCCGTCTGAGCCAATGCTTCGACTTCTTCCAGCCCGCCGAAAAAGTTCGGATGCTGGACCACGACGCACGCCGTCTCATCATCCACCGCCTGCTTCAGATCCGCTGGATCGAGGAACCCCTGGGGCGTCGGCAAGGTCTCGACGCCGGCATCCAGGTTCGCCAGGTACGTACTCAAGATCTGGCGGTGTTCCGGATGGACGCTTTCGGCAATGAGGACTCGGCCATAGCGCTGCGTAACGGTTCGCGCCATGAGCACGGCTTCCGTCACGGCACTGCCGCCATCGTAAAGACTGGCGTTGGCCACGTCCATGCCGGTGAGCTGGCAGATGAGCGTTTGATACTCGAAGAAGGCTTGCAGGCTTCCCTGGCTGGCTTCGGCCTGGTAGGGCGTATAGGCCGTGTAGTATTCGCTGCGGCCAGCGACCGCATCAACGACGGCCGGGATGAAATGATCATAGCAGCCACCGCCCTGGAAGCAGACGCTGTTCAACGCGGCCCGATTCCGCGATGCCAGTTCCTGCATGTGCTGGGTCAATTCCAGCTCGGTCAGGGCAGGAGGTACGTCCAACGGCCGCTTCAACTGGAGCGCAGCCGGAATGGGCCGAAAGAGATCGGCAATCGAAGCCGCACCGATTTCGGCCAGCATCGCGCGTTGCTGATCGGCCGTATTCAAAACGTAGGACAAGCCAATCTCCTCAAGAGTCCGTAATTCATGGTCCGTAGCAGGCTGGCTACGGACTACGGACTGCTAGTGAATCAATGCCCTTCCGAGGCGATCTGTTTCTCATACTGAGCCAGCGATTGCAAGTGGTCAAGGGTGGTGCCGGGCTCGATCTTGATTTTTACCAACCAACCCTTCACGTACGGATCCTTGGCGATGCGGGCCGGATCGTCGAGGAGCTTCTCATTCACCTCGGCCACTTCGCCGTTGACGGGGGCGTACAGGTCGCTGACCGCCTTGACCGATTCGATCTCGCCGAAGCTCTCCCCGGCGAACGTGTGGTCGCCCACCTCCGGCAATTCGATGTAGACCACGTCGGTCAGCTGGTCAACCGCAAATTGCGTGATGCCTACCGTACAGATATCGCCCTCCAGCTTGGCCCATTCGTGTGTCTTGGCATAACGAAGCGATTTGGGATCCATCGGACTCTCCAGAGCTATCCGGAATCAAGGGGTGCGCTTGTAAAACGGCATCGGGACGACGCGGGAAGGCACTGCCTTGCCGCGCACATCCACGTCGCAAACGGTACCCGGCGCAAGATAGGCCGGTTCAAGGTAAGCCATCGCGATGGTCTTGGCCAGGGTCGGTGAGAAGGTGCCGCTGGTGACGCGGCCGATCGGCCGGCCTTCTCGTGTTACCGCGGCGCCTTCACGAGCGATTCGCTTCCCTTCCAGCTCCAAGCCGGCGCGCTGGGGCCGAGACTTATCCTTGGCCTTTTGGACCAATGCGGTTCGGCCGACGAAATTGCCTTTGTCCAGTTTGACGGCCCAGCCGAGGCCCGCCTGGAACGGGTCGGTCTCCTCACTCAGCTCATGACCGTAGAGTGGCATGGCCGCCTCCAGGCGAAGCGTGTCGCGCGCCCCCAGGCCACACGGCTCGGCCCCGCGCTGGAGCAGTTCTTCCCACGCCTGGCGACCTTGCTCCGCAGGGACGATCAGCTCGAAGCCATCCTCCCCCGTGTAGCCGGTCCGGCTGACGATGCTTGGTTGATCGCGGTAAGTCGTTCGCGTCCCGTAGTAGTATGGCAAGGAATCGACCGCGGCAGGGGTTATGCCGCGGCAGAGTTCCACAGCTTTGGGTCCCTGAATCGCAATCATGCACGTCTCGCGTGTCCGATCCTGAACGGCCGCCGGCCCCGAACCTTGGTGCTGCGCGATCCAGGACAGGATTTTTTCGCGGTTCGAGGCGTTGACGACCATCTCCCGGCCATCGGGCCAACCGTAGACCAAAACGTCATCAAGAATGCCACCTTGATCGTTGCAGACCAGCCCATAGCGGATCTGTCCAGGCTTGAGCGTGACGGCGTTGTTGGTAAAGAGATTCTGAACCAGCTCGATTCCCCGCGATCCAGCGAACCAGAACCGGCCCATGTGGCTGATATCAAACAACCCGACCGCGGTGCGCACGGCCTGGTGTTCCGCCACGATGCTTGTGTATTGGACAGGCATATCCCAGCCGGCGAAATCCACCATGCGCGCGCCGTGAGTGACGTGCCAGTCGTACAGCGGCGTGCGATTCGGCATGGGTTCATCCCTCCTGTAAGTACTTTCATCGTATGAAGCCTCAGCGATTGCGTCCAAGCTTCGCAGGGCGTGGCCAGCCGGTCTCCAAGCAAGCCCTCTTCATCCGGAGATCGCTGGCGACTAGATTAACAACAGCCTCTCCATTTGGTACAGGAGTGAGTTGATTTGGCAGAGCAAAATGGCACCATGCGGTTCCTCCGGGTGATCAAGGCAGCGGCGCTGAAGCTCGGCGGCCGGCTCGACCTGGAGCATGTTGGGCAGACCGTCGTTTCGACCCTGGTTGCAGAATTTGACTCGGCCTTGGCCCGGCTTTGGCTGTACGAGGAATCCAGCGACGCGCTCCTTCTCCAGGCCAGTGCTGGACCGTTGAGCGCCTCTGTCCATGGCCCGCGGCGAATTCCCGAACTTTCCCGCAATCCCGACAGAATTGCGGAAGTGGCTCGCACTCGCACCGCATTCATCTCCAACGACCTTGCCGCGGAGAGGAAATTCGACCAAGGCTGGATCCAGCGCGAACAGCTTGCGGGACTGGCAGCGATTCCCCTGGTCATCGGCGATGAGCTGCGGGGAGTGCTCGTCCATTTCGCCCGGCGTGTGCTGGCTGAAGACTTGGTGGAAGCCTTGGCGGTCTTCGCTGCTATCGTGAGCGCGGCCCTCGCCGATGTGCAACATTGCATGTGCGAACAGCAGCTTCGGGCACAGACAGAGGAAGCCCATCAACGTTCCGCCTTTCTTGGCGAAGCGAGTAACGTGCTCGCCAGTTCGCTGGATTATCCGACCACGTTGGCCAGTGTAGCCCGGCTGGCCGTGCCTCAACTTGCCGACTGGTGTGCCGTGTACATGCTCGAGCCGGATAGCTCCATCCACTTGCTGGCGGTGACTCATGTGGACCCGGCCAAGATCGAGTGGGCGTACGAACTGGGACGCCGATACCCACCCAACCCGAGCGCGCCGCACGGTGTGCCGCACGTGCTGCGCACCGGCCTCTCCGAACTTTATCCAGAGGTGCCGGAGACCGTGTTGCTGGCGTACGCACGGGATCAGGAGCACCTTCGGCTGCTGCGCGAGCTGGGGCTCCGCTCGTACATGATCGTTCCGCTGAAAGCCCGGACGCGCATGCTGGGCGCCCTGGGCTTCGCCTGTGCCGAAACCGGAAGACGATACCGCGCCGAAGATCTGGCGTTGGCTGAAGACCTGGCCCGCCGCGCTGCGATGGCGATCGAGAACACCCTTCTCTACCGCGAAACACAGGAAGCGGTCACTGCACGCGATCAGTTTCTCGCGCTGGCATCGCATGAGCTGCGGACACCGCTTTCCCCCATCCAGCTTCAGATCCAGTTCCTGCTCCGCGCCATCCGCACGGGCACGCTCAACAACATCCCACACGAGCGTTTGCTGGAGATGGTGGAGATGTGCGATCGGCAAATCAAACATCTGGTCCAGCTCGTTAACAACCTGCTGGCGGGATTCCGCGGGGGTTAGAGCAGGATGGCTCGTGGGGTGCCTGGGCGCCTTGCCATCTCCGGCAAAAATGCTAGCGTAGGTGAGGAGCCAATCTCAGCGGGACATGGAGGCCACTGCTGAGGAGCATTGCTGCTATGGTAACAGAGTCCAGGAAACGCATCCTGGTCGTCGAGGACGATGCCGCCACGCGCGATGCGGTGGCGTTCGTTCTCGAGGACGAGGGCTATTCCGTGACGGGCGTCGCTAACGGTCAAGAGGCACTGCACCACCTGCGCCGGACCTCCCCGCCCCACCTTATTCTCCTCGATCTCATGATGCCGATCATGAATGGCTGGGAGTTCCGTAAGGAGCAGACGGAAGACCCGGAGCTGAAGTCGATCCCGGTGCTTGTGATTTCCGCGGATCGTGCCGTTCCCCAAAAGGCGGCTGCACTGGGTGCCATCGACTATCTGCTGAAACCGATTGATCTCGATCAATTGCTCGAAGCCGTGCAGCGCTATTGCTGAAGCAATTGGCTGGGAACGTAGAGCGCAGCGGCTGTGCCCGCGCGTGTTCAGCAAGCCGACGAGGCGCTGGGTGGTCAATGGTTCGCCACGATGACCACTTCGCACCGCCGGTACAAATCGCTGTGCCGAGCCAGAAGATGGTGGGCCCCGCGTACGCTGGTCTGGAGTCTTTCCCAGACGGTCGCCGGCAGAAAAAGATAGGTCGGCAGGGGAGAGCGCAGGAACTCCAGGACTTGCTCGTCGTTCTCCAACCGCCGTACCTCGCGGCGGCAATAAAAGACCAAGCTGGGCTGAAAATACTGGTAGCACCCCACGCGAATTTCGCGGTCCGTTTGTTGTACCTTGCCTGTCTGAACCAGTGCTCGCGGTGCTTTGTAGGCATCGAGGGCCACACTTCCCCACGTGAACAACCCACCGATAAATGCGATCGATGCCACGGTAACGCACAGCACGAGCCCTGAGCGGTGCCCAGTGTACAGGCACCGCCATGCCGCCGCCGCTCCGAGGACGGGCACTATTCCCAGGGCTGCCCATGTGCGCAATCCTGCCAACGGAAAGCCATGTAGCGCTGGGATGGGAATCGTGCCCGCAGCGATCAACAAGGCCAGACTGGTTGCGACACCTACCAAGGCGAAACCGGCAATGCTAAGGTGCAGCACCCAGGCAGGCGGCCGAATTGTTCCAGCCCGCCAGCGCTGCAGGAAATGAGCGGTCAGAATCGCAAGGGGCGGGTACAGGGGCAAGATGTAGTTCGGCAGCTTCGTGCTCGCCAGGGAAAAGAAGCCGAACGTGACGGCGATCCAGCACCACAAAAAGCGGTAGCCCGCCGGCAAACCTGGCCTTCTCCCTTCGGTCCACTCTGCGGCCGGCTGGAACGATAGGCGAGCGGAGGGCGGGTCGTCTTCACGGGCCCGTTTCCCGGTCGCATACCAGCCGGCCAATCCGAGAAACACGGACCACGGGGCAAATCCCAAAGCCAGCACGCCAAGATAGTAAAAGACAGGTCCGCTGTGGTGCTCCATGGGATGGAGATAGCGGCCGATATTATGTTGCAAAATGAATCCGTTGAGGAAAGCGATCTTGGTTTCGACCCCGACCCAGACGTACCACGGCACGGCAACCAAGACGAACGCTAACGCAGCCCCCAGTAGCCGCCACTCCCATAACAAGCGGGCCTTTCGACTCCACAGCAGGAAAAGTCCGATGATCGCAACAGGGAGCACCAGCCCAACAGGCCCTTTGGCCAGCACAGCGACGCCCGCACTGATCCCGCTCGCCACAGACCAGGCTCGCTCCCTTCCCCTGCCCTGATCTGCCGCGGTAGAAGAAAGGGGGAGAGGAAGAGGACGGCTAAAGGTTCGCCAAAAGAAGAACAAGGTCAGCAGCGTAGCCGCGTTCAGCAAGGCATCGGGGTTGGCAAAATGGGCAGCAGCGCAGAACAGGCCGGTGGTTGCCAAGACCAACCCGGCTAGCAAACCGGTCGCGGCTCCGAACATCCGCCGCCCCAGCTCGTAGGTCATCAAAACCGCGGCCAAGGCTGCCAGCGCTGAGGGGAGCCGGGCCGCAAATTCATTGATGCCGAACAGACCAAATGCGCTGATTTGCAACCAATAGAGCAGCGCCGGCTTATCCACGCGGAGCTGGTAGTTGTGCGTAGGGACCACCCAGTTGCCGCAATCCAGCATTTCGCGGGCGGCTTCCGCATTGTTGCCTTCGTCAATATCCCAAAGGCTGCACGCCCCCAGATTCGGAAACGTCAAGGCAACGGCCGCGGTCAGCAGCAAGGCATAATGGCCGCAGCGAGTATTGAGAGCGTGGAACATTCCGTTGTTCCTCGATTCCCACGTTGCCGGCAAGCACCGGGTTGTCTCTTCTACACGAGCTGCCCCAGGACTCGCCGGGCTATGCCGAGGGCGAAGCCTGCCAAATTATAGAAACCTTCCCGCTTTTCGCGAGATCAAGTTCTCCCGCTCCGCCCCCGTTCTCACGGTCCGATCGAAAACGTCAAATACGGCACCGGGTAAACGAACCCGTAGTTCGGGTAAACGTAGTTGTAAGAATACGGCACCGTGTAGGGGTAGCTGTAGCCGTACGGCTGCACATAGAACCGCGGACGGTAGTACGGGCCATAAGAACCCCGCCAGCCGTACCAATTACGATCCCAGTGTGCCTCGCCATGATGCCAGCCATTGTGGCCGCGGTCATGGTGGTCGGCCCGGGCTGGATTCGGAGATCCGGTTAGCCCAACCAGTGCCAGGACACCCGCCGCCATTCCAAGTAAGGCACGTCGCATGGATAGCTCCTTCCCGTGAACTTGTGATTTCTCTTCCCCACCAAGAGAACGCTGGGGGCGAGAAAACTTGCATGCACAAGCTCATCCGATATTTTGATTGAGAAACACGAAACGCGGCGTCTGGAACTTTGCTCCGAGAGTTCGAGACCCCGCCTTTCGTGTTTCTCAGCGGCCCGATGTGCCATTGGAATGGGGCCGGTAGAGCGGGTGTGCGCGGCCGTTTCGTTCCTTCGTGGTATACCAAAGCGCGTGGATTTCTCTCCAGCGTTCCTCGTCCGGCGACAAGTTCGAAGCCCGGAGAATCCGCTCGATGTGGAACCATTTGACCGGTTGGTCGATATCGATGCGCTGCAAGTCGCGGATCAGCACGGAATAGTTGAAGCCGAGCCGGGGACTGAAGCCCCGCAGCGTGACGGCCGCCTCCGCAATCAGCAGTCGCAACTCCACGGCCAAAGGCGAGCGGAATTGGGCTTGGAGCCGAGCGCGGTAGCGCTTGCTCCAGTCACGCCGCAGCTCGGTCGATTCCTCGACGCCACAGGCCCGACCGATCTGCTCCACCATTTTCCAGGTCGGGATCTCTTCACCCCGTGCGATGGCACGGAGCCGGCCAGTCCAAAGGCCCTTCAAACCCGCCTTCCGAAGAAGGCGCGTCAGCGGGATCAATCCTCGCTCCCGGCGTGCCAGCAGGGTAATCATGTCGGCCACCGAGGGCGGTGTTTGCCAGGCCGAGCGCTCGGCCGTCCGTTTGTTCTGCCGCTGGAGAAGAGCCACCACCCGGCGTTGGCCAGCCTGGTGAATCGCCTCCAAAATCCGCGCCACGGCCGTGGGCAACAGCGGCGTGACGCCCCGTTCGATGCGCTGGTATTCTGCACTGGAATAGCCCAGGATCGGCTGCATGTCCCGTAGCTCGAATCCATACACTTCACGTGCCAGCCGAAGTTCGGTGCGCATTTCCGGTCGGTGGCGGCGATGAAACTGCCGACGTCGTTCGTGCCAATGCTCTAGCAGGCGGCCTCGTTCGCTTTCATCATCTGTCAGAATGGCTACCAAGCCGGCGGGATAAGCCTTGGCCGAATAAAACCCATCCTCTTCGATGTACTTGATGATCCGTGCCGGCTTTTTGCCGCCGACGCCGAAGAGGTCGGCGATCTCACGGCGTGAGATTTCCCGGGTCTGCCGCAGCCGCTTCAAATCGGGCCCAAAGCGATCATGGAGCCGTTGCTTGTGTTCATCCCGGAGCCACAACCGCTTCAAGGCTTTCAGTTCCTCATCGCCTTGACTCAGCAGGCGGACGGCTTGTTCTACCTGGGACCAAGGAGGCAGCTCCAGATAACGCAGCTGTCGAACCGTAGCCGTGCTCAGAACCCCTTGGAGAAGCAGTTGCCGTTCCGCGTAGCCTTGACGGGCGCAGCGCGTCCAAAACTCCGCGAGAGCTTCCGGATAGCCCCGCTCCAGCAATCGTCGTCGCTGGGTCTCGTACCAAAGGGCTTCGGTGGCGATTGCATTCTCGCCGACAGCCTGGCAGAGGCGGCGCAGCAGGTCCAGCGGCAACGGAAAATTGCCACGCCGATATTCCCAGAGCGTCGCCGGACTGATCCCGACGCGCCGTGCCAGCTCACGCGGCGAACCGGCGCGGAGTTCCAGCCGGGCGATGATTTGTTCCAGCGTCTCCCCTGGCCCCGCATAAAGTCGGTGCAATTCGTCCAACTGGTCCGCGCCCACCTTCGCGTGCTGGCAGAAAGCGACAAATTGCCGCAGGATCCGGCGCGTCGGCTTGTGGACGCCGAGTTCTAGATCGCGCAGCGTCCCCCGGCCGATGCCGGAACGGCGCGCCAGTTCCAAGCGTGTCAGACCCAGCGTTTCGGCTCGGATCTTCACGACTAGACGGGCCAACGGTGAAACCGTTTCTGCCCGTGCCAGAGCGCGCTGGCGGAGATGTGCGTTGCGTAACGCATGCCCGCTCAAGCGCTCGGCATGGTTCGATGCATGGAGCGGCATGGCTTCACGGGACAGCGGCCCTGGCTGGCGAGGTTCGCGGTTCGAGTTCAGGGGCGAACAGTCGGCAGGCATGGGGCCGGCTTTTGGCAGGTTACAGGTGCTTCCTGGCAGGTCGGAGCAGCACCGGAAGGTTTCCCCTGTGCATCCTATGGCAAGGGGAAAGGGATGGCCAACAGAAATTTCTCCTGATTCATGTGTAGAAGCGGATCAGCCATTCGGCGACAAGGGCGGGTTTTGATGTCCCTTCGATTTCCATCGTGGCCAGCCACAGGACCTGGATGCCTCCAGGAATGTCTTCCGCCGATTGGAGCGCGCTGTGGAGTCGGATGCGGGACCCCGCCGGCACGGGAGCCGGATAGCGCACTCGATTCAAGCCGTAATTGATGGCCATCTTGAAATCACCACGCACCTGAACGGCTTGGGCATGGAGCTGGCTCAGGAGCGAAAGTGTGAGGAAGCCGTGTGCGATGGGCACCCGGAAGGGAGATTCGGTCCGGGCCCGCTCAATGTCGATGTGGATCCATTGCCGGTCACCGGTTACCTCCGCGAAGGCGTTGATATGTTCCTGGGTGACCATAAACCATTCGCTGCTGCCGACGTGCTGCCCGACAAGGCTCCTGAGTTCTCCAATGCTTGCAATGACTCGCATACCTGGTGCTCACGGTAATCGACTGAGTTGGCCGGCCTCGCTGGTGAGCCGCGCTCAGCAGTGGGTGAAAGTGGTCCAGCAACGGCATGGTGCAGCATTCCCGGTGAAGAAACCTGGGTTTTCTCGTATCCAGATTGTAAGGCAAGGGGAACGTCCGAACAACGTGAGACTACGGCATTTGAATGCCCAGCTCCGCAATCTTGCGATACAGCGAGCTGAGCCCCATGCCAAGCCGGCGGGCTGCTTCCTTCTTCTCCGGCGTCTGCCGCAGGATGCGCTCCAGGTGCTGCTTCTCAAAGCGCCGCACCGCCTCGCTCAAGTCATCGACCGCGGTAGGCTCGCCCTCGACTGGGACCAGGTCCGGCGGCAGGTCGGCGGGCGTGAGGAGTGGACCCTCGCAGAGGATCACCGCCCGTTGCAGTGCATTTTCCAGCTCGCGGACGTTCCCCTTCCACCGGCAAGCACACAAGATCTGCATCGTCTCATGGGTCACACCGGTCACCCGTTTCCCCAGCGTGCGCGAATGCTTGGCCAATAAGAACTCCACCAGATCGGGAATGTCTTCGCGGCGTTCGCGCAGCGATGGCATGCGGATGGTTACTACGTTGAGTCGATAATACAGATCCTCCCGAAAGCGGCCTTGCTCCACTTCCTTGGTCAGGTCCCGGTTGGTCGCCGCCAGCACACGGGCTTCCACGTGGATGGGCTCATTGGCTCCCACCGGCAGGATTTCTTTCTGTTCAATGGCTCGCAACAATTTGGCCTGGATGGCGGGTAGCAAATCGCCGATCTCATCCAGAAACACGGTGCCAGTGCCGGCGTGAAGGAAAATGCCGCTATGCGCGCTGTCCGCTCCCGTAAAGGCTCCTTTGCGGTGGCCGAAGAGCTGATTCTCCAGCAATTCGTGAGGAATCGCAGCACAATTGACTGCCAGGAAGCGGGCGCCGCTGTCGGCCCCTTGATAATGGATGGCCCGTGCAATGAGTTCCTTCCCCGTGCCGCTTTCGCCCGCCAACAGCACGGTCGAACGGGTTGGGGCAACTTTGCGAACCATCGCAAAAACCTGCTGCATGGCCGGGCTGCGGCCGACGATGTGCTCGAAGCTGAATTCTCGGTTGAGCTCCCGCCGCAGCCACTGATTCTCCTGAAAGAGCTCTCTGTACTCCAGGAGCCGGCAAATCTTGCTGAGCACCTCGTCGAGCACAATCGGTTTCATGAGGTAATCGGAAGCACCGCGCTGAAACGCCTGAATCGCATTTTCCACCGTGGCGTAAGCGGTGATCAGGAGAACAAACGTCTGAGGACTGATCTTGAGAAGCCGTTCAAGGAGATCGATGCCGTCAATTCCCGGCAGCTGCACATCGCACAGGACCACATCGAAGCGCTGACTGGCCACCAGTTCCAACGCGCTCTCGCCATCCGCACAAGCCGCGACGGCGAAGCCCTCCTGGCCAAGGTACTCACCCAGCGTATCGCGGATCAAAGGCTCATCGTCGACGATCAGAATGTTCTTGCTGGCAAACGGCCTGGGCATGATCAAAAACTGAAAGTTAGAAATTGAACATCGGGAATTGAAAATTGGCCGAAGGCTTTATTCTGCTCCGGGCCGCACTTGGGCAATTTTCAATGTCCCATCTTCAATATACAGTTTTCAACTTCTCCTCTCTTTTCTCCGTTGTCCATCGGCTCTTCGCTCGGCAAACTTACCCGAAACGTCGTTCCTTCTCCTGTCGACGACTCGAAGTTGATGCGCCCGCCGTGATCGGTGACTAGCTTCCGTGTCACAAACAAGCCCAGCCCCGTTCCGTGCTTCTTGGTCGTGAAATAGGGTTGGAACAGGCGAGCGGCGTGCTCCGGCAGAATCCCTGGACCATTATCGTGCACCGCAATCTCAAGCCCGCCCGGCCGGTGCTCGGCCGTGATGACGATGTGGCCACCTTTGCCCGCCGCATCCATGCCATTCAGGATCAAGTTGAGAAAGATCTGCACCAGTTGGTCGCGCACGGCACGCAGCGGCGGCAAGCCGGGCGGCAGCCGAAGTTCGAGCACACGGTCCTTGGTACGGTTGTAATACTTGGCGATGCTGAGCGCTTCTTCGAGGACATCATGCAAAGACAGACGTGCACGTTCTGTACTGGCCGGGCGACTGAACTGGACCAATTCGCGCAGCGTGGTCTGGAGACGCTGCAGCTGGCCGCTGACCAGCGCCAGTTTTTCGCGGGTGTAGGCGTCGCTGTCGCGCCGCTGGAGCATTTGTACCAGTGAGCTGATGGAGGTCAGCGGGTTGCCGACTTCGTGGGCGATGCCGGCCGCCAAGAGTCCCAGGGCCGCCATTTTTTCCTGGTGGAGAACGTGGGCTTGCGCCTCTTGCAACTCACGGGTTCGCTCGGCGATGCGTGCTTCCAGGTGCGCCTGGTTCTCGCGGAGAGCTGTATTGAGACGGGCCAGGTGGTCGCCGACATGTTTAAGCAACAACGCCATGGCATCGCTGGCCCAGGCGACCCAGCCGAGCACGACCAGGGTCAGGACCAGAGCCAGTATCCGCCGCTGCTCCGGCGGGAGCGCGGCGTAGAGGACCGTGTAGCTCGTGCAATGGAGCATATACGTCGCCAATGTGACCCGCGAGGAATGGCGAATGGCGCAGCAAATGAGCGAAAGCAGGTAATAATACCGGAAGGAGCTTTCCAGGCCGCCATGATAGAAGCAGAGCAGGCCGATGAATAGCGCCTCCATGAACGAAACGATTAAGGGATAACGGCCCAAGAATACCTGGCCGCGCAGGCTGTAGTAGGCATCGCAGAGGGCGTAGACGGCCCCCAGTGCCAGGATCTCGTTGAGGATTGCCTGGTGATCGGCGCCGCGGTCGTCCACGTTAATCAGGACGTATCCCACCAGCAGGCCGAACCAGCGGATTTTGACGGCAATGGTCTCGGCAGCCAATTCCCAGCGCGACGGGACGGCCGTCGGAGTTACGGTAGCCATTCGTTTAACCGGTGTTGGATCTCGCGTAACCAGTGTTCGGCGAACGCCGCGTTTCACTCTTCATTATACGGATCGGCCCGGCTCGTGCTGTCCATACGTTGTGCCGCTGTCCGGCAAGCCGGCCAGGGCATATCGAGGATGGTGCGCCCGATCGCGTTCCTGGTTGCTGTGAAGGCGCACAGACGGGTGAGCGATGGGAAAGGGATCGGGATGCAGATCCGAGCATCTTAGCCGCCTGCGTGGCCCGGTTGGTACCGGCCATGGATAACCCATCGATTGGACTTGGCAGGGCTCTCTATTCCGCGGCCATAGTCCAGGCAGTGGAACAGACGCTGGATCGCCGACCACAAGGACGAGCCCGCCTCTCACTCCCCAAACTTCGCACTGCTTTCCCCCAAACCAGCCGTGGCCGTGCTCACTTGCCGGATTTGTTTCTCCTCGATTTCGCGGTCCAACCGGGTAAGCAGCTCCGGCACCGACATCGTTCCGAGGTCGCCGTCTACTCGATCGCGCACGGCCACCGAGCCCGTATGCTGCTCTTTCTCGCCGACCACCAGCATGTACGGAATCTTCTCCAGTTGGGACTCGCGAATCTTGTAACCGATCTTCTCCGGCCGGTAATCTCCTACCACGCGCAAACCGTGCGCTTTCAGCTCCGCCTCGACCCGCCGGCCATAGTCGGACGATTTCTCGCTGACCGGCAGGATCCGAGCCTGTTCCGGAGCCAGCCAAAGTGGGAATGCTCCGGCGAAATGCTCGATCAAAATGCCGACGAAACGCTCCATCGAGCCGAAGGGTGCCCGGTGGATCATGACCGGCCGGTGAGCACGATTGTCCGGGCCGATATATTCCAGCTCGAATCGCTTGGGCAGATTGTAGTCGAGCTGGACCGTGCCGAGCTGCCATTCCCGGCCAATACAATCACGCACCACGAAATCAATCTTGGGCCCATAAAAGGCGGCTTCGCCCTCTTCGGCCGTATATTTCATGCCCAGGTTCTGGACGATTTGCACCAGGATGCGCTCAGCCGTATTCCAATCCTCTTCCGCGCCCACGTATTTGCCGCTGCCGGGCGCCCGCAGGCCAATCCGCACCCGGTAATCGCTCAAGCCCAAACTAGAGAGCACGAACAGCACCAGTTCGATATTGGCGCGCATCTCCGGCTCAATTTGCTCAGGCGTGATGAACAAGTGCGCGTCATCCTGGGTGAAGCCACGCACCCGAGTCATGCCGGATAGCTCGCCGGTCTGCTCATAGCGGTACACCGTTCCGAACTCCGCCAAACGGACCGGGAGATCGCGGTAGCTGCGGGGCTCGGCTTTGTAGATTTGAATGTGGTGCGGGCAGTTCATCGGCTTGAGCAGGTAGCCTTCCTGCTCCGTCAGCCAGGCCAACAGCGCCTGCGCCCGGTCGGACCAGTTGGCAGCTTCTTGGTATTCCGGCAGCTCCATGCCCATCGCCCGAAGCACCGATTGAACGTAGCGGTGCACGGCTTCCAATCTTGCTTCCGCAGTGGCTGCCTCGGCGTAACCGGGAACATGGAACTGAGTGAGTGCCATGAACTGGGCCATTTCCTGCTCGCACTTTTCATCCAGAATGCCCGCAGCGAGGCGATGTTGGGCCAGATCTAGTGCCGAGCCGGCCGGGTGATGGTACATGGGAGGATACTGAGCATCCCGGTAATACGGGAAATGCCCGCTGGTGCGGTATAGCTCCAGCCGGCCGATATGCGGCGTGTACACCGGCTGATAGCCGCGCTTGAGCAATTCTTCCTTGATGAACGTTTCCAGAAGCCCCCGGACGGTTGCTCCTTTCGGCATCCACAAGATCAATCCGCTGCCGGCCACGGGACTGATGGTGAAGAGCCGCAATTGCTTGCCGAGTACCCGGTGATCACGCTTGCGGGCTTCCTCCAGTTGATGAAGATACGTGTCGAGGTCTTTCTGGTGGAAAAACGCAGTCCCGTAGAGCCGCTGGAGCTGCTTGCGGCTGGCGTCGTTCTTCCAGTAAGCGCCGGCAATGCTCAGGAGTTTGAAAGCGCCGATCTTGCCGGCATGCGGAATGTGTGGCCCGCGGCAGAGGTCAATGAATTCGCCCTGACGATAAAAGCTGAGGGTCGGATACTGCTTCAGGTCATCATCGATGTGTTCAATCTTGTATCCCTGGCCCAGGTCTTGGCAGAGAGCTCGGGCTTCCGAAGTGGGCCGTTCAAAGCGTTCGAACGGCTCTGCCTCGGCGATGATGCGTGCCATTTCTTCTTCGATGCGCGGGAAGTCGGCTTCGGTGAGAGGCGGATTCGCATCGATGTCATAGTAAAATCCATTTTCAATCGTCGGCCCGAACGCCAACTGTACGCCCGGAAAGAGCCGCAGAACGGCACGGGCCATGACATGCGCGCAGCTATGGCGGAGGACATCCAGCGCTTCCCGATCCTTGTCGGTGAGGATTTGAAAGGCGACGGGACCGTTGCCGGTCGGCAATTCTCGGTTGAGATCGACGATCGTGCCATCGACCTTGGCGGCAATGGCTGCTTGCGCAAGGCGTTTACCGATCCCCTCGGCAATTTCACGGGGCCGGGTCCCTTCTGGCACTTCTTTCGTGGATCCATCGGGCAAGCGTAGGGTGACCATAGCAGAGATCTCCCGGAAGAGCAGTGTGGGCACGCCCCGACAACGGGCGTGCCACCATTCGGACGCGCGGACAGGAGCGGGAGTTCGCTTCGTCCGGGCCTGAGCGTATCCTATTCGTGGTGCAACACGGCGACGACCGCGAGCAAAAAAGCGAAGTGAGAGGTTGGGCAGTCCTCATGATGGGACGGCGAAAAAAACAGGTCTCGGACAGCGGTCTCCGAGGTTGCAATAAACCAGATCGGGCAGATTACTCACCGACGTACGGGAGCAATGCCATGAAGCGAGCGCGTTTGATGGCAACCTTGACGGCACGTTGAAAGGCAGCGCAATTGCCGCTGCGCTTGCGACTAAAGAGCTTGCCCTGGCTGGTACACATCTTTTTCAGACCTTGCACATCCTTGTAATCGACAAACGCCGGCCGCGGACACCCTTCCTTGGTGCAGAACCGGCAGCGGTTTTTTCGGCCTCGTCCGAGCTTCTTGCGGACCATTGTTGTTCTCACCCTCTAAAACAGCGGTTTACCTGATGGAAACTATCAGAATAGGAAGAACCGGGATTGCCGTCAATTCCTCGGTGAGCGGAAACTCAAGTGGCGCCAGGCGGCACCGGGGAGTGTAGGCCCTGGACCGAAAAAACCCGAGAGCGGGGTCTCGTCCCCCGTCCTCGGGTTGTCCACTTGGATTACATTCTCGAAACCGCCCTGCGGCTGCTTTACAAGGAGGTGCGCAGGGCGTTTTCATTCAATGCCAACGCCAATTGGCTCGAGGCCCAATCGTTCAAGTCACCAGGGCGTTGGTCTGTGAGCCGCCAATAGGCATCGTCACTTTGGGAAGACTTCCCGGATTGCACAGAATTGCTCGTGGTGGCCAGGAACGCCGCCCCATCGCCTGACGCAGGGGCCACCGTGGACACGGAATCCGG
>Ga0070734_10002585_pt1 | contig 21272 bp, 15 predicted proteins | sample Coa_R1_8_FD_66444 | JGI IMG/M metagenome (GOLD analysis project Ga0070734, IMG submission 66444) | Surface soil microbial communities from Centralia Pennsylvania, which are recovering from an underground coalmine fire - Coalmine... | ecosystem: Environmental > Terrestrial > Soil > Unclassified ...
GGTGGTGCAGACGGGGGTGAAATCCGCCGGGTGGGAGAAAAAGACCACCCAGGACGAGCCCGCCCAGTCGTAAAAGTGGATCGGCCCTTTGGTGGATTCCTGTTTGAAATCCGGGGCCGCGTCGCCTAATCGAAGTGCCATGGTGCCCTCCTTTGAACTTATGTCGTGCTTAACTTAAGCCTAGGAAGGGAAAGGAGTAAAAGCCAAGTGGGGAGAGGCGGAAAGAAGGGTAATGGTTTGCGGGCTCTCAGATCTGGATGATTTTATTTTTACGGTCCAGGTAGTCTTTCAACACGTACTGCGTCAGCTTGTCCGGGGCGGGGTAGATCAGCCTCCCCTTGTTGATGCGGTGCATCTTCTCCAAAAACTCCCCCTCGCCGAAATAACCCGTGTCGTATTCGTTGCCCATCATGAAGGTGTTGATGGTGATGTTGTCGTCGGTGACGGCCCGCACCTCCCTCAAAGTACGCTGGTAGGTGCGCTCGTTGGGCGGGTAGGTGAGGTAGAGGTGGGAACCTTCGTAAAAAGCGGTCGGCGCCCCGTCGGTGATCAAGAGGATGCTGCGGTTCTTGGTATCCGAATTGGCCAGGAGCACCCGGGCCAGTTCCAGCCCCTTCTGGAGGTTCGTGAAGTGCTCGGGGATCATGGCCCGGTCCCTTTCGCTGACTTCCTTCGAGAAATCCACCCGCATATTGACCGCCCCACCCATGATGCTGATGGGCTTGGGGGCTAGTTCGGGGATGGCGCCCACGGACACCTGTTTGGCGAAGGTGGAAAAACAGACGAAGTACAGTTTGTCCTCGGGGTATTCTGCGCGGATGAGGGCGTCCAGGGCCAGGGCCAGCTTTTTGGTGTTGTAGAAACGGCCGTAGCGGGCCATGGAGCCCGACTGGTCGATCATCATGACGATGGCCGAGGCGGCCGCCCCCTTGGTCTGGTGCACCATGAAGTCCCGGCTGTCGATCTGGATGCGGCCGCCCTGGAGCCCTTCGGGCGTGCCCAATTGCCGGATGGCGGAATTCAGCAGGCTGGAGGGCAGGTCCAGGTTGGTCAGGGAATCGCCGAACTCATAGGGCTTGGTGACGGTCATTTCCACGTTGCCGTCGCCCGTATAAGTGGCGTGGTGGCGGCCCATGCCGTCGGTGAAGAGCCGGGAGAACACCTCCTTTAGGGCCTTCTCGCCGATCTTGCGGGCGGCGCCGGGCGTGATCTTGTAGATGTCGGTCTCCTCGTCGTAGTCCACGTCGCCGGTGGCCTTCATGGCCTCGGTGAACTGCTGGCGCAGCTCGTCGCGCTTGGCCTGCAGGGCCTGGGCGGCTTCCTTGCCCAGGATCTGCTCCAGCGTCTCCACTTCCATGTTGAAGAGGTCGCCGTATTCGAGCGCGTCCTTAAGTTGCTGTTCCAGGGAATCCAGGGCGTCCAACTTCTCCTTGAGGCGCTCGGCCTCGGCGGGCGTGGGGGTCTTGGGGCCGGTGAAGTCGTGCTTGTCGTATAGGTCGGAGAGGGACTGCAGGCGCTGGATGAGGTAGTTCAGCTGCTGCAAAAGCTGGCGGGCCTCGTCGGCGGTTTCGTTGCGCAGGCGGGAGAGCTGCCAGTCCAGGTTGTAGAGGTTGGAGGGGTTGCGGGATTCCAGGCCCTCCTTCATCTTGCGGGAGACGTCTTTGTCCTTGAGCTTGGAGGCCAGCTTTTCCAGTTCCATGCCCTTGCGGCGGATTTCCTGCTCCAGGTCGTTAAGGAGCTTGTCCAGGCGGTGGCCCTCCAGTATCTCCTTCTTGCGCTTTTCCAGTTCGTCCAGATAGTGCTGGAGGAGGTCTTCCAGGCCGCTGGTCTTGAGGAACTGGTTGTAGGGGATGCCCTTCTCCTGCAGGTGCCGCAGGGCCTCGTCGAAGGTGACGTGGTACTGCATCATCAGCTCCTTCACCGCGTTGACCAGGTCCTCGATGGTGAAGGGGGGCTTCTCGGGCTCGTGCCATTCGGAGTAGTCATGAGTAATCATCGGACACCTTTTTCACCACAGAGGCCACAGAGTAAGAATTTTAAATTCGTAAAATTCATAATCTTTGCCTCACTCTGTGTACTTTGTGAACTCTGTGGTTCATCCGCCTTTTTTCTTCGGCGCGCCGGAGGTCTGGTAGTCCATCATTTCCCCCACCTTGGTGCGGGAAAGCCTTCCCGAGAGGTGCAAGCCCTCCAAGACGAACTCCACGCAGGAGGCCTGGTAGGCCTCGCCGTTCTTGCCCGCCAAGTGGTGAACGGGTTCCCAAATTTCCGGTAATTGGGAAATGACGTTCTTATAGTCGCCCGAAGGCGTCAACTCCGAGATGCGGATGTGTTTCTCACCGCTCATGTCGGGGGCTCCCAGCTCCACATGGTCCTTTTCCATGGTCTCCTTGAAGACCTGTCCCACGGCCTTGTCCATGATCTTGCTGAAGACCTGGTATTCGGTCACGGTCTCCTCACGGAAGGGGTCCAGGTCGATCTTGCCCGCCGAGGAAGTGTAAAGGTAGTTCAGGTCCGACATGCGGGGCACGGCCTCGGCCTCGCCCAGGATGACGGCGCGCCGCCGGGCGTTGGCCACCATGGTCTCGTAATTGGCGATGGAAAGCCGGGCCGAGACGCCGGATTTCTGGTTCACGTAGGGGCTCTTGCGGGCCTCCATGGTGATCTGCTCGATGATGTCGGTCATGAAGTCGGGCACGCAGAGCTTGAGTTCGCCGTCCTTGGGGACGCTGGCCTCCTGGTGGATGATCTTGATCCCCAGGTCCCGCGTGAGGGGGTAATGGGTCCTGATTTCCGCCCCGATGCGGTCCTTGAGCTGGGTGATGATCTTGCCGGCCCGGGTGTATTCCTCCGGGTTGGCGGTAAAAAGCAGGACCAGGTCCAGGTCGAAACGGATGGGATAGCCGCGCACCTGGATGTCGCGTTCTTCCAGGATGTTAAAGAGCGCCACCTGCACCAGGTATTCCAGGTCGGGCAGTTCGTTGACCGCGAAGATGCCCCGGTTCATGCGGGGGATGAGGCCGAAATGGATGGCCTCTTCGGAAGCCAGGGGGTTTCCGGCCGCCACCTTGGCCGGGTCCAGGTCGCCGATCAGGTCCGCGATCTTGGTGCCGGGGGAAAGGCGCTCGCCATAGCGGGCTTCCCGGCCGATCCACTCGATCTCGGTGTTGTCCCCGTGCTGGGCCACCCGGCGGCGGCAGGCCGCGCAGATGGGGTGGTAGGGATGGTCGTGGATCTCACAGCCCTTCACGATGGGAATTTCCTCGTCCAGGAACCGCACCAACGACCGCATGAGGCGGCTCTTGGCCTGTCCCTTTTCGCCCAAGAGCACGATGTCGTGGTGGGACAAGACCGCATTGGTCAATTGGGGGATGACGGTCTCCTCGAAGCCGTGGATCTGGGGGAAAAGGGGCTGGCCCGAGCGCAGCTGCTTGAGGATGTTGCGCTCCAGTTCCTCCTTCACGGTGAAGTCGGGGTATTGGGCGGCTTTGAGCGCGCCTAACGTGGTCGGCTTGGAGGACATGGGTTTTCCTTAAAGGAGGATGGGATAGGTTTCAATCTTAGGACTTGGCCTGCGTCCGATGCAAGGGGCGGATCAGGGCTTTGCGCCCAGCAGGCCGTAGACTTGGAGGATTCCCCGGAGGGAATCATGGGAGTTGGTGGGGGAGTCCTCAAGGTGCCTCAGGCGCAGTTGGCCCGTGCCCAGCCAGGGCCCCTTCGAGGCCGGCGGCGCCGCGAACTCCAGGAGGACGCCGGAGCGGCGGAATTCCAGGGAAGGATTTTGGGCGAGGACATACCGGTGGAAAGCCCCGTCGATGTAGGTAAAGGCCAGGGGGGAACGGGTGAGGTTTTTCTGGACGATTTCCGACGCGGCCGCCTGCAGCCGCTCGACGGGGCCGGGGAAATTTCCCGCGGGGATGTCCAGGCCCAGGGAAGGGTGCAGCCGCTCCACCTGCTCCACGCCCCAGTCCTCAAAAAGCGTAAAGGAGGGAAGGAGGACCACGTCCGGCCTTTTCCCCTCGACCTCCTGGAAGAAATAAAGCGGGAAGTAATCCTCGTCGCCTTCCGCGAAAAGCACGGCGCCCCTGGGCGCGGACTTCAGGAGGTTGGCGGCGTAGTCGTACCGGAGCACCTGAAGGGACTGGTCGTTGCGGCGGAAATTGGAAAAGAACTGCTGGGCCGGCAGGGCGACGAGCAGGAAGATGAAGAAGGCACAGCCCGATTTCACCCGCAGCACCCCGCCCCGGGCGCCCAGGCCCAGGGCGGCCAGGAGGGCGGCGATCCAATTGGAGGGCAGCAGGTAATTGTGGACATACCAGCGCATGTTCGGGTCGGCGGGCATGAGCAGGGCCACGCAAAAGGCGAGGAAGAGGCAGGCGAGGGAGACCAAGGCCGCCATCAGGGTCCGCCTCGCCCCGGAATTGCGCCAGGCAAAGATCCCCAGGACGGCGAAGACCAAGGCCCCCGCCGGCATGTCCTGGGCCAGGTGAACGGGGATCTGGGAAGACTGAAGGTCGAAGATCAGGCGGGCCAGTTCCCGGAAACGGCCCCAGGTGGAGGTCCCTTTCAGGATGCCGGTGAAGACCCCCCAAAGGCTGGGCTCCCGGAAGTCCACGTATTCCCTCAAAAGGGATTTCACGAAAAGGCCGCAGTTCTCCGGCGCCCCCAGGTTCAAGACGGGGTGCAGATGGGCCCGCAAGGGAAGGTAAAGCAGGGGGGAAATTCCCAAAAGACCGAAAGCGGCACCGCAAATCCAAAACTTCGGGGGCGGATAGGGAAGGCGGGAATCCTTCCGGACCAGGAGAAAAAGCAGGAAGGCCGGGAGGAAGATGAACTGGGTGGGCCAGTCATTGGCAAAGCCGATTCCCGCCAGGAAGAAGGCCAGGGGAATCCAGGGCCCGGTTTCCCCCCTTTCCGATTCCCCGCGGATCAGGAAATGAAATAAAAGGAGCAAGAGGGCCATCTCCACCATATAGATGCCGCCCTTGGCCCCCAGGGCCTCCTGCCAATAGGTTTTCGAGAAGGCCAACAAGAGGGCTCCGGCCAGGGCACAGGCCATGGGAAGCCGGGGTTCCCCCCCCGACCCCATCCGAAGAAGGCGGGAGGCGTTCAAGGCCAGCAGGCAGACCCCCAGGGAGGCCACCAGGGCGGTAAGGAGGTTGATCCGGAAAGCCGCTCCCCCGATGGGAACCAGGGATGCCAGGTGGTCCAGCAGCGCGGCCAGGGGGTAATTGGGGGGGTGCTGGAGCCCCAGGGTGAAACCCGCGGTGATGGTTTCGGGAGAATCGTCATCCATGAAGGCGGGGCAAAGGCCGCGCAGATAGAGGAAAAAGACCCCGAGGAAGAGGGCACTGTAAAAAAGGGAGGGGATGGGCCGGCCGGCCTTTTTCGAAATTGGTTTGGCGGAGCGTCCCATTCAGGCCTCGTCGTCCGGATTTTTCTTTTATTATAGGGGAAAGGGCGGGTGGGCCCTCAAAAGAGCCCTCCCAAGCCGGATTTTATCCGCCCCAGGGCCATCCCCGAGAAAGGCCGCCGAATGGCTGGAAACAAGAACTCCATCGCCTGGCTTTTCTACCCGGCGGTTTCCCTGGCCGTCTTCTTTCCCTGCCTGGCCTTGGGGAAGGCCTATTTCCACGACGACCTTTTGATGCAGTATTTCCCCTTCCGGGATTTTTTAAGGTCCCAAATCGCCGGGGGTCATTTCCCGCTTTGGAACCCCTACCTCCTGGGCGGCATTCCCTTCTGGGCCGACCCGAACGCGATGGCAGCCTACCCCCTCCAGTACGTTACGCTTCTTTTCCCGACCGCCTACGGCCTGGGGGTTTTTTATTTCCTGCACCTGTCGATCGCCTTCCTGGGGATGCGCTTTTTCCTCCGGGCCTTTTCCTTTTCCGAGGAGTCCTGCCGCGTGGGGGCGGTCACTTTCGGCCTTTCCGGTTTTTTCGGCTGGGAAATCGTCCATCCGCCCCTCCTGGCGGCCTTCAGTTGGCTGCCCTGGTTTTTCGGGTTTTTGGAAAGGCTCCTCCAGGATCCAAAACCCAAAACGGCGTTTTTTGCCGGGCTTTCCTACGCCCTTTTATTCCTCAGCGGCAACTACCAGATGAGCGTGACGGTTTTTTACGGAGGAGTCCTTTACCTGGCGGCGCGGTGGGCCACCGAAAAAAAATTACGGAAGGTCCGGGTTTCCCGGGCCGCAACCGGGGCATTGATGGGGGGGATCTTCCCGTTGTTCTTGTGGCTGGTCCCTTCGCTGGAATTCATCCTTCATTCCAGCCGGTTCGGTTCGGCAAAAGATTATTTAAGCTTCAACGCGGATTTTTCCTTGGAGCCGGGACAACTCCTTCAATTCCTGTTTCCCGCCAATCCCATGGGCCCCTCTTTCGCCCCCTATCCCGCTTACCTGGACAATATGGGCTACCTGGGGATATGGGCCCCTTTCCTGATTTTGACGGGACTCAAGGGCAGTTCCGCCGGGAGGCGGGCCCTGGGCGCGGTGGGGGTTTTCGGACTGCTCCTGGCCTTCGGGAAATACCTGCCTTTCCACCATTGGGCCTGCGATGGGCTGCCCGGTATCGGCTTCCTCCGGTCGCCCTTCCGCTTCCTTTGCCTCTATGCCTTCGCCGGCGCCTTTTTCACCGCAAGGGGATATGAAAGCTTCCGCGCCACGCTCAAGGCCCGCGGAAAGGGATCGTGGCGCGGATGGATTTTCCTTTATGCGGGTTTATTGGCGGCACTGGTGATCTTGAAATTTCCCGATCATGCCTTCCAGCTGCCTTTCCTGGGGATGGGGCTCCTGGCCTGCCTTTGGATTGACGCCCGTAAGGGCCCGCACCCATGGTCCCTGGGGCTTCTGGAGGCCGCCTTCCTTTTTCCGATGCTGGCCGCCTTCTGGCACGTGGCTTCCCCCGGCCCTTCCTCCAATTTTGATTACGCCGCCCAAATGCCTTTCCTGGCCGACCTCCCCAAAGCCTCGGCGCAAGGACGGGTGCTGGTACCGGAGGATATCCCTTACGGGGTCCAGTGCGGCCCCCATACCTATTGGGCGAAATCGCCGGTGGATGCGGCCTGCCTTTTCGGCGTCCGTACCGTGGACGGTTACAACCCGCTGATCCCCGGGAATTTTTCCCGGTCCTGGACCTTGCCCGCAGGGACCTTCGGGAAGCTTTGGGCCCTGCAAGGATGGCTGACGGGGCCAAGGCAAGCCCCTCCGGAAGGGGAACTGCAAAATTCCTGGGGGGCAGTCCGGTTTTACCGCTCCCCGGACCCCAGGCCCTTTTGCTGGGTAGCTGAAAAAACGGATGTCCTGCCGGATGAGGAAGCGGTTTGGACCACAATGCAATCGGCGGATTTTGACCCCTACCAAAGGACCCTTTTAACGGGTTCCGTTGACGGTTCGCTTTTACCGTCCTCGGGCGTTTTTCAAAGCGCAGGCGATTGGATTCCAAAAGGGCCGAATGAGGAGGGCTTCCAACTCCAACTTCCAAGGCAGGCCCTGGTTGTTTTTTCCGAAACGGTTTTTCCCGGTTGGAAGGCCTGGATTGACGGCCAACCGGCAAGGATTTACACGGCGGACGGCCTGTTGCGCGCCTTGGAGGTTCCGGCCGGGGCGCATGACGTAAAATTTTGTTACCGCCCCTGGTGGCTTTGGCCTTCGCTGGCCTTGGGTTTTTTATGGCTTATTTCACTTGGGGCCTGGAGGCTTTTTCGTCCAGGACGGTGGTAACTCGGTTTAAATATTCCCCCCCTTTGAAAAAGGGGCTGTTTGGTTTTGCGGGTACATAGGGGAGGTTCCCTATGAGCGACGTTGGGAAGGGGGGTATTCGCTTTTGCGGCGAGGCTAACTCCCCCTCAATCCCCCTCTTTCAGAGGGGGAGGGGAATAACCCGTCAAATGGAGACTGCCTCCGGGACAAAAGGGGGTTTTGAAATAGCTTCCCCCAAGTTTTTTCGGGTAAAATAAGCCATTCCCAACTCCCCTCAACGACCTTAACTTCTTTTCAAGAGAACCCATGCCCGACCTCATCGAAACCCCCAGCCAGACCTTCCTTTCCGCCGAGCCCAAAGTGACGCTGGTCAACAGCTTCGCCAAGCCCTTCGACAACGCGGTGGCCACGGCGCGCACCTGCTATTCCAGCAAGGGCATCGTCACGGCCGAACAGGTGGCGGGGGAAGGCCTGGACGAGACCAAGCAGGAAGAGCGCCGCCAAAGGCGCGACGAGCTGGCCCAGTCCATCTACAAGGCGGGGCACCATACCACCCTGCAGCACGCGCATTTCCAGTTCGCCCTGGAGAATGTTTCGCGCCAGTTCATCTGGAGCTTCCTGCACAGCCACCCCTTCTATAATTCCGAACAGGTGTCCCAACGCTACGTGACGGTCAACCCCACCCAGATGGCCATACCACCCCTGCCGGGCCCGGCGGCGGAGGTTTACCGCAAGGCCCTGGCCCTGCAGACCCAGGCCTATGAGGAACTCACCGAATCCCTGAAGCCCCTGGTGGAGAGGGAATACCTGCAGCGCTTCAAGAATTCCGACCCCAAGGGCAAGAAGGTGCTGGTGGCGGTGCAGAAGAAATCCCAGGAAGTGGCCCGCTACGTTTTGCCTGTGGCCGCCTTCGCCTACCTCTACCACACGGTTTCGGGACTGACCCTGTTGCGCTACTGGCGGCTCTGCCAGACCTTCGACGCGCCCCTGGAACAGCGGCTGGTGGTGGGCAAGATGGTGGAGGCCGTCCTCCAGGAAGCCCCGGCTTACAAGGCCATCCTGGAACAGCCCATGGATTTTGCGACGACCCCCGAAGCGCAAATGTACGAAGGCTTCCATGCCAACGACTCAACCCACAAGGCCTTCCGGGAGGAGTTCGACGCTTCCTTGGGCGGGCGCACTTCCCGGCTGGTGGATTACTCCAAGGAAGGGGAGAAGATGCTGGCCGCCTCGGTGCGCGAGGTCTTCGGCCTGCCTTCCTCCGCCCTCTCGGATGACGCGGCCATCGAGCTGGCCCTGAACCCGTCCAAGAACAAATACCTGGGCGAGACCCTGAACGTGAGCACCCACAGCAAGGTTTCCCGGGCCCTCTTCCACCCCCACTACACTTTCCGCAAGAAGATCACCCATACGGGCGATTCGCAGGACCAGCGCCACCGCATGACGCCCGCCTCCCGGCCCATCCTGCACGCCCTGACCCTGGACGAACCCGATTACCTGGTGCCCGTGCTCCTGAAGCAGGACAAGGCCCTGGAGCGGCGTTTCGCCGAGGTCATGGACCAAAGCTGGGAAGCCATCGGCCAACTGCGCAAGATGGGCGTCCCGGACGAATTCGCGGCCTACCTGCTGCCCAACGCGGTCTCGGTGCGCTTCACCGAGTCCGCGGACCTGCTGAACCTGCACCACAAGCACGCCATGCGGCTTTGCTACAACGCCCAGGAAGAGATCTGGCAGGCCTCGGTGGACGAGGCCCAACAGGTGAGGGAAGTGCACCCCCGCATCGGCAAATGGCTGCTGCCGCCTTGTACCCTCCGCGCTTACGCGGGTACGCTGCCCAAATGCCCCGAGGGCGAGCGCTTCTGCGGCGTCGTGGTCTGGAAGAAGGACCTGAACGAGTACCAAAGGGTGATTTAGAAACAGTTCACAGCCGACAGTTCACAGTCGGCAGGTAGGCTAAATGCGAAAAAAAGTCCTCTTCTTATTGATCATCAGCTTGGCGTTGTTAGAAGCGGCTCCGGCTTTTGCTAAAAAGAAGAAGGCCCCCACCCCCACGCCGGTCCCGGCGGCCTCCCCGAACCTGGCCGCGATGCAGAAGGCCCTGCGGTTCTACGTCTATGAGAAAAGCAGCGACGTGGTGAATGACGTCACGGGGCTTTTCGATTCCAAGTCCCAGAAGATCACCTTGAAATGCGAACTCAAGAACCAGACCCCGAAGGAAATCCACGGTGCCCGGGGCACCCTCCGTTTCACCACCCTCTTCGGGGAATTCATCGCGGACATTTACATCGAATCCACCACCGTACTGCCGCCCGGGCAGGTGGTGGGGATCAACTGGGACGTGCCCACGGACCGCTTAAGCGCCGACGCCTTCGATAAGCTCAAGAAGGCCAAATTGGAGCAGATCAAGCAGACCTGGTATCCCAGCATGGTGGTTTTCACTGATGGCACGGTATTGAAATAGAGGCCAAAAAAGACCGCTTAGCCACAGATGCACACAGATTCACACGGATGAAGATTTAAATCCTAAAGATTTTTTCCCATCCGTGTTTATCTGTGTGCATCTGTGGCAATATTTTTTTGCAGTTAGATTTTGATCTGTGGTCAAAGTCTTCCGCATGAAACCCGCCCGTCTTCCCTCTTCGGCATCGGTGACGCCGGTTTACTTTCCTCCGCCCGGCGACCGCAAGGCTTCCAAGCTTTTCGCCGCGGAAGTAAAGTTGACCGGGCTTTGGGCGGCTTTCCGGAAAGCTTTTTCCGCCTCGTCCTTCCGGCCCAAATCCATCAGTACCAGCCCTTCGGCGTTGTAAAGATGCGCCAGGGGATAGCCGGTTTTCAGGCCCTCTTGCAGGGCCCCGAGCATTTCCGCCTGGGAATGATTGACGGCCTGCCTCGTATAGACCTTGTCCCAATAGCAGGTCCTGAGGAAAGGGTCCCCGGCCATGGCGCCATAACTTCCTTTGAGCAGGTTGAAAACCGAGGGGGCGGTGAACCAGGGCGGGTATTGGAGGACCTCCGAGGTGACCGGTTGAAGCGCCCGGTCCGCCCGGAGCCAGCCCAAAAGGATTTCACGGTTGGAATCCTCCACGGGGACCACGCCCAGCATTAATCCGCCCTCATGGCCGGCGTAGGGCGGCCCCAGCCAGTACCAACGGCCACGGGGGAACCGGGCGGCCAGGAAGGGCTTGTAGTCGGCTTCCAGGAAGACCGCCACCCATTTGATTTCCCCATCTGGAATCCTGGGGTTTAATTCCGCGTTCAAGGGAAAGGTCGCCAGGGCCAGGGTTTCGTCCGAGCTTTGGGCCCAGAGGTTCAAGAGCACGGCCCCGGGCCCCAGGGGTGCATCGTCCCGCTCCAGGATTTGGTAAGCCCGGTAAAAGGGCTCGGATTTTTCAACCTGCCAATGGGGATTGGGAACCCCCAGAACCTGGTGGAAAGGCCCCAAGAGGTGGTAAATGTTCCAAACCGAGGAGAGGGCCAGGAGCAGGACCAAGGCCGTGGTTTTGCGGCCCGGGGAGAGTTTTTCCACCAGGGCCCCAAGGCCGATGGCGCAAACCACGAGGGCCAAGGGAAAAAAATTGATGATGCGGTTGGCTTCAAATCCCTTGGACAACAGGGCAGGCAGGAAGGCCAAGAACAGGGAGGCCCCCAGCCATTGGCTCCAGGGCACCCGGCGAAGGCGGACAAGTTCCACCAAGCCGGTGATGAAAAGGGCGCCTTCCAGGGGGTTGAGCAGGTTTCCCCAGGCGAAGTAATCGCAGAGGGGCGGCTGGGGACGGGCGAAAACCACGGCCAGATAGGCCCCGGCGCCGGAAAGCCATTCGCCCGCGTGAAAACCCCGCCCCAGGGACCAAAGGCCCTGGATGTAGCCGCCATAGTGTTCCGATAACCCGACCCCCGCAAAAAGGAACAGGAAGGGCAAAAGGGCCGCGAGGAAGCGGCCGAAAAGGCCGCGGAAGAGATCGGGAACCCCTTGGACGCTGTTCCGGAAAAGGGCCCAGGCCACCGGGGCCATGAAGGCCGGCCAGGCGTGGGAAATGAAAAGCCCGGACCCGGTCAAAAAGCCGAGGCCATAGGCGCCCAGGTTTTTCCAACGGCCTTCCCGGTTTTGGACGACCCCGCCCAAGACACCCAGGGCCAGGATTTCCCACAAGTCATGCAAAGCGCCGAAGACGGCATAGCGGCCCGCAAAGAGATGCCAAAAACTGAAGGCCAGGAGGGTGGAGAGAACGAGCGCATAAGCGCGGGGAAAGAACATCCGCCCGGCGGCGTAAGAAACCCCGAGGGCCAGGATGGATAGGAGGGCCGGCAAAAGCCACAGGGTGGAAAGGGAAGGGCCCAGGAGCTTGAAAAAGGCGGCCTGGAGCCAGATGAAGGCGCAGGGCGCCTGGGAGAAATAAAAAAAGAACCGCCATTCCCAGTGCCGGAGGAGGTCCATGGAAAAGGACGCGCCCAAGCCCTCGTCCAAGGAAGGCCAGGCGCACAAATCCGTCAAATGAAAAAGGCGGATGCAGGATCCGGCCGCGGCCACCAGCAGGAAAAACAGGATGAAAGAACGGCCCCTGCTTTCCGGGACGCTTTCCCGCAGGAGAATGGGATCTTTTAAGGGGACCTGTCCTAAAACCCAAAGGGTGGGCAGGACCAGGCCGCCCAGGGCGAGAAGGGCCTGCCAAAGGGGATCCAAGGAAAGATAAGACAGGAGAGTAAGGCCCAAAAGCATCGTCGCGGCATAGGGCCATGGATAATAGGGGGGGGATGTTTTCAAAAGGCCTTGCCTTTCGCACGGGCACCGGCGTGATCCGATGGGCGTAACGCCCCATGCGAAATTTATTTTAACGCCGGTCCCCCGCTCCCAAGCTTTTTAATTCCACCCGGTTTTTTTGGGTTATAGTCTTCCCCTATGAAACCCACCCGGCTCGCCCTTTTCGACATCGACGGCACCATCCTCACCACCGTGCGCTCGGCCTGGGAAAACCCCTTCAAGGACGCCATGGAAAAAGCCTTGGCCGAGGCCGGGGACCCCCGGGCCATCGACACCGGCAAGTACCGTCCCGGGGGCAAGACCGACACCCAGATCATCTACGAGATCCTGGAACAGAACGGGATCGACGAGTCCCGGATAGGCCGGCTTCTTCCCCGCATCAAGGCCCATTACCTGTCCCTTCTGAAGCAGGTGATCGAGGGGAACCCGGGTTACGTCACCTTGAAGCCCGGCATCCAGGAACTGATCGCCGAACTCCACGGCCATCCGGACGTTCTCCTGGGGCTTTTGACCGGTAATTTCGAAGAGGGGGCCCGGATCAAACTGGGGGCGCAGGGCCTGAACCACTATTTCGGCTTCGGGGCCTTCGGGGAAAACGCCCGTCAAAGGTCCGAACTGCCCCAGAGGGCGGTGGACGCCGCCAAGCACCACAAGGGGCACCATTTCACGGCGAAAGAAATCGTCATCATCGGCGACACGCCCAACGACATCCATTGCGGGCGGCACCTGAACGTGCGCACCATCGCCGTGGCCACCGGGCCTTTTACCTTGGAGCAGCTCCAAGCGGAGAAGCCCGATTTCGCTTTTGTTAATTTCCTTGAGAAGGGAAAGGTCGTTTCGGCTATTTTGGACCCGCTTCCCCATTCGTTTTAAAGGGGGTTTAAACCGTTTTTAGCGGTCCCCCCTATTTTTTGTAACCTTTCCCGGGTTATTTTGTACTTATCCAACACGACATTCGACCAGATGGAGGGGTTTTCCATGAAAAAGGCTTTTTACTTCGCGGCTTTGATCCTGCTCAGCGGCTCTTTGTTTTGGGCCGGTTGTTCCAGCAACAGTTACAACAACCCCAGTTCCCCCTACGGCAACCCCACCAATACCTATACTCCCGTTGTTACCAGCACCCCCACCGGTACCCCCACGGTGACCTTGACCCGGACTCCCACCGGGACTCCCACACTGACCGCCACCTCCACTTCCACCGGGACGCCCACGAACACGGCCACCGTTACCCCCACGGCCACCATTACCAACACCGCCACTAATACCGCCACGAGGACCAATACGGGAACTCCCACTGATACGGCCACCACGACCCCCACCGCCACGGTCACCGACACGCCCACGGTGACGGATACGGCCACCATTACGGACACGCCGACCGACACGGCGACGGCCACGATCACGAGTACGCCTACCGCCACCCCCATCGTCATCACCATCAACATCCAAACCTCGCCGTCGCTGGGCGGGACTTACGCCAGCTATTACTTTTTCTCTTCGGGCGGGAGCAACAACTCTTCCAACGGCCTTTTGACCATGACGGTCCACCAGAATACCGTCGCCAACATGACGGGAGGCGGCTCCATCCACCCCCTTTATGCCAACGTCAACACCTCGACCACTTGTGTCACGGGGTTTTCGGGGGAAACCAGCGCCAGCATGCCCCTGACCTTTACGACCTTGGGAACCTATTACATCCACTGCGGATTCCACGCCACGGGCTGCACGACAACCTCCTGCAGTTCCACTAGTTGTGCCGGCTTGTCGGCCGACATTACCGTGATTCCTTAACCTCTCTCCTTCTGGTTTCGGGCCCCCGGTCGTCCACCGGGGGCCCTTTTTATTTTCCGGCCTTTTTACCGCCTAAAACCTCCTTGCAAAATCCCCCTCCGGCTTGGAAGATACGGGTCGAAAGTCTTTAGACCCGACTGCAAGGAACCCCATGACCACCCAGATCCGCCTGGCCCACAGCCCCGACGCCGACGACGCCTTCATGTTCTACGGCCTGGCCAAGGACAAGATCGACACGGAAGGCATCCAATACGAGCATATCCTCAAAGACATCCAGACCCTCAACGAATGGGCCAAGGAAGGCCGCATGGAAGTGACGGCCCTTTCGGCCCACGCCTATGCCTATGTGAAGGACAAATACGCCATCCTGACCCACGGGGGCAGCATCGGGAAAAACTACGGGCCCATGGTGGTGGCCCGGGAAGCGAAGCCCCTCGAATCCTTCCGCAAGATCGCCGTGCCCGGCAAGATGACCAGCGCCTACCTGGCCCTGAAACTGCGCCACCCGGATTTTGAGGAAGTGGTGATGGATTTCGACGCCATCCAACCGGCCGTCAAGGAAGGCAAGGTCGAGGCGGGGCTCCTGATCCACGAAGGCCAGCTGACCTACCGGAAGGACGGCCTCCACTGCGTGGTGGAGCTGGGCCAATGGTGGTTCGAGAAGACCCAGCTTCCCCTGCCCATGGGGGTCAACGGCATCCGCCGGGACCTGCCGGCGGAGGTGAAAGCCAAGGTTTCCAAGCACCTCAAACAATCCATCCAATATTCGCTTTCCCACCGCGACGCGGCGCTGGATTACGCCCTGGCCTTCGGGCGGGGCCTGCCCCGCGACGTGGCCGACAAGTTCGTCGGACTGTGGGTCAACGACCGCACGGTCGACATGGGCGAGGAAGGCCGCAAGGCCATCCGCACATTCCTCGGGGAAGGGGAATCGAAAAAACTCATCCCCCCCGTCGGCGAGATCGAATTCGTTGCCTAAGGGCGGCTCCGTCCAGCGAAAGGCCCCCTGGACCCTTTATGTCGCCGAATGCGCGGACGGTTCCTATTACACCGGCATCGCGAAGGACGTCGAAAGGCGCATCCGGGCCCACAACACCGGCAGGGGGGCCAAGTACACCTCCACCCGCGGTCCGGTGAAACTCCTTTTCCAGGAACCCCAGGCCAGCTATTCGGCCGCCCTGCGGCGCGAATACCAGGTCAAAACCCTCCCCAAGGACCGCAAGGTCCGGTTCGTGAAGGGGGAAAAATTGAAGAAACCCGCGAAGAAGGCCAAAATGACCTTCCAAAGGAAGAAAAACTAGGCCCCCATTGGTATTTGGGCATTGTTTGTTGGATCTTTGTAAAAAGTCCCTCCCAGGCCGAAAGGGGCGGGCCTCTGTGATAAAATTCCCCCAATTCATCGGCCGTAAATTTTTCATTATCTAAAGGCTTTGGAATCTCTTATGACACGCCGTTTATTCGCCGCCCTATCGGCCCTGGCCATGCCTTTGGTTTTGTTGGGCTTCGGTCCCCAGGCCCATTCCCATCCGCCCGGTTCATCCCAAAGCCGGCTTAATCTCGAATCCAACTTCGGGAAATTTCCCCTGGCTTTTGAACCCAACCGGGGCCAGGAGGCCTCACCGGTCAAGTTCCTTTGCCGGGGCGGCGGTTACAGCCTTTTTGTGACGGGGGACGAAGCCGTTTTTCTCCTTAAAAAACCGGCTCCGAAATTTCCCATCCACCCGGACAAGACTTTTTCAAGGCCCAAGCCCCAAGCCCCCGATATCCTCCGCCTCAAGCTGGCCCAAGCCAATCCGGATGCACTTTTCGAGGGGGCCCAGGCCCTTCCGGGCATCAGCAACTATTTCATCGGGCCCGATCCCGCCCATTGGGTCACGCGGGTGCCCCAATATTCCCGGGTGGTGCTCCATGGGGTCTATCCGGGCGTGGATGTCGCCTATTACGGCAACCAGGGCAGGCTGGAGTACGACTTTCAGGTGAACCCGGGCGCGGACCCCAGGAGCATCCATATGCACATCGAAGGGGCGGACAGCGTCCAAACCGACGGGCAGGGGAACCTTCAATTGACCGTCAAGGGCCGGAAGGTCCTATTTGAGGCGCCCCAGGTCTACCAGGAGGATGGGACGGGACGGCGGCCGGTCTCCGGAAGATACTCCGCCGGGGGCAACAACGACGTTTCCTTCGACGTGAAAGATTACGACCCCAGCCGGAAACTCGTCATCGACCCCGTCCTGGACTATGGCACTTACCTAGGAGGAACGGGCGGCGACCGGGGAACCGGCATCGCAGTCGATGGGTTGGGCAACACCTACATCACGGGACTTACTTCCGGCAGTTTCCCCATCACGCCGGGGGCCATTCAAAGCGTCTTTGGGTCCAAGGTTTATACCGAAATGAACGACGTTTTCGTGTCCAAATTTGACCCGACCGGGTCCACGCTCCTTTACTCGACTTACTTGGGGGGGACCCAGAATGACACCGGTGAAGCCATCGCCGTCGATGGGAACGGAGACGCCTATGTGACGGGCCAGGCGGGGGCGGGGTTCCCCACGACACCAGGCGCCTATCAAACCGGTTTTGGCGGTGGATTCGATGCCTATTTTGGGGATGCTTTTTTATCCAAACTCAACGCGGATGGGACAGCCCTTCTTTATTCAACTTTTTTGGGCGGCCCGAACAGTGATGCCGGAACCGGAATCGCCCTGGACAACTCGGGAAACGCCTATTTGACGGGTTGGGCCTCCTCCACCAACTTTCCCTCGACGCCTTCCTCCTTCATGCCCGTTTACGGATCCGGCGATAATGCGGATATTTTCGTGGCCAAGGTCAATCCCGCAGGCGGCGGTTCCTCGGACCTGGTCTATTCCACCTTCCTTGGGCAGGACGGGGTCGATGGCGGCCCTTTGAACATCGCGGTGGACGGCAGCGGCGACGCCTATGTGGTGGGCGCCACCAACGGCAGCCATTTCACGACCACCGCGGGCGCTTTTGAGGCTTCCTTTGTCAACGGCGGGTCCGGCATTCCGGATAATTTTTTGTTGAAGCTCAACCCCTCCGGATCGGGCCTGGTTTTTTCCACTTACGTAGGGCCGAGCGGTTTGTACGGCGGCTACGGCATCGCCTTCGACAGCGGCCAGGATATTTATATTACGGCCACTTCCCAGTCTGTCAGTTACCCCACCAGCCCAGGGGCTTACAGCCCCACTTACTTGGGGGGGTTGAACGGTGTGGTGGCTGAATTGAACCCGACAGGCTCAGCCCTTCTTTATTCCACTTTTTTGGAGCAGGCCTATAGCAGCACCATTTCTTGGGCGGCTTATCCGACGGGCATCGAGGTGGACGACTGTGGGAACATCCATGTCACCGGGGCCACTTCCTACCCCTCTTTTCCTCTCACATCCGGTGCATGGGATAACAGCTTTAGCGCCAGCGGTTTCGCGGGTTTTTTCCTGGTTTTGAACCCCGCCCAGACGGGAAGCGCCCAACTCGTCTTTTCCACCTTTATGGGGAGCAGCAGCAGCACCTTCCCTTACTCCATGGCGAAGGATCCTTCGGGGAATCTTTATGTGGCCGGGGAAACCGGAAGCGGTTTTCCCTCGACCGGGGGTTCCTACCAGGCGGCCTATGGGGGTCCGTCCTGTTGCGGCGACGGGGATGCCTTTGTCGCCAAGATCGACGTTTCCTCACTTTGCGTTTCCGGCACGGCCACCCCTTCGCCGACGAACAGCCCGACCTCAACCTCCACCCTGACACCCGGTTCCACCGCCACTCCTTCCAGTACCCCAACCGTGTCGGCCACCGCGACCCCCACCAACAGCCTGACCTATACGTCCACCGCAACGCCCAGTTCCACCCCGACCCTTTCGCCAACCGCCCCGCCCACGGACACGGCCACCCCGACGCCCAGCCTCACACCGTCGTCCACTCCCACGGTGACCACGACCTTTACCCCCACCGACAGTCCCACCCCGAAAGGGTTCCATCCTCCCACCGCTACGCCGACGCCCGCGCCCATCGGGATCGGATGGCCCTATCCCAATCCGGACTGGGGTGAAGGGCCGGTGAACATCCCCATCCAGGCCGCCGCGGGTTGTTCGGTCGAATGCAAGGTCTATACGACGGCTTTCCGCAAGATCCGGGACTTTACCCGTCCGATGACCGCCGACGCCTACCATCTCACTTGGGACTTGGACGACAACTGGCAGGCGCCGGTGGCCAACGGCCTTTATTACATGGAAGTGGAGGTGACGGGCCCCGTCCAAATGTCCAAGCTTTTCAAGGTCCTGGTGGCCCGGTAAAAATTTCCTCGCCCACCCTTTTTCCCCCGAATTGGGTATGATCTTCCCGCCGTAACGCGCCTAGGACCAAGGGGAGGGGAACATGATGGACGACAACCTGCATTCGGGGGAAAACCCGCAGACACCTGCGCCCATGACCGCCCTGCAGAAAAAAATCCTTTTGGGGGTCGCCGGGCTTTTCCTGCTGGCCGGGGCCTTCATGGCCGGCCGTTATTCGGCCCAGATGAAAACCACCCAGCCCAACCCCTTCGCCCAGATGCCGCCCACGCCGGTTCCCATGGGCACCCCCGTGCCGGTCACCGAAGCCGCGCTGACCATGATCGACTTCACGGGCGCCCCGGAGGCGAAGAAGGCCCAGGTCCTGGCCAGTTTCAACGCCGAGTTTTGCCAGTGCAATTGCAAGATGACGGTGGCTACCTGCATGATCCGGGACCCCAATTGCCCCTTTTGGAGGGACCACGTGTCCCAGTTCCAAAAGGCCCTGGGCAACGGGAAGAAACCCAAGGTTTCCCTGGACACCAAACCCAAAGTCTCCATCATGCCCCAGGCCAACCAGGGCTTGGTCCTGCCTTCCGCCCATACGAACGATTTTCCCGCGCCATCGGGGCAGGGGAAATAAGGCCGGCACCCGGAGAAGGATGAAATGACCCAACCGGTCCTCGAAGTGGGCGCGGCGCTCATCTTCAAGAACGGCCAGTTCCTCATCACCCAGCGGCTGGAGTCCGATTCCTTCGGCGGCTATTGGGAGCTGCCGGGCGGGAAAAAGGAGCCCACCGAGTCCCTGGAGGAATGCGTCCTGCGGGAACTGAAGGAAGAACTGGACATCGTCGTGGAGATCCGGCACTTCTTCCGCATCCTCACCTACCACTATCCCCAGCGTTCGGTGCGGCTGAACATCTTTTTCTGTTCCCACAAGGACGGGGAGCCCAAAACCATCGAATGCCAGGCCTTCGCCTGGGTGGACCCGAAGGACCTGCCCACCTATCGATTTCCCGAGGCCGACCAGACGCTGATCCAGGAACTGTCGAAGCGCAACGACTGGGACGCCTACCTGGACGGCCTGAAATATCCCCACGAGTATTACGAGGGCCTGCGGCTCTTCAACAACGGCGAGTATTTCGAATGCCACGAAATGCTGGAGGATATCTGGCATCCGGCCGAAGGGCAGGACCGGCTGCATTACCAGGGCCTCATCCAGGCCGCCATCGCCCTGGAGCATTTCCGCAAAGGGAACTATGCCGGGGCCATGGGCCTTTACGAGAAGGCCTGTGAGAAATGGGCCCAATTGCCGCCCCAATACATGGGGGTGGATTTAAAATGGCTGAGGGAAAAACTGGACGCCTTTTTCGGCCGGGTCCAAAAAGCCGGGCCGGCCGGCATGAAGGGCGTGGAGTTGGCCCTCGTGCCGAAGATCCCGGAACCCGTTTGAGGAAGCCTTGAAGCCAAAACAAACCCGAGTCAAAAAGACGCCCGCCCAGGTGGCGGAGCCGCCGTCCTGGCGTTCCTGCCTGCCTTATGCTTTTATCGCGACCCTCTATTTGCTTCTTGCCCTCCCCTTGCGCTTCGCCCGGGGCGGCGGGCCGGACTGGGATTCCTTCATGGCCGCCACGGACCTGATCCTCCAGGGCAAATGGCTCCAACTTTACGAGAACCACCAGTCCTTTTTCTCCTTCAGCTTCCCACCCCTCCCCTTTTTCCTGATGGCGCCTTTCCGGTTCCTGGCCCAGGCCCTGGGGTTGCCCCCGGGCGCGGGAGACGCCCTCACGGGCCTTCCCATGCTGGCGGGGGATTTTTTAAGCGCATGGATGCTGGTGAAGCTTGTGCGGCGGTTCCGGGAAGTTTCGAAAGGCGAGGGGCTTTTCCTCTTCGCTTTCTACCTGGCGGCCTGGATCGTTTTTTTCGATTCGGCTTACCACTCGCATTTTGATTCCATCCTGCTCTTTTTCCTCTTCACGGCGGTGGAAAGGTTGCAGGCGGGGAAAGCGGCCGTCGCGGGGATTTTCCTGGGCCTGGCCCTGCTCACCAAACAAACGGCCCTCATGGTCCTGATCCCCCTTGCCTTTGTCCTTATGGGAAAGGGACGGAAGGAGCCGGGGAAGATGCTCATCCCCGCGGCGGCCATAACCCTCGTTGGGATGGCGCCTTTCTTGGCCGCCGATTTTTCACAAGTCAAATCGGTGCTTTTGGACGCGCCCAACCAAAGGCCCATCGGCTACCAAACCATCTGGTGGATTTTCGCCGGGAACGAAGGGGCCATGGCCTGGCTCAACGGCGCCGAACCTTGCCTGAACGTCCTCATCCTATTGCTGGTCACCGGCTATTGCGCCTTCATGGTGGGACGGCGGGGCGTCGGCCTCCGGGAACCAAGGCTCCTGGGCCTTTGCGCGGCCTGCGCGGTGATCATGGTCTTCCTGGAAGGCTGGGGAAGCCTGCACTACTTCCTGCTGCCCTTCGGTTTCCTGCTGGCTTGGGAGGCCGCGACCGGGGGTTGGCCATGGGTGTCGGTTGTTTTCACGGCCGTACTGTCAGACCAATTCATCCTCAAGTATTCGTCCGAGACCCATTACGGCTTCAACCCATGGACCGCCTGGGAAATGATCCTGCTTTTTACGGGGACACTGGTTGTTTTGACCCGGCAGCTCAACCGGGGAAGGGAATCGTCCCTTTAATAGTGGTAAGTGATGGCAAGCCCGGCGTCGGCGCCGGTGTAATCAATGTTCAC
>Ga0070734_10002586_pt1 | contig 21263 bp, 20 predicted proteins | sample Coa_R1_8_FD_66444 | JGI IMG/M metagenome (GOLD analysis project Ga0070734, IMG submission 66444) | Surface soil microbial communities from Centralia Pennsylvania, which are recovering from an underground coalmine fire - Coalmine... | ecosystem: Environmental > Terrestrial > Soil > Unclassified ...
GCCGAAACCACCATGAACCCGGAGAAGCGCACGCTTCTACAAGTGCGCCTCGAAGACGCCGTGGAAAGCGAAGAGATCTTCTCGACGCTCATGGGGGAAGACGTCGAAAGCCGCCGCAGGTTCATCGAAGAAAACGCGCTCGACGTCAAGAACCTCGACGTCTAGCCGGCCGCCGCTCCCCTCAACCCGTCCGGACTTTCTCCAGCAGATTCAGCGGTGAGCGGCTTTCGTGCTCCACCTGCGCCATCGTGCACTGAGCAGGCTTCTTGTCCGGACGCCAGCGCAACAGTTTCGTGCCGTGGCGGAAACGGCCGCCCGTAAAATGGTCGTACTGTACTTCCACCACAAGCTTGGGCGCCAGCGGCTCGAATTCTCCCGAGCGCTCGGTGCTCCAGCGGCTCGGCCCGCCTGGAGAGCGCCCCGTGAAACCCGGCGCCTTGCGCAGCGCTTCCAGCTTCTTGGTGAGCGCGGGGCGCTCCTTCGCCGCCATCGACGAAGTGAAACCAACGTGATTGAGAAGACCGTCGCCGTCATACAGGCCCAGCAGCAGCGACCCCACTACCCGCTCCTTGGCCGCATAGCGGAATCCGCCGACCACGCAATCGGCCGTGCGCAGGTCCTTGATCTTCTGCATTGAGCCCGTACGCTGGCCGCCCTCGTACTGCGCCTCGATATTCTTGGCGATGATCCCGTCGAGCCCGCCGCCCATCGTCCGCAGCCACCGGCGCGCGGCTCTCAGGTCGGGTGTTGCCGGCGACAGCCGAATCGCTTCCCCTGCGCCGAAGTACTTCGCGGCGAATGCTTCGAGCCGCTCCCGCCGCTCCCGGAGCGGCCGGTCGAGCCAGGAGGTCCCGCGCTCGTCCTCGAGTAGATCGAATACCAGGTACAGCGCCGGGTGTTCGCGCGCCAGCTTATTCACGCGGCTGGCCGCCGGATGCAGCCGCAGCTGCAAATCGTTGAACGACAGCTGTCCGTCCACCGGTATCACCAATTCGCCATCGAGCAGAAACCGGCGCGCACGGAGTTCCTGCAGAGCCTGTGCTACGTCGGGAAAGTACCGCGCCAGCGGCTGGCCCGATTTCGATTGCATCTCGATCGCATCCTGCTCGCGCCGCGCCAGGCAGCGAAAGCCGTCCCACTTGGGCTCGTACTGCCACTCCGGCCCTTCCGGCACGCTCGTCGCAGCCAGCGCTTCCATCGGCGCGACATTCATAGCAGTTTCTCCAGATCCACCCGGCCGCGCGCCGCTTCCATCGCCTTCCATAGATCGCCAATTTCCCGCAGCCGCTCCGCCATATTATCGATCCGGAAATCTTCGATGCGAATCCCGCGCTCCACCTCGGCCCACGTCACGGGCGTAGAAACGGTCGCCCGCGGCGTCGGCCGCACCGAGTAAACCGAGGCCAGCGTGCGCCCCCAGGCATTCTGGTTATAGTCGACCAGGACACGTCCCTCGGGCCGCCGGGCCACCCGGTACTCGGCTGTGATCAAATCGGGATACCGCGCCTCCAGCGATTTCGCCAGTTCCTTGGCGAACGCCCACACCTGCTTCTGTACCGGGCGGCGCTTGATGGGAATGTAAATGTGCATCCCGCGCGACCCCGAGGTCTTCGCGTAGCAGGGAATCTTCCGTTCCGCCAGTGCTTCGCGCACGCGCAGTGCGCTTTCGAGCACGCGCTCAAACGTCGCGCCGGTCACCGGATCGAGGTCGAAATGCAGATAATCGGGCCGGTGCACGTCATCGCAGCGCGCATACCACGGGTTGAGATCGATGCAGCCCAGGTTGACAATCCACAGCAGGCCCGCCAGGTCCTGCACGATCGGGAAATCGATCACATTGCCCGAAGCATGCTCGATCGGACAGACGCGCACCCACGCCGGCCTCGGCTCCGGCGCTCGCTTCATGAAAAAAAACGCCCCCGACGCGCCATTCGGATAGCGCTTCATCACCGTCGCGCGATTCTTCAGATGCGCCAGCAGGTAGGGTGAGACTTCGGCGTAATACTGCAGCAGATCGCGTTTCGTAATTCCCGGCCAGAACGGCTTCTGCAGGTTGGTGAGCCGCAGCTTCTTGCGGCCGACCGTGAGTTCCAGCTCATTCTGTTCGTGCGGCAGCGTGAGGCGAGCCCGTTCGGGCCGCGTCGGAGACATAACTGACACGGTGCATCTGAATATCCAGGAGCGGCGCCGATCTCGTCGCCAATGTGCTTTTTGTCGCTTACTTTGTGGCGGGTTGCGCCGCGGCCAGCCGTTTCACTGCCTCGAGCACCAGGTCGTGCAGCCCCGCGCCGCCATGCTCCACGTAGGCGAACAGCTGCTGCAGCATGCGCCGCTCCCAGAATTTCTTCAGGTGGTCGGCCACGTCCGCCACCGCCTGCTCTCTCGGATAAGCCCCGAAATACAGCGCGATCTGGTTCGCGTTGTGCACCATGTGTTCGGTTTCCATGCTTTTAATCCGCGCCCGTCTGGCTGAGGATTTGCGTCGTGATCCGCCGCGTCTCGCGGTACTGCTCCTGCCATTCCGACATCTTCTTGGCGAGCTGCACCTGCACCGCAGTCACCTTATACTCGGGACAACTCGTGGCCCAGTCGGAGAACTCCGTCGTCACCACGTTGGCCCCCGTCATCGCGTGGTGGAACGTGGTGTAGACCACGCCCGGCTGCATCCGCTCGGAGACCCGCGCGGGCAGCGTAATTTCGCCCGCCCGGCTCGTGAGTGACACCAGGTCGCCCTCGTTGATGCCGCGGTTCTCCGCATCCCACGGGTGAATCTCGAGCACGTCCTCATGGTGCCACACCATATTGCCCGTGCGCCGCGTCTGCGCGCCCACGTTGTATTGCGAAAGAATCCGCCCGGTGGTCAGGATCAGCGGGAAACGGTCCGTCGTCCGCTCGTCGGTCGGGATGAACTCCGTAATCATGAACCGGCCTTTGCCCCGCACGAAGCCGCCGATATGCATTACCGGCGTGCCTTCCGGCGCCTTTTCGTTGCACGGCCACTGCACGCTCCCCAGCCGCTCCAGCTTTTCGTAGGTCACGCCCGCGAACGTCGGCGTCAGCCGCGCGATCTCGTCCATGATCTCGGAAGGATGCTGGTACTTCATCGGATACCCCAGCGCCTCCGACAACATCATCGTGATCTGCCAGTCTTCGTAGCCCGCCATCGGCGGAATGGCCTTGCGCACCATGCCGATGCGCCGCTCCGCGTTGATGAAGGTCCCGTCCTTTTCCAGAAACGACGACCCCGGCAGGAACACGTGCGCGTAGCTCGCGGTCTCGTTCAGAAACAGGTCCTGCACCACCACGCACTCCATCGACGCCAGACCGGCCGCTACGTGCTTGGTGTTCGGGTCCGACTGTACGATGTCCTCGCCCTGTACGTAAAGCCCTTTGAAAGTCCCGTCGCAGGCCGCGTCCAGCATGTTCGAAATCCGCAGCCCCGGCTCGCCCTGCAGCGGTACCTGCCACGCCTTCTCGAACGATTGCCGCACTGCGTCGTCCGACACGTGCCGGTAGCCCGAGAACTCGTGCGGGAACGATCCCATATCGCACGAGCCCTGCACGTTGTTCTGCCCGCGCAGCGGATTCACTCCCACGCCGCGCTTGCCCAAATTCCCGGTCGCCATCGCCAGGTTGGCCATGCCGATCACCATCGTCGAGCCCTGGCTGTGCTCGGTCACGCCGAGCCCGTAATAAATCGCGCCGTTTCCGCCGCTCGCGTACAGCCGCGCCGCCGCGCGCAAATCGGCTGCCGGCACGCCCGTCACCGCTTCCACCGCCTCGGGCGAATTCCGCTCCTCGGCGATGAACTTGCGCCACTGTTCGAACGCCGCCGGATCACACCGCTCCTTGACGAACTGTTCGTTCACCAGGCCTTCGGTCACCACCACGTGCGCCATGGCGTTAATCACGGCCACGTTCGTGCCCGGCCGCAGCGGCAGGTGATAATCCGCGTTCACATGCGCGGTCTTGACCAGGTCGATCCGCCGCGGGTCCACCACGATCAGCCGCGCGCCTTCCCGCAGCCGCCGCTTCATATGCGAGGCAAACACCGGGTGCGCGTCGGTCGGATTGGCCCCGATCACCATGATTACGTCGGCCGCATCCACCGAATCAAAATCCTGAGTTCCGGCTGACGTCCCAAACGTGCTCTTCAGCCCGTAGCCCGTCGGCGAATGGCACACCCGCGCGCAGGTATCCACGTTGTTATTGCCGAACGCCGCCCGCACCATCTTCTGCACCAGGTAAGTTTCTTCATCAGTGCAGCGCGAAGATGTGATTCCGCCAATCGAATCGCGCCCGTACTTCGCCTGAATCCGCTTGAACTCGCCGGCCGCGTAAGTGATCGCCTCTTCCCAGCTCACCTCGCGCCAGGGATCGGTTATCTTCGCGCGGATCATCGGCTTCAGAATACGGTCTTTGTGCGTCGCGTATCCCCACGCGAACCGCCCCTTCACGCACGAGTGCCCGTGGTTGGCCTTGCCGTCCTTGTAAGGAACCATCCGGACCACTTCGTTGCCCCGCAGCTCTGCCTTGAACGAGCAGCCGACGCCGCAATACGCGCAAGTCGTGATGACGCTGCGATCCCCCTGTCCCTTTTCCGTAACCGATTTCTCGATCAGCGTCGCTGTCGGGCAGGCCTGCACGCACGCGCCGCATGAGACGCACTCGGAATGCAGGAAATCGGTGCCGCCGGCCGACACCTTCGACGCGAAGCCGCGCCCCTCTATCGTCAGCGCAAACGTGCCCTGCACTTCCTCGCACGCTCGCACGCATCGTGAGCACACGATGCACTTCGACGGCTCAAAACTGAAATACGGGTTCGACGTATCCTTGCCCGGCTGCAGGTGGTTCGCCCCGTCGTAGCCGTACCGCACCTCCCGCAATCCCACCACGCCGGCCATGTCCTGCAGCTCGCAATTCCCGTTCGCCGAGCACGTCAGGCAGTCCAGCGGATGGTCGGAGATGTATAGCTCCATCATGCCCCGCCTCATGCGCGCCAGCTTCGGCGATTGCGTCCGCACTTTCATTCCGGGCTCGGCGGGCGTGGTGCACGACGCCGGCGTGCCGCGCCGCCCCTCGACTTCCACCAGGCAGAGCCGGCAGGAGCCGAACGCCTCCACGCTGTCGGTCGCGCACAGCTTCGGCACCGGAATGCCCGCTTCGACCGCCGCGCGCATGAGGGACGTGCCCGCCGGCACCGTCACCGGCTTGCCGTCCACCTCCAAAGTGACCATCGTTTCCGCAACGCGCGCCGGCGTGCCGTAATCAGTCTCTTGGATTAACGCCATGGCTGTGTCTCCTGGGCCCGGTCGCCCACGTGCGCCGGCAGTACGGGCGCCGGCCTGTCAAAATCTTCGGGAAAATGCCGCACCGCGCTCAGCACCGGATACGGTGTCAGTCCTCCCAGCGCGCACAGCGAACCGTCCAGCATCAGCTCGCATAAGTCGTCGAGCAGTTGCAGATTCTCCGAACGATTCTCGTGCGCCATGATCTTGTCGATCACCTCGACCCCGCGCGTCGAGCCGATGCGGCACGGCGTGCATTTCCCGCAGCTTTCGATCGCGCAGAACTCCATCGCAAATCGCGCCTGCTTCGCCAGGTCCACCGTGTCATCGAACACCACGATGCCGCCATGGCCGAGTAGCCCCTTCTTTTCGCTGAACGCTTCGTAATCGAGCGGCGTATCGAGCAGCGATTCGGGAAAATACGCGCCCAGAGGACCGCCCACCTGCACCGCGCGGAAGGGCCGGCCGCTGAACGTGCCTCCGCCGAAATCAAAGATCGCTTGCCGCACCGTCAGCCCAAACGCCTTCTCCACCAACCCCCCGTGCTTCACGTTCCCGGAGAGCTGAATCGTCAGCGTGCCTCGCGATCGCCCCATCCCGAAATCGCGGTAGAACTCCGCGCCTTTTTCTAAAATGATCGGCACCGTCGCCAGCGAAATCACGTTGTTGATCACGGTCGGCTTGCCGAACAGCCCTTCCACCGCCGGCAGCGGCGGCTTCGGCCGGATCTGCCCGCGCCGCCCTTCCAGGCTTTCCAGCATCGACGTTTCTTCGCCGCAGATGTACGCGCCGGCGCCCAGCCGCGCTTCCAGGTCGAACCGCTTGCCGCTTCCGGCCACATTCGCCCCCAGATAGCCGTTCTCGTAAGCCAGCGCGATCGCCCGCCGGACCGTCCGGAATGCATGCGGATATTCCGAGCGGATGTAAATGTACCCGCCCGTCGCGCCTACCGCCAATGCCGCGATCGTCATGCCTTCGATCAGCACGAACGGATCGCCTTCCATGATCATGCGGTCCGCATACGTCCCGCTGTCGCCCTCGTCCGCGTTGCAGACTACGTATTTCTGCTCGCCCGCCGTATTCAACACCGTGCGCCACTTGATGCCCGTCGGAAATCCGGCCCCGCCGCGGCCGCGTAGCCCTGATTTCGTCACTTCCTCGACAATTCCCTCGGGCGTCATCTTTAGCGCCCGCTCCAGCCCCTTATATCCGCCATGACTGATGTAGTCCGCCAGCGATAGCGGATCGGTGATCCCGCAGCGGGCAAACGTCAGCCGCTCCTGGTTCTTCAGATACGGAATTTCCTCCGTCGGCCCCAGGCACAATGCATGCGGTCTCCCCTCGGAAATCCCCGCATCGAACAACCCGGAAACCCCTTCCACCGTCACCGGTCCGTAAGCGATCCGGCCCCTAGGCGTCTCCACTTCCACCAGCGGCTCGAGCCAGAACATGCCGCGTGACCCGTTCCGCACCAACGTAAGGTCCAGCCGCCGCGCCGCGATCTGCTCCGCGATCGCGCGGGCCACCGCGTCGGCGCCCACCCCGAGCGCCGCGGCGTCGCACGGAACGTAGATCTTGCCGCTCACGAGTGCCTCCGCGCGCTGTCAATCAGGAAGTCCGCTGCCTGTGCAGAAACCCGTCCATACGGCTTGCCGTCCAGCATCGCTGACGGCGACAACCCGCACAACCCGAGACAGTATACCGGCTCCAGCGTGAAACTGCCGTCCGCCGTCGTCTCCCCCATCTTCACGCCCAGGTGCTTCTCCACGTGCGATACCAGCGATTCGCAGCCCATCGACTGGCACGCCTCGGCGCGGCAGATGCGCAGCACGTGGCGTCCCGGCGGCGTGCGCCGGAAATCATGATAGAAGCTGATCACCCCGTGCACTTCCGCCTTGGAAATGTTAAGCGCCTCCGCCACCAGCGGAATCGCCTCCTCGTGGATGTACCCGAACTCCTCCTGTAATGCATGCAAAATGGGAAGCAGCGCCCCAGGCAGCTGCTCCAGCTCCCGAATTCGGCCGAGAGCTCGATCCGTATCCCAAGTTGTCGTTTGGCTCATGCGAGGCTACCCTGCCTTGATCCTGAGGCCTGCTCAGGCGCGCCCCGTTGAGTGCCGTCGGTGGATCCGACCTGAGGCATAGCAAACCCTTTCAATAGTGTACGCGATTCCGCCCGGGGGCGGGGCTCTACTCTGATATGGCAGCCGCCCGAAAGTCCTACCGGTAGAGGTACTGCCGGGTCCAACGGTCGCGCCGCGCCCCCCGCTTCGACAGCAGCACCTGATAAATGCTGTTGTAGCCCTCTTCAAAGCTCAGCGAGGAAGCCGCCAGCCAGATCCGCCATGCCCGGAACGTCCCCTCGTCCACCAGCTTCAGGGCCGCTTCTCGCTGCGCCGCCAGTCGTTCTTCCCATAACCGGCACGTTCGCGCATAATGCGGACGTAGATTTTCGACGTCCAGCACTTCCAACCCCGCCCACTCCGCGGCCCGGATGGTTTCGTGCAGATGGATCAGCTCGCCGCCCGGAAAAATGCGCCGCCGCACGAACAGGCTGGCCGCGTCATCGCCCACGCCCTGCGCTCGCTGGATCGCGTGGTTGAGAAACAGCCCGTCCGGCGCCAGCAGCTCCGCAATTCTGCCAAAGTACCCCCGGGCCCGCCTGCGCCCCACGTGTTCGAACATCCCCACCGAAGCGATTTTGTCGAAATCGCCCGACAGATCGCGATAATCCTGCTCGTGGATGCGAACGCAGCCGTTGCCCGGCGCCGATGCGTGTTCAAACTGCGCCCGGCTGATCGTACACCCGGTGGCCTCCGCACCGTAGGCCGTGGCGGCATGTGTCACTAACGCTCCCCACCCGCAGCCGATGTCCAGGAACCGGTCGCCCCGCCGCAGATCCAGCTTGCGGCAGATATGGTCGAGCTTCGCCGCTTGCGCCTCTTCCAGCGTCATATCCGGTCTGCGAAAGTACGCGCACGAATACACCATGCGCGCGTCCAGAAACAGCCGGTAAAACTCGTTCGACCGGTCGTAATGAAAACGAATATGCCGCTGTGCCTGCGCCTTGCCTTGAAAAAAACATTCGCGCAGCCGCGCGCCGTGCGCCAGCACTCTCACTGCCCGCCGCCGCCAGCCGCTTTCCGCGCCCCAACCCTTGTACCGGATGGCCGCGCACAGATCGCCTTCGATTTCAAACTCGCCCCGCAGATATGCCATCGCGGCGCTGTAGGGATCCGTTGTAAGAATGCGTTCCAACGCTGCTTCGTCGCGAACGCGCAAAATGAAAGCGGGCGGCACATCGCCGCCGCTCTGCCGGGCCGTTCCATCCTCGAACACCGCTTGCCATGAGGGTTGAAGTGAACGGGCCGGCGCCGCGTTTACTTCAGTGGACATGGGGAGGTTACCTATTTTCACTAATAAACCACAAAAATCCGCTGAGAGAATAGGGGAGTAATGAAAGGCACTTTCTTACTGGCTGTTCTGGTTTTTCCGCTGGCGGCGCAACCGCCGAAGCCCCCCGACAGCCAAACCCCGGCGCCGGCGCCCGCCTCCCGCCCCGCCGCGCAGCGCGTATTCATTCTAAAGTACGCCGATCCCCTTGCCATGGCTGACGTGTTGCGCGTCTTCGGCGCATCCGTCGCCGCCAACCAGGAAATCCACGCCGTAGCCGTGGCCAGTGCGTTTCCCGACGTGCTGGCGTCTGTCGATGACGCCATTAACCGCCTCGACATCCCGTCATCCGCCCCGCAAAATATCGAGCTGACCGCGTTTTATGTGATCGGCGGCAACACCAATATCCCGCTCGGGACCCCGCTTCCCAAAGACCTCGATAGCCTGGCCGCCGAATTGACCGCCACCGCCGCGCTCAGGAATTATCGCCTCCTCGATGCCCTGACCATTCGCATGCGTGCCGGCCAGGGAGCGGATACTTCCGGCTCGGCGGGTCCTGTAGCCGCTAACTCCCCCGTGATCGTGACCGATCTCCGCGTCCGCACCGCCACCGTCAGCACCGATGGAGCCACGGTTCGCCTCGATCGCCTCAATGCCGGCGTGAAATTGCCCGTCGCCGCCGGCGGCGGCCAATACACGACCTCCGATCTGAATTTCAATGCCGATCTGGACTTGAAAGCCGGCCAGCGCATCGTCGCCGGCCGTGTGGGTATGAACAAGGATCAGGCCCTCTTCGTTGTCCTCGCCGCCCGCATCGCCAGGTAACGCCGGCGCCGCCGAACCGCTCTACGGCCCAACTTCGAACAGCACGTTCGCCTGCGAAGTCTTGCCGCTGACACTGACCGTGATTGAGTATTCCCCGGCGGCCAGTTGGGGCGTTGTGAAGTTCACCTGGAACTGACCCGGCGCCACCAGAGCTGCGGCCAATACCGGGACATCCGTCGTTCCGATCGTTACCGTCACCCCCGTGATTGGGATCGGCGATGACACCGCACCGGCGGTCGTGGGCCCGAGCCCCGCGGCATAAAGCTGGATGAGGTCGCCTGGATTCGCTTTGCGGGTTCCCGGCACGGCTGCCGGATCCCCCATAATCGCGTAGTCCTGAAACAACGCCGCGGCATAACTCTTTCCGTTGAATTGGTAGTTATACAGGCTCGGCGAGAACTGTACCACGGGGGCGGTCAACGTGTTGCTTGCCACCCCCAGACGAACCACCTGTATGGTAACGCTTCCACTGGCGTTGGCAGGCGCCTGCGCATTCACTTGGCCTGGGCTGATAAAGTATACCGGCGTCGGCACTCCGTTGATCCACACTTCGACTCCGTTCAGATCGGTCGGTAGCGTGTTCGGATCCGTAAAATCAGAGCCTCCCCAAATCCTCGTCACATCGGCCAGGTTCGTCCCTTTGATCCACATCCACCCACCCGGAACGACGGAGCCGCCGTCGATCAGGTTGTCGCTCGCCGCCGTGATCACCGGGTAGCTGCTCGATGGCGGTGTATCGCCGAGAAGGAGCACCAGGCTGTCCTGGTTAGCGCCGCCGCCGCCATTGGTGCCCTGGAACGCGTTCTTCACCGGAAAGTCCGTGGACGTGCCTTCCCCGCCGACGTGTATGTTTCCCAGGCTATCCACAGCGATTCCGCGTCCCGATTCACTTCCTTGCCCGCCAATGAAAGTCGAAAATAGCAGACCCGAGCCCGACGCATTGAGTTCGGTGACGAACATATCAAACGCGAACCGGGTGGCCTGAATCGCGTTGGCTAAAGGATAATCGCTCGAGTTGGTGCGCCCCGTTATCCACGCATTCCCGGCCTTGTCAACCGCCACGGCATACGGATCGTCTTGCGAACCTCCTCCGAGATAGGTCGAATACATCAGGGCCGAGCCGGCTGGATCCAATTTCGTGACGAACACATCGTTCACGCCCGTGCTTCCCAAAGTCGCCTTGATCGCGTTTGCGAGCGGAAAGTCTTTCGATCGCGTGTCTCCCGTCACATACGCGCTCCCTGACGAATCCACGGCAACGGCATTCCCGAAGTCCGTATCTCCGCCGCCCAGAAACGTGGAATAGACCAGCGCCGAACCGGCCGGATTGATTTTCGTCACGAACGCGTCGACGTTCCCATGGTTCGAGCCTTGCAATGGAGACTGCATCGGAAAGTCGTTCGAGGTTGTGTAGCCGGTCACGTAGGCATTTCCCGACGCGTCGACCGCGATCCCATACCCTTCGTCCGCCCCGCTGCCGCCGAGATAGGTGGAGTACACCCACGCCGTACCGCCGGCATTGATCTTGGTGACAAATGCGTCCTGCAGGGCGCCTTTCGCAGCCTGGAATGCGGCGGCCGTTGGAAAATTGGTAGAGAACGTCGTTCCGATGACATACGCGCTGCCTGACGAATCGATCCCGATCGCGGAGGCGACTTCGTTGGCGCTCCCGCCCAGATACGTGGCGTAAACCAGAGTGCCGCCCCGATTAAGCTTGGCTACAAATGCGTCCTGCGATCCGCCCGTCTTCGCCTGGATCGCGCCCTTCACAGGGAAGTCGAGCGATCCGGTGTTTCCCGTGACGTACACGTTCCCTTGGACATCCGCCGCGATGCCCCTGGCTTCGTCTACCCCGGAACCCCCAAGGAAACTGGAATACGACCGGGAGCCATCGGGGCGTAGCTTGATCACGAAAGCATCTTCCAGCCCCAGAATCCCGAATGCGGACGAGCCCGCGCCACCCGCCACATACGTGTTGCCGATCGAATCCACGGCCACCGCATAGCCGTAGTCGGATCCGGTGCCCCCGTAGTAGGTCGAATAGATCAGCGGCGGATCGATCACCAGCTCTCTTCCGCGGTCGTAGGCGCCCAGGCGGAAGCCGGCCTCGTCGCCGTGCAAAGTCCAGTTGCCGGCAACTGGAACGCGTCTCCCGGCTGTTTCCTGGTAGATCATCGGCTTCTTGTGCCGGAATTCATTTTTTCCCGCGCGCATAACGAGGTCGCCCTGTTTGTCGATTCGCGATCGGCCCGCGCCGTCGAACCGCATCCGGATCTTTTCCGGATCGGCCCCTGGCGCGATGATCCAGTCATATTCCAGGTTGCCGTCGTTGCCGTAGTAGACCAGGTCGATCCCCGGATAGACGTTCGTGTACCGCACTCTTCCATAGTTCGGAACCGCGGTGTGCCATTGTCTCGGATCATTTCCGATGAAGTAATTGCTCGTCGAACTCTGCCGGCCTTCGCCAGTGATGCGGGCCGAACCGTTGGCGCCCACTAGCTTCGTCTGTAATCGCGATTGATCTCTTCCCGCGAAGGTGATCCACCCATCGGCCAGGTACACCGTATAGGAACTCCCCCGGGCGAGGTAACTCACCCCCGCGCTGGTCTGGCCGGCATTCGGTTCGAAGCTCAACGGCACATTGGCCCAATGCACTGCCGGCGCAGCCACCGCCGTGCCCGCAATCAGAATATAGAGAAGGCGCATTTAGTTTTTCATCTCCTTAAAACAGAGGTTGATCGCTCCCCGTTGCGATCACGTTTGAGCTGATCGGCGTCGATCCGCGTTCATCGGCGGCTCATTTTTGTCGCCTTACACGGGCATCTTGCGCTTGGTGAATTCGCGCCCGGCGATGGCGGCGGCCTCCGGCGCTTCCAGCACCAGCGCGCCCTGCTGGATCATCGCCACGACGTTGGTCGCGTTGGCGCCCTGCAGGAATTTGACGTTGTGCTTCTTGCACGAGTCCAGTACCGCCTGCCGCACCTTCGCCATTTCCGGCCGAGCCTCTGCCACTTCGGGCGAAGGCGGCGCCGGCCGCGCCCCAGGCTGCATACCCGCCAGGCCGTAAAGCCAATACGAGTGATCGCCCGGGCCGTATTCTGCAAACGCCACGCCCGGCACACTGATCGTGGCGTCACAATTGGGATCGGCAAACGTGTCCTCGATCTTGACGCCGAAGATCAGCTCACCGTTTGGATTCAGCGGAAACAGGTCAGCCTTGGCGCAGTACTCTGCCGCGCTCATTCCCCAGATCTGGGCGGCGAACCCCGCGCTGGAGCCGCGCAGACCGCGTCGCGCCACTTTCGGCGTCGGATAGTCGAGGAACGGATACCGGCAGCCTTCCTGTGCCAGCACCTCGATCGCCTTCGGATCACGCGCATGGCAGATGTGCACCCCATGCACGCCGGCATCCAGGAACTGCGTCATTACCCACGTATTGGCCCGTGCGTAGGCCTCGTCCAGGCCGATAACTCCCGAGGTGACAAACACGCACGGCGTCGCATGGCCGCTGCGTGTAGGACCGCCATCCCTTATGCCGCGCATGAATTCGCGCAATTGCGTGAAATCCATCGCGCCATGCTCGAAATCCACCGTGACCGCATCCGCGTACGTGCGAGCCATTCGCACGCCCTGCGCGTAGGGATCGACTCCGGGACCAAGCCCCGCGCCCGTATAGTACATCGGCTGGTTGTCTTCCCACAGTTCGATCACTTTGTTCAGCCGGCGCGGCTTGTAATTGTAGTCAACGCTGGAAGGCTGCACGCCGCTGAACACGGGAGCGGGACCGCCGCGTCCCGCCGCCGCCCGTTGCGTCTGGGCATTCCGGGCTCCTTGCTGCCCCAACACCGTACCGGCCGCCGCCAGACCCCCGACTGTCTTCAGGAAATTGCGTTTTTTTCTGTCCATGCCGCGTCTCCCTCTCCTCGTTGTCTTCAGCGCCTGGCCGCCCCCGGCCCGGGCTCACGAGCTACCTTATCATTTTTGGCATCGGGAGATCGGCCCGCGCTCAAGCGGGCCCTGCGGCCGCCGCGGCGCCTGGATCATCGAGACGCACTCCCTCGATGATTGCGATGTGGAATCTACTTTGTACTAAGACTGGCCTGAAGCTTCTTCGCCGGATCTTTGGCCTTGCGGTCGAGCCCAAACTGCGGATGCTGCGGCGTACCATCCACTTTAATCGGCAGGAAAGTACCGGCGCCGCGTTTCGAAAACAAGGGATTGATTGGCTTCAGCGCCCAGCGCTTCCAGCCCGTCACCGTTTGCGAAACCTTCGCCTGGAGCCTCAAATTTCCGTGGAAGTCGAGCGCATCGCTATTCAGTGAATAGTTGCCTGCCAGCTGTACGTGGGCGCCGGGAACGCCAAAAACTAAAGAGCGAAACGTCATCGCTTCGTTCTCCAGCCGAAACTCTCCCCCCATGTATGAGACCACCTCGTCGATTTGCCGATTGTTCGGCTCTCCGCGCCCGCGGCGGCTCAGTTGATCGATCTGTTCCTGAATCGTAGACCGCAGAAACTTGCCTTCCAAAAGTTCAAACCGGCCGTCCAGGATCAGTTTTTCGCGAACCTTGCCCGTCAGCGGCGGAATCTCGATCTTCGTTTCCAGAAGAATCTTTCCATCCATAAACGGCGGCCCTTTGCTGGCAAGCCGAAGCAGATCGCGCAGGTCCCCGGAAGGCATCGAGACCTGGAGATCGATCGAGCGCCGCCGGTCCCCTTCGTGCTTGATTACCGCGCCGCTGGTGGTGAATTGCGTTGTGCCCAGGACGGCTTGAACGGGCTTCAGAGTCGTGTTCCCGTTCGTCCCGTCGACGAGCACCTCGAAACGCGTGGACAGCGGCACCGCATTGCCGGCCATCTTCAAGCGGAAATCCGGTACCTCCGCCTGGCCGCGCGCATGAATCGCATTGAGCGCGCCTTCGAAGCTGCCGGTCGATTTCAGGATCCCGGCGATGCCGGCAAACACCCCGAGGTCCGCATTGGCAAACGTGTATTGTCCTTTCAGCATCGTGTCGCCGGGCTCTTCTCCGAGCCAGGGACCGAAGCTGCCGCTGCTGACGATCTCACCGGGAGGCATGGCGTTGGTCAGCGCGGCAGTGTATTTCATGGCTGCGCCTCCTGCTTGTGCGTCTAACTGCAGCCTGTGAATGTCAAACCGCAGCGGCTTCTTTTCGGGATCTTTCGGCCAGATGAGTAATTCCGCGTCCTGAATCGAGACGTGTTGGATCAGTACGGCTGGCGCCCGCCCGCTCTGGTTCTCGCCGGCAGATGCGGCAGTTCCCGGGTTGCCGTTGATCGTGCGATCGCCTTTTGGCGGCACATTGATTTTCATCCCGTCGATTGAGACCAGGGAAACGGTCCTGGTTTCGTCAAACAGAGTGCCCGTATCCAGATCGAAGCCGAATTTCTCGATCGTGAATAGCGGCGGGCGATCATGACGGCCGCGGTGCCACAGCGAAAGCCCTTGCCCTTCGATGCGCACGTGTCCCCCGCGCCCGCGGCTGATTAGCAGGCGGAAAGGTGAGCTCTTGGGCAAGCGGACTTTCAAACTCGACAGCTGGACCTCGCTGTCGAATCGCTGCGTGAGATATTCGATTGCCTGTTGCCGGATATAAGGTTCGACTCGGCGGGATAAGTTTCGTAAAACGAAAAATCCGCCCAGTACGGCAGCGCCGGCCAGCACTCCACTCCCGGCAATCCATACCCTTTTTTTTCGCAGCATCCCGCCACCTCCCATCACCGGAAGCGTTTGCTGTCCTTACTATGGCATGTGTTCTCACGCCGCCCGAATCCTGTTCGTCCACTTCGTTACATCTTCGTTCCCGCGCTGCGTCGATGGGAGCGAAAAGCCGCCTTCGCGGTCCCATAATATCTGGCATGAGCCACCGTACCCGCCACATATGCCTCCTCGCGGTGCTATGCCTGAGTGCCGGTCGCCTTGTCCATGCGGAAGATTCGGCACAGACTCCCGCGGCCCGGGCGCGAGCTCTTCTGAATAAGGGCGCCTCCGAAGGTGATCCCAATACCCGCCGTCAAGTGGCGGTCGCGCTCAGCTTGATTGCAACCCGTGATCCCGCGGCTGGTTTGCTGCTGACATTTATCCAAGACAAAGATTTTCTGGTTCGCGAGGCAGCGCTGGTCAGCGTCGGCGAACTCCGGGATCAGGGCGCGATCCAGTCAGTCGAGCAAGCGCTCCAGGACGACGTTCCGGAGGTGGCATTCGCCGCGGCCCGAACTTTGTTCAAATTGAAACAACCTGAAGGCAAGCAGTTCCTGATTGAGATCGTCGAGAAGGATACGCCCGCGAAATCAGACTTTCTCCACGCCAAGCTGAGGGATGTGATGCGCCGGATGAAGACGCCCAAATCCGCCATCCTTTTCCTCACTAAGCAGGGTATCGGCTATGTCCCCGTCCCCGGACTGGGCGAAGGTTTCTCGGCAATGTATTCACTGCTCGGGGACGCGGAAGTCTCTGCTCGCGCCACAACCTTATTGTTGCTGGCCTCCGATAAATCCCCGGAGGTGCGTCTTCTCATTGAAGATGCATTCAATGACAGTGATTGGTCCATGCGGTCCGCTGCCATCCAGATTGCGGCCCTGCGCAACGAGCGAAGTTGGCGGCAGCGCTTGATTCCCCTGTTCGAAGACACCAACAGCCGCGTACGCTATAAAGCGGCCGCATCCTTTCTGCGTCTCAGCAGCTTTACGAATGCGCCTCCCCTCCGGCTCACGGAAGGCTCCAGCGATCGGCTCGTGAAGTAAGCCGCCTGGTTCCGCTCAGGCCTGGCTCGCGATTCCCAACAGCCTGACGCCGTTTTCCCAGCGAATTTTACCGAACACCTCCGGCTTCGACATCCTCCGAGCTGCCGCCAGCGTTTCGCGTGCGATGCACTTCCCGTGGAGGCGCGGCGAAGGGTTCGTATTTCCGCCTCCGCGCCCGTCCGAGCAGGGACAGTCACAGCCGAACAGGAGTTTGTCCTGATGCCGTTCGAGGAATCCGGCCGTGAAATTGGGATCGCGATTCAAAAAGTTGTTGCAGGAGTTCGCCGACATGTCGGCCCACAGATTCGGAAAATCCGAAAGCCACCGGTCGCTGATGCCCCCCGGCTTGATGGGCCCGCTTGGGTACGCCGTGTCATACGCGTAGTCGGAACTCACATTGGCCCAGAAGGTGTCCGCGTGCGCCACAAACTTCGTCTTGGGAAACGCTTTCAACATTGTGTCGAAGCGTTTGAAACCTCCATTGAACACGGCATTGCCGGAAGCCTGCGGCACATCGCCGAAGTGGATCTGAATCGGAACGTTCAAGTCCGCAGCCAGTGCATACATGCGCCGCATCTCCGGCCCGTCGCACTCCACCTGGTTTTTCATCTCGCCCAACCCGAGCGCGCCGTCCTTGACCGCTTTCGTTAATAGGGCCGTGGATTCGGGCTTCGCCGCGTCGGCGCTGACGAACCGAACGAACCGCCCCGGATATTTTTCAGCCAGTGCCCGCGCCTGGTCGGCGGATTGCACGCGTGTCAGCAGGACTGCTCTGGTGACTCCGCTGCCGTTGATGTGCGCGAGATTCGATTCGCCGTCAGCCCGCAGATGGAGATGGAGATCGAGCACCGGCCCGCCCCATTCCTCGCTTTGCTGCGCCGCTAACGGCCCCACCGATGCGATCGCCGCCGCGCTCAGGAACTCTCTCCTGTCGATCATGATTTGATACACGGTTCAGTGTACTCCTCCCGGCTTCCCCAATTTGCTACGGTAAGAATTCTGCCGGGCAGAAATCTCTCGCTTCCATGTTCGAACAAGCCTTCAAAAACATCGACGATGTCCTCTGGAAAGAGGCCGGCTGCACCACCGAGCTCGACTACACCGAGCAGACCTCCTGGCTACTCTTCCTGAAGTACCTGAACGATCTCGAAGAAGATCGCGCCGACGAAGCCGCCCTCGAAGATAAGCGCTACACCTACATCCTCGACAAGCCCTAGCTCATCCGCGCCATGGTGCAGGTAGTCGCTCCCAAAATCGGCGAGCGCATCTACGACGGCGCCTGCGGCTCCGCCGGCTTCCTCTGCGAGTCGTTCGAATGTCTCAAATCCAAGAAAGGCCTCACCACCAAAGATCTGAAAATCCTCCAGGAGCGCACCTTCTTTGGGAAGGAGAGAGCGCAAGGAGGTGCAGCAGAACTTCCCCATCCGCACCGGCGAAACCGCGTTCCTGTTCCTGCAGCACTTCATCAAAATCCTCAAGGCCGGTGGCCGCGGCGGCGTGGTCATCAAGAACACCTTCCTCTCCAACACCGACAACGCCTCCGTCAGCCTGCGCAAGCAGCTGCTCGAAAGCTGCAGCCTGCACACCGTTCTCGATTGCCCCGGCGGCACCTTCCAGGGCGCCGGCGTGAAAACCGTGGTCCTCTTCTTCGACAAAGGCACCAAAACCCGGAAAATCTGGTATTACCAGCTCGACCCCGGCCGCAGCCTCGGCAAAACCAACCCGCTCAACGACGACGACCTCGCCGAGTTCGTCAAGCTGCAGAAGACCCGCGCCGATTCCCCGAAATCCTGGACGGTCGACGCCGCGAGCATCGATCCTTCCACCTTCGATCTCTCCGTCAAAAATCCGAATGGCGCCGCACCGGTAGCGCACCGCACCCCGCAAGAGATCCTCGACGAAATCGCGGCCCTCGACGCCGAAAGCGCCAAAGTGCTCGAAACCATCCGTGGGCTCCTGTGAAATGACATTTTGGTGAGATAAGCCCAGGCGGTGAGCCACCTGTGTTGGTGGGGCAGGCGGTTTCGCCTGCCATGCTTTCCCATGCCCGAGTACCTCAGAAAACTCCCTCATTTCCATCCGGAAGGCGCCTATCTGTTCTTGACCTGGCGCCTTTGGGGATCATTGCCGCCGCCCAGCGCAGACCCCTCGGTATACACCAGTGCGGGCCACGCCTTCGTCGCTCAGGACCGCGCCTTGGATCGGGTCCCCTTGGGGCCGCTCTGGCTCAAGGACCCGAGGGTCGCCGATTTGGTGGCGCACGCCATTCTGGCTGGAGAGCGAGAGCGGCAGTTCTATGAACTCTGTGCCTGGGTGATAACGCCCAACCACGTGCACCTGCTAATCCTCCCCAAGGTTTCGATGCCCGTGCTGATGAGATGGTTGAAAGGATCGACGGCCCGCCGCGCGAACCAAATCTTGAGTCGGACTGGACAAAGGTTTTGGCAGGATGAGTCCTTCGACCATTACTTGCGCCATTCCAGTCAAATCGCCCGGACCATTGCTTACATCGAGGAAAACCCTGTGTCGGCAGGCCTCGTGCGTTCTGCGGAACGTTGGCCGTGGTCCAGCGCGGGTTGGCAGGCGAGACCGCCTGCCCCACCATGCTCTACAAGCTTCTGACGCATAGAGCTGATATGGGCGCTTTCGCCTGAGGTCCGCGACCTCTACGCGGTTTGCCCCGTGCACCCAATTCGCTTTGAATGGCAATTCATTTGTATTTACGCTAACGTAAGTATCATTCGTATGGCCAAACTGCCGGCCAACAAACACAAACAACTGCGCAGGCTCGCCGCCCGACCCGACCGCGACATCGATTTCTCCGACATCCCCGAAATCCGCGGGCTCCCCTCCGACGCCGTAATCGGCAAATTCTATCGCCCCAAGAAAACCACGGTCACGATTCGTCTGGACGCCGACGTGGTGGCGTGGTTGAAATCCGCTGGCGACGGCTACCAGACCCGCATCAATGCCTACCTCCGCGAACGGATGCAGAAAGGTCGCCGATGAGCAGAGTGAAATGACCATCACTCCTGATTTCATCGACGGCATCCGCCGGTTGATCGCGGACGCTCGCACCACGGTGGCCCGCGGAGTAGATCTGCTCCAGGTGCGCACGAACTTCGAAATCGGCCGCCGCATCGTAGAGGAAGAGCAACGGGGCGCAGACCGCGCCGCCTATGGCGAAGAAATCCTCAGGGCCTTGGCTGACAGGCTGGCTCGAGAGTTCGGCAAAGGATTCTCTCACACCAACCTTAAACTGATGCGGCTCTTTTACTTACAGAACCAAGCTCGAATTGGTCAGACAGCGTCTGACCAATTCAAAGCCATGGAAAAACGTCAGACGATGTCTGACCAATTCGCAATTCCCCAGACATCGTCTGGGGAATCTCCGGTCCGCCCCTTCGCCCTGAGCTGGTCCCACTACGTCTTCCTGCTCCGCATCAAAAACCCCGAAGAGCGCAGCTTCTACGAGATCGAATCGGCCGTCCAGAACTGGACCGTCCGCGAGCTCCGCCGCCAGTTCGATTCCGGCCTCTACGAGCGTCTTGCCCTCAGCCGCGACAAGGAAGGCATCCGCCGCCTCGCCCGCAACGGCCACACCGTCGAACACCCCCGAGATCTCCTCAAAGATCCGTTGGTCCTCGAATTCCTCGGCCTCGACGAGCAGACCCGCTATTCCGAGTCCGACCTCGAATCCGCGATCATCACCCGCATCGAGCATTTCCTGCTCGAACTCGGCAAAGGCTTCCTCTTCGAAGCGCGTCAGAAACGCTTCACCTTCGACGAGGAACACTTCTTCGTCGACCTGGTTTTCGGACGAGGGCGCAGCTCATGCGTCTCGCCGGAGGGTTCAGCGGGCGCGATCGGTTTTGGCTGGCGCTCCGGTTTCGGCTCGGGCGCGACGGGCTCGCCGTCCCACTCGGGATCGCTGAAGTGGTGGTAGGCCTTGACGAAATCGTAGATGGTGAAGTAGTCCTTGCCGTCGTACAGGCGAGTGCCGCGGCCGATGATCTGTTTGAACTCGATCATGGAATTGATGGGGCGCATGAGCACGATATTGCGGATGTTGCGCGCATCGACCCCGGTGGAGAGTTTTTGCGAAGTGGTCAGGATGGTGGGGATGGATTTCTCGTTGTCCTGGAAATCGCGGAGATACTGCTCACCCAGGTCGCCATCGTTGGCGGTGACGCGCTGGCAGTAGTTGGGATCGGGCACGGTCTTCATCTAGTTGATGAGGTCGCGGACGGCGAGCGCGTGGTCCTGCGAGGCGCAGAAGACCAGCGTTTTTTCATTCGGCGGGATCTGATCGAGGAACAGCTTGACGCGGTGCGCTTCGCGCGCCTTGATTTCGATGATGCGGTTGAAGTCGGATTCGGTGTAACGCTTGCCGGCTTCGATTTCGCCTTCGATCAACTGGTCGTCGGCGGTGTAGATGTACTCGTCGAGGGTGGTGGAGATCTGCTTGACCTTGAACGGGGTGAGGAAGCCGTCGTTGATGCCGTCCTTGAGCGAATAAATGAAGACGGGCTCGCCGAAGTAGGCGTGGGTATCGACGTTGTCCTTGCGCTTGGGGGTGGCGGTGAGGCCGAGCTGGACGGCGGGCTTGAAGTAGTCGAGGATGCCGCATCAAGGTGAAGCTCTCCGATGGCAAAGAGCGCACCATCCAGCACATGATGATGACCTCCTTCTGGCATCCCGGCGGCCAGCCCATGTCCGCGCAGCAGTTTATGGAATTGTTGTTCGGCAAGCTCCCCGAGTTCTTTCAGAACGAATCCGAGCTGCGCGCCCTCTGGAGCGATCCGGAAACGCGCGCCGCCCTCCTCCAGGGCCTGGCCGAGAAAGGATTCGGTCACGAGCAACTCGCCGAAATGCAGCGCATCATCGACGCCGAAAAAAGCGACCTCTTCGACGTGCTGGCGCACATCGCGTATGCTCTCCCTCCGCTCACTCGCGAAGAGAGAGCTGCGCGGGCGAATGCGGCTTCCGCCACCCGCT
>Ga0070734_10002587_pt1 | contig 21255 bp, 11 predicted proteins | sample Coa_R1_8_FD_66444 | JGI IMG/M metagenome (GOLD analysis project Ga0070734, IMG submission 66444) | Surface soil microbial communities from Centralia Pennsylvania, which are recovering from an underground coalmine fire - Coalmine... | ecosystem: Environmental > Terrestrial > Soil > Unclassified ...
GAGGGTGCCCGGCGTGACGGTGCCCAGAGAGGTGGGCGTTGTGCCATCGCCCCAGTTGATGCTCCCACTATCCGGACCCGAACCCGCATCCTGGAAGCTGCCGATGGTGAACGTCTTCGATCCCCCTTCTGCCGCGGTCTGGTTCCCCGCTGCCGTTACACCCGGTCCCGAGGCAAACGTGAACTCGGTGATTTCATTGCCCCAGTCAAAATTGTCGCCGGAATTATCGAACTGATACTCGTTGGCTGACCAGAAATTATTTGGGTCGGACGGATCATATTCGGTGGCGCTGTAGTCCCCGCCTCGGATCGGAGAGGTAGCCGGCAGCACGCCGGCCTTGACGAGCACCTCGTTCTCCATGGTCCCCATGGGGTCGTTGGCCTGCCGGCCGGTGACGTACATCGACGTAGCTTGCGGATTGAACGTCGACTCGGGCTGCCCGCCGCCGTTCTCCAAGAAAGTCATGGCAATGCTGTCGGAAGGGTTGATAGCAATCGACGGATAGGAGGTTGCCGTCCCGCCGCCCGGATTGATGTCGCCTTGCTGGATGAGCGTCGGAGTGCCGCTGATGGGGGCGTTGAACTCATACCAGCGAGCCACGTTGATGCCGTTCTCGCCGACGTTCCCCGAGGAGACCATGTGCTGGGTCGTTCCATTATCAACCCAATCGACGCTGAGCATGCGATCGTCAATCTGGTCGGTCAACCCGGCCACGCCGGGGCTGTCATTGTAGGCGTTGACGGTGATCGGCGTTGGGCTAAATGTCGGCGTGTTGGTGAAATAGTCGGTTTCCTTGGTCACGGTAACCGTGGTCGAAACACCTGGAGCTCCGGTCGCCCCATTGCTTTGCACGAAGTACTCGAGGTTGCTGGACGATTCATTGTGCATGCGGGCCGGAATCAGGATGTGGTGGTCGGACCCGGTATTCACATCTGTCTGGTCGGTAACCAGGGGGCCCCCGGCGAGGATCGACTCCTTGGTGATGGCGAAGATGAGGTTATGATCGAATCCTCCCGTAACTTGGCTGAACTGGTTGGTAGAAATGAAGACGGCGTCATTGTTCCAGCCCATTTTGGGGAAATCGGCGAAAAAGCCGTTGTTCGTTTCGGTCACCGAAGTGAACTGGTAAAAGTTCCAGTCGGCCGACCCCAGCGACCCGGGGAATTCATTCTTGGACACGGCGAAATCGAGGGCAACGGTGGACGTATCCGGAGGGAATTCCAGGATGCATGCGTAGAACCGATTGGCCTGATCGTCATACATGACCTGCGGATCAGAAAATTGGGTATTCGTGGCGTTATTGACAGAGGCAAAGAATTTGATGAATTGAGTTGGCCCGGCAAACGCGTTGCCTGATTTGTCGGTGAGAACAATGGCCGTGTTCACGGCTCCGACAACGCTGGTTGGCCCAACGGCCATCATGCTGTCCGGCGGTGTGCCGCCAAGGGCTTGAATGAAACCGATATCGGCGAAGTTGTGCATCAGGGAAATGGTCGACGGCCCAACCTTGGACACGTTCACCTGGAAGTTGGCCGAGGTCGAACGGGTAAGATTGGTGTTGGTCACCGTGACCACGACGGTGTAGGAACCTTTGTTGGCAAAGGTGTGCGATTGACCGCCGAGCGATCCCGGCGAAACCGAACCCAGGGGCGTGTTCGCGGAGCCATCGCCCCAGTTGACGGATCCGCTCCAGGGACCCGCGTTCGGGTCCGAAAAGCTTCCCAGGCTCACCATTTGCGCGGACCCCTGGTTGGCCGTTTGCGTCGCCGGCGCAGTCAAGGCCGGCCCGGGGAGGAGCGAGTATTCGGCGATCTGAGTGCCCCAGTGGAAATTGAATCCACTGTTGTCGAGCTGGAACATATTGGCCGACCAGAAGTTGGCCGGCGCAGACGGATCGAACTCGGTGGCGCTGTAATCGCCGCCCCGTTCCATGATGGTCGCCGGCAGCACACCAGCCTTGGCCAGGACAGGCGTCTGCATCGTGCCGGCTGCGTCGCCGGCCACGCGCCCGGTGACGTACATCGACGTAGCTTGCCCTGCCCCATTCACCAGGAAGGTCATCCCGATGCTGTCGGAGGCGTTGATGGCCACGGAGGGATACGACGTAGCGATGGCCGGCCCCATGTTGATGTCGCCTTGCTGAATCAGCGTTGGCGTACCGTTGAGCGGGGCATTCATCAAGTACCAGCGGGCCAAGGTGTTGGCGTTCTCGCCGACGCTCCCAGACGCCACCATGTGCTGCGTCGTGCCATTGTCGATCCAGTCGACGCTGAGCATGCGGTCATCGATCTGAGCTGTCAAGCCGGCCACACCCGGGCTCGTGTTGTAAGCGGTCACGGTAAGATTGGTTGGCGTGAAGTTCGTCGGATTTCCGGGCAAGGAATCGGGTCCGCCGGAGTTGTAGCCGGTTTCCTTCCACACAGTGATCATCGACGAGACGGGCGGGTTAGACTCGAAGTTGTCGTCCGCCTGCACGAAGTATTCCAGGTTCCCGGACCCTTCGTTGTGCATCCGGGCCGGGATCAGAATGTTTGCGGGGGTGAGTGTATTGTTGGGGGCATTCGTGGAATTTAACGTTAACGCTCCACCGGCGAGGATCGACGCTTTGGAAATGGCCAGGATATGGTTGTGATCGAAGAATCCCGAGGACAAGCTGAACTGGTTAGTGGAGATAAACACGGCGTCGTTGTTCCACCCCATCTTGGGAAAGTCGGGGAATTCCGTCGCTCCTTCGTTGACTTCCGCAATCTGATAGAAGTGCCAGTCAGCGGACCCCAGCCCCCCCGGGCTGTTGCCCTTGGAGGCGGCAAAATCCAGCTCGGCGATGTTGGTATTTGGATCATATTCCAGGATGCAGACGTAGAAGCGACCCGACTGGTCGTCATACATGGTCTGGCAATCACTGAAGAGATGGGCGGGGTTGAAGACCGAGGTGAAGAACGTGCCGAAGAACGTCGGGCCGACCCGCCCGCCGCCGGTCTTGTTGGTGAGCGTAATCGAATCGTTGACGGCTCCGATGACGGTGTTGGGGCCGACCGCCAGCATGGTATCCGGCGGGGTCAAGGCAAACGGTTGGCTGGCGGCATTGGAGTTGATTTCGGAAAAGGTCTGTAGCAAGCTGACCGCTGGCAGAAGGCGATCTTCGAGTTGTTCGACGCGCGGCCGGAACCGACGCCGCAGTCTGTGCGGTCCGGCCTGTTCAGGCCGCCGGCGGCCCAGCAGCGCTTCCAGGGTGACAAATCGTTCGGCAGAATGACGCTTGGAAGAATGGACCATGAGACAAACTCCTCGTTGAGCGGCTCGTTTGGAGCAATAACCGCAGCGTGTAAAGGAAACTCAAACAGAATGGGCGACGCGTGGCGTTTCACGCTATCTTCGAGTCATCGCGGCTGCTACAGTACCACCCCTTGCTGTCGAGTCAAGCAAAAAAGGTACTTTCTGGATCAAATCATCAAACGATGAAAGCTGCTTCATACGTTCAAAGAACACTCCGGAACCTCCTCGGATCCGGGGCGCACGACACGGTTTGTACTGATGCCGCCTTGCTGGCACGCCGTTGCCCAGTGGGCCTAGCTTCGCGGCGTTCCCCGAAGGCGTCGAGCGGCCGGCCGTCACTGAGGATGTCTCCACGCAGTTGCAAGATCGATTCGGCACCTTCGATGTTGGTTTCCGACTTCGGCGGTCTTGATTCGATCCTGCGATTGTGTCGGCGTCACTAGATAATTGCCGGCGACAGCTCCAATCTTGCACAGAACAGAGAAAAATTCCTACCGGCTTGGCGGTAAAGATCGAATCCGCAGCCGGAAACGGGGCCTTGGAACGTGCAAGGCATCCTTGCGGTCGTCGCACTCCATGCAAGCATTTTGTGACGCCGATCGAATGCTTGACCGCAAGTCCGAAAATCTTGCACCGAGAAATCAAGCCACACGCCGCGGAAGAACTTGGCTTCGTTTGACGTGAAGCACTGCCTGGAGACGGAGCCGAGCTTCCCCCGCGGGAACGATTTCGCCCCCGCGGGGGAAGCTCGAAAGAGTCGGTCAGAAGAGTTGCGGCTCGGCGCCCCCCGCTCAGCATGGAGGGGTTAGCCGCCATTGATGCCATGGAAGACGATGAAGGCTTCATTGCGGAAGAGGGTATTGCTTCCCCACGGTTCACCGCCGGCAGCGGAGTTATTGGCGGCGAGCAGAATCTGGTAGACATCCAGGACGGTATTGCTGTTCACGCCGAAGGGTTGGCCACTGGCACCGACGTTCCAGGAGTAGGCACCCAGCCCATTGCTGTTGACCGTAAAGCCATAGCTCTGTCCCACGCTGCCGCCCAAGGAAGTGGTGGTGGCAAAGGCTTCCAACGCGGTGGCCAGGACTTCGGCATCCAATCCTGTTCCCTTGGATACCAGGAAGAGGGTGAGGTAATAGCTGCTGATCTGCCCATTGGTGAAGGGGCTCAGGTTCGGTGCGCCGTTCTGGCCGCCATAGAGATTGGGATACGTTGTCGCCAGCCATTGGCCCAAGGTTTGGCCACTTGCAGTCGTCCCAAAGCGGCGCAGGAGCTCCTGCCCTTGTAGACCCGCCCAGAAACTGATGGGCTTGATCAATCCCGGCTGCACGAACTGACCCAAACTGGTCACGCTGACCATTTCGGACAGGGGAGTTGTGGTTAGCTCATGATTGATCGTAACCATGATGGAGAAGGAGTTGGCCGCAGCGTACGTATGCGTGCCGCTCACCGTGAAGACACCGTTGAACAACGTGATCGTGCCCGTGGTGGCGGGGGTGTTATCGCCCCAGGCAATGCTGGCTGAATAGTGCGTGCCATCATTGAGCTCCGCTCCATTGGGATCGGTGAAGGTCGCTACCGCGCCGGCAAAGGGCGCCCCGGCTGTGGGGCTGGGACTACCGGCCAGGGCGACAACGGCGGCATCGGACACGGTCACATGGCCGGTGGTGGTTGCCGTCCGCCCGGTGATCGTATCCGTGATGGTCACCGTGTACGTGAACGTGCCCTCCTCCGCGTAGGTGTGGCCGGTCGAGCTGATGGCGAGCTGTCCACCGTTGATCGCCACAGAGGCCGACGAACTCGCCGCATCTCCCCAGGCAATCGATGCCGTGTACGACCCAACCGGGCTGGCGCCGTCCGTGAAGGTCGCGAGGTTCGTGAGGGTGCCTGTGCTGCTGCCTTCCTGAGTCGTGATGCCGGATCCGCTCCCGGTCGCGCTGAGCCGGCTGATCTGCAGGTTGTCGAACGCCAGGCCCTGGTTGGGGAGCGTGCTCAGCGTGACCGCCTGGAATCGGAGCTGGAAATTCGAGGTCAACGACAGAGCGGCCGCGCTGGCGATCGACGACAGGTTGAGCCGGGAGAGGGCGTAAGACGTTCCCACGCCGCTCAGGTCGATCACGCGCTTCCAGTTGATACCGTCCGTTGAGATGGCGATCCCGGTGCCGTTGGTGAACGTGGTGAACGTTGCCGGCAGCGCAAAATTGCTCGGCAGCCCGCCGATGGCTGAAGCCTCGAAGGAGATCCCAACGTCGTTGCCATCGGTCGCCGAGGGGGCGGCCACGTTCAGGTTGGCTTCGGAAGCGGCACCGAACCCAAACGTATTGTCGATCTCGTTGAGGACGAGCTGATTAGGCGACGTCACCGGGCTGACCGAACCAAAGGTGCCGCCAACCTGGACCTGACCGGTGAAGCGGCTGGAGTTGGTCCAGGCATTGGACAGGGCGGTGTTCGAGTCGAAGTTGGAGTTGACGTTGAGCGAGACCGGAACGGGCGCGCCATTGACGGCCCGATAGGCGCTGATGATGCCAGCGCCGACTTGGTTGACATTGGCCAGCGGTGCCACGTTATTTGAGTTTGCATACATGGGATGCGCCGAGGAAACCAGCGCGGCCTTGACCTGGACTGGCGTCGCCCCCGGGTTCGCCTGTAGATAGAGCGCGGCGACCGCCGCGGCGTGCGGCGCGGCCGCCGACGTGCCGAAAAAGTTCCGGTTGGCGGCCGAGGGGAAGAACGACGTTGACACCCCGTCGACAGCTGTCACATCGGGCTTGGCGCGAACCTGAGGGGGGCCGAGGGTGGTCTTGCCATCCGGGGAGAACAGGATCGTCTGTGGCCCAAACGCCGAGAAGTTCTCGGGTGTGGCCTGGTTGAAGTAGGGAGCGGCTGCGGTCGCGATTGCGCCCGTGGCGCCGGCGTGCGGGACGAGCGTCGGACTGTTCGTGGCGAACATGTTGACCTGCACAGGGCCGAACTCGTTCGCCCCCTCGTTGACCCACTTGATCCGACCCGGTCGCGTCCCAAAGTCGTTGAGGATCATCAGGTCGACATTTTGGTTCACACCCGTGTTGTTCTGATAGCTAACGGTCTGGACGGGCGAGCCGGTGTTCAAGGTGTTGGTATCGGATCCTGCGAGGATAGAGCTTCCACCCGCGGTGACGAGGAAGATGCCACTGCTGGACGTATCTCCTGAGGCATTGTAGAACGGGTTGTCCCATTCGAGGGTGATAATCACCCCTTGGCCGGGGGTTAGGGTGAGCGGCTGGCGGGAGCTTGGGTTGGCCGCGGTGCCGAAATTGAGAAAGTTCGCGCCGTTGGCCGTGAAGATTGAATCCGAGGTGAACGTCGGGCTGGTGTTCTCGTAAGCATTGTTGCCCAAGTTCCCCGCCGCGGTGGTGTAGGTGACGCCGGCGGCGGCCACGGTGTTGATCGCCTGGGCAATGACGCCATCCTGGAAGAACGGCTCCTGAAAATAGAAGACGTCGTCGGTGATGACCTTGGCGTTCCCCTTGGTCGGGTTGGCGAGATCCTGGATGCTCTGGGCGAAGGCGGTTTGACCAAAGTCGGCTGAGGCAAAGGCGATGCCCGAGCCGGGTGCAAGATGGTGAACGATCTGCGCCATCGCCCGGCCCTCGTCCGTGCCTGTGTTGGGGCCTTCCTGGAGAACATTCACCCCGCCCGCGGGGAGATCGCCTTGGGCGACGTCGGTGGCCGCACCGCCCTTGATGTTGAAACTGTCCGAGAGGACCCCGACGTTTAGTCCCGCTCCGGTCAGGCCGTTGGCCGCCTGGAGCCGGTCAGTCTCGAGTACGGCCTGGCCCTGATCGTACACCGCGCTGGTCAGGGGCTTGCCCATCGCCATCGCCAACGTCATTCCCTCGGCGGTAAGGGCAGCGAGGTTCGGGATCTGGTTGACCGGGACGAATACATCCAGGGTATGGAGATTCTCGGCAACACCCGTCACCACGGCACCCATCGCTTGCAGGCGACCGACCAAGGCATCCGGGTTGGCGGCGTCGATCGTGACGCCGACTCGGCCGGCATGGTCGTGCGCGATCAAGGATGAGCTGAGGCCGATGCTCATGCCTGCCGAGGACATGCTAGAGGCCGCGGCCGCCGGTTCGCCCAGCCGCAGCAGGTCGAGCGCGACGGGCCCCGAGTTGCCCATGCTCAGCATCGCTCCTGTCAGTAGTGTTCGATCTTCGAGCGCCTCCAGTCGCGGCCGGAAGAGCCGCCGTTTCTTGGGTCTTCCGGAACCAGGTTGCCCGATCCGAGCGCGGATCAGGAGGGTATGCCAAAACCCGAATTTTTCTGGAGAATGGTGCGCGGCAGACTGCGACATAAGACAACTCCTCGTTGAGTTTCCGGTTTTGCTGATCCGATGACCTGCCCCGGTAGAGAAACAAACGGCCCAAGCACCTCTAGCCGGTAGGTGCGCAAGGGCTCGGTTTCATTCCCGGCAAGAGATCCCGACGACGAAAAAGAGAGGTGCGCAGAGAGGCCAGCAACGGGAATAGCGATTGAGGCGTATCTCCACGAACCGTTGCAGTTTCCTAAATTAACAAACCCGGTCGCGATGTCAAGCAAAAAGCGTCCTTTCCGGACTAAGTGCCAAAGTTCTCATTCACGCGTTCAAAGGACGATCGAGATCGTTGCCGGATCCGCCGCCGGAACTTGACCAAACCGAAGTCGTTGATTATGGGAATCACGGAATTGAATGCGGTAGAACATCGATTCGCCAGATGATCGCAGGTTGAATCCGCGCCGATTCGCGTTCAATTCAGGGCATCCGCCAGTTAAATGGTGTTCCGCGAGCCAAAGACACCTTGTCACAGAATGTTCCGAATGATAGTATACATAAGATCAGTATCCGACTGGCTGGCTGTTGCTGGGCCAAATTGAGATGAACCGCAAGTTGCTGAAATATAAGTGCTTATGATGATGAGTTCATGTGCCAACTGGTCTGGGTTCGTCCGCCCTTTCGTGCTACAATCCGCGCTGGCAGCACTCTACTCGTCCGTGGAGATGGTCGTTCATGCCCGAAAATATTCAACCGGTCTCGATCAGTGAGGAAACGCGGCATCGCTATCTCAATTACGCTCTTTCCGTCATCACTTCCCGGGCCTTACCGGATGTGCGGGATGGCCTGAAACCGGTACAGCGCCGCATCCTGTACACGATGTACCACGAGCTGCACCTCCACGCCGATGGCCGGCCGGCCAAGTGTGCCCGCATCGATGGCGAAGTGACCGGCAAATACCACCCCCATGGCACGATCCCAGCCTACGAAGCCCTTGTCCGCCTCGCTCAGGATTTTGTGATGCGCATGCCCCTGGTCCAAGGCCAGGGCAACTTCGGCTCGGTCGATGGTGACGCCCCGGCGGCGGAGCGGTATACGGAGGCCAAGCTACGGCCCCTGGCCGAGCATTTGATGGCTGAGCTGCGCCAGCGAACGGTGGAAATGCGACCCAACTATGACGGCACCCGCGAAGAGCCAACCGTCTTGCCGGCCCAATTTCCCAATTTGCTCGTCAACGGCGCTTCGGGCATCGCCGTGGGCATGGCCACCAACATTCCGCCCCACAACCTGGGCGAGGTCCTCAAAGCAGCCGTGCATCTGATCGATAACCCGGATACGAGCTGCGCTCAGCTCCTGGACCGGATCAAGGGTCCGGACTTTCCCCTGGGCGGCCGAGTGGTTACCGACCGCACCACGTTGCGCCACATCTATGAGGAAGGGACCGGCACCATCAAGGTGCAGGGGGAGTGGAAGTTCGAAGAGGCCGGCAAACGGCAGCAGATCATCATTACCTCCATTCCCTACGGCGTCAACAAGGGAAGCCTGGAATCGGCGATCGGTGAACTTATCGCTGCACGCAAGCTGCCACAGCTCATCAACCTGGTCAACGAATCGAATGAAAAAGAAGGAATCCGGATCGCCCTGGAGATCAAGCCGGGTACGGACCCCAACCTGGTCATGGCTTATCTCTTCAAACACACAGCCTTGCAGGAGAATTTTGCCTACAACTTGACCTGCCTGGTGCCGGGGTCGGACGGCAAACTTCGGCCAGAGCGGCTCGGACTCAAGGCGATGCTGCGGCACTTTGTGGACTTCCGCCTGGTTACGGTGCGGCGGCGTTTTGAGTACGAGCTGGAGCAACTCCAGCGCCGCATTCACATCCTCGAGGGCTTCCGGATCATTTTCAACGCCCTGGATACAGCGATCCGCCTCATCCGGGAAAGCGCCGGCAAGGCCGAAGCGGCGGCCGAGCTGCGTAAGGCGTTCAAGCTCGATGCGGCTCAGGCCGAGGCCATTCTCGATGCCCAGCTCTATCGCATCGCCCAAATGGAAATCAAGAAAATCCTCAACGAGCTGAAGGAGAAGAAAGCCGAAGCTGAACGGATCGAAGACATTCTCCGCTCGAACAAGAAACTCTGGGGTGTGATCAAGACGGAGCTGAATGCCCTGGGAGAGAAGTTTGCCGACCGCCGGCGGACACGCATGGGATCGACCGAGGATACGTTGGATTTCGATCCCGAGGCGTACATCATCCGCGAGAATACGAATGTGGTGCTGACCCGCGATGGCTGGATCAAGCGGGTCGGCCGGCTGGCATCTGTGGAAAGCACCCGGGTCCGCGAAGGGGACCAGGTCATTGCCGTCGCTCCAGGGAGCACTCTCGATCATGTGATTTTCCTCGCCGATGATGGCACGGCATATACCATGCGGATCAACGAAGTGCCGGCCAGCTCCGGGTATGGGGAGCCGCTCGCCAAATTCTTCCGCCTGGGCGATCAAGTGCACATCATCAACGCCATCACCACCGATGAGCGCTTCACCGCTGCGGATGAACCCCCCCACAATGGGGACGCGCCCGGACCGTATTTGTTGGTGGTGACAGCCCAGGGCCAAACTTTGCGCACACCGCTGGCCCCTTTCCGCACGGCATCGACCAAGCTGGGTCGCCGTTTTGTCCGGCTCAACGACGGCGATCGGGTCGTGTGGGCCACCGTGCTCAAGGGGGAAGAGAGCCTGTTCCTGGCTTCGGCATCGGGGCACGTCCTTCACTTCCCGGTGGAGCAGGTCAATATTCTCGCCGGCGCGGGCAAGGGCGTGATTGGGATCAAGCTGGCCGACGACGATGCTTGCCTGGGTGGGGCCCTCATCTCCGGCCGATCCGACATGATGCAGGTAGAAACAACCGGCGGCCGGACGTTGGAGTTCCGGCGTGGCAAATACGAGGTGACATCGCGCGGCGGCAAGGGGTTCGAGGCGGTGAAGCGGACTCGCTTTGTACGGGTCGTGCCGCCGCCAATCGAGCTGGTGGATTGGGAGACCGTCGAAGGGAAAAACGGGGACAAAGGGGCTGCGCACGGACCGAACGGGGATCAACGGGATTTGTTCTCTTGAACCGAGGCGCGGAGAATCCTCTGACCGCACGAATCATCACGGATCGATGTCCGAGGAGAACTCATGGGATCGCAAGTTGACTGCACCGTCCAGTTCAGCGATCGTTTCTCCAATGGCAAGGCCGTCTTGGAATCGGAAGCCTTGATCTTCCGCGGCGATTTCCGTCTCGTGATCCGTTTCGAACATCTGCTGGGCGCGGAAGCGGCTGACGGCACGCTGCGGCTCACGGTGCCCGAGGGAACCGCAATCTTTGACCTCGGGCCACTGGCCGAGAAGTGGGCGCTCAAGATTCGCAATCCCAAGAGCTTGCTCGACAAGCTCGGGATCAAGGCGGATTCCGAGGTCGCCCTGGTGGGCTTGAGGGACGAAGGCTTCCGGCGACAGCTCCGTGAACGGACTCGCCATGTCGTGACGGGACCGCCGCGGACCGAGCTGGACACGATCTTGCTCGAGGTTTCCACGAAAAACGACTTGAAGAAGCTGGAGCGGTTGCAAGCCTTTTTGAAGCGCGATGGCGCGCTCTGGGTCATTTGGCCAAAAGGGAAGGAAGAATTGAAGGAAAACGATATCATCGCCGCGGCCAAGGAGGCGGGGTTGGTCGATGTCAAGGTGGTCAAGTTCTCGGAAACGCAGAGCGGCTTGAAATTGATCATTCCGCTGTCGCGCCGCTGATGGGCTGCGGACAGCCGTCTTCGGCTCAAGGAGGAGGCCGATGCGAAGTTTGCTGCAAATTTTGCCACGGAAGGTCCAGCGGGCTATCCATGAGCAATATACCCATGCCAAGGGCTGTTCCTACAACCGCGACGGATTGATCACGTTCCACCACTCGGATTTTCTGAGCGATCCGTTGTTTCAGGAGGCCTATCGGCTGGGAAAGGCCACCCGCTCGTGGGGGTCGGCCGACATTGAGTGGCGGGTCTATGTGGCCTGCTGGGCAGCGCGGAAAGGACGCGCGTTGGAGGGAGATTTCGTCGAGTGTGGAGTAAACAAGGGCGGCCTGTCCCGGGCCGTCATGCACTATATCGACTTGCGCAGTCTGAGCGAACGTCGGTTTTACTTGCTGGACACCTTCTGTGGCTTTCCCGAAGAGTATGTCCGCCTGGCGGCCCAGAGCCAGCTCCACTCCTATCGGGAGTGTTATCGGGAGGTTCAGGAGACCTTCCGCGAGTTTGCCAACGTCCGAATTATCCGCGGCAAAGTGCCGGAGACGTTGCCACGGGTGGCGGCGGAAAAGGTTTGCTATCTCTCCCTCGATATGAATTGCGCCGAGCCAGAGATTGCCGCGGCCGAGTTCTTTTGGCCGCGGCTCGTCAGTGGAGCGGTGATTGTCCTGGACGACTACGGCTACAGCGATGACTATTTGCGGCAAAAGCAAGCCTTCGATGAGTTCGCGCGGAAGAAGGCCGTGCAGGTATTGTTGCTGCCGACGGGACAGGGATTGATTTTCAAACCGTAACCTTGGGTTTCGCAGCGGTTCGCCCAACCACGCGGTTCTACGAACCGCCGCTAAAACGGAATTACTATGAGCACATTGAGCTACACCGCGAAAGATATCACCGTTCTGGAAGGCCTCGAACCGGTGCGCAAGCGGCCGTCGATGTACATCGGCGGCGTGGATGGCAAAGGGCTGCATCATTTGGTCTGGGAAATCGTCGATAACGCGGTCGATGAATACCTGAACGGGTACGCCGATGCCATCACCGTTTGCTTACACAAGAATGGCGACGCGGTGACGGTCACCGACAACGGCCGGGGCATTCCCGTCGACCTCCATCCCAAATTCAAGCGGCCGGCCCTGGAGCTTATCTTGACGACGCTCCACTCGGGCGCCAAGTTCGGTGAAGGAGGCAACTACCTGCACGCCGGCGGTTTGCATGGCGTCGGCTCGTCGGTGGTAAACGCCCTGTCGAAGAAACTCGTCGCCACCATCCGCCGCGATGGCTGCGAATGGCGGCAGACGTTCCGGCGCGGCAAAGCCGCCAGCGGCCTGGAAAAGGTCGGCCCATTCCGGGGGCACGGTACCAGCATTTACTTCGAACCCGATGAAACGATCTTCAAGACCACGCAGTTCGATCCACATTTACTCCAGGCCCATCTGGAGGACATGTCGTATATCCACAGTGGGCTAAAGATCACGTTCAAGAACGAAATCACCAAGGAAACACTGGATCTGACTCACGCCGGGGGGATTCCCGAATTCCTGAGCCGGCTGGTTGCCGAGGGACAAAAGACGGCGGTGACCGAGGCTCCCTTTTACGTGGCCCGTCAAAACGGCGACAAAATGGAAGCCGCGCTGCAGTGGACTGAATCGACGGATGAGAACATCCGTTCCTACGTCAACGGCATCCGCACCTCAGCCGGCGGCACCCACGAGAGCGGCTTCAAGAGCGGCATCGCCAAGGCCATCCGCAACTACATCGAAACCCACGACATCAAGATCAAGGGACTGACCATCACCGCCGAAGATATCCGCGAGGGGATTGTCGGCATCTTATCGGTGTTCGTCCGGGAGCCAATGTTTCAGGGACAGACCAAAGAGAAGCTCAATAACCCGGAGATGGCGGCCGCGGTGGATGGCTTTCTCCGTCCTGCCCTGGAAGCATGGCTGAACGCGAACAAGACGGCTGCCGATCAGATCGTTGGCCGGATCGTCCTGGCCGCCAAGGCTCGGCTGGCATCGCGGGAAGCGGCGACGGAGGTGAAGCGGAAATCGGTCACGCAGCGACGTCTTAATTTGCCCGGGAAATTGGCGGACTGCAAATCGACCGACCTGGATGAATCCGAGCTGTTCATTGTCGAAGGCGATTCGGCCGGCGGCTCGGCCAAGCAGGGCCGCAACAACAAGACGCAAGCGGTGCTTCCCCTGCGCGGCAAGATTTTGAATTCCGAAGGCCTGGCCCTGAACAAGGTCCTGGCCAACGCCGAATTGGCCGACCTGGTCTCCGCCATCGGCACAAGCGCCGGAGAGAAATTCGATGTGGGTGGTCTGCGGTACGGTAAGATCATCCTGCTGATGGATGCGGATGCCGATGGCCATCACATCACGACGCTGTTGCTGGCATTCTTTTTCCGGCACATGACCGATCTGATTCGTAAAGGGCACGTATACATCGCCCAGCCGCCGCTCTATCGGATCGATGTGGCAAGAGAAACGCACTGGGCCCGCGACGATGCGCACAAGGAAGAGATCCTGGCCTCGTTGCATTCCAACGCCAAAGCCGAGATCTCCCGCTTCAAGGGCCTGGGCGAGATGGATCCCAAGGTGCTCGCCGAGACGACTCTTGATCCCCGGCATCGTACCCTTCTGCAAGTTAGCATCGCTTCCAACCTGGAGGCGGACAGCACGTTTGTGGAGCTACTGGGAAAGGATCCCGCCGAACGCTATCGCTTCATCATGGACTCGGCTGCCTTGGCCGTGGCGGAAGAATTGGATATCTGATCCGTGTCGGGGCTACCAGTCTGTGCTGCCGTCGACCCGCAGGGCACGAACGTAGCGGCGAAACGACTCTTCGAAAGCCGGCAGCGGCTGACCGACGAGCTTCGCAAAGGCCGCCAAGGGTTCGGCGCGGTTTCGCACGGACCGAACGTACTCATCGAGCTCCGGCGTGCCAAGCTTCCAATGGCCGAACGTGACATAGAAGGCCAATGCCCACGAGCCGACGTAGTAATCATCGGAAATCTGTTGGGTATTGGCGTGGCTCACGAGAAACTTGCTGGAGTCCGCCTTGAGGAGATCCGCCACAGCAACGAGCTGGCCTCTGCGGAGCGCTTCCTTCACCTGTTTGAGCCGTTCGGGATCGGCGTGGCCGACACGCAACTCGCCGGCTTCCAGAATGGCCGTCTCGAAGATTTGGGCCAAGCCTTCGTTCAGCCAGCAGGGCACGTCGTTCTCGCCGGGCGGGTAGACGAAGCCGGCCAGGTAGGCATGGAACGCTTCGTGGAACAGGGTCTGAAAGAGTCGCTGCGTGGCCCGTTCGAAGATTTTCGCATTCTCCTCGTCGGCGGCGCGGATCTTGGCTTGCAACTGGGCCAGCTTTTGCCTGGCTTCCTCGGGAGGATTGGCTTTGTAAATCTTGTGCAGAGCCGCCTGTTGTTGTTTGAGCATGCCGATCCATTCCTGGTGCTTCCTGCGGAGCCGGCTCAGCTCGCCGGCGAGCTCTTGCAGGTCGGTGGCGCACACGATCTGGTTCGCCGCCGGATCGAAGTAGGCAGGATTCAGGATGGTGCTCGCCTGCTTCTGCAGGATTTGCCGATATTCGGCCGTGGAACGGACGAGGAGGATTTGGGTGCGCGTGGCGTTCTGACAACGGGGCGGCAAGTAGCGGGCATAGGCTTCATAGATCTGATCCAACCGGACGGCGACCCGGCGAACGATGTCCTCGCTGGCATTGGAAGTCAGCACAAAATGATCGGAAGCATACGTGAGGCCAGCGTTGGCTTGGCCGCGCCACGGCGCCGGTTGGAGCTCGATCCGTTCCATCCGTTCGACTTCAGCGGCCGGCTTCAATTGCTCCAGGCGAATCTCCAATTCCGTCCGCTCCTTGGCATCGAGCGGGGCATAGCGAAGGATTTCGTGCCGTGCAAAGGTCGTGACGGGACCCAGCTTCGTCCGCTCACCGGGATTTTGCCAGATACACCGAAACTGGACCGTTCCCGGCGTCTCTTTAAGCACCAAGCCCTGGAAGACTCGGCCCGTATGGAGGTGGATGATATCGAACTTCCAGCCGTGCGCTGGACTGGGAAGATCGGCACTGAGGCCATGAGAAAGGCTCAACCCTGCCGCCGCGGCCAGAATCCAGCCTATGCCCGGCAAGAGCCACGTCCGCATCCCCGCACTTTTCATTCCGCGCGCAGCCTCCGGCTTGATCGAAGGGTTGATGCTCAGCGCATCCAGCTGTCTCCCACTATAACCGCTCCCTTGCGCCTTGCCAACTTTGTCGCGATCCGTAATCAGGGAGCAGACGGGACCGCTTTCGCCGCTGGTCCTGGTAGAAGCGCGGGCTCCAACCCGGTGGGGAAACATGGCGGCCACTGACTTGGTGTTGGCCATGACAGGCGCCAGCGGGGCGCCGTACGGCGTGCGGTTGCTGGAAGTCCTGCTGCAAGCCGGCAGGACCGTCCATCTTACGCTCAGCCCCGCTGCTGCGGAGGTGCTCGAGCAGGAACTCGATCGCAAAGTTTTGCTGGACCAGTTTGCGCTGGCGGACCTGCTGGGCGAGGCATCCCATTTGGTTACGCAGGGATTGGTGCGCTACCATCACTACCGCGATTTTCGGGCCGGGATCGCCAGCGGCTCATTCTTGACGGCTGGCATGGTCGTATGTCCGTGTAGCATGGGTACCGTTGCCGCCATCGCCCATGGCCTGTCGCAGAATCTCATTCACCGGGCCGCCGATGTGCACCTTAAAGAGCATCGCCGCCTGATCCTCATGCCACGCGAAACGCCACTGCACGCGATCCAGCTCCGCAACCTGGCCCTCTGTGCCGAAGCGGGGGCTGTTGTCCTTCCGGCCATGCCGGCGTTTTACACACGGCCACGGTCCCTGCAAGATGCGGTCGATTTCATTGTCGGCCGGATCTGCGATCAGCTCGGCGTCGAACACGGACTGGTGCGGCGCTGGGGGGAGACCGAGTGACGGCGTGCTTGGGTTTCGTGGCCGCGCACCTTCATCCTTGCTCTACTCGGAAATTACCTGAGTCATCCTTGCGGATGACATATCGACCGCCGTTGCGCGGATGGAAGGTGTGGGATTGGGTCGGTAACGCGAATCGAAGCTCCGGCGGCCGGCACTGTTCGTGGGTGATGGTGTAGCGCGGATCGATGGCGTAATCCTTCCCCTCGATCGTGTACTTCACGGGGGAGCTGCTCTCGTTGGTGATTCGAAACACAATTTCCTTCGATTTCGGCCGGCCGAAATCCTGTACGGCGTAATAGCGGCCTGTTCGGCTGCTCTGAGCGACGCCGACGCCGATTTCGTACACATCAGGGTCGAGCAGGTTCTTCCGGTGCGGCGGCGATTTCTTCCAACCGTCCATGAATCCGTGGGCCAGATCCGTCGTGTGGAAGCCTTCCGGGCTGTATTCGTAGGCAATATTCTCCAGGATGATGCAGTAGGCGTAGCCCTGCGCGGCGGTCCGCTCCCAGGGTTCCTTGCCGTCGGCGGTGTGGCTGTACTTGTCCGTTCGGGCCATGTAGTTGGCGAATTGCTGGGCCGTCTTGGCAAGCTCCGGATTTACCTCGAGTTCTCGAAAACCTTGTTCACGGCGAAACGCATTCGTCGCAGAGACGATTTCCTGCCGGACTTGTTCCAGATCCGGAGTGTTCGTTGCGGCACTGACGCTTCCGGACTCTCGATCGAAGCTCTGCGATTGTACTTCCTTCACACTCTGGCCAAATCCGGGAATCGGAGCAAACAACAGTACTCCCAAGAACGATGCCCAGCAGAACTTGCCTACCATGTTCTCTGTCCTCTTCGCGACTCGGCAGCCCCTACAGCAATCGGTAGCAAAACGGATGCCAAAGGTAGAAATCCGTGAAGATGACCCAGAGGTTTATACAGCGAGACGAACGGATCAGGATGGTGGGCTCGGTTCCGCGGAAGATGGTTTCTCTGGCTCAACCACTGGTGGCTGCTGGCGCCAGCTCTCGAGGCGTTTGCGGATCTCCGCTTCGTAACCTCGATCGACCGGCTCGTAATAGCGACGGGCCTCCGGAAGATACTGCTGCGCGACCCAGCCGCCCTCGAAATCATGGCTGTACTGGTAACCGACTCCGCGGCCCAATTCTTCGGCTCCGCCGTAGTGATTATCGCGCAAATGCTCCGGCACCGGCAGCGTTCGGCCGGATCGGACATCTTCCCGGGCGTTGCTGATGGCCATGGTGGAGGCGTTCGACTTGGGGGCGGTGGCGATGTACGTGACGGCCTGGGCCAGCGCTAGCTGGCATTCGGGCAATCCGACGAACTCGCTGGCCTGGAGGGCCGCGGCGGCAATCACGAGAGCCTGAGGATCGGCGTTGCCGACATCTTCCGAGGCACAAATGACGATCCGGCGGGCGATGAAGCGCGGATCCTCTCCTGCTTCCAGCATGCGGGCCAGCCAGTAGATGGCCGCGTCGGGATCGCTGCCGCGCATGCTCTTGATGAATGCGCTGGCCAGGTCGTAATGGGTATCTCCTGTGGCACCGTAGTCCAGCACTTTGCGCTGAATCGAATCCTGAGCGACCTGCAACGTAAACTCCACCGGCTGCCGTTCGGCCGAGAGGACGCCGATCTCCAGGGCGGTCAAGGCACGCCGGGCATCGCCGTCGCTCATCTCGGCGAGGAAGTCTTCCGCCTCGGGGCTCATGTTTACGGCGAACGAGCCGAGCCCACGCTCTCGATCGGTTAAGGCCCGCTGGAGCAACTGCTTGATTTGTTGCCGGGCGAGCGGCTCGAACGTGAAAATCTGGCTGCGGCTCAGCAAGGGCGAATTGATGGCGAAGAACGGATTTTGCGTCGTGGCTCCGATGAGGATGACGCGCCCTTCCTCGACATCGGGAAGGAGCACGTCTTGCTGGGCGCGGTTGAAGCGATGCAGCTCATCCACAAACAGGATCGTGCGCTGACCGGTCTCCTCCAGTTCGTGGCGCGCTTCCTGGAGCAGCTCGCGCACTTCCTTGATCCCGGCGGCGACGGCGTTGAGCTGCCGAAAATGGCAATGGGTGTGCTGGGCGATGACATGGGCCAAGGCCGTCTTGCCGGTGCCGGGCGGACCGTAAAAAATCAGCGAGCTGAGCCGGTCGGCCTGGAGCATCCGCCGCAGGAGTTTGCCCGGACCAAAAAAATGCTCCTGGCCAACGAATTCGTCCACGGAGCGTGGCCGCATTCGGGCGGCAAGAGGCTGCGCTTTGAGCAGGTTGGCTTGGTGCAGGTCGTGAAACAGCTTGTTCGTGGATTTTTTCTTGGCCAAGGGAATCGACTCGTATCAATCGCCATGGAGCTGGCGCAACCGGGGCGAAAGCCGCAGCAGCCACTGCACACGCTCAAATTCGTTCAGCCAATCTTGCGTCACTTCTGCCAGGAGCGAATCACCGGGAGCCACGATTCCGGTGGGACAGGAATCGCCGGCCTGCTCTCGAAGCATTTGCCGATATTTGCTCAAGGTCCGCTCGCCGTAACGGAGCACCTCGAAACCATCTTCACTGAAAAAGACCAGCACCGGAACGCGGTTGCCGCCGTTGACCTGGAGCTCGCGCTGGGCGTCGTCATGGTCATCCCGATCAAGGTAGCGGATCTGGATCACCGGCGCGGCCGACGCAAAATGTTCGAAGATCGGACACTGATTGATGCAGTCGCCACACCACGCCCCCGCCAAGCACAGCACATTCATCGTGCGACGAAAGCTGCCCAGCAGCGCGCGCTGGGCCGGCGTCAGGGCAACGGCCTGGTAGATTGCTCCCCACCGCTGCGCCTGACCAGGGTTGGCATAGCGGGCCAAGAAATCCCGATAGGGGAGACCGTGCTGGAACTTGTCGAAAAGGCTCATGGGAACTCAAGCCTCTGTACCATCCGGACCCTGGGAAGGCGGCCAATTATTTCTTGGCCGCACGGAGCGTTAGCTCAATGGGGCGAGCGGTTACCGCAACCTCTTTATTTTGTACCTTGGCCTTGCCGGTCACGCTCATCACGAATGGACCCAAGGGAGCGTTGGCCGCGGGCTTCAGCTCCCCTTTGATTTCGCTCTCCCCCTTCGGAATCTTCTTCAAGGTCGTGGTCACATTGGGCGGGAGATTGACGGGAGCCAGGGTGATTTCTTCGTCAAAACCTTTCGCCCGCTGGACCGTAATGGTCAGCGGAATCGTGCTGCCCGCGCTGGCCTCGGACTGATCCACCCGTGCCGAGAGCGTGAACGGTGGCTTCTCGATCACCGCGAGGCCAATCGGCGACAGGACCTCCTGGGGCGGATAGGCCAGGCCGGACAGGTTTTGCGTGGCGACAGCCTTCACAGTGGCGTCGTGGACGACGGTCTTGCCACCGATGGTGGCGCTGCCTTGGATGCGCAGATGGTACGGGCCGGCCGGCGCGTTCGGACTCGCGCTCACAAACAGCACCGGGGCCGGTTGCTTGGCATTGGCCGGTTGACCGGCGTTGATCGTTGCGTGTCCCGTAATCGCTGGATGGCCCGTCACCGACACATCGATAGGCCCGGTGTAGTCCCGCCGCGTCAGCACCAGACTGATGGGAGCCGTGCCGCCTGGGGGGACGTCCAAGCGATCGATGCCCAGCGACAACTCGAAGCCCGGTTCGTAAGGAACGACCGTAATTCGATAGGCTTCCGAAGGGCCGTACCAGTACAGCAGATGTTCGACCGCCAGCGTGAAATCGCCATCCGCGGGAGCGGTGAAATCCAGGCGTGGCCCGGCCGTGGGGTTAGACGCCGCCACTTGCGTCCCCTTGGCATCCTTCAGGACCATGTACACTTCGGTGGGCGAATGCAGCTCGTGAGTCTGCGCCTCGATCAGGTAACGCTGGCCTTTCTTGGCGGTGAAGACGAATTGATCCACGTCGCCGCTTTGAAGAAATTGACCTGTGATCCCGCACGGGACCGGAATGCGATTGGCATGGGCCGGATCGTTGTTCGGCTCCTGTTCGACGCGCTCCTCGAAATCGCTGATCGCCAAGAGCACCGGCCAACCAGACAGTCCATTGGCTCCTCGTGGAGTCAGCGAAATGGCCGAGATGGTCGGATCCGCCGGCGCCGCGATCTCCACCGGAGCAACCCCCTCGACCATGGGTCCGGTGAAATGAACGGTCGCCTGGCCTCCGCGCCGCACGGCCATGGGAATGGGCACGGTCGCACACGGGAAGTCGCCGATGCGCAAACGGTACCCATAATCGGCACCGCCACGGTAAAGGGCATCGCGGACCTCAATGAGATATTCACCGGCCTGTCGGAAGAGGTAGGTAAGGCGGGGATCGGCCTGGAGGCCGGGGGCATCGTTGCTATGGCCTTCCGGCAGTTCTTGTCCGGTGTGGGCGTCCAAAAGCGTCAGCTGCGGGTCGACGGGGCTGCCCAGCCGGCGGCCGAGGATTTCGAAGCTGACCCGCTCCCCTCCCTTGACGCGGATTTTGTAGTAATGGTTGGATTCGGCATCCGCCTTGCCGACCACGACGCAGGGATGGGCCACTTCCTGGGGTGTGGTTTTCGAGCGGTTGGTATCGACTTCCATGATTTGTGGAAGGTCGTCGATACAGAAAAGCCGAAAGTTCGACATTCCGCGGGTCGTGGCCAGCCGAATGCTGTGAAAGCCGAGCGGCGCATCCTTGGGCACATCCAGGTGAACGCGCAGCTTGGCATTATCCTTACCATTGTTAGCATCGGTCGGAATGGTAACCGTGGCAGGGAAACTTGTCCACAAACCGGTCGGTCCTGCGAGGTTGGTGCCGGTCAAGGTTAAGTCGATGGCCGAGCCGCGCTGGATTCCCAGCGGCACCGGCATGTTCAGCGTAGGCGCCTGGGGATTTGGTGGCGTAAGGGCGGGCGGTTGTTGGGCGGCGACGCTGGCTGACAGGGTCAGGACGGCGAGCACC
>Ga0070734_10002588_pt1 | contig 21255 bp, 16 predicted proteins | sample Coa_R1_8_FD_66444 | JGI IMG/M metagenome (GOLD analysis project Ga0070734, IMG submission 66444) | Surface soil microbial communities from Centralia Pennsylvania, which are recovering from an underground coalmine fire - Coalmine... | ecosystem: Environmental > Terrestrial > Soil > Unclassified ...
GGTGGTAGGTCTACACTACAGCCAATTTGCGAGCGGCTGCCGTTGATCCGACTCGCGTTTTGATGACGGGGCACCGCAAAAACTGCCGGTCAAACGCCCCAATCGGCTAAGTTGGGCTAGAACTAACCCCGAGCCGGCGAGTCCACCGATTCCAAACCGGCCGGGTCACCGCAACCCCCGAAGCGGACAAATGATGTGCTACAAAAATCGGACAACTTGAAGCGCTACCGACAGGTTGTGGCGCAAGCACGCTCTGCTGCAATCTATGGAATTAAATCGACCAAGCCACGGTGGTCCGCAAAGGGCCGAAAGACTGTCCGGTGCCGGTCTGTTCCGCAGCAGTTGCATGTAGCGCATTGAGACAACTGGAAATCGTCAATTGCGGGTCTGCTGCGACCCAAAAAGCGTGTCGTAGGCTTTGAGAAGCCACGGCACCTGATGATGCCATGCAAGGACATCCTCCAGGCGCCGCCGGCCGAATTCGCTCATGCGGGCACGCTGGTCCGGATCGTCGATGAGTTCGACGATCTTTTTTCCAAAGTCGACCGGGTCGTTAGCTGCCGCATATAGCGATGCCTGCTGCGCCGAATAGCGCCCTTCGGTGACGTCGAACTGCACGATCGGCTTGCCCAGCGCCATGTATTCCATGATCTTGTTCATGGTTGACAGGTCATTCATTTTGGTCACGCGGTCGGGATTGACGCACACATCGGCTGTCGAGAGGATTTCGAACAGCGTCGGGTCATCAACTCGTCCTGGGAAAGTCACCCACGCTGTCAGTCCCATCTTCTCGGCCAGCGAGACGATTGTCTGAAAATCGGGACCGCGGCCAACCACCACGAACTGGATGTCGTCCCGCTTGCAAACGCGTACGATGTGTTCAATCGCGGCCAGCAGCAGATCAAGCCCTTCCGATTGGCTGATGACGCCGACATAGCCGACCACGTGACGGCGGCCGTTCCGCCATTTGTCGTTCGCAGGCACCGCCTTGACACGATCGATGACCGGACCGGATCGCACCACAAATACGCGGTCCGGCGACATGCGCCCGCGCTCGACGGCAATGCGGCGATAAGATTCGTTGGTTGCGATCGAAACGTCCGCGGTGCGAAAGGTGAGCCTTTCCGCCACCAGGAGAAGCCGCCACAGGAGATCGCGGCGGCCAAATTTCGCCTCGTAGAGCTCCGGATTGATGTCGTGGTGGTCGAAAAGGAAGCGCTTGCGTCCGAAAATCTTGTAAACCAGCGCAACCAGAAAGATCAAATCCGGTGGATTGCACGCATGAATAGCATCAAAGCCGTGCCGCCATGCCACCTTGAGCGAAAGGATGAACTCCCAAAACAAGGCCGAGGGGTATTCGATCAGATATGCTGCAGCGCCGCGCGCCTCCAGCGGGAGAGGGTGCCGGTAGATATGGATACCGTCTATCGTCTCCTCGGATGCCTCGTAGCCACGTCCTTTGGGACAAATTATCGACACCACGTAGCCGGCGCCATGAAGTGTCGTTGCGATCGACCACACCCGCCTGTCAAACGGGACCGGAAGATTCTCCACTATGATCAGCACGCGACGCGGACGTTCTGAGCCTCTACCAGCTGCGATCATATCAATGGCGCTTTCGTCGAGTCGAAATCCGCCGAGATTGGCGGGATCGGGCGGCTCAGCGTGCGACAGGCGCAGCTACGATGGTGGTGTTGGCCGTGGCGGCCCCGTTAACCAAGCCCTTCAAAGTATATGCACTTATCGCGGCAATAATCGGATCGTCGGCGGTCGCCACGACCAGTCGCACATAGGTCATGAACTTCGTGGCTTCGACCGCGGGGGCATTGGATGCAAAGATAACGTCCTTGTTTCGCATCTCAAAGTTGGATGCCAGGAAATAACCCGCCGGATCACGCAAATTCAGGTTGAATATGATCGGAATGATGGGGCCGCTGAAACGTGAAACGTCAACGCCGAGCAGTTGCGCAACGTCACGTGGTTCTCCCCGGTAAAGGAACACGGACGCCGGATCCGCGAGATTGTCGTTAAGCCCGCCGGCTTTCCCCATGGCCTCGGCGAGCGTGAGACGCCAAGCCGCGAAGGGGAAATGCCCCTGGAGGCCCGAAGCCCCAAAAGCCGTGAACGTGCGTGGCTCCGTGTACACGTAAATCGTGTCCTGAGGCCGAATCCACACGTTGTTTGCAGGCTGGTTCACCAGGGCCGCGAACGGCGCACTAGCGAGGTGGCCGTCGCGCTCCAGCATTACCCAGGTGTCGAAGCCCGGATTGCTGGGGCCTCCAGCGCGGGCAATAATATCAAGGAGGCGCTCGCCGTTGGGATTTGCGGGAAATCTGGATGGCGCCCGGACATCCCCGAGTACGCTGATCGACGAGGCGCGCTGTTCAACCAGTGCGACGACCGCCTGCGGTTCCAGCGCACGGTTCTTGAGCGCGTCCACAATGGCCTTTTGCACCTCGACAACCGTGCGCCCTTTCGCCCGGATCGTGCCCGCATAGGGAACCGTGATATTGCCGCTATTGTCGACGGCCTGGTTTGGGAGTGTGATGAAATTGCCCGGGCGCACGCCCGCCTCGAGGGGAATGAACAAGCCGCCGGCGGCGGCCTCAAACACCGTAACGCTGACGACATCTCCGATACCAAAGCGAACTTCGGCCGGGCCACCTCGGTCCGGAAACACCTGGGCAATTCTGGGCGCCTTGCGCTCGAGGATTTTTTCGACCTCCGGGGTAATCCGCACGAGGGCGTAAGGCAGCGTCTCCGGGTCAAATTTCTCGCTGCGTACGTCGGAACTCGACGGTCCTGACGTGGGAAATATCGAGCAGGCACAATGGAGGCCTAATGCCGACAGAACGGCAACGCGAGCAACGGCCTGCACGTTAAACATGGTTTCCCCTACGTCCCCGCTAAGTTGTCTAACACGGGACAAGCTTTGGCAACGAAGTCCGCGGCTGCGGCGGGTGCGATTTCCCAAAAATGTTGCATTTAAGCCACATTGCCTCTAGGCAGTAATTCCTATGACGCAGTGGCGCTGTACTGAGGAGAAAATTCCGTGCGTCTCGCGGTCCGAAGCGTCCGCAACTCGACACAACAAACGATTAGATACATAAATAATAATTTTATCACTAACAGGCATCTTTAACAAAAGGTTAACCCCCGCCACCCTCCCGCTTAGGGCGAGATTGATACAGACTACCCGCAGTCGATGTGGACGATGCTTGAGCGAAAAAACGTAACATTGGCAAGAACGCAGGAGGAATGTGAATTTCCGTCTCCGGATTTTCAGCAATGCTCGTCACGATCCTTTGATATTAACTTCGCCGCCATCTTGCCTCGCTGCCCCCTCAAAATAGTCGATTACTTGTTTTACTAAACTATGTAGAGAAGTGGCGGCGGAGAACGGGTGTAGGCGATAGGAGGTGCAGACGTACGCTCAAGCAAATGCATCTGATCTGTTAACCCGCATCAACCGAGTCACGACTTCCTATAGCGATAACGCGTGGAACCACTACGGCTGGCGGCATGATGATATGCGTGTCGCTCCCGTTTCTCATCGTTTAGCAACGGTCAGCGGTCCTGGCGAGATTGTAATCGGGCGCAATTGATCGAGAGGCAAATACCCTTGTTGGTTGTTTTTCGCTCTCTTTTGTGCAACAAGCGTTGCATTAACGGTGTGTAACACACCATCTGAGAGAAGGAGTGATGTGACCTGGGGTGGGGTTATCATAACACAGGAACGGATGGGGCAAGGATAGTGACTAAGCACAGGCATACAGCGTCGGAAATCGCGACGAAATTGGCAATGGCAGACGACATGGTGGCTCAGGGCAGGCTCCACGGCGACATCGCGAAGTCGCTGGGGGTGAGCGTCATGACATACCACCGTTGGCGAAAAGCCCGCGGAATGTTAGCACGCTTCGCTCCAAGGCCAGCAGCCGATACCGAGCGGATGGATGTTCCGAACGAGCGCGAACAGACCAGCCAGATTCGAGAGCTTCAGCTTGAGAATTCACGGCTTCGCCGCTTGGTGACGGATCTTCTGCTCGAGAAGGTGAAGCTTGAGGAGGGCCTCCGCGCAAGCTCCACCAGTCGCAGGACGATCGCTCATAACTGAGCGCCTCGGAACTATTGGAGCTGTCGACGGCGCTTCATGTAGGTGACGCCCCGTGCGTCACCGGGTGAGTATTTGCGTCTCAGGTAGCGTATTTGCGGTTCGATTGATCCAATAACTTTCCGAGCGTCAACGTTTATTGCGCGGTGAACCAAAACTTCATTCGACGGCGGCCGGCATCACGAATTCGTTACCGCCAGCTGGGCGCGGGGTAATTGTCCCCCGGTCGCGGGCCGCTTCCCACATGATCAGGTGGACGGACCGCCGGCGGTCGGCTATCGCTGTCGCTCAGGCTGGCCGGGTCCCGCTGCTCACCAGATTATCGCGGAGAGATATCACTCGACCGGACCGCCGCCCTCGGCCGGCTGTGTTTCGTTTCGAGGATTGCGCCGATATCGTCTACCGTATCGCGCGGGATTGAAACTGACCTGAATAGAAATCCGAGATGCTTAGGAACACTCGAGTTATCAGTCTGGTGGTGCAGCACCTTCCGGCTATCCGCCTGTATGTTAGCTCGACCAGCTTGTTGACGGTCGGCATCGCGGCACAATCAGTCGGCTTTGTGATTCTGGCGCGGTGGTTGGGAAGTGATCAGTTCGGACACCTGTCGATGATCACGGCCGCAACGAATTTGGGATCGGCATGGTGCGGACTGGGAACCGGCGAGGCGATGCGACGGCGCGCCGGCCGCGAGCCGTCCCTCTATCCGACACTTCTTGGCCATTGCCTGATCCTGCTGTTTGTTTCAGGTGCAATTCTCACGGCCGTCATGTCGGTCGCCATTGCATCCTCGGTCAGGATCATCGCCGATCCTGTCGAAAATTATACGGTGATCCTGCTTCTCGTCTTCAGCAACACGGTGCTATTTACTTGGACCGGCCTGGCGGAGCAGGTCCTGCTGGCGCATCGCGAATTCACCCGCGCAAATCTCCTCAACTCAGGCACCGGCATTTTGCGCGCCATCACCGCGTTGGTGGCCTGCCTGGGCTTCGGGATCGAGAGCCTGAGCGCATGGGCGCTCTGGAACTGCGCCGCTTTTGCGATCGCTTCCGTCGTCTGCGCGGGCCTCCTCTGGCAATACGGCGCTCCGCGGTGGCGCGTGTTGTGGGAGGAGGTCCCGCTTGGCACGACGCTCAGTATTTCGGGTTCAATTGCGGCGCTGCGACAGAATGTCGATCTGCTGGCCTTGAGTACGATGGCACCACCGCACCTCATTGGGGCTTATGGTGTGGCGCGGCGGATTCTCAGCGTGGCTGTCGTAACAGGCGCGTCCCTCGATCGGCTCGTCTATGCCAACTTTGCGATTGCCGGCAAGCAGGGAGCTGCGGCGACCCTCCGCCTCGCGCGGAAATATGTCCTTTATGCGATCGGGCTAACTGGGGCGACGAGCCTGATGATATTCATCCTCGCGCCGCTCTTGCCGGCGCTCTTCGGCAAGGGCTTTGACGACGCAATCTGGATCCTCAGGGCACTGTGCTGGACCCTGATCCTCACGGCAGTTCAGTTCATCGCGTTCGACGCAATTAACGCCGCGGATCAACACAAAATCCGATTGGTCGTGGGTACTGCCGTGGGTGTTGCGGGAGCCGGGTTGATTGTCGGGCTGAGCTTTGCGTTCGCGATCACCGGAACGATCATCGCCGTATATCTCACCGAACTCTCGACGGCTGCTGCCCTGTGGCTGACATTGAAGATGCTCAGCGATCGTCAGCGCAAGACATCAATGTCTGGCGCAGGCGACGGTGTGGTCAAGTAAGCCGCTGTTCTGCCCTCAGTATCCGTATTGCTGGTTCGGGTAATATTCGGAGAGGTGGGCGTCGTAGCGCTTAAGCAGCTTCAAATCGGCCTTATTCAGCACAACGCCCAGCAGGTTGTCATTGATGCCTGGCGCGCTCCTGAGGGTTCGCTGAACCGTGCTGGTATTGGTGCGCCCCCATTCGACCACAAACACGTAGGAATCCACCAAGTTGGTCGTCGCGCGGACATCCGCGACGGGACCGAGCGGCGAAAGATCAACCACGACATAATCGTAGGTGAGACGCAATTTCTCGAACAGGTTTTTCGTCGCCTCAGCCGTCAGCACGTCGCTCGTTTGTGCCAGACGGGACTTAATGACCGTCGGCAGAAACGCGAGGTTTGTGGCGGGGTCGATCCAAACCGCATCCTCCAGCGCCGTTCTGCCGGAAATGACCTCGAGGAGGCCGGAATCCGCATCGGGAGCAAGCGCCGTTGAAAGCGATGGATTGCGGAGATCACAATCCACCAGGAGCACCCGAGAGCCTGCCTGAGCTATGATCTGGGCAAATCCCGCCGCGACCGTCGATTTACCTTCGTTCGGCAGTGTCGACGTGAAACCCATCACCCTCACGGAATTGCCCGAGCCAACCAGATCTGCGGCCACCTTGATCGAGCGCATCGAGTCCGCAAAGCGCGAAAATGGCGCATCGCTCACCGACCACAGGAGCGGTTCATCGCGCACAATCCGTCTGTTCGGTGCCGGCAACGACGCATCGGAGTAATCTCTGTCTATGCCGCCCTTTGGTGCCATGGCTTTCCACATCGGAATTGTGGCGACACAATTGGTACCAAGCATCGTTTCGATCTGCCGTCCGGTCCGGAATACGCAGTCCATGAACTCACGAAAAACCCCGAGTCCAATTCCCAGAAGTACGCTACCGATCGGTACCGCCGCCAATCCCAACAGCGTCTTGCGATAGTCCTTCTGGGCGGGCGGCGTTGCCTTGGTGATAAGCCTCGCCTCGGTGATCGGGAATGACTGCTGCTGCACAGATTCCATATATTTCTGAAGGAAATTGTCGTAGATGGAGCGCGAGGACTGGGCTGCGCTTTCCAATTCGTGCAGCATTACGCGGGCCTCGTTCGCAGTCTTCGTTTCCGACCTCGCCTGATCGAGTTCCTGCTGGAGCCCTGCCTCATACTGTTTGGCGAGCTCATAGTCGTTCTTGTAGGTCTCCGCTACGCGCTTGAGTTCGTCGCGTATCGAGTTGCGAATTTCACGCATTTGGTTGCGCAGATTGACCGATGCGAGATGGTCGGCACCATAGCGCGCCGACCACTCACGCTCGCGATTTTCCCGCTCGAGATATTGCGTTCTCAACTTCGTGAATACATCGCTCTTGACAGCGTCGGTGACAGCGGCGTCAATCGTCGCGTCCGCGACATCTGCCCCGATGACCTCCTCAATCCGGGCAAGGCGAGCTTTCGCCTCGGCCGCGCGTTGCCGCGCTGCAGTCAATTGAGCGCTGAATTCGGCAATCTGCTGCTCACTCAGGGTCCGCCCGTTACCAGTGTCGACGATATTTTTTGACGCCTTGAACTCGATCACTGCCCGTTGCGCGTCGTTCGCCTGATCGCCCAATTCTTTCAATCGGTCCTGCAGCCACACGCTGGCGCGTCGCGTTGCTTCGTATTTGCCTTCCAATTGATCGGTGATATACGCCTCAGCGATGGCGTTTGCCACGGCCGCCGCACGCTCCGCATTCGATGACTTGAAGCTGATCTCGATGACGTATGTCGGCCCGATACGTCGCACAGTCATTCCGGCGGCGAGGACTGCAAGCGCCCGCCGCTCGCGCGCGAAGTCTGAGGCAATCTGTGTTGAACCAAGAATCGTGCCGACCAACCCCGGTTTCGGGTTTCCGAATTCCGGATCATCGGCGAGATGAAGTTTCCGTACCACCGCCAAAGCGATATTTTCCGATTTCAAGATTTCGATCTGGCTCTCCATCGCGTAGGAGTCGATCGACGTGTCCCCGACCATCGTCTGGTGCTGGAACAATTGATATTTGCGATTGTCGAAAAATATTGTCGCTGTCGCCATGAACTTGGGTTGAATCAGCTTGAGGACGACCGCCTCACCGAGTGCGCTCACGACAACAAAGGTAAATAGGATCAACCACATTCGACGACGGAGAAAACCGAGGACGGCCCCGATCATTTCCGGTATCGAGGTGCCCTCCGGGGCCGATTCCGGCTCATGGTACGACGCGAGATGATTTCCATTGGTCTGCAGCATGTTATACCAGCTTGTAACGAGGGAGATCGCCTCTTTCTAAGGGGCGGAGAGATGTTTGCCGAGCACAGCGTGCCAAGAGCCGCCGACTAAGCCAGCGTTCGAGGCAATCCAGCCCCACATCGACCGTCACATCGCGCCCTATCCGGTGTCACGCAACCTCCGGGACGTCCCGTAACACTGAGCCACTTGCACGCGGCTCCATTCCAGTTGTGTTTCACACAATCACCACAGGAACCCCTCTCTTCCCGGCACGCCTTGGGAGGAGTTAAAGCGTGCAAAGTCCAGCACTGTTTGATCCGGACGAATGTCCGCGATGCCATTTTCATAAATCGGGTCAGGTACCGTGGTGACGATGGTTTCTGCCCAGTCAACCGCGTCGCTTATGTCAGAGACCATGAGATTCGCAATATGGGGAATGACCTGCATGAGGTAGCTTCGGTTGGCCCCGACGAGCTGGGCAATCTTGACATTGGGATCGAAGATACGGATCTCCCGTCCTTTGCCGATTAGCCGTTCCACCAGCTCGACGAACGAGCTCTCCCGCACGTCATCGGTTCCGGATTTGAAGCTGATCCCAAGAAATGCAATGCGCTTTCCCGATCGGCTCAGGATCCAGTCGACACCGCGATCAACCAGCATCTGGTTGCTCTCTAGGATATTGTTCAGCACCGGCAGGTCGAGATCGTGCTTGCGGGCGAGATAGGTGAGCGCGCGCAAATCCTTGGGCAAGCAGGAGCCGCCAAACGCAAAACCGGGTCGAAGGTAAGCAGGCGAAATGTTAAGCCGCTTGTCCTGGAAGAAGATATCCATCACGTCGTGACTGTCGATTCCCAATGTCTTCGCAATCACGCCGATTTCGTTGCCAAACGCCACCTTCAGAGCGTGCCAGGAATTGTCGACATATTTTACCAGTTCGGCGACTTCGACCTCGGTGGTGATCTTCGGTCCTGGAAGATCACGGTAGAGCGACGCAACGGTTGCGGCGGTCTCATCATCGAATGCGCCGATGACGGTCTTAGCAGGCGACCTGAAATCCGCGACGGCCGAGCCTTCGCGCAAAAACTCCGGGTTGAATGCGACGGAGAACGCGACGTTACCGGCCCCCTCGGCGATGCGTGGCGCTAGTACATCTCTCGTGGTGCCGGGAACAACGGTCGAGCGCAGTACGATCGTGTGAGGCTCGGCTTTCATCCGGATCGCGCGTCCGATTTCCGTCGCCACAGTATCGACGCCGCTGAGATCCAGGGCGCCGTTGGGACGGCTCGGCGTACCCACGCAGACGAACGAGAACTCCGTCGATGCAACAGCAGCGGCGGCATCAAGCGTCGCGGTTAGGCGCCCGCTCTTGACGCTTCGCGCCACAAGGTCGTCGATATCGCGCTCAACGATCGGCGATCGCCCGGAACGGATCAGCTCAACCTTGCTGTCCGACTTGTCGACGCCAACCACGTCATGCCCCTGGTCCGCCAGGCATGCCGCGCAAACCGTGCCGACATATCCCAACCCGAATACGCTGATCCTCATGCTTCACCTGACTGCCGATTTCACATCAGCAAGCGGCTCCGCGTGGTGGAGCCCGTTTCGTAAATGAGCCGTTCGCGCGGACAAATGTTATGTTATTCTCTTATTGTATAACGCTAATCTGGCGCCCGGTCAACTTTGCGGGCCTAACACTCGGGCCTCACACTTTGCGGGTCTGCCCGCTCGACGATCCCGATATCGGCCCGAAAAGTCAGCCTAAACGGACACTCCAGCGGGAATCTTCGACCGTCCGCATTGTCAGATCAACCTTAACCCAAAGATACCGCAGGAGCGTTTTGCAGCAGGTGCGCTCCAAGCCGTGCCCTAGTACGCGTTCGTGTATGCGGTCTTCGAGAACAGCGTCATGATCATGATTCGGATATCGAACCAAAACGACCAATTGTCGATATAGTAAAGGTCATGTTCGACCCGCCGCTGCATCTTTTCGAGCGTATCGGTGGCGCCGCGATAGCCGTTGACCTGAGCCCAGCCCGTGATCCCTGGCTTCACCACATGCCGACGCGAAAACACGGAAATCTTGTCCTCAAACATCTTGTTGTGAGCCGTTGCGTGCGGACGCGGCCCCACAATCGACATCTCGCCGCGAAGGACGTTGATCAACTGCGGAAGTTCATCGATGTTGGTACGCCGCAGGATTGCGCCGACCCGCGTGACGCGCGCATCATCTCGCGTCGCCTGCACAAATTGGTCACCATCCTCAAGCTGCGTCATCGATCGGAACTTGAATACCCTGATCGTCTCGTTGTTGTAGCCGTGCCGCATCTGGCGAAACAGGACTGGACCGCGAGAGTCGAGCTTGATTGCCAATGCGACGAGCGTAAGCAGCGGCGACAGAACCACGAGCGCGGTCGAGGCAACCAGGACATCGAACACGCGCTTCGCTGTCCTTTGAATCTGGGATAGCGGAGGCTGCCGCACCTGCATGGTTATCGTGTTGCCGAGCTCGACGATCCTTGCCGCGGTCAGCAGGTCTGCGGCTTCCGACAGTAGGATGTGAATCCCGGCAGGCACTTCCGAAAGCGACCCCACCAAGCTCGCAATTTCTGTCAGGCTGTCTTGCCTGGTCAGCACCAGGATGTCATCTGGCCTAAGATGGCGGCACGCATCGATGAGCCTGCGAAGCTCCCGTTTCGGGTCGTCGCCATGAATATCTGGCTCAACCCGGCCAGGAAACGGATATGAGCCGACCGTTCGTATGCCGGTGGCTTTCAGCCGACTGGAAAGTTCAGCGCAACTATCCAGGTCACCAATCAACACGACGCGCCGCGCGTTCACCAGACCGGCGGCGATCGAAGATTGCAGCCGCGAGTGGAAGAACGCTCGTGCACTCAGCACGGCGATTGCGACTGTGATGAACTGAAAAACGAACGTTGCCCGAGAGTACGGTTCGGCGATCTTGAGAAGAAACAGTGCGGAGAGCAAAAACGAAAATGCCAGCGCGACAGCCCCGAACCCGCTCCAAAGAAACGCGTGCCACGGTTGCGTTTGGCAGTTCCTGTAATGCCCAAATCCCAGCGCCACGGATTCGACCATTGCGGCGAGGAACAGATCGGCGGTGATGTAGAGATTTGAGGATGGCAACTCCATCAGCGCCACCCAATGGTAAACGACGCTTGCCAGGTATGCCGAGCCGGCCACGACAATAAATTCCTGGATCACGAGCTTGGTGATAACCGCCGAAAGCCGTTGCGGCAGACCGGGAATTTGCACCAATTCATGACCCGGAAAGGTCGCGGAGGTCACGGCCGCTCGATGGTTGAGGGTGGAGCTGCGTGGCTGCGATGTCATTGCGACCGCGATCTTTGGTTGAGGCTGGGTAATCTCTATATATGTTAAATGTAACATAACATTAACATAATTCAAACGCAAGTCTGCCGATTGGTAAAAATCAGCCGGCAAGGATTCCCGTCGGGCACGACCAGCATCGAGCCGCGCACACGGCTATCCACCCGACACTGCAGTGAAAACCGGGCCGGTACGCAGCAGCATTTAATCCCGGCGGTGACTAGCTACCGCGCCGGCGCGCGATACCACTTCGGACGACAACGCAACGTGGCTAACACGCGGGCACGTGGATCGGGGTAGACCCGCCGCGAGAGTGCTGGGCGGAGGTGGTGCACGAAAAGTTTCAGAACCACGGCAACGCGCAGCACCGCTGTTCGCCGTTCTGGCATTGTTCGGCACCTCCGTGATGGCTCATGCAGATTTCAGCCGCTCCGCTTGCGAATACGGAAGACCAATACGTCGTCGCGGCGCGCCTTGTCTTCCAGGATGTCACCCGTTTGGCGCAAAAGGTTGGGGATATCGATTTCGGCCAGCGGGTCGGTACATTCTACCACCAAAGTTGCACCACCCTTTAGGCGCGACAGCGCCTTGCGGGTGCGCAGTGCCGGAAGAGGGCATTTGAGGCCGCGCAAATCGATTGTGGTTGCATCACGGTTTCCGTTCATGGGCCTCGATCCAGTCGGCGTGTTCATTGCTGATCCTAACAGCCACTTCAACCGCATCCATCTTGACGTCGCCCCGGCGAGCGCTGCGACGTTGGCGTGGCCCATCGCCGCGGGGCGGCCCGGCGGTCCAGGCTGCCGCTCGCTTGCGAATCCCCGGCGAACATGCGCGAACTGGCAGTCACCATGCAATGTCCCGAAGAGGGCCGCGCCGTGATAGACACCACCATCGGACGCATCGCGGATTACGCGCTGGCGACCGCTTTCGAGAGTATTCCCGGCGCGGTCGTTCATGATTGCAAACGCCGCCTCATTGATACATTCGGCTGTGCGGTGGCGGGTTTCGACGACGCGCCGAGCCGCATTGCGCGCCACGTCGCGCTTAAGGGCGAATCGCGGGGCGCATCGATTCTCGGCACCAGTCGCCGCGTGCTTCCCGAGCTTGCGTGCTTTGCCAACGGCGTCGCGGCGCGCTGCATGGACGGCAACGATTGTTTCCCGGGCGGCGGCGGTCATCCAAGCGGCGTCATCGCCCCGGTGCTGGCCGCCGGGCAGGTGACGGGGGCGGACGGCTGCAGCCTGATCGCCGCGATCGTGGTCGGATACGAGGTGCATTACCGGGTGTGGCAAGCGTGCCGCGTGCTGCGCAAAGGCTTCGACCACGCGTTCTACTCGGCCGTCGCAGCCGCCGCGGGTGTGGCCAAGGTGCTCAGACTCGATCGCGCGGCTTTCGCCAACGCCATTGCCCTCGCAATCACCCCCAATCTACCTTTCGCGGTGACGCGGCGCGGCGCCCTTTCAATGTGGAAAGGGTGCGCGGAGGCCCATGCTGCGCGCAACGGCCTGTTCGCGGCCGAACTCGCCCACGCAGGCATGACCGGACCCGCGCTCGCAGTCGAAGGCGCCATGGGGGTTCGTGAACTGTTCGGACCATTTGAACTGGCCGCATTTGCCAATGAAGGCGGTTTGCATGCGATGCCGCGCGCCGACATGAAGTTTTACGTTACCGAATACCATTCCCAGGGACCGATCTTTGCTGCCCTGCAGCTGCGCCGCGATCTCGACCTTGACGCCGTTGAGGCGATCGAAATCCACACCTATGAATTCGCGTACCGGGAAATCGGCTCGGGGGCCGAAAAATGGCGCCCGCTGAACCGCGAGACTGCGGATCACAGCATGCCATATATTGTGGCGGCCACCCTCGTCGATGGCGGCTTCAGCGATGCCGTGTTTAAACCGGAACGCTTCACCGATCCGAAGATCCTTGCGCTCGCCGACAAGATCTCCATTCGCGAAGACCCGGAATTCAACCGCGATTTTCCCGGCAAATTCCGCTGCCGCGTCGACATTACAAGCAGCGATGGTACGGTTCGCAGCGCCGGCGTGGATTATCCGCATGGTCATCATCTCGATCCGATGAGCGATCAAGAAGTGGAGGCAAAATTTCGTCAGCTTGCGGCGCGCAAGCTTTCCGCCGAAAGGCTGGAAGCGGCACTGACGGCGTTCTGGAATTTCGACCAGGCGCGAAGTGCCGACGAGATTTTCCAAATTGTCGATATTGAGTCGGTACCCACGACCAGGATGGAGCCGAGCGCAATATCGCAATAGCCCCTCAGACTTACGCAGGCCGCTAGCGCGCGTTCCGATAGGAACGAATTACTCTCGGCTATCGTACCCGCGCTTGTCGGAATGTGCTCTGGGTGCGATCGCCGTGTGGGCGATGACACTCCCGGTTCCGCAGCGATTTTCACCGCTCCCGCGCATCCTCCAGGATCAGCGCCGCTCCCTTCTCGGCGATCATCACGGTCGGCGCATTGGTGTTCCCCGACGTGATCGTCGGCATCACCGAAGCATCCACAACACGCAGGCCTTCCAGGCCCAACACCCGCAGCCTTTCGTCGACCACCGCAAGCGGATCGCTATCGCGTCCCATCCTGGCTGTGCCGACCGGGTGGAAAATGGTGGTGCCGATATCACCGGCCGCTTTGATCAGGCTCGCGTCGTCATCGCCGATCTCAGGGCCGGGCAGGCATTCCCGCGGCCGGAACCGCCGTAGCGCCGGTTGCGCCACAATGCGCCGCACCACGCGCAGCGAATCGGCGGCGACGCCGCGATCCTCATCCGTCGCAAGATAGTTCGGCTTGATGACCGGTGGGGCCGCCGGGTCGGCCGAACGTAGCCGCACATGACCGCGGCTCGTCGGCTGCACATTGCAGACGCTCGCCGTGAAGGCCGGAAAGGTGTGGAGCGGCTCACCGAAGCGGTCGAGCGACAACGGCTGCACATGGAATTGGATGTTGGCGCGCTCGCGTGTCGGATCGGAGCGGGTGAACAGTCCAAGCTGCGACGGCGCCATCGTCAACGGACCGCGACGCAAAAGCGCGTATTCCAGCCCCATCGCTATACGGCCAAGAATTGAATGATAGGCGGTGTTGAGCGTTTTCACACCCGACACTTTGAAAATCGCCCGCAGTTGCAAATGGTCCTGGAGATTTTCGCCGACGCCTGCCCGTTCGAGTACGACGGCAATGCCGTGCTGGCGCAACTGCGCGGCCGGGCCGACGCCCGAGAGCAGCAGCAGGTGCGGCGAACCGATGCTGCCGGCGGCCAGAATGATTTCGTGCCCGCGCGCCCGTCGCGTGCCGCCGTCCCGGCGCCATTTCACTGCAACGGCACGGCGCCCATCGAACTCAATGCGCTCCACCAGGCAGCCCGTCTCAAGCCGCAGATTGGGGGCGCCCAATGCCGGCTTGAGAAAGCCGCGCGCCGCCGACCATCGTCGACCGCGCTTCTGGTTGACATGAAAAAAGCACGAACCTTCGTTGTCGCCGATATTGAAATCCTCAATCGGCTTGATGCCGGCTTGCATCGCGGCATCGCGAAACGCTTCAAGCAGTTCCCAGCGCACCCGCTGCCGCTCGACCCGCAACTCACCGCCCGTAGCGTGACTGGCGCTGGGGCCGAGGAAATGATCTTCGTGCTGTTTGAAATAGGGCAGCACGTCGTCCCAGCCCCAGCCGGTCAGTCCAAGCTGGCGCCAATGGTCATAGTCGGCGGCCTGGCCGCGCATGTAGATCATCGCATTGATGGAGGACGAGCCGCCGATCACCTTGCCGCGCGGATAAGCGATGCTGCGACCGTTGAGGCCCTGCTCCGGCTCGGTCTTGAACATCCAGTCTGAGCGCGGATTGCCGATGGCAAACAGGTATCCGACCGGGATGTGGTACCAAATCCAGTCGTCGCGTCCTCCGGCTTCCAGCACCAGCACACGGTTGCCCGGGTCGGCCGAAAGCCGGTTGGCCAGCACGCAACCCGCTGAGCCGGCTCCGACGATGATGTAGTCGTACTCGCCGTCGATTGTTTCCGAACGCCCCATGCCCGCAAATCTGCGCGCAAAGCCACGCTTGCGCAACCCTGTGTGCACCGCGGCGCGGCTGCGCCCGCCAGCGCAGGCCGATCATCGGGGCCGGCGGCGGAAACCGGCGAATGCGCGCTCAAGGAACGACTTAATTCGCGCACGCAGCGGCTTTTGCGCCGGCGGCTCCGATTGCTCGGCGAGATCGAGGCCGACGGTGGTGATCCGGCCTTTCGCAACCCCGTCCACGACGAGTTGGATCGGGCCGAGGGGAAGACGGTCGCCGACCTTCGCTTTGTGAGGCAAATTGGCAGCGAGCCAATCCGCCAGTGTCACTGTCGTATCTTCAGGCGCGATAGCAAGGCCATAGATTTCTGCGAGCGTGCCGAGCGTGACTTCGCCTGAAACGAAGAAATCCCCGAGCAGACGGAGGTCCGGGGCAGCTGGCGGCGGCATATCGACGAAGAAGCGGTCGAGCGCCCGCGCTTTCTCCGGCGGGGCCAGGAAGTACGCATAATCGCCCTCTCGAATTTCGTCCGCCTCGGCGGCGGCCAACACACGCTGATCACGCACCACCAGCATGAGTTTTGCCCAGGACGGGACAAGGCGGCGGCGCAAATAGGGGTTTTGGGCGCCCACCGCATAGCCGACCAACTCCTGCTCGAGCTGACCCGGCAGGTCGAGTTCGGTGCGGCGCGGCGCCGGGTCGCTGCGTGGAAGGGCGATGTGCAGAAGGCGGGCCGCAGACGCGATCGTCCAGCCCTGCACCAAGAGCGAGATCAACACCACCACGAAGCCGATGTCGAAGAAAGTCAAGGCGTCGTGCATGCCGACCAATAGCGGGATCGATGCGAGGAAAATGCCGACCGCGCCGCGCAGACCGACCCAGGAAATGAAAGTCTTTTCGCGCCAGGAAAACCTGAATGGCGCGAGGCACAGAAATACGGCAATCGGACGGACAAGAAACATCAGCCCGACTGCGACGCCGAGCGCTGGCAAGACATGTTCCAGCAGCCGTGACGGCCACACGAGCAGGCCAAGCAGCACGAACATGACGATCTGCGCGAGCCAGGTCGCGGCGTCGAGAAAGGTAATAATAGCGTTATGAGCGCGGGTTGGTCGGTTTCCGACAAGCAATCCGGCGAGATAAACCGCTAGAAACCCCGACGCATGCGCGGCCTGGGCAACGCCGAACGCCACCAGCGCCCCGGTCGTCGCCAGGGGTGCGTGAAGCCCCTGCGGCAGCGCCAGCCGGTTCAATGCGAGAACAATGGCGCGGCCGCCGAGGAGGCCAATCACCGCACCCCCGACGGCCTGGACCGCGAGTTCCTCTAGGGCCGTATACCAGGGCTCGTTTGCGGCCAGCATCATCTCGACAAGCGCGATGGTCAGAAAGATCGCAAATGGATCGTTGGTGCCGGATTCAATCTCGAGGGTCGCGGCAACGCGGGGACGCAGCCTCAGCCCGTGGGCATGAATGAGCAGGAACACGGCCGCGGCATCGGTTGACCCGACCACCGCACCGACCAGAAGCGACTCGCTCCAATCGAATCCGAGCAGGAGGCGCACGGCGGGTGCCGTCAGGGCTGCGGTTAACAGAACCCCGAGGGTGGCAAGCACCAGCGAGGGCGCCAGCACGCTGCGGAAGGTCGCAAGCCGGGTGCGCAGCCCTCCATCGAAAAGGATCAAGGCAAGCGCCACCGAGCCGACCAGATAGGCCGTGCGGACGTCGTCGAACTTGATTCCCCCCGGCCCGGATTCCCCCGCCAGCATGCCGACCACGAGAAAGACCAGCAGCAGGGGAGCGCCGAAGCGCAATGCGACGAGACTCGACAGGATTCCAGCCAGCACCAGGAGTGCCGCGAACATGATGGTGAGGCTGACGGTGTCGAGTGCTGCCATAAGATGTGATCAGCCATTCGTCGCATCAATGCAAAAACATATGGGAAACCTTACGAGGAGGCGACCGGAACATGCCAGGAAGGCTTGCGACATGACGCGCAACGCGGGTGTGGTCGCCGGCTTGATATCCTGCGATCCACCTACCTAAATAGAGGCGCTTTTCTGCAACGCGGACGGATGCGCGGGGCAAACCCGCGCATGACATCGAACACGCCCTACGCGGTGTTCAGCGATGGATCGGATCCCGCCACGGCACGTCCTCAGGGGGCTCGACCGGCGTAATGTCGAGATTGACGACGACGGGCTCCTGGCCGGAACGCACCAGAACGCATTCGAGCACCTCGTCCCGGCTGGCGTTGATTTCCTGGTGCGGCACATAGGGCGGAACGTAGATGAAGTCGCCCGGGCCCGCCTCGGCGGTGAATTCTAACTTGTCGCCCCACCGCATCCGCGCCCGGCCTTTGACCACAAAGATGACGCTTTCGAGGTCGCCATGGTGATGCGCGCCGGTTTTGGCGTTGGCATGGATCGTTACCGTGCCGGCCCAAAGCTTTTCGGCCCCGGCCCGCGCCCGGTTGATAGCGGTTGCGCGGGACATCCCGGGTGTTTGTGCCGTATTGGGATCGAGACTGTGGCCCGGAATGACCTTGACGCCGTGGATTTTCCAGTCGACGGCCGCGCCTTGAAGCGGATCGTGCTGTTGAACCGGGCGGGCCTGCAATTTGTCTTGATGTTGGTCCATGAAGAGAGCCACTAACTTAGATCGTTTCGATTATAACTCACAAACCGAGAAATGCGGCCAACTTTCAAAGCGCCTCTGCCGGCACGCAACATCATTGCCGGCTTGCCACACAGGTGACGAGCGGTCGAACCAGCCGTCAGCGCCACAACATGCACGCTTCCGGACCTAGGCGTTGTTCCCATCCGGCGCGCTCAAGCTCCGGTCGGTCGCTCTCGATCTCCGGGTAGCCCAGGCAAAAATACCCGATGAAGCGCCAGGAGATGGGGACGTCGAGAACCTCGTTCATGCGCGCGGGGTCGAGAATCGAAACCCACCCCATGCCGATGTCCTCCGCGCGGGCCGCGAGCCACATCATGGTGATCGCCGCCACGGCAGAATATTCAGCCGTTTCCGGCATCGTCCGCCGCCCCAGACCGTGTCCGGTCGCGGTTGCGCGGTCTGCGAATACCGCGAACTGGCAGGGCGCTTCCTCAAGCCCGGCCAACTTGAGCCTGGCATATCTCGCGGCCTTTTCGCCCGAATAGGATTTCAGCGCCTCGGCATTGCACCCCTTGAATACCTCGCGGACGACCTGGCGGCGACCTGGACTATCGACCACGACGAACCGCCACGGTTGGCTCAAGCCTACGGAAGGCGCGAGGCACGCAATTCCAAACAGCCGCTCCAGCGTCCCGGCCGACAAGGGATCGGTACGAAAACGTCTGACATCGCGTCGCCAGACCAAAAGATCGTGCAGGCGTCGACGGAAGGCTTCATCGAATGACGCATGCTCGTTCATAGCCGTGGCCCCGGCATGGCGAGCGCAGTAAGCAAGACGATGGCTTCGACGATCTGCTCCAGCGCTCCCAGCACATCTCCGGTCTGGCCGCCGATCTGCCGCATGCTCAGCCATGCCACGAAGAGCCCGGCGGATGCGGCGAGCACGATGGCGATTGCCGCAGCAGGAGGCCCGAGGGCAACAACCATCGTTAAGGTGCCCAGCAGAACCGCAATAGCAGCAGATCGCAGCGGCGGCTGCCCCGCCTGCGCGGACAGGCCATCCAAACGAGCTGGCGGGACGAAGCGCATGAACGGCGGCAGCGCCGCCCGCGCCGCGGCATGCGTGGCAACGAGCGAGGACGCGACTGGCACTGTGCTTGCGATTGCGGCGAGTGCGGCCCAGCGCAGCAGCAGCGACATCACGATGGCACAAGCCCCGTAGGTACCGAGACGGCTGTCGCGCATGATTTCAAGCTTGCGCGCCCGTTCGGAGCCGCCACCGAAGCCGTCGGCGGTATCGGCAAGGCCGTCCTCGTGCAGGCAGCCGGTAATCAGGAGAGTGGTCGCCAATGCCAGTGCGGCGGCAAGCGTTGAGGGGAGCTGGATTGCGGACGCAGTAACATAGACGATTGCACCGGCACCGCCCACCACTGCGCCGGCCACGGGAAACGCCCAGCTTGCCCGCGCAACATCGCAGCTATCGAATGCAACCGGATGAGGGAGACGCAGGCGGGTGCACAACAGGACACCGATCTTGATATCCGTCATGAGGACACTTGCCCATCCACCGCGTGCCATCATCATGGTCCCGGTCAGCCGTATCGTGTCGACGGGATCAAAATCGGTGGACATGCAGTCACGAAAGGCAGATTTTCCGATACCCGCAACATCTCCCATCCGCCATGACGCATTTTCCGAATTTGGCTGCGCTGCGCACTGCCTGTCTTGACCTTCCCCCCGGTGATGCTGTCGTGGCGGCAACAGCAGCTGATCGCAACGCCACGCTCACCAAGCCGCCAGGCAGCCTCGGTCGCCTGGAGGATCTCGCTGTCTGGCTCGCACAATGGCAAGCCAGAACGCCGCCGCGACTCGATCGCATCGAGGTGCTGGTATTCGCCGGTAATCACGGCGTGGTTGCGCAGGGCGTTTCTGCGTTTCCGGCCGAAGTGACGGCGCAGATGGTGGCAAACTTTGCTGTCGGCGGCGCCGCAATCAACCAGCTTGCAGTCTTGGCGGGGGCCCGATTGCAGGTCCTCCCGCTTGAGCTCGATCGACCCACGGCGGATTTCACCGAGAGGCCGGCCATGGACGAGAAGGCATTTCTTGGTGCCGTCGCGGCCGGCTATGACGCCGTGACCGCAGATGCGGATCTCGTCTGTCTCGGCGAAATGGGTATCGGCAACACGACGGCCGCGGCTGCAATTGCGGCGGCCCTGTTCGGTGGCGGCGGGATGCGCTGGGCGGGCCGAGGAACCGGCGTCGATGACCACGGCCTCGCTCGCAAACGTGCTGCTATCGACGAGGCCATAAAGCGTCATGCCAGCATCCTCAACGATCCCCTGCTGGTTGCCGCCGCGTTGGGGGGGCGCGAACTCGCCGCCATTCTCGGCGCGGCCATCGCTGCCCGCCGGCAACGTATTCCAGTGCTGATCGATGGCTTTGTGTGTACCGCCGCGATCGCTCCGCTCGCGAAGCTGCGGGCCGACGGCCTTGCGCACGCGGTCGCGGCTCACGTATCGGCGGAAGCAGCTCACCGGGCGCTCCTCGACGAACTGCGTCTCAAGCCGCTGCTCGATCTCGGCATGCGGCTGGGCGAAGCCTCGGGCGCGGCCGTTGCGGCGCTGATCCTGCGGGCCGCGCTCGCCTGCCATACCGGAATGGCGACCTTCGCCGAGGCCGGCGTATCGGACAAGCTGTGATCAAACGTGCGCGATTGCATGAAAAAACGTGCCGGAGACATGCCCGCGCCGACCGCTCGCGTCTGCAACTGGGTGCCCTTGCGCATCGGTAAGGTCAAGAAGCTTTTCATCGGGGCCCGGCGAGACGAGCGTCGCGTAATGGAATTCATGTCCGCGTATCGCGCTGCCGGCCCGGCCGAGCGGCCCGTCGGCGAGAAGTCGCGCTTCGCGATAACCGAGATGCAACTTGCGCGTAGCGAAGCTCGTTGCGTGTCCGAGCAGGCCGACCATACGGTGCCTTATCCCCTGCGCGTCCTCGAGGCCTTCGCCGAGCACCATGTAGCCGCCGCATTCCCCGTGCACCGGGCGTGTCATGGCAAATCGCCGCAGCCCATCCTGGAACCGTTGGGCATTCGCCAGCGCACCTGCGTGAAGCTCCGGATAGCCGCCGGGCAGCCAGCAG
>Ga0070734_10002589_pt1 | contig 21252 bp, 19 predicted proteins | sample Coa_R1_8_FD_66444 | JGI IMG/M metagenome (GOLD analysis project Ga0070734, IMG submission 66444) | Surface soil microbial communities from Centralia Pennsylvania, which are recovering from an underground coalmine fire - Coalmine... | ecosystem: Environmental > Terrestrial > Soil > Unclassified ...
ATTGTATTTTTCCTAAAATAAACTTTGTAAAGAAACCAACAGAAAATAATGAAGCCTATTACCATATAGGTAATTCTGCCTGCTTCTCCAGCAAGTTTGTCAATAACTTTGTTAGCGGGAGCGTTGATGAAAAGCTCGCCCCATTCCTTGAAACGCCAGCCCATTCTTTTGAAGAAAGGAGCTTCTTTAAAATGCTCTGATAATACATTGCCATAATGATTAAGCCCGAGGAATTTTGAAAAGACAATTAATGCTCCGGCTAGGACTACTAATATCCCAATTACTAAAAATTTATTTTTCTTGTAGAATTCTATTTGCTGTGCTCTATATTCCCACAATAATCCTACAGCGAGAGCACCGATTAATGTTACTCCAACAGTTCGTGTTATAAAAGCGAGCCATCCGAAAGCTAGTGATAATAAAAGAGCAATGATTTTTTTCTGTTGTGTGAAACGATAAAAAAACAAAACGCTGGCGAGTGAAAAAAACAAGTACTGCATTTCTGATAAAGGATGCGTTACAAATTTTACAAAAAGCCAGTTAATCATCACTACAAAAAAGAAAAGATATTTTGGAATCGTGCCTTCAAAAACTTTATATAAAAAATAAAGTGAACCTAAAAGGTAAATGGAGTTCACAAGGACTATCGAAAATGATTTCAATATTCCCAGCTTCGATAGCACCAATAATAAAGCAGTGTACCCAATAGGAAAATAATCTTGAGCGGCTGCAGAATCAGGAGGACAGCCAAATTCAATGCAATCTTTGATTGCATAATATCTTACTGAGTCGTAATGAAGCCTCAATGGAGTGAAGCAATCAATTAAGTAGACAGCTACCATTGCAAAAAAAGCAAGCTTTGCAATGTTGTTGAACTTGTTGTTTAATTGGTAAGATGATTGGGTAAGCATATTTTTATTTTTTTTCGCCAACAACAATGACAGAAAGTCCAAATCTGTTCATCGTTAACGTATCAGCAAGTTTTATCAGAGGAATTAATTTATTATAAAGAACCAATTGATTCTTTGGCAAAATTTTCTTTTTAAGAACAGAGCCTGAAAACCACCAACCCAAAATCCCGACAAGATTGAAATACTGCGAATGAATAATATCAAAACCTTCGTCCCAAAATAGTTGTGAAAGATTTTTTCTATTGTACCTGCGAAAATGCCCAAGCTCTTTATCGAAACCGTTATAGAGCGCATAATAAGCTGGGACCAATACTACCAACCTTCCCTTTTTTTTCAGCATGCTTCTGCAATTTCTTATTGCTAGATGGTCGTCCTTGATATGTTCAATTACATTTGATGCGACTATTGCATCGAAACTATCTTGCAGGGAAGAATATTTATTTTCAAAAGTATTTTCAGAAAGGTCTATTTGCCATATGCCTCCAAGATGATTGTTGCTACCGAATTTTTCCTGCAGCATTTCACAATATTCTTTTCGCAAGTCACTTAAAGTAACATCGATAAATTTTTGCAATAATAATTCGGAGATATTGCCAATGCCACTTCCTATTTCCAGAATATTGTCATTGCAATATTTGGCAAGTGTTTCAAAAAGCCAGGAATTAAATTTATCGGTGTCTGCAAATATTTCAAGTGTTTCAAGACCGGACGCGTCGGAAACTGGCGAAAGCATATTTTGCTCCGTCATCTTGAAAACACATTATATTTCAAGATAGAATACAATGCGCTAAAGCCATCTTTCCAGTTAATTTTTTTCCCTTCTGCATAAGTGCGGCCATAATATGAAATGCCAACTTCATAAATCCTTATTTCGGGTATACGAGAAATTTTTGCAGTAAGCTCAGGATCAATTGCAAACCTTTTTTCTTTCAGAGGTATTTGTTGAAGCGTTGTTGTTTTCATGAGCTTATAACAGGTATGCACATCCGTAAGGTTCAGGTTCGTGAACATATTCGTGAGAAAAGTCAGGAATTTGTTGCCGATAGAGTGCCAGAAAAAAAGAATACGATGCGGCTCACCGCCCATAAAACGGGATCCATAAACAACATCTGCCGATCCGCGCAATACCGGTTTTATAAGCAGGTTATATTCTTCAGGATCATATTCTAAGTCCGCATCCTGTATGATGGAATAATCCCCGGTTGCTTTTGGGATGCAGGTGTGAATCGCAGCCCCCTTTCCCTGATTGACCTCATGCTTGAAATACTTGATGTCCAAGTCAGGGTTTGCGCTCATATATTTCTGGATTGATTGTTCGGTTTCATCCGTTGAACAATCGTTCACCATTATTATTTCTTTCTGGATATTATTAGTGAGTTGCACAGCTTTTATCCTGTCGAGAATAAGATGAATAGTAGGGCCTTCATTGTAAACAGGAATGAGGATAGATAACTTTGTAAAATTTTCCATTTTTGTTTATCGTTTCAGGGTTTATAAAAACATTTTCCATTTTTTGGTATATGTCTTTATATTTTCAAGGCGGCAAGGTACAATCTAAATACCTGTTGTGCAATAGCTTAAAGATGCGAATTGACATAACAAGGCTTAGACTGACTAAAAACGAAGAGAATGAGACAATTATTGTAGTTCTACTTCTGTTCAAAGAACCCCATTTGCTTTAGAAAGGCGACCTGGTCAAAATAACTTTCCTGCCTGATAATTTTCCCTTTACGGATAGCCATCACCGTGCAAGCCGAAAGTGTGTATTTTTTTCCACGCATATAATCAGGAGTAGTGTTTTCAGGGTTTGAAAGCTTGCCGAAAAAATGATACTCAATAATCACTGCCGTGTCTGTTGGAATGATATTATCAATTGAATATTGCAAATCGGGAGTAGATGAAAAATATCTGCTGAAAACTGTTCGTACTTCTGACTGCCCGACTTTTATTCCTTCCCAATTAGGAGATATAATTTTTGCATCATCTGAATACAAAGCTGTCAAACCAACCGAATCATGTTTATTAATTAGCTCAATCCATTTTGTTGCAATAGCTTTTGATTCTTTCGAAGATTGACCATTTGCAACAGAAAGAGTAAAAACTCCAATGCAACAAATTATTAAGTGTATGCAATTTTTAATTTTTGGCTTTTTCATTTTAGCCTTTATTTTTTATTTATCCATCTTTCAAAAAACTCATAAGTGCGTAGCATCTGGTCAATGCGCTGGCGGTTATCTCCGCTTCTTGTTATTTCATGCGTTGCCCCAGGATGACGAACGTATTCCACTTCTCTTCCTAAAACTTTCAAGCTTCTGTAAAGCATTTCGCTTTGAACAAAACCGGTGCGCCTGTCGTTTTCTCCATGAAAAATAATGTAAGGCGTTGTTATATTTTCAACATAAGTAATCGGTGATTCTCTTTGAAGATTTGCTTTGGCTTTCGGCTCCCATGGGTAGCCTTCAAAATAATTAGGAACTAATCGCCACGCATTTCCTTCACCGAAGAAAGTAGATAAATCGTACACACCGCGCTGCGAGCATGCAGCTTTGAAGCGATGGTCGTGAGCTATAATCCATGCAACCAGATAACCTGCATAAGAGCCGCCGCTCACCACGAGCTTTGATGTGTCTGTCCATCCTTCAGCTACGGATTTATCTAACGCAGTAAATACATCACTGGTTGGCCCTTTACCCCAATCGTTGAAATTAGCACGGAGAAACTCAAGACCATAACCACCTGAACCGCGTGGATTGCAATAAACTACCCCATAACCTCTGCTACAGAAAAACTGGAACTCATGCCACATGCTGGTTTCACCAGGCCCCCACATGGCAGAAGGACCGCCATGAATGTCAAGAAGCAAAGGATATTTTTTTCCTGGTTCATAATTTGTCGGTTTCATTAACCAATATTCAACAGTCTCGCCTTTGTCATTTTTGAATTCATGTTTTTCAGGAAAGCTTAATTGTTTGTTTTGCACCCAATCATAATTGAATGAGCTTATTCGCTTTGAATTTTGCATATTCAGGTCAGCGCTGTACAGCTCAAATGGGTCAGCAACTTCTGTTTTCACATATACAATACCGTTAGTCCTTACATCGAAGCTCCCTGTTCCGCTATTGTAATCTGAAAGCTGCTCCACTTTTTTAGTTTGGATATTTGCCCTGTATAAAGGTGCTCCTCCATTTGACTGTGCTGTGAAGTATAAATATTTTTCATCCTTGCTCCATGTTAGATTACCCTTGCTCCTATCTAAAACAAGGGGCGTTATATCATGTGAGCCGCTGTTAAAAGGCATAATATCTAATTCAGGAACCGAAACAAAAGAAGTGATGCCTGTTTGAAATGCAAGCCATTTTCCCGACGGCGAAATGGAAGGGCTGTTATACACCTTACCTTTCTCCCCCAATAATAATTTCAAGTTATTTCCATCTGCATCAGCGATGTAAATTGCACTTTCCAGAACCCTGTCGGGATGTTGTGCAGAGTCAATACTTGCAGTGATGATTAATTTCTTTCCATCAGGTGTGAAATCTGCATTGAAGAAATTATAAAAGCCATGAGTAACTTCTTTGGGCTCGTCATTCCCTTGCACATTCTGAATAAAAAAATGATTAAAACTCATGTCCGGATTCACACCTGGCTCATCCTGTAAATTAAGCTTTGTAATAACCTTTGCTTTTTTATCAGTCACATCATTATCAAGATAAGAACGGATTTCATCCAAACTGCCATCAGGATCGGCTTTTGCAGTTATCGGCTGCAAAGATGTTTTATTATCAAGCCCTGATTTTTCGAAGGGCCATTTTGGAAATTCATGATGAGGGTTCAATAAAGAATCTTTTATCAATTCCTTCAAACCAATATTTGAAGAAAACAAAATTTGTTTTCCGTCAGGCGACCATTTTGGCGTTCCTGCGCCATACCTGAAATGTGTGAGTTGTAAAGGCTCGCCACCATCAAATGACAAAGTAAATATTTGTGGCTTGCCATCCACTGCGCGAACAAAAGCAAGCTGTTTTCCATCTGGACTCCAGGCGGGCTGGGAAGCTCCTTCTTTAACGGTCAATTCTTTTGGAGATGAAGAGCCATCTGTTGCTGTCACATAAATATGGTTCACATATTTATAGTCCCATTTGCTGCCTGTTTCGGGTTCAATATTAGTGACTGTGAACGCCGCTTTGCTGCCATCTTTGTTAATGGTAACGCCACTGATAGATTTTATCTTCAGCATGTCTGTGACCTTAACAGGTTCTTTTTTGTTTTGGGCGAAAGAAGAGATATCCAATAAAACGATCAGCAGAAATAGTATAGAAGCTGTTCTCATAACAAGAATTTTGGTTATTGAAAGTACGAAAACATCAATCATCGTTCAACCATTAAATAATTATTAACAGCAAATGATTAAATTTGTAATGAATTATTTATCATGAGCGATACAACAACTACCCCCCAACCCGTATTGACAGCTAAGGATTTTGCAACAGATCAGGAAGTTCGCTGGTGCCCCGGATGTGGAGATTATTCCATATTGGCACAAGTGCAAAAAATAATGCCTTCGTTAGGAATTCCGAAAGAAAACATCGTGATTGTTTCTGGTATCGGTTGCAGCAGCAGGTTTCCCTATTACATGGATACATATGGCATGCATTCGATTCATGGGCGTGCGACTGCTATTGCATCTGGATTGAAAGCAACAAGACCTGACTTGAGTGTATGGATTGTTACGGGCGATGGCGACAGTTTGAGCATTGGCGGCAACCACACCATTCATTTGCTTCGCAGGAATTTTGATGTGAACATTATGCTATTCAACAACCAGATTTACGGGCTTACGAAAGGACAATATTCACCAACATCAGAAGAAAATAAAGTAACAAAATCAACTCCATTTGGTAGCATCGACCATCCATTCAACCCTCTTGCATTGGCAATGGGAGCTGATGCGACTTTTATTGCCAGAAGCATGGACCGAGACCCGAAACATTTGCAGCAATTATTAATCAGAAGTCATCAGCATAAAGGTTCATCGTTCTTAGAAATTTATCAGAACTGCAATATTTTCAACGACGGTGCTTTTGAAATTTTTACAGAGAAAGCAAGCAAGCCTGTGGAGACATTGTTTTTAGAACATGGAAAGCCTTTGGTTTTTGGAGCCAAGCAAGACAAAGGAATCAAGTTAGATGGATTCAAACCTGTTATAGTTGAAATTGGTAATGGTGTTAGTGTTGATGACCTTTGGGTGCATGATGAAAAAGATTTTTACAAAGCACAGATTCTTGTGCGCATGTTTGATGACCCGACAATAGAAGGGCATTTGCCAAGACCATTTGGCGTTTTTTATGAAACAGAAAGACCTTGTTATGATGAGATGCTAAATCTTCAGATTGAAGAAGTGATGAAAAGCAAAGGAAAAGGTAATCTCGACAAGCTTCTTCGGGGCAATGAAACATGGACGATTATGTAAAATTGAGTTCAGCCATTTTCTTTTTCTAATTCCTCATTAATTATTTCTTATTCGTACAAGAGAAAAGCCCCGCACTTGCGGGGCTTTTTTATTGGTTTGTTCACAGTGAAATCTTTTTTTCAAGGTAGAACAAAAAAAGAGCCAGCGATAGAAATCGCCGGCCTGTGCTTACCTCTGAAACCACAAAAAGAAAAAGGTTGAAGATTGCATTGTTGCATGCTTTATTTATTCTTCTATAAATTATTTTTCAGCTATCGTAATTAATCTCTTCAGTTCTCAGCTTATTGCTAAGCTTTCGCAACAAAAGGTACGGCTACTCATCTGAACGGTTTCAGAAAAATATCGTTTATGTATCTAAACAAGGAGTAATAAAATGCTTGTAGCAAATCATGGAAGGTGGTGGCTTTAGGGTTAAAAAAATCCGTTATTCACGAACAATAATTTCTAGTTTGAAGCCGAACCTGTTCCATTATGCCTTGGCATAATTATACTACTAATTTTGAATGCTTCAAAAAACTTTTAGGGGTCTTCAACAACGTTACAGGCAATTGCCTTGTACGGAAGTAATTTTAAAAGGGGCGGAGCAGATACAAATTATTAGGGTAGAAAAGTATATTAAATTCTATTAAATACTACATCACCAAAGTAATTTTCGTGGAATTGGAAGCTCTTGGAAATTGGATGGAATCGGGTTTGCGGATTTGCTTTATGCAAGCATCGTGGTTTGTTCGATAAGCGGAGTAAAAATAAAGGTTGTTTTCTTAAAAAGCAATTTTTTTGCGGTTTTTTTAACAAAGCCATGGGCAGCGAATACTTTTTATCAAGGCTGATATGACTGAAAATCCTTACTGGTGCTGCTTTTCGAGTTCCTTGGCAGCTGCCTGAAAAGTTTTTTCTTTTTTGATGTTGTACCACCATTCAGGAGCTGTTTTTTTCATCAATGTGTCGATATTGCGCATGCCGAAAAGGTACCAGGCGCCCTTCAATTTCCCATTGACGGTTGATTGCAGTGCGCGAAGGCTCATAGCAAAACCGCTATCAAGATATTCCATATGGTGCCAATAACCGGCAGGCATGAATAAAGTATCTCCATGCCCCAGAATCACTTCATAACCTTTGGCTAATTCAAGCGCCGGGAATTTTTCAACATGAAGCTGGTTGTTTTCGTCATCAAAATACTTTTCAAAATTCACTAAGCTCAAAACCTCCCAGGGCTTGCGATATAGTTTGTGCTGCTCTTCAAATGGAAATAAAAGAACCCGTTTCCGTCCGCAGAATTGTGTGTGAAAAATATGTGAGAGATCAATATCAAAATGCATGTGTGTCACAGAGCCTTGTCCGCCCACAAACAGCATGGGGAAACGTTTTACAAAGCCTTTTGCTAAATCTTCGGGCCATGTAAAATCTTTTGTTATCTCAGGCGCGTGCTCAAAAATGTTGAAGAGAAAAATGCGCCATTCAGCAGGCCCCTTGCGAATCATGTCGATATATTCGCCGAATTTCATGTAATCATCTGCTGTATTGATAGGTGTGTACGCGTCACTTTTTACATTGTTATAAACGCCCACGTTCACATCGCCTACTACTGATTTGAAATAATTCCAGTTCCATTTGGTATAAGCAGGCCATTTTTTTGCCAGATCTGTTATAACCAATGGCTTCATTGGATTGTAGTAATTGCGCTTAAAATCTTCAGAGCTGATGCTTTCCACTTTAGCAATTTTCTGTAACTGCATAGCTTAAGAAATTTCTACAAAAATAAAAACAAGAGCGTTAACAAAATGTTGTTATGCCGACAATTCCCTTTTGTTTTTTGGGTAAAATTTTACCTGATTTATTGTTTCACCAGCAGCTAAAACCTGACCCCTCACAGCTTTTCCTTACATTGCTTTATGTTTTTGCACGTTCATCCTGATGATCCACAACCAAGGAATATCAAAACCATTGTTGAATGTTTGCACGACGGAGGTGTTATTATTTATCCGACTGATACGATTTATGGTTTAGGCTGTGATATTTTCAAACACAAGGCAATTGAAAGAATTTGCAGGATAAAAAACGTAGAGCCTGAAAAAGCGCAACTTTCATTTGTTTGCTACGACCTCAGTGATTTGAGTCATTATACAAAAAGCATTTCAACGCCGTTATATCGCTTGCTGAAAAGCCATTTACCCGGCGCTTACACTTTTATTTTGCCTGCAAGCAAACAAGTGCCGAAGATTTTGAAAAGCAAAAAAAATACGATTGGTCTTCGTGTGCCGGATAATAAAATCTGTAATGAGATTGTGAGAGAATCTGGCAACCCGATTCTGAGCGCATCATTGCCGGGAGAAATGGTGGAAGAATATACCGACCCGCAATTAATCAATGAAAATTTTAAGAACCTCGTCGATATTATTATTGATGGCGGCATTGGAGGAATGATTCCTTCAACAGTTGTTGATTGCACCAGTGAGGAACCGACTGTTTTGAGAAGAGGGTTAGGTGAATGGGAAGAATGAGAATTTGAAATTAGAAATGTGAAATAAGGAATGAGAAAATCTTCGGAGCACGTTGCTATTTACTTTCTCATTTCTAATTCCTCATTAATCATTTCTTATTTTTTTGATAAGATTCTCCTTCACTCCGCTAAGCCATTCATCTTTCAAGATAGAAAGAATAATGCTATCCCTTCTCCCGCCGGAATCAATAGCAGTATTGCTTCGCAAAATTCCTTCTACAGTGCAGCCGATTGCTTTCATAGCATTTACTGATTTTTCATTTCTTGCGTCAGCTCTGAACTCTACTCTTTCCATTCCCCATTTTTCAAATGCATAAGAGAGCATTAATAATTTGCAATGCCTGTTTAATCCTGTGCGGCGGAAATTTTTACCGTACCATGTGTATCCTAACTGTGTAGTGAGATGATATAATTGAATGTCATAAAATCTTGTGCTACCTGCATAAGCATTTGTTGCTTTGTCAAAAACAATAAAAGCATATTCTGTTTTTTGCTCACGCTGTTGGATAGTTGTGCTGATATATTTTTTCATGCCTTCTTCTCCGGCAGGGCTCACCAATGAGTAGTTCCATGTCTCGGGCTCATTAATGGCATAGGGGAGAAGAAATTCGATATCTGAAGATTGTAGAGGTCGTAACAAAACTCTTTCATCTTCTAAAATCAGATTTTCAGGAAAAGAAATCATTCAAATATTTTTAATTGAGATGGCAATATATTAAAGCTCTTGCGATGATATTTACAAATACCGAATTCTTCAATGGCGTTTCGATGTTCCGCAGTTCCATAACCTTTGTTGCTATTCCATTTGTAATGAGGGAATTCTTCATGCAATTGTTTCATATAATCATCACGATATGTTTTTGCAAGAATGCTTGCCGCAGCAATAGAAGCATATTTTGCATCGCCCTCAACAATGCATTGATGTTTTATTTGTTGATAAGAAGTGAAACGGTTTCCATCAATCAATAAAAATTGAGGGCATGTTTTCAATTTATCAATTGCCAGATGCATTGCTTTAAAAGATGCTTTCAAAATATTGATTTCATCAATCTCTTGATTGCTCACATGAGCAACTGCATAATCAACTGCATTTTCTTCAATAAAACTTCTCAGCAAATATCTGTCTGCTTCTTTCACCTGTTTGGAGTCGTTTAATAAAAGATGAAAAAAATCATCTTTCAAAACCACCGCTGCTGCAAACACAGGCCCGGCATAGCATCCCCGACCAGCTTCGTCGCAGCCGGCTTCTACAAACACTGTTTGATATTTTATTTTGAGCAAGGAAATTTTTTCAAAAATAATATAACCTCTGCTTTGGAAAGCTTATGTGGAGAAAAACCTGTTTTTATATGAAATCATAATCAGAATAATTTCTGCTAATTTTAATTTTCAAATCAGTCTATGAGTTTAATAGAATATATAAAACAGCCGTGGCCCTGGTATATTGCCGGGCCTTTGATTGGATTAACAGTTCCGTTGTTATTAATCATGGGTAACAAAAGACTTGGTGTTTCTTCATCATTAAGACATATTTGTGCGGCTTGCTTCCCTGCTAACATTTCTTTTTTTAAGTATGATTGGAAAAGAGAAGCGTGGAACTTTTTTTTTGTATTTGGAATTTTTGCAGGTGGGATTATTGCCGTAACAGTTTTAAAAAACCCTCAACCGATTCAAATCAATCCAAAACTAATAACAGAATTACAGCAATATCAAATCAGTGATTTTGCTTCATTAATGCCGACAGATATTTTTAACTGGCATGCATTGTTAACCGCAAAAGGATTATTGTTAACCGTCTTTGGCGGTTTCCTCGTTGGCTTTGGAACTCGTTATGCAGGCGGTTGCACATCTGGTCACGCGATCATGGGATTATCAACTTTGCAATGGCCATCGCTTGTGGCAACAATATGTTTTATGGCTGGCGGGTTTATCATGGCAAATATTTTTCTTCCATTGATTTTAAAATTTTAGTGATGGAAACTACTGAAACAAAAAAACCCGCTTTGATAGAATCGAATATTGATTTTGAAGTGCGCTCTTTGGATGCATTGTGTATTAATGAATCCGAATTGAAACATCCATGGTATCACAACATCAAATATTTTCTCACTGGAATTTTCTTCGGGATTATTTTGGTGAAAGCAGAAATCATTTCATGGTTCCGCATTCAGGAAATGTTCCGTTTTCAAAGCTTTCACATGTATGGCGTGATTGGCTCTGCAGTAGTTGTCGGTATCATTTCTGTTTTTCTTATCAAGAAATTCAAAGTGAAAACTATTTACGGCGAGCCAATTGAATTTCATGCAAGAAAATTTAATAAAGGGCAAATTATCGGTGGGCTGCTTTTTGGTTTTGGCTGGGCAATCACCGGAGCATGCCCTGGGCCTTTGTTTGCGCAAATCGGCGCCGGGTTCAGTGTTGTCATCATAACGTTATTCAGCGCTGTTGCAGGTACATGGTTTTACGGCTTGATAAGAGAAAAACTTCCTCATTAGCATTCAGATTTTTTTTCATACCTTTTCATTGAGAGAATTTATCATCGAACGGCTTTCTCATTAGCATTATCCTTTGCAGCAACTTTTCATTCTGATTCGCTTCCGCACTTTGTGAATTTTATTTTGCTAACGCCTCTTTGCAATAAGTATCATCCTTAACAACTTTCACATAAAAAACCTATGTATGCAAACTAACAATTCAAGCCAGACAAGCGGCAGGCGCGAGTTTCTGGGAACTATCGCAGGTAGTGCGGCAGCGCTCAGCCTCGGCACAATGTTCGCTCCATTTGCTGCCAATGCCGAAAACAATTTTAAACAACAGGCTGAAGATGCAGATGCATGGTTCGCCAAAGTAAAAGGCAAGCATCGCATCGTGTTCGATGTAACTGAACCACACGGTATTTTTCCTTTTGCATGGCCAAAAGTTTTTTTATTAACTAACGCCGCAACGGGCTCTCCTGAGAAAGATTGTACCGCGGTTGTGATTTTGCGTCACGATGCAATCCCGTTTGCCATGCAAGACTCGCTCTGGTCAAAATACAAATTCAAAGACATGTTCAAAATTGGCGATCTTGGCCCTGCTTTCAGAGCTGCAGATGCGGCAACAGCTACTACAACACGCAACCCATTTTGGAACACAAGCCCCAACGATTTCATGATGCCGGTAATGGGCGCAGTTCCTATCGGATTTAAAGACCTCATGGCAAGTGGTGTCATGTTCTGTGTTTGTGACGCTGCGCTGACTGTCTATAGCGGTATAGTAGCAATGCAGACAAATGGCAACGCTGCTGATATCAAAAAAGAATGGATTGACGGATTGGTGCCCGGTGTACAGGTTGTTCCTTCAGGTGTGTGGGCTGTTGGTCGTGCACAGGAACATGGCTGCGCTTATTGCTTTGTTGGCTAATAATGATACAACCATTGTAACTCTGATTGAATATCGTTGCGTCCGCCGCGGCGGATCATCGATAGGAAAACCATTGAGCTTGCTTATGTACAACATCAAAATAAAATCAATACAGCCCGATAGCTTATCTTGCTGTATTGATTTTTTGTTCATTGCATTCATCTTTTAATGAAACAAATTTTTTCTAAACGCCTTCTCATTTTATTATCAACAATTGTTTTGGTTATTATTGTTGACAGGATTTTTACAAAAGAAATCCGAAAAAAAAAGTTAGCTGCTTCTTCTCCAATAGAAAATTTTTGGGTTGCACCTGATACGAATTCGATTCCTCATGACGAAGAGGGCGATATGATTCGTTATGGAAAATTATTAATTAGCAACACGGCGTTTTATCTTGGCCCCAAAGGAAAAATTTCTCATTCAACCAACGGCATGAATTGCCAGAACTGCCATTTAAATGCTGGAACAAAACCTTTTGGCAATAATTATGGCGGCGTGTTTTCTACCTATCCAAAATTTCGAGAGAGGCGCGGTGCAGTTGAAACCGTTGTTCAGCGTGTGAATGATTGTCTGGAAAGAAGCCTGAATGGAAATCCGCTCGATAGCAACAGCCATGAAATGCTGTCGATTCTTGCATACATGAAATGGCTTGGAAAAGATGTGGCGAAAGGACAGAAGCCCAAAGGATGTAGCATACAACAATTAACTTTTTTGAACAGGGCTGCCGACGAGCAAAAAGGAAAAATAGTGTATGACGCAAAATGCACCAAATGCCATCTGACGAATGGACAAGGACAAATGAATGCAGATAATATCACTTATTTATATCCGCCGCTTTGGGGCGAGCATAGCTACAACACGGGCGCAGGGTTATATCGCTTATCGCGTTTTGCAGGTTATGTAAAAGATAATATGCCGTTTGGTGCAACACATCAAAATAGTCAACTAACAGTGGAAGAAGCATGGGATGTTGCTGCTTATGTGAACTCACAGGCAAGGCCAAAAAAAGATTTAAAAAAAGACTGGCCAAATATTGCTCTAAAACCTTTTGACCATCCTTTTGGTCCTTACACAGACAGCTTTTCCGAGCAGCAGCATAAATATGGTCCATTTTCTCCGATACAAAAAGCAAAAGATAACGCTGCAAAGAAAAAAGCTTCGTGATTTTTATTTTCTGATTCTTTATTTCTCATTTCTGATTTCTTATTCCTCTCAGCTACCTTTGCAGGCGTTATGAAAAAATCGTTGCCGCAAAACAATTCACGTGCAGTAGCCAATTGGGTTTTGATTGGCGTGTTTATGTTGCTGGTGCAGGTAATCCTCGGCGGCATTACAAGATTGACCGGCTCTGGTTTGTCGATTACTGAATGGGATGTTTTAACAGGAGCAGCTCCTCCGCTGAATTCACAGCAATGGATAACCGAATTTCAGAAATATCAGCAAACACCCCAATATCATTTGCTTCATGCAGATTTCACTTTATCTGATTTCAAATTTATTTTTTTCTGGGAATGGTTTCATCGTTTTTGGGCAAGAATGGTTGGAGTTGTTTTTATCATTGGCTTTATTTATCTCATCTGGAAAAGAAAGATGAAACAGGAAATGATAAAACCATTGCTGACTCTTTTTTTATTAGGTGCATTACAGGGAGCTGTAGGTTGGATAATGGTTGCCAGTGGATTAACCGGCGATGCGATTTATGTGAAACCGACAAAACTGGCTGTTCATTTTGTGCTGGCGCTTGGGTTAATAAGTTACGCATTCTGGTTTGCGCTGCAATTATTAATCCCGTCAAAAGAAATTTTGAGAAACAACAACCTCCGCAAATGGAGCTGGTCGGTTATTGTTTTTCTTTTTTTTCAATTGATGTTTGGCGCATTGATGGCTGGTCATAAAGCTGCAAATGCTGCACCAACATGGCCAACTATTAATGGCGATTGGATTCCTTCTTCTTTGTTTAGTCAATCACCGCTGCTTTTCAATTTCATTGATAATAAAATCACGGTTCATTTTGTGCATCGCGGGTTAGCCTATTTGCTTTTAGCATTGGTGATAATATGGTCAATAAAAGCGTATAAGATTTCTTCTTCTACAGATTACTTTCGTAAAAGCAAATATCTCCCGCTTTTATTAATCTGTGCTCAAATTGTTCTTGGAGTTGTGACTGTATTGAGCAGTTTGCAAATTGTTGCCAATCGCTGGGGCATTTTTGAGTGGTTGGCTCAACTGCATCAGATTACGGGAATGTTGTTTTTGTTGTGCATGATTTATATGCTGTTCATCATTAGGAAAAGCAGCAAATTGTGAGCGTTTAATAGTAGCACAACCGATGAATGGAGCGTCGCAAGGATGTCATATCATAGTTACTGAAGCTCGTATCAAAATAATTTTTCTTATATCATCAAGTTTAAAGCAATTGATGCACTAAGCGCTTTTGATAAAGCGTTATTAGTTGTATATTACTTTTGATTAGCATTCCTCAAACCGCATGATGAAATTCGTTAAACCGGTTTATTATTCTTTCCCTGTGCAGCTGGTGATATTGCATTTCAAAAAATTCCAGGTGCTGCTCGTGTTTTGGATTATTTTGTTCAGCACTATCAATGGCGGTTTCCTGAAATCTTTCGGCGCAAATGCTTTGTTTTTTTCTCCTGAATATCTCGGCAACGTGAATGCAATCAGTTCAGCAATTGTCGGCATTGCAATGGGAATGTTTATCATGAGCTGGAACATCACCACTTTTATTTTATTCAGCAGGCATTTCAGGTTTCTGGCAACTACCACAAAACCTTTTTTGAAATATTGCATCAACAATTTTATTATTCCTGTTTTCTTTTTGGTTTTTTATTTTGTGAAAGCACTTCGCTTTGATATCACAAAAGAATTATTGAGTGGTGCAGAAATATTTTTTCTTATCTGCGGGTTTTTAGTCGGGCTGATACTTCTTATTTCTATCTCATTATTATATTTTTTTCGCGCTGATAAAACCATCATCAGGCAAATGGCGCCTGTTATCAGTGACCCGAAATTGTTCAAGTCTCAATTTCACCGCAATGAAGTGAAGCTTAGTGAGAGCAGGCTTATTAAAGTTCAGTGGTATTTGAATTCACCGCTCACTGTAAAGAAAGTTCGCGATGTTTCTCACTACAGCCGCGATTTTATCGAGAGCATTTTCAATCGCCATCATTTCTCCGCCATACTTTCTGTTTTTGTTGCCTTCGTGTTTTTGATTATTGTTGGTTTTTTCATGGATAGCCCATTTTTTCAAATTCCTGCCGCATCAAGCGTGCTGATTTTCTTTGCTATTTTAATTTCATTATCAGGCGCGTTTTCTTATTTCCTCCAGAACTGGAGCATCCCTTTTTTATTCGTGCTGTTTTTTATCCTGAATCTTTTATATCAATATAATATCATCGACCCAAGCAATAAGGCTTATGGATTGAATTATACAAACCGCAATGACAGACCGGAATACAGCGAAGAAGGGTTATTACGGTTATGCACAACCGAAAATGTGGAAAGAGATAAAAAGAACATGATTTCTATTCTGGAACAATGGAAGAAAAAGCAAAAAGAAGAAAAGCCGGTTTTATATATTATCAACACAAGCGGCGGCGGCAACCGAAGTGCAACATTCACCATGAACGTGCTACAGCGAATGGATAGTTTGAGTGGTGGTGTGCTGATGAACAAAACATTTTTGATAACCGGCGCTTCCGGTGGAATGTTTGGCGCAACTTATTTCCGTGAGCTTGCCCGATTAAAAAATAAAATTGACACAACCATTAATCTGCATGACCCGAAATATGTAGATGACATTTCCCGCGATTTATTGAATCCATTGTTCTCATCATTTGTTGCGAGAGACCTTGCTTCACCTGCGCAAAAATTTAAGGTGGGCAATTACGAATACATCAAAGACCGTGGTTATGCATTTGAACAAAAACTAGCGTATAATACTTATGGCGTTCTTGACAGGCAGTTGAAAGATATTTATGAAGATGAAAAAAATGCAAGCGTGCCATTGATGCTTTTTAATTCTGTTGTGACTCGCGATAGCCGTTCAATGATTATCAGCACACAGCCGATTAGCTTTTTGATGAAGCCGCAATATGACACAACGCGCATCCCGAATATATCTCCCGATGCAATTGATTTCAGCGCATTCTTCAGCAAGCAAGACCCGATGAATCTTCGGCTACTGACTGCATTGAGAATGAACGCCACTTTTCCTTATGTGCTGCCGAACGTTTGGCTTCCGACAAATCCGGTTATTGATGTGATGGATGCTGGTTTCAGAGATAATTTCGGAGAACAGACTGCAATTCGTTTCATTAATGTTTTTAAAGAATGGCTGCGCGAAAATACAAGTGGTGTCGTGCTCATTCAAATCCGCGACAGAAAAACCGGCGGCTGGCAAAACCCTTATGAATCTGATGACATCACAGAGCTTGTTACAAAACCACTGCTCTTGCTGCAATACAACTGGTATAAAATGCAGGAATATAATCAGGATGATTTATTAAGCCTTTCGCAAAATGATTTGAAGCTTCCTTTTTACAAAACAATTTTTCAGTATGTGCCTAAGAATGAATTAGAAGCGGCGACTTTGAATTTTCATTTAACGAGAGAAGAAAAAATTGATATTGCCAATGCGCTAAGCAGCGAACAAAATCAGAAGCAATTCAAGACGATTAAAAGTTTTATGAGCAACGGGCTTCCAAAAAATTAAACCTCATTAATTAGGCTGAATTAATTTAAAAGCTTTCGGCACTACTCTTATCTCAAATTTGCCGGCAGTTTCTTTCGGGTCGCCATCAATATGCAAAGGTGCGTGGTGAATATTGTGAATAGTCAATGCGGATGTCTGAAAATAAATAATATTTTTTTTCTCAGCATATTCATTCAGGTTTTGCATGGAATTGATGCCTGTGATTTGGTTCAGGATGGAAAACGGCAACAAAAACTTGCTCATCTTTTTCACAATCACAATATCAATCAAACCATCCTGCAGACTGGCTTTCGGGGCGATGGTGAAATTATTTCCAAACTGATTTCCGTTGGCGATGCTGATAAAAAATGCATCCACCGAAAGTGATTTATTTTTTAGTTTAATTTCAAACGAATAAGGGTTTGTTTTAAAAAAATTAACAGCACCCACTTTTATATAAGTCTGTAATCCACGCTTTTTTTGTTTTGCAAATTCATGTGCAACGAGCGCATCAAAACCAATCCCACAAAGCATGCATGAAAATTCATTGTTGATATAAAATCCATCAATAAAAGAAGCTTTGCCATTAAAAATAATATCAATCGCTTTGGAAGATTGTCTTGGGATTTTTGCGGCAAGTGCCAGCCCGTTTCCAGAGCCCATTGGAATAATACCGATATTTACTTGCGTACCAACCAAACTGGAAGCAACACTATTCACTGTTCCATCACCTCCACAAATAACTACGTCAGTAATATTTTCTTTTTTTATTTTTTGTTTCAGGAAATCATAATCGCCTTTTGCATTGGTAGGAATAATCTCAAAATCAATTCCGGCTTCTTTTGTTTTTTTAGAAACCAGTTCCTTCAAAGAAGATTTTCCTTTTGTACCGGAAATTGGGTTGATGAGATATATAATTTTTCTTTGCAAGAGTTAAAAGTTTTTGCCACAGATTGCACGGATTAACACAGATAAAAACAAGAACTAATAATAAAGAGAAATTTAATTTACTCAGAAATCGTACATCGTAAATCTCAAATCGTACATTTTCCTCACCATTTCAGCAACGCACTTGCCCAGGTAAAGCCACTTCCAAATGCAGCGAGACAAATCAAATCTCCGTCTTTCACTTTTCCTTCTTCATAAGCTTCGCACAATGCGATAGGAATGGATGCTGCAGTCGTGTTCCCATATTTCTGGATATTATTATACACTTTCCCTTTCAATTTCAATTCATGCTCGAGAAATTGAGAAATGCGAAGATTAGCCTGATGCGGAACCAACAAATCAATATCAGAAATTGACAATCCATTTTTTTGAAGCGCCTCATTTATCACTTCAGGAAATTTTACCGCTGCCATTTTAAAAACCGCAGGACCATCCATGAAAGGAAAATTCTGTTCTTTCTCCACCATTTCTTTGCTCATGAACATATCTGCAACTTCTGCATCATTAAAATCTGCCAGCTTTTCTTTCTTCCAATAATTTGCATGCGTTCCCGGATTATACATCGCTAAAATTTCTGCATTGCTCCCGTCGCTGTGAAGGTGTGTGCTCAAAATTCCCTCATTATCTTTTTCTGTTGGCTGAAGCACAACTGCTCCTGCACCATCTCCGAAAATCACAGAAATATTTCTCCCCCTGGTGCTCATATCAAGACCGAAAGAATGTTTCTCGCTGCCAATCACCAGAATATTTTTATACATTCCTGATTTGATGAACTGGTCTGCAACGCTCAGTGCATACACAAAACCGCTGCACTGATTGCGCACATCCAGCGCACCGATTTCTTTCATCTTCATCGCTCTTTGCACAAGCACACCACAACCTGGAAAATAATAATCAGGGCTCAGTGTCGCGAACACAATAAAATCAATTTCCTGCGCAGTAGTGCCTGCACGTTCAATCGCAATTTTTGCAGCTTCAATTCCCATCGTCGCGGTTGTCTCGCCAATTCTGTCTGCAAACCTGCGTTCTTTAATGCCCGTCCTTTCCTGAATCCACGCATCACTTGTGTCCATATATTTTATCATATCATTATTCGTGAACACATTCTTCGGAACATACATTCCAATGCCGGCAATCTTTGAACGAATCATACAGCAAACATTAAAAGTGAACGGGCAATTTACGAAAACTAAAGAAGGAGAAATGTTATGATGATATTTTTGTTCTGATTTCGATTAATGCTAAAAAGAATTTTTTTGTTCCAATCTGCATTACTACTCTTAAACATTCTTGCAGCTTGTCCGCCGTGGCGGATCGCACTCTTGTACTGAAGGAATTCTATTGAGCGTTGTGCAGCTCCCAAATTAATTATTGACTTGTTTTAATTTCAAAACCTCAACCATAAATTTTTCAATTTCTTTTTGAACGCCTTCCACATCGTGAGATTTGATATAAGAACCGATGACGTGTGTTCCTGCATTTGGCATCGCTTGTTTTCTTTTTGAGCTATCGGGAGTGCCAAGCTCATTATACATGTCGAGCATTGCGGAAACTTTCACCGTGCTGTCCTGCACTTTTTCATCTTTATAAAAATATAAAAGCTGAAGAGGCTGTTTCACTTTTGAAAATGTTTCTTTGTTCATCGTTGTCTCCAACATTTCTTCCAGTGCTGTCGCAGCTTCTGCACGGTATTGCCAGTTCCAATATAGTTTATTAATCGGTCTGTCGTCTTTGGAAGTGATGTAATCAGATTTCAGAACGAGGTGCGCAATCTGCAATCCCCAATGATTGTTGAGCAACCATGCATTCGGGTCGTTGATGGCAATGTTTGGCGACATTAATATCAATGCAGCAATATCATCAGGATAAGTTGCGGCGAGCTGCAAAGCATTTGTTCCACCGGTTGACGTTCCCATCAATATCACTTTTTTTCCGAGCTGTTTTCCGATTGCCAATGCTTGTTTTGCCGACTCCCAATATTTATCCGCAGTGAGGTTTACCAGTGCATCAACAGTATCAATTCCATGCTCAGCTAATCTTGATAAATATAAATTGCAGCCGAATTTTTTAGCAATGTTTTTATGTATCGGGTCACCTTCTGCCTGCGACGCAGTGAAGCCGTGGAGATAAACAATCGCGTAATCTGTTTTTTGTTTCATGGAATCATTTGCCCAAATAATCCTCGCCTCATTATCAGGTTTTAATTTATGTTGCGCTTCATTATTTTTTATGTATGATTCTAATTGCAATGCATCCGCAGGAACAACCGGCATTGTGATTTTGTACTCTGGCGTAACAGGTCTTGGTCCTAATAAATAAATTGCAATCAGGATTACCGGGATAGCCCATAACCATTTTTTTCGCATGGCGTAGATTTGTAGTTCAATATAGAGAATATTGGTGAATGGTCAATAGTGAATAACTAATATTGTTTTTTGATAACATAAGCTCAAACTATTTAATCATCAAGTATTGACCATTGATTATTCACCATTCACTATTGACAATTCACCTTAATAATAATATTTATTTTATCACTTATTATCGGTTGATTCAGAAATTTCCGATATTCATTTCCGCTTTTGCTTCATCATAACCAACTATTATTATGGCTTCTTCCAATCAAAGATTTCTTGCGCTTGATGTTTTTCGAGGAATGACAATTTGTTTCATGATAATCGTGAACACGCCTGGCAGCGGTCAGTTTGCTTATGCGCCACTGAATCATGCTGCATGGCATGGCTTCACGCCAACTGATTTGGTGTTCCCTTCTTTTTTATTTGCGGTGGGAAATGCGATGAGTTTTGTGATGGCGAAATGGGCTGGTTTGGAACAATCGCAGGTGCTTTGGAAAATTTTTAAAAGAACATTCATCATTTTCTTGCTTGGATATTTGATGTATTGGTTTCCTTTTATCGAACTTGATAAAAGTGGCAGCGTGATTTTATCCCCGATTTCTCATACGAGAATTTTGGGTGTTCTACAACGCATTGCACTTTGTTATTGTATCGGTTCATTATTTATTTATTACCTGAAGCCAAAAACATCCGTCATTGTTTGCATTATTATTTTGCTTGCCTACTGGCCCATCATGTATTTTTTTGGCGATGCTGCTGACCCGTTGAGCCTGACAGGAAATGCAGGATTGAAATTAGATAAATGGCTGATGGGAGAATATCACATGTATCATGGCGAAGGGATTGCATTCGACCCCGAAGGTTGGATTAGCACATTGCCTGCAGTTGGAAATGTGGTTGGCGGTTATGTTGTGGGGCAATTCATTCAGCAAAAGGGAAAAACGTATGAAGGTCTT
>Ga0070734_10002591_pt1 | contig 21246 bp, 25 predicted proteins | sample Coa_R1_8_FD_66444 | JGI IMG/M metagenome (GOLD analysis project Ga0070734, IMG submission 66444) | Surface soil microbial communities from Centralia Pennsylvania, which are recovering from an underground coalmine fire - Coalmine... | ecosystem: Environmental > Terrestrial > Soil > Unclassified ...
AGACCACTTTCGGAGGCAACGGGTGATGCCCGTGGACATCGACGGACTCACACAAGAACCGAGCGGGGTCGAACCTGCCTTCGACCGGTTCGACCTTTCGGAGACGGTTCGCCCGATCCTCGAATCGCTCGCACCGCCAAAGGCGGCGATCCTGGAACTCTATTACGGCCAGCGGATGACATTCGAGGAGATCGCGCGCCACCTCGGTAAGAACACAAGCACCGTCAAGTACCATTTCTACCAGGCGCATGAAACCGTCGCGGCGGCGCTAACCGACGGAGGGCAAGGATGAACTCCCGACTCGATCAAGATCTACTCGATTTCGCGCTCGGAGAGCTCGGGATGCGAAAGCGGCTGGACGTGCGCATGCGCCTGCTACTCAGCGGGACCGCCCGAGAGCGTCTCTCCCAGCTCGACCGCGCCGCCGGAGTTGTCGCCGGCGCCATCGGCACCGGCGGGGCTCCCGCCTTCCGAGCGAATACCCGGCTTAAACTGCGGCGGCTCTTACTCGTCGATCTCATGATCCTGGTGCTGCTCCTGTTGGCGCTCGGCGCCGGGGCCTTCGTGGTTTGGCGCAACAACCACCCGCCGGTAATGCCGTCGCCCTGCTCGGTTCAAGCGGTCTATCCCGACGGCAGCCCGCAGCCGAAGCACCACACGCACTATCAGGCCCAGCGGTCGCTCTAGCGCCCGACTCTGGATTCGCCACAATTTAGGGAGTGAAGCGGATCGGCCTGATGGGGTGCGGGTCGGTGGCCAACTTCGGGCATCTGCCCTCCATCCGTGACGCGGAAGGTCTCGAGCTTCACTCGGTTTACGATCCTGACTTCGACTCCGCGCTGCTCGCGCAGCGGCGCTTCGGCGCAACCCATGCGTTTTGCGATCCCAAGCTGTTCTTCGAGAGCGGGATCGACGCGGTAACGATCGCCTCCCCGGCGCCAACTCATCGCGCCAACGTCCTGGAGTGCGCCGAGCGCGGACTCCCTGCCCTTTGCGAAAAGCCGCTGGCGATGAACGACGCCGACGCCGAGCAGATGATCGCTGCGATGGAGGAAGTCGGCTTGCCGCTGGCGGTCGGCTTCTGCTATCGATTCTCGCCGGTAGCCCTCGAGATAGCGCGCCTGGTCCGGGCGGGGCGGATCGGCGAGGTTCGCGCGCTCCGGCTCATCTACATTTGGAATCTCCACGGGATCTATGAGTTCGACGACGAGGGCAAGCCCTACTACTCCCCACGGCGTCTCGACCGAATGGCGGAGGGCGGGCCTCTCGTGGACTGCGGGGTGCACCAGATCGACCTCGCCCGCTGGTGGCTTGGGCGAGAGGTGGTCGAGTGGTCCGGGCAAGGGGCTTGGGTCGAGAACCACGCGGCTCCCGATCACACCTACCTGCACATGCGGCACGAGGGCGGCGCGCTTTCGACCGTCGAAGTTAGCTTCACTTACACGCACACCGCGCGCGATCCGATCTCCCACTTCACCTACCAGCTCATCGGAACCGAGGGCTTGATACGTTACGACCGGGAAGCGGGCGTGTTCGAGGTCCGCCACAAGGATGGGACCGACACGATGCCCTGGTCCCACGAGAAGAACTTCGAGGGGATGTACAGCGCTTGGGCTCACACTCTCGAAACCGGGGATTTGGGCGACATGCCGACGGGTTTTGACGGTTTGCGCGCCACCCAGATTGCGAGGCAGGCGACGGATGCGATGATGGCCGGCCACGAGGTCTAGCCCCGGTCCCGCCTAAGCCGGACTGACCCTCACCTTGTCGCCGATTCGGATCACTCCTTGACCGTCGGGAATCAGGTTCATTCCGAAGTTGACGGCCTGGTCCACCTGGCGGAAGGTGGCGAGCGTTTTCAACGGTTCGACGCCGCGCTCGGCCGTCTCCTGATCGGTGGTCGTTACCAGGCATCGGCCGCATGGCTTTGCCACCCGAAACCGGACCGAACCCACGCGAATCCGCTTCCAGCCGTCTTCCGCCCAGGCTTCGGGGTGCTGCACGATCAGGTTGGGTCGAAACCGGTTCATCGGTAGCGGCGCGCCCATCCGCACGTTGAGATCTTCGAGCGAGGTGAGGTTCGCGAGAAGCAGGGGATACCCGTCCGCGAAGCTGACCTGGTCGCCTGGTTTGGCGAACTCCGGGTTCACGGGGCGATCGGAGCGCTTGGTCATCGCCATCAGGGAAACCGGCTGGCCAAGCGCCTCAGAAAACCACGCGTCGACTTCGTCGGACACCTGCTGGGCGAGCAGTGTGCTTCGCCACACGCTCACCTCGCGCTCGGGTCCGCTTGGCGCCAAAGGCCCTCGAACGGAGCCGCAGTGCGGTCGGCTGATCACGAGCGTCTGCGGCCCAACCGAAACGCTGAAGAGCGCAAGCTCGGCATGGCTTCGTTGCGAGAGGAAGAGGCCATCCGCGTCCACGAGCATCCAGCGCCTGTCGTGCTGCAACCCGCGGGGTTCAACGTGGGCGGACGGCATGTCCAATCCGCGCAGGCCCTTGATCGGATAGATCCGGATGCCGGCGAGGGTTGCGTCCGAGCTCAAGCAGTCTAGGCCGGCATCTTGCGGCGCGCATAGCAAGCGCTACGCTCGACCCAGTACGTGAATTTGTCGAAGTTGTCGAGCACCTCGCGCGGCATGCGCACGTATTCGCGCATGGGCTCGGCGTTCGGCTCCGGGCGCAACGGCTCCGCGCCAGGGATCAGCATCGCCTGCTCGAGATCGTCGGGCGAAAGTTTGAGCCCGATGTCTTCCCCCACCAAGAAGGCGAACATCTTTTCACCGGTGTAGACGCCCATGCCGCCGAACATCCGGCGCGCCCGAACGTCGTAGGCCTCGGCGGCCCTCATCATCTGTTCGTACCGAAGCGGTCGATATACCATTGCATCCCTTTCCCGGTCCCCAACTCCTGACCCTCACTTCAGGTTCGCGGGTGCGAAATCGTTGGGCGGCGGACTAGCAGTCTTTGCTACGGGATGTACAGTTTATCCCCTAGAGCCTACCGAACGCGAATTCCAGGGCGTTATAACCCGACGATTGCAGAAAAACCTTCCACGATCAGGTTCCCTGGGAAAGATCGGCGAAGCTCGGTTAGGGCTTCCATCTCGATGGGTCGCCACGGCATAGGGGGCTGAATTTTGGCGGCCAACCGGACGGCGGAGGCGGCATCGGCCTTCGTCGCGGCATTCTGGAGGCATACGTTAGCGTGGAGCAAGTGGAGCATGGGGGCATCGCTGACCGTTAGCGCGGCATCGAGAAAGCGCGCCGAATCCTCGAGCAGACCGCGCTCCAGGTAGAAGCAGGCCACTTCCACAAGCTCAGCCGGAATCTCGGCGAGGGGAGCCAGGAAAGCTTTGGCGTCCAATCCGGATTGCGCTAGAAGGGACTCCGCGCGAAGCAGGGGCTCCAGCGGCGCCAAGTAGTGGGCGTTGGGCAGCGCGGGCGCGTCTGTCTCTTCCGCCTCGAGGTGGCGGGCAGCAACAGCTTGCTCAATCCAGGCCAGGGGGTCGTCGCCGTTAAACAGCAGGGCGATCTCGGCCTGGGCGTGAGCCTCCTCGAAGTCGGCCGCTTGAAAGGCGTCGCGAGTGCGGAGGTTCGCAACCCAATACCGGTAGGCAGGCTCCGCCGCTAAATTGGTCAAGTCACTCGGATCGGGGTGCTCCGGCTGAGCGGGAAGGTGCTCAGCCTTCCCGACGGGCGGTGGATAGAGGAAACATTCTCGCCGGTCGGCGTTCAGGATCGCGAAGGCGGCCGGGCGTCCATTCAACTCCTCGAAGGTGTAGGTCAGATTCGTCGCCGGGTCCAAATCGGCCGGCGCCTCGAGAGTCTGCCCCCCGGGAGTTTGGAGGAGAAGCTTGGACCCCGGCATACCCGTCCGCGGTTGCAGGGCCAACCCCGACTCCCCAATCCCAAGCGCGGCCACGGTGGTGACGTGAACGGGCTCCCCGATGCCGCCAAAGGGGACGATGCGCGTAGCTATACGCACGCCCCAGCGCGGGGGAAGGATGCGGGGCTCCTCGAACCGAAGCGCCGATTGGCCCTTGACGATCCAGTCGGCCGGCCCCTCAGCCAGGAGGGCGATGCCGGCGTCGGCCTCCGGCCGGTAGAGTACGGCGCCCGGCTGTTCCCATAGCGCCTGCCACCCGGTTTCGGCCCAGATCCATCCCGGGTTCCACGCCACGGGGGCAAGCGTGCGGTTCCGGAAGCCGATCTCGATGTCGAGAACGGCCTCGTCGGCGAGCGAAACCACGATGTCGATCCCGATGCCGCCGGGAGCGCCGATCTCGGACATCCGAATGCTCGACTCGCCGACGGCGGCGCGAACCGGGCCGAAGGCGTTGGTCCGGCGGTGCCCGTCGAGCGTGATCTCCAATCCGTGGCCGGAGAGCAGCTCTTGCCCGCTGCCCTTGTCGATGAGGCTGATGAGCCGGCCCCCGAGCGCGGGAACGAACGTGCATGCCAGGAACCCGTTTTCAAGGACAATCCCCTCAACCGTGCGCCGCTCCGAAGCGCCGGTTGGCTCTCCGGCCCCCGGGGTTCCCGTTTGCTCCGAACCCTCCGGCGCGAGCGTTGGACCTTCGATTTCCAGCTCCGTCACGTACGGGTTTTGTGGCACGCGGTGACGATACCAGCCGGGTTCGCGGCGTCATAATGTGTATATGAGGCTGCTCAAGGCGATGGCACTGCTTCTCGTGCCTGTTGCGCTGGGCGCCGCCGGCTACTATCTCGTCGGTCCTCGAATCTACGTGCCCCCGGGCATCAAGCCGGAGGTGGATGGCGATCTCACGATGCTGAAGCAGCACCTCAAGAGCATCATTCAGCCCACCGCGACCCCAACGACGCCTACCCCCGCACCGCCGCCCGCTGCCACCGCCGCCACGCCCGGGCCGCCTGCCGACCAGTCCTCCGACGGACCGGAGGTCGAGGTCGTGGTGCGCAGCCGGCCCAGGCACCGCACCCACCGCTCCACGGGAACGACGCCGAGGCACAGAACCCATCCGAAGCCGGCGCCGAAGCCCAAGCCGGAAACAACGGACGAGGGTTCGTACGGCGGGACTCAGGATCAAACGAGTACGACCACCGGCGGGGGCGCCGGCGATCCGCCCACCGGCGGCTAGCCGCTTCCGAGGCGGAACAGGCGCTCCGCATTGGCGGTTGTAAGGGCGGCAATTTCCGTCTCGCTAAGCCCCAAGGTGTCGCCCAACCCGCGCGCAATGTAGGGCACGAAGGCCGGCACGTTCGGCTTGCCCCGGAACGGCACCGGTGGAAGGAAGGGGCTGTCGGTCTCCAGCACAAGGCGGTCGCGCGGAATCGTCTTGAGGGTTTCGCGAAGTTCGGCGGCATTCTTGTACGTGACCGGCCCATCCACCCCGAAGTAGAGGTCGAGCGCCACAGCCCGGCGGGCGTCTTCAGCGTGGCCACCGAAGCAGTGCATGACTTGGGCTCCCGGTTGTGTCCGAGCCTCCAGTAGGCTCAGGAGCGCGGGGTAGGCGTCGCGACAGTGGTAGACCACCGGCTTTCCGAGCTCGGCGGCCAAGTCCAACTGCGCCAGCAGCGCCCGCTCCTGGTCGGCAGGAGGGGAGTCCGGCCAGTAGTAATCGAGCCCGATCTCGCCGATCGCCACGACTTTGGGGTGGCCGGCAAGCTCTCGAATCGGCTCGAGCCAACTCGCTTGGAAATTGGCGGTCGACGTGGGGTGCCAGCCCACGGTGGCGAATACCCCTTCAAACCGTTCTGCCAGCTCCACCGCGTGCCGGCTGGTGGCTTCGTCGATGCCGACCACGACGAGGCGGTCGACTCCCTCTTCCCGAGCCGCGGCGACTACCGGTTCAGGGTCGGGGAACTTGTCGCGCAGGTTGAGATGGCAGTGGGTGTCGATCAGCACGGGTGGCCGCCGCCCCGGTCGGTGATCTGCTCAAAGATGTGCGGGAGGAGGGGGGCCAGCGCCTCGATCCCCTCGCGCGCGCCCTTCGGCGAACCGGGCAGGTTCACGATCAAACACTTGCCGCGCGTTCCCGCCAAGCCGCGCGTCAGATGGCTCATCGGCGTCCTCTCGAGCCCCTTCAACCGCATCAGCTCGACGAGGTTGGGCGCCTGCCGCTCCAAGATCGGCGCCGTCGCCTCGGGCGTCACGTCGCGCGAGGTGAACCCGGTGCCGCCGGTGGTAAACACGGCCTCGCACATTCCGCTCAACTCGAGAATCGCCTGCCGGATCGGCTCGAGCTCGTCGGGCACCAGCCGCGCTTCGAACTCGGTGTAGCCAAGCGCTTCGAGGGCGCCCAGGATTGCCGGACCGCTCGCGTCGGTATCGACCGAGCGCGTGTCGCTCACGGTGATGATTCCGATCATCGCTTGAAGGGCGTCTTCCCGCCCGTCTTCTCCATGAGCCGAAGCTTGCCGAGCGCAAGATCCGGGTCGACACCCTTCAGCATGTCGATGAGCGTCACGCCGGCGATTGCGGCGGCAACGTACGCTTCCATCTCAACCCCGGTCACCCCCTCCGCTTCGGCGGTGGCAACGATGCGCAGACCTGCCGCCTCGCCGGTGATCGTCACGTCGAGAAAGTTGAGCGGCACGGTGTGGCAGAGCGGGATCAGCTCGGCGCACCGCTTGCCCGCCTGGATTCCGGCTATCTGGGCCGTGACCAGCACGTTTCCCTTCGGGTTGTCCTCCAGGGCGGCGGTGTGCGCGGGCTTCAGCTTCAAGAGTGCCTCGACCACGGCTCGACGAAGGGTTTGCTTCTTGCCGCCGACGTCCACCATCGCCGGAGTGCCGTCCTTGGCCAGGTGCGAAAGGCGCGCCATCTCTAGGTTGTAGCCTCTTTCTCGGGGAGCGGGCAATCCGGCTGGTGGCCGAGCACCTGCTCAGCTTCGGCCTGCAGCCGGTGCATCTCCTTCTCAACTGCCCGCCGGATTTGCTCGATCTGGTCGTCGTCGGCATCGGCCGGCACCGTGAAGGTCTCCCCGGCGACCATGCTGCACAGGCTGAACGGCCAAGGCACCATGTACCGGTCCCACGAGCGGAACAGCTTCCGGTGCTTGGCTGAAGCGCCTACCGGAATGAGGGGCACGCCGCTCTTCTTGGCCATGATCATGACCCCCTTCTGAACGACCCCGGACGGTCCTCTTGGCCCGTCCGGCGTGATCGCCATGCTGTTTCCCGCCCTGAGCACCCGAATCGACTCGACGAGCGCCCGCTCGCCGCCCCGCCCGGTACTGCCCCGTATCACCTTGTAGCCCAGACGCTGAAAGATGCGGTTCTGCATCTCGCCGTCACGGGAGTGGGAGATGATGACGTAGACCCCTCGGCCGCGATGGAACTGGCCGGGTACGAACGTGCGCCCGTGCCACATGAGGTAGATGGCCGGCTGGCGAAGATCGATGCGCTCTTCACCGACCAGCTTGTACCGAAGCGTGCTCCCGATGGCGGTGGCGATCCGGTAAATCAGGCCGCTGACGAGGATCGGCCGGTTGTGATGCCACCAGCCGCCCACTAAAGCATCCCCCGGGCGCGCACTCGAATCGCCGCCGGATGGTCGGGGAAGAGCTCGACCAGGCGCTTGGCGGTGGCGCGCGACGTTTCTGGGTCCTTCGCTTGCTGCCGCTCGGAAAGCGCGAAGAGGGCTTCCGCCCGGTCTCCGTCTTCGCCTGCTTCGCTCACGCTTTCGTATAACGCCTCCGCGAGGTCGACGTTCGACGCGGAGAGCTCTTTGGCGAGCGTCATTCGGCGGGCTGAGGGAAGCTTGCTCCCCGCGCCGGCGTCGAGAATCTCTTTGAGCACCCCCAACTGCTCCTCAGGCTTGCTGAGGTCGTAGATCCTCAGCAGCACCTCGCCAAGCTCGTCGTGATCGCCGAGCATCTCGAGCGCATCGGCGAGCTGCCGCAGGGTCGCGGCGTCGCGCGGATGTCGCGCCAGGTGCTTGCGGGCGGCGACGGCCTGCGCCGCCGGGCCCCGGTCGCGCATTTTGTCGAGCACCTGTCGGTCCAGGCGTTCCTGGCCGACGTCGGGGCCCCGGAATGCGAAGCTGAGGACGATACCGGCAGCGAATCCCCCGAGGTGCGCCCAGTAGCTGACGGCGACCCCCGCGTCGCCCAGCCGAATCAGCGCTCCCGCCACCTGCAGCAAGAACCACATGATGGCGACGAAAAGGATCGATGCGCTGAGGTGCGGGCCGACCGGAACGCGCAACGTGGCATAACGCACCGCGTAGTAGCCGGCGCAGGCGGCGAGGGCGCCGCTCGCTCCGATCAAGGGCGGCGAGCCGGGCGCGTGGCCCGCGGCCAGCATGTGGACGAGGACGCCGCAAATTCCTCCGCCGAAGTAGACGACGATGAACCGGTACCAGCCGGTGGCCAGCTCGACGGATGCGCCGACCGCGGCCAGAAAGAACATGTTGCCGAGCAGGTGGAACACGTTCTGGTGAAGGAACATGCTCGTGAACGCGGTGAGAAACGTGGGGTGGGCGGCGCTGAAGCCGAACTGGTCGACCAGTTGCGGGTCGAGTAACACCGCGAATGCCGCGAACAGGTTGGCCGCGGTGAGGATGAGCGTCAGGATCGGAAGCCGGGTGGGCGAGCTCAATCCTCTTGCAGCATGTCCTCCGTGATGTCCACGTTCACGTACGTTTCCTGCACGTCGTCGAGCTCGTCGAGCGTATCGAGAAGCCTGAGCAGCTTCGGCACGTCGTCGGGAGCGAGCTCGGTCTTGTTGGTGGCCACATACGTCAGGCCGACCTCCTGGGTCTTGACCCCGTCCTTCTCCAGGGCCTCGTTAACCCGGTGGAGATCTTCGATCGCCGTATAGGCGATGTAACTGCCATCCTCGGAAACCACGTCTTCGGCGCCGGCATCCAGGGCCTGTAGCGTGAAGTCGTCCTCGCCGATGCTGTCTCCGTCGACGACGATTTGGCCGACGTGCTTGAACTGCCAGGCGACCGAGCCGTTCTCGGCCATGTTCCCGCCCGCCTTGGAGAAGGCATGGCGAACTTCGGCGACCGTCCGGTTCCGGTTCTCGGAGTAACACTCGAGGATGATCGCGGCGCCGCCGGGGCCGTACCCCTCGTAGGTGATTTCTTCGTAGTCGGCGCCCTCGATCTCGCCCGTTCCCCGGGCGATCGAGCGCTTGATGTTCTCGACCGGGACCGAGTTCACCCTGGCCTTCTCCACGGCGACCCGCAGACGCGGGTTCATCGCAACATCGCCGCCGCCCATCTTGGCGGCGACGATGATTTCCCTACTCAGCTTGGTAAATATCTTTCCGCGGATCGCATCCTGCTTCCCTTTGCGAATTCGGATGTTCTTCCACTTGGAGTGCCCTGCCATTGGGGCTATTTTGGCTTATGCCGCCGGGCCACGCCTCATTTACTGGAGCGCACCTCGACCGGCATCGGAATCAGCGTCGGCAATCGGTCCGCCAGCTTGTTGATCGGCGGGATGTCGCCTTCGGGGTGATCCACGTAATAGAGCCCGACCGTGGTGTAGTGGTTGGTGAAGGGCTTGCGGTCCTCGTTCCCGCCGCCGCTGCCGTGCTCGAGCTCGAACAGCAGCGATTTGGTGAAGACGACCGGATCCTGGATATGCCACCGGTACACGGTGTTGTTGATTCCGCGCTTCTCGCCGCCCTTATCCGGGTTGTCGTAGTAGGTGACCCCGAAGTAGGGGGTCTGGAACGTGTGGCCGAAATCCCATGCCCCGCAGAAGTAGTCCTCGCTCCCGGTTCCGGTGATCGTCTTCTTGGTGTCGCCGTCGATGGTCCACATATCGTTGCCTTCGCCCCACCATCCGTCGCTGTTGGCGAGCACCGTGACCACGGTGCCGACGAAGTGGCCGGCGCCCTTCACCTCGCAAAGGGTGAGCGGCCTGCCGACCGGCGCCGGGAAGAAGTTGTGGTACTGCGTGTGGAAGTAGCGCAGGTCGCGGTCGGGCCGATCTTGAAGGCGGTAATCGAAGTTCCAGTAGAAGGCGTAAACCTGCTCAGCGCCCTCGTTGGTGACGGTGATGACGGCGTGCTTCTTGAAGGGCATCGGCCAGTAGCAGTTAAGGGCCATCTGACCGCCGACCGAGACCGGCGCGCTGCGATATTCGACGTACTTGCCGGGGCCCTGGGCGAAGAGGTCGCCGACCGGGCACTCGACGGCGGGGGTGGCGGCGTCGTCCCAGGTCATCCGGATCACCAGCTCGCGCAGATGGTTGGGCGACTTGGCGGCGATCGTCATCCAGAGGTGCGTGAAGCGGCCGGCGCCCTTCACGTCGGCAAGCGTGAGCACGCCGCCGGGCGCAATCGGCCGGGCGTCGCCGTTATGCCCGGTGGGGTCGGTGCTGGAGGCGCGGAAGGAGCGGAAGTCTTTTTTCCCGGCCAGATCCTCCGGAACCTGGGCGATAGCGCTCGCGGTGAGCGCGAGAGCCAATAAAGCGACGCCAACTGAACCAATCCTCATCGGCGCGTAGCTTACTCCTTCGCATATGGAGAGCGGCCATCTTGGCCGCTTCCCGACGCGGGCTGGAAGCCCGCGCTCCATTTTCTGACGACGTCCCGGGACGGGTGACGATTCTTAACCGCGCGGGCGTAATCTTGGAACATGGCTGAAACCACCACTCAACCTTCGGAAAATGCAGTCGCCCAGGGTACGACCTTCGTTTGGCACGAGCTATACGTGCCGGACATCGATGCGGCGAAGAAATTCTACGAGAACCTCGGCTTTGGCTCGACCTCGGCGGAGATGGGCGGCATGGGCGAGTACCACATGCTGACCCGGGAAGGACGCCCGGTGTGCGGCATGTTCTCGACGAACAAGCCGGATATGAAGGATGTGCCCCCGCACTGGGCCGTCTACCTGGCGGTGGACGACGTGGACAAGCGCATTTCAGCCGTCGAGGCGGGCGGCGGGAAGCTGGTCGTCCCGGCGATGGACGTGCCGACGGTCGGTCGGATGGCGTTGATCCAGGACCCGCAAGGCGCGCACATCTGGCTCTTCAAGCCCCAGATGTGAGAGGGGACATGGAGCGCGGACGTCCTCGTCCGCGTCCGGAACACGCTCGCGCCGGGCGTTACCGGCGCCTACGGGGTTCTCGGACTCCCAGTCCGGACGCGGGACGAGGACGTCCGCGCGCCCAGTCCGGACGCGGACGAGGACGTCCGCGCTCCCAGTTGTCAATGCTTCATCCCCCGGTAGAAGAAGTACTTCGCCGTCTCTGCTACCACGACGTACACCACTAACAGCCCCGCCAGCATCCCCAGGAAGTTGAGGGGGAGGGGCTCCAGGTGCAGGAACGGCGCTAGCGGCGAATAGGGGAATGCCAGAACCACCGCGACGCTGGCCAGCGTCGCGATCGCCAGCGCCCGGCTCGGCTTGCTTCGCCAAAACGGCCGCCGGGTGCGCACCACCAGCACGATGAGCGCGGCCGTCACCACGTTCTCGATGAACCAGCCGGTCTGGAAGCGGATTTCATTCGCTTTGAGCACGAACAGCAGGAAGGCGAACGTGAGGTAGTCGCACATCGAGTTGGCGAGCCCGAACACCACCATAAAGCGGGTGATGAACCGGATGTCCCACCGGTGGGGCCGGTCGATCCACTCGACGTCGACGTTGTCGGTGGCGATCGTCATCTCCGGCAGGTCGGTCATGAAGTTCGTGAGCAGGATCTGCGTGGGCAGCATTGGCAGGAACTTCAGGAAAAGCGATGCGCCCGCCATGCTGAACATGTTTCCGAAGTTCGCGCTCGTGGCCATGAACACGTACTTCAGGGTGTTTGCGAAGGTGATGCGTCCCTCCCGGATGCCGTCCTTGAGAACCCCGAGATCCTTCTCCATCAGCACGATGTCGGCGGCGTCCTTGGCCACGTCCACCGCGTTTGAGACCGAGATGCCGACGTCGGCGGCGTGGATGGCGGATGCATCGTTGATGCCGTCCCCAAGGTGGCCGACCACGTGACCGGCCCGCTGGAGCGTGACCACGATCCGCGCCTTCTGGTTCGGCTCGACCTCGGCGAAGATATCCACCGAGCCGGCCACATGGCGGAATGCTTCGTCGGTCAGTTTGAGCATCTCCGGTCCGCTCAGCACCTTCGGCTTGGCCACCCCGGCCTGCTGGAGAATGGCGCCCGCAACGTAGCGGTTGTCGCCGGTCACGAACTTCACACGGACCCCGAGCTTGCGCAAGCCGTCGAGGGTCTTCACGATCTCCGGCCGCAGGGGGTCGAAGAAGAGGAGCATCCCGAGGAACGTCATGTCGCTTTCGCAGTCGCCCTTAGGCTCGTCGGCGCCGAACTCGCGGATGGCGATGCCGATGGCGCGGTTTCCCTCCTTGCTAACCCGCTCGAACTCGACTTGAATCGCCGCCAGTTCCGGCTTGATCGGAGCCTGGCCACCCCCGCTCTCGACCAGCGTGCAGACGTCGAGGATGTTGGAAACCGCGCCCTTGGACACCGCGATGAACTTGCCGTCCTGTTTGAGCACCACCGTGAGCCGCTTGCGCACGAAGTCGTAGGGCTGCTCGCGCACCTTCTCGTAGCCGGCGATGTCAGCCTTCACCGCGTCGACGATGGCCTCGTCGATCGGGTTCGAGTAACCGGTTTGGTGAGCGGCGTTGAGGAGACCGAAGAGCTTGACCCGCTCGCTGGACTTTCCGTCTAGCCCCACCCCGTCGTGCAGCCGGACGGTGCCGTCGGTGAGCGTGCCCGTCTTATCCGAGCAGAGCACGTCCATGCTGCCGAAGTTTTCGATAGCGGCGAGGCGCTTGACGATGACCTTACGCTCGGCCATTCGCCGCGCGCCGGCGGCGAGGTTCACGCTGATGATGGCGGGAAGGAGCTGGGGGGTGAGGCCGACCGCGATGGCGAGCGAGAACAGAAGCGACTCGATCACCGGCTTGTGGAAGTAGACGTTCGCCGCGAACATGGCGAGCACGAGCACCATCGTGACCTCCATGAGCATGAGTCCGAAGCGGCGCACGCCGTGCTCGAATTCGGTCTCTGCCGGGCGCCGGGCCAGGGATTGGGACACCTTGCCGAACTCGGTGTCCTTGCCCACACGGACGGCGATCGCCTTGGCGGTCCCACTGACCACGTTCGTGCCCAGAAAGACGCAGTTGGTGCGTTGGGAGAGCTGGCTTTCAGCGGGAAGGTCGGCGACGTCCTTCTCGACCGGGAACGGCTCCCCGGTGAGGGCGGCTTCGTTGGCGTAGAGGTCGGTGGACTCGAGGAGCCGGCTGTCGGCGGGGATCATATCGCCGGCGTGGAGGAGGAACACGTCGCCGGGCACGACCTCGGATAGGGGGACCTCGACGGCCTTGCCGTCTCGGAGCACGTTGGCGGTGACCTGGACGAGGGCGAGCAGCTTTTTGACGGCGTCCGCGGCGTGGAACTCCTGCCAGAAGCCGAGGGCGCCGCTGGCCAGGACGATGGCGAAGATGATGCCGGCGGTGACCGGATCCCCGAGCGCGGCCGAAACGCCGGCCGCGAAGAGGAGGATGAGGATGATCGGGCTCTTGAACTGGCCGAGGAAGAGCGAGATTCGGAGGAGGGCAAGGTTTTGGGTCTTGGTCTTCGGGAGCTTGGCGGCTTCTTCGGCGGCGCGGTCGGCGGTCAGGCCGGTCGGCGAGCTTTGAAGGGCTTGAATCAGCTCGTCCGGCTTCGCGCTCCAGAAGGCTTCGATGGCCATTTCTACCCGCTGACCTTCCGCGCGATCTCCACGCAATGCCCCAAGCTCGCCCTCAGCTCGCCATCCCGCGACGCCTCCTTCGCGTGCTTGAACAGCCGCGACATCGGCAGCACGAGCCCCATCCACCCTTCCGTGTGCCACGACCACGGCTTGGGCGGAGTGGACTCGGTCGCGTTCGGGGTCGGGTCGTGCGGGGTGACGTACCAGTAGGGCTCGGCGTAGCCGGCGTCGCCGGGTGAGAGGCCAACCCCGATGGTCGAGTCGGGTCCCGGTCCGGGAAGAAGGGTGGCGATGTCGAAGTGGTGCGGCCAGACTCGAACGGGGCTCGCCTTGGGCTCGTCGGCGACCAGCGCCTGCAGCGCCTCGTCGGCATGAGCGTAATGCAGGGCAAGTTCCTCGCGCTGCTCGAGGGGCGCCGCGTAGAGGGTGCGCTCCAGGGTTGCGGCGTCCGGAAAGGCGGCATCCATCTTCGCGAAGCTGAACGAGCGCCGGGCCTCGGGGACCGGCATTTGGGCTTGCAGCAGCAAGAGCGACTCCGGGAGGGGCGAGTCGTCCAGCTCGAGCTCGGTGATGACAGTCTGGTCGAGCTTGACGATCTCCGCGGTGAACTCGACGGCCTTGACCCGCACGAAGAAGCCGCCTTCGAGGTCGACGCCGCGGAAGGCGGAGAGCTCGGGTTCCCAGGTGAGACTTCGGTGACCGTCGTCGGGTTGCGGCTTCGCGAGGTAATGCCCGGCGCTGGCGATGAGCTGAACCGCGTAATGGAGGGCGTTTCTGGCCTGAACCAGTTCAGTCGGCGCGACCGCTCCGAGCGGTTGGAGTGACATAGATGCCCATAGGCTACCGGAGCCTAGGGAATCTCAAAAGGTATCCTTAAAGTTCGCGTCGGGGCGTGGCGCAGTTTGGTAGCGCGCTTCCATGGGGTGGAAGAGGTCGCAGGTTCGAATCTTGTCGCCCCGACCAAACCCCTCACCGATGACGCTCGGAATCGCCTTCCGTTGCGCGTGCCCTTCGGCGACCGAAGGCCCGAGTCTTGGTTGCGACGATGGCAGCCGCGATGGCGGCGACAGTGGCCACGACCAGCCCTGCGTGCGCAGAACCGTTGTTCCAGTCGGGTGATTCCGCCAACATCAAAACGATGACGGCCACCAGGGCCGCCATCACGCCTGCAAACACTCGGCCCAGCCGCGCTCGAGCTGCTTGAGCGACAAGCTGCTCTTCCTGACCCTGCTGTTGGAGCCGCCTCAGCGCTTCACGAACATACGCCCGGTTAATCCCCGCCTCGTCCGCCGTCTTGTCCAACTCCTCAAGCGAAACGCGCTCTCCCCCTTCCTGCTGCAGCCGGATCGCGAGTTGCAGGGCTTGCTCCGCCGACTTCGCATCGATCGACGGGGTTTGAGATCCGTGATCGAGGTTCATACGGGTCGAAATTACCACGGCGGGGGTTTTCGTCCAGTTGCGTCCCTGGACGGAAGGGCACCACCCGCCGCTTCTATCGCAGTTGCGGGATGTTCAAAAATGTCTATGTGGACGAGCACACCTGCAATTGACCGGAGCTCCGATTCACCGATCATGCGCGTGTAGGCGGTCCGCGAGCTTAGACCTGAGAGGGTGCGTTTTTTGGCCTGTTTGCAGGCCAAAAAGCGCAATTCGGGAGATGCGGTTTTCAAGGTGCGGGCGCACTTCGTTCTTGGGGCCGTAGTATCTTTCGCTCAGGATTGGCCAAACGTCAACACCCGCCGAACCCGTGAAAGCGGCGACTCGTCCGTCCATCATGGTGGGAATTGCGCTTGCCGGTCTGTTGTCCGGCTGGGGCATTGCAGCAGGCTTGCCCCCGACGATGGACAGAGCGGCCCCCAGGGAGTCTCCGATCGGGCCCGTTCTGCCCTACGCGCGAGCCTGGAGCGTTGATTCCGGCTTTCCTTCGGGCCCGGGGCCAATATCCGCTTTCATGGTCGGGAGCCGTGTTCTCGTCGTGGCAGGCAACGGGGCGCTTGTCATTGACCGCAAAACTGGGCGGCGCCTCGGGCATTTTGATTTGGCGCGACTGACCCACGCGCCTCAAGACGTGTACACACAGCTGGCAGTCGGCGATTCGCTCCTGTTCGCGCTCGCTCTCAGCCAAGTGGCCGACACCCGATGGGCGATAACCCTCTGGGCGATTGATTGCGCGTCCGGCCTCCCGGTATGGCACCGGGTCATAGCGAGTTCGAACGCAACCTTGTACCTCGCGACTTCAAGATCCTGCGTGTACGTTGGCGGAGCGGACGGCAGCCTTCTTGCTTTCCGGACGAATTCCGGCACGCCGCTGATCGGGGCCAGTCAGGCACGGGCGAGTCGCGGCACGGTGGTAATCGGCCCGCTTGTGTTCAACAACGGAAGCTTACGCTCGACGCCGGATGGCGTAGGGGCCCAGGTCTGGGGCACGCATCTGGTCGTCGAATACCAGAACGACTCGAGTCCCATGGTGCAGGCCGAAATGGGGACGCGCTTTGCGCTCCGGGGTCTCGCTGCCTATCCGCTCGGGCCGGAACCAGTCCATGTCGAGGACGATGTGTGGCGTCACCGATGGCTTTTGGCAGGTGCTGTGAAACCAGGCCGATTCATCGCGCAACTTCCGCTGGTGGAGCTACCTGGAGGGGACGTCCTCGCAGTTGCCGATCCCGACACCTCCCAGCTTTCGCCACCGAGTTCACCAGACGGTCACACGCTGGTTCGGATTCGTCCCGACGGATCGTCGCAAGCAGTCGCCACAGGTGTCCGACTTCAAGGTCTGACACCTGGAGCCACAGCGGGCGGCGTGGCGTTTTGCACGGGTGACCGCGTCAATGTCTTCAGCGGCCGTGTCGTTCATCCGACCAACCTCACCCTTTCGCATGACGAGCAGGCGCTCGCGTTGGGCGGTGGGCTGATAATCGTGAGGGATCATCCGCGCAGCTTCACCGTTTCGCTCGAGACCGTCGCACGATAATGAATCCATGACGATCAGATCGGACTTCGAACCGGCGTTGTGGCGCGACTTCTTCGTGATGGTCGGAGGCGGCGCGGCAGCTTTGACCGGCCTCGTCTTCGTGGCGATGTCACTCAATTTGAAGGCGGTGACGCAGGATGCCACGCACCGGAATCGCGCCATCGGCACCCTGACCGGGTTCACCTACGCCTTCATCCTCTGCGGGATGGCGCTGATGGGCGTGCAGAACAACCTGACGATCGGGATCGAATGGCTGGCGCTTTCGGTTATCGCCACTTTCGTCTATATCCGCGGATACGTTTTGGCGGTGAGGGAGGGCGGAAGCGCCCCTGGGCTGAGTCTGTTCCGAACCCTTTTCGGCTCGGCGTGCTACATCGCTCAGATCGCCGGCTCGATTCTGCTCATGCTGGGTTATGGGATCGGAATCTATATCGCGGCCGGTGGCATGATGCTGCTGTTCAGCTCGCTTGTCTCCGGTGCATGGCTGCTGCTCGTGGGCATCTGCAATGAAAAAGAGGCTGGAGGCGGATCAGGTAGGGGATGTGTAACCTAGCGGGGGCCTTGGTCTACTTTCTCACCGCGTGTACGGCGCCTTGGCAACGAGGCCATCGATAGATGCAAAGTGCTTGAGGTTGAACGTGAACAGGGTGGCGCGTCGATTCAAAGTCTGAGCGGCGACGAGGAAGTCCGGCAAACCGAGCCCGGTCGAGAGACGGTAGCTCTCGATCAGGCTTCCCGCTAACTTCGAGTCCTTCGTGGTCAAGTGAGTCACGGTGAACTTGGCAAGGAATCGTCGGCTACGCGCAAGCTCGGACTTGTCCCTCGACCCAAAGAGCATTTCCCAGGCGACTACGTACGGGATCGCGAGTTCGCCTGTAAGGGACTGCAGCCATATCGTAGCTAGCGGTTGTGCTCGTTGAATCTCGACGAGCACGTCGGTGTCGAGAAGTTGCACCTAACCGGCGCGCCGCCAGGCTCGTTCGCGGAGCTCGCGAACGAACGCGGCGCTGTCCTTGATGTCGGTTCGGTCTGCCCACATGCCGAATATTTCGGAGTTGAGCAGGTCCGTCGCAGTGCTTCCTCTGCGCCGAACACGCCTCCTTATCGGCGGAACCTTGGTGCCTTCCTCGCCAACAAGCACGACCACCTCAGCGCCGTCCGGAACGTCGGCCCCGGACTGCAGCTCAATCTTGCCGTTGCGGACAATGCCTTTATAGCGCTTCGGGTCGGGGGCCATGAACTCATTTTACGCCGAACTGGATTCGCCATATTGACAAGAAAAGTTGTCAATGGCTAGAATGCTCTCGTGCTCGATCTCGAAGTCATTAACGACCCCGCCGCCGCGACCGTCGCGCTCGAGCCGATTCGTAGCCGCCTCCTGGCGGCGCTGAGCCAGCCGGCGTCGGCGGCGTCGGTGGCGGAAAGCGTCGGGCTCACGCGGCAAAAGGCGAACTACCACCTCAACGCCCTGCAGTCGCACCGCCTCGTGCGGGAGGCCGGGCAGCGAAAGTGGGGCGGCCTCACCGAGAGGCTCTTCGTCGCCAGCGCCGCTTCCTACGTCGTCGCCCCCGGGGCGATGGGCCTCGCCTCGGCCGACCCTGCCCGCACCGCCGACCGGCTTTCGGCCGGCTACCTCATCGCGTTGGCGGCCCGCGTCGTGCAGGAGGTCAGCGACCTCGTGCGGCGGGCACGGGGGGCGGACAAGCACCTGGCCACGCTCTCGATCGACACCGAGATCCGGTTTCGGTCCGCCGCCGAGCGCGCCGACTTCACCGCCGACCTAACCCGCGCGGTTACCGCATTAGCCGCGCGCTACCACGATGCGTCGTCCCCGGGCGGGCGATCTCATCGGCTGATCGTCGCCGCCCACCCCACCCCACCCCAGAGCACCGCGAAGGAGCAGGCATGAGCGTCAATGTTGGAGAGGACGGACGGCGATCCGTTCAAGTAGAAGTCGAGGTTTCCGGTACGCCGGAAGAGGTTTGGCAGGCGATCGCCACCGGTCCCGGCATCTCCTCGTGGTTCGTGCCCACCGAGGTCGAGGAACGGGTGGGCGGCAAGTTCACGGCGAGCTTCGGGCCGGGCATGGAGTCCGAGTCGACCATCACCAAGTGGGACCCACCCCGGAGCTTCACGAAAGACGGCGACGGCATGGACCCGGACGCGCCGCCGGTGGCCACCGAGTGGATCGTGGAGGCGAAAGCCGGCGGCAAGTGCGTGGTCCGGGTCGTACACAGTTGGTTCGCCAGCTCCGACGAGTGGGATGGCCAGTGGGAAGCGGTGGAAGGCGGCTGGAAGTCCTACTTCGACATTCTTCGGCTCAAGCTCACCCACTTTCGGGGCCAGCCCTGCGCAGCGTTCGAGATGGCGGGCATGAGCAGCGGGAGCGATTCCGAGGCTTGGGCGGCGCTCACCGCCCCGCTAGGTCTGACCGGCGCGGCGGTAGGCCAGGAGGCGCGCTCGGGCGCCGATGCCCCCGCCTTCTCCGGCAAGGTCGAGGTCACCGGGCAAGGCGACGAGAAGTACGCGATGCTAAGGATCGACCAGCCGGGGCCGGGCGGCTGCCACCTCTTCGCGATGCCGATGGGCGAACAGACCTACGTCTCGATTCGGTTCTTCCTGTTCGGCGAGGGCGCCGCGGCTGCGGCCGCCAAAGCCGAGCCGGAGTGGAGTCGCTGGTTCGGAGAGAAATTCCCGATGGAGGGCTAGCGCCACCTCGACCGCGTTCGCGGGCGCCCCGACTGCGCGCGGAAATATAGTGGGGGGGAGTACTTGACAAATATAGTGGGGGGGAGTATATTTCTCGTCACCGCCAACCGGTGAACCCCACTTGAACTCCGTCCTAGACTTCATCCAAAAGGGTGGCGTGATGATGTATCCGCTCATCGGCGGCTCCGTCATCCTCATCGCCCTCGCCATCGAACGCGCCATCATGCTCCGGCGGGCCGGGGCCGACGGCGACGACCTACTCGAACGAGTCAAAGAGCTCTTCGCGCCGGGGGGTGACGCCGCCCAGGCGATGTCGCTTTGCGATGGTGACAAGACCCCCATGGGTCGCATGTTTGGGCGCGGGTTACGCAACGCGGCGCGCGATGCGGACGCGATCGAGATGGCGATGGAGCAGGAGGCCGCGAACGATGCGCCGATGCTCGAGGCCAATCTGCCGCTCATAAAAACGATCGCGACGATCGCTCCACTCATGGGGCTGCTCGGCACGATCGCCGGAATGATCTCGGCATTTCGCGCCGCCAGCCAAAAGGGCCTGAGCAATCCGACCGAAATCCTCGGGGGCATTTCTGAGGCCCTCATCTCCACCGCGACCGGAATCACCCTGGCGATCGTGGCCTACATCGCCTTCAACTACTTCGCCAACCTTGCCCGGAAGATCACCGAGGACATGGAGTACTACGGCGCCGAGCTGATCAACTACATCACGGGGAGAATCGACTAGCCGATGGCGCACGCGATGCGGCGGCGCGTCAAGCTCGGCCGTCGGCGCCAGATCGAGGAGCCCGAGATCATCGTGATCCCGATGATCGACGTGATGATGTTCTTGCTCTTCTTCTTCATGGTCGCCTCGCTCGCCATGGTTGTTCAGAATGCGATCCCCGTTCAACTTCCCAAAGCGTCGACCGGTGAGGACCGGCACGTCGAGCCCTTGACGATCACCTTGCGGCCGGACGGCTCGGTCTACCTCGGCACCAAGCCGATCACGATCGACACCCTTGCCGCCGAGCTCGAAGCGGTCAACAAGGGTCAAAACACGACGGTCACCCTCAACGTGGACCAGCACGTCCCCTACGGCAGCGTCGTCGCGGCGATGGACGAGGCCCGCAAGGCCGGTGTTACCGGCTTCGCCTTTTCGGACGTGAAGCGATAGCCCATGTCACGCCGCCGCCAACGCAATCCGCTTCTCCTGAAGATCATCTTCGTCTCGCTTGGCGCGCACGTGATCGCCCTCCCGATTCTCGCGCACTATGGCGCCTTCGATAAGATCCGCAAATCGTTCGGAACGGCCACGGTCGTTATGTTGGCGCCGCAAGAAGCCCGACCCAAGCCACCCGCCGTGGCGAAAAAGACAAAGAAGGACGCCACGCGCAATGCGAACAAAGGCACGAGCAAGGGTCGTTCGGCCGCCGCCCGTCGGGACCTACCCCAGGTCGCCGTTCAGGAGGGGACTCCGGGGGAAGGGGGGCCGACGGTGGAGCAAGGCACGGGCAAAGGAGGCGACTTACCTCCCGGCGTCGGAACGCAGAAGCAAAGTTCGGACGGCGGACCGGCGACGATCGCTGTGCCCAAGCCCGAGCCGACCCCGAAAGCGACGACCCCCGCTAGTCCGCCCCCGGTCAAGCCCGTTCCCGAGCCGCCGAAGCCGGTGGCTAAGCACATCCCGGTATACACGCAGGTTGAACCGACCTATCAGCCGGAACCGGTCATCCCCGACGACCTTCGCGACGAAGCGCTGGACAAGACAACGGTCGTAGAGCTTTCGGTTGCCGCCGACGGCTCGGTGACGACCGCCGTCCTTGGTGAGAGTTGCGGGATCAAGGAACTCGACGATCTCGCGCTTCGCACCGCCAAGACCTGGCGCTTTAAGCCTGCGACCGCCGATGGCGA
>Ga0070734_10002592_pt1 | contig 21238 bp, 6 predicted proteins | sample Coa_R1_8_FD_66444 | JGI IMG/M metagenome (GOLD analysis project Ga0070734, IMG submission 66444) | Surface soil microbial communities from Centralia Pennsylvania, which are recovering from an underground coalmine fire - Coalmine... | ecosystem: Environmental > Terrestrial > Soil > Unclassified ...
ATCTCGATGGTTGGGCTCAGGCTCTTCAGGAGCTGGTGCAGCGGCTTCTGCGCCGCGAGGATCACCCTTGCCCCGCGCTCTTCGGCAAGTTTCGCGTAGCGGCAGAACTGGATCATGTCCCCGAGATAGAGCTCGGGATAGATGAAGAGCGTCTTGCCCGCGATGTCTTCTTCTCCGAGCCAGACCGGTTGCTTGTAGTCGCGCTTCTTCGCCTGGATGCGGCGGCTGTTGCGGTGTTCGTATCCGGGAAGCCCGTTCTCGTAATCGCCGATCGCCAGATAGCAGTTCGCCTGGTTCCAGATCGCCGGAGAGAACGGCTCCTTCGAGCGCTTCTTCGCTTCCTCGTAGCTTTCGATCGCCTCGGGGATTCGGTTGAGATCGCGAAGCGCGTTACCGCGGCTGTACCACGGCTGCACGCTCTCAGGATTGAGATCTCTTGCCTTCTCAAAATTCTCGAGGGCTTCCTCGCAGCGGTCCTCGTCGAGGAGCAGCGCACCGCGGCTCAGATAGGCGCGATCCCAGTCCGGCGCGAGCGCGACCGCCTTGTCGTAATTTTCAAGAGCGGTCAGAGGGCGTTTCAAAAGGCGCAGGCAGTTGCCGCGGTTGAACCACGCGCGCGAGAGCTTGGGATCGAGGTGAACGAGCTTGTCGTAGCAGCCGAGCGCTTCGGCATAGCGCTTCGCCTGGTAGAGGATCTGCGCCTTGTTGCTGAGCGCGACGATCATCTTGGGTTCAAGTTGCAGCGCCTTGTTGAAACTGCGAAGCGCCAGTTGCGGGCGCTTCAGCGCCTTCAGGGCCTCGCCGAGATTGTTGTGCACGCGCGCAACCCTCGGATTGGCTTCGACGGCGCGTGCCAGCAGTTTCGCCGCGCGTTCCTGCCGGCCGGTGCGCAGGCAGACGCCGCCGAGCAAGGCGAGCGCGGCGAAGTGTTCCGGATTGCGCGCGAGGAGTCCCTCGCAGATCGCCTCCGCTTCTCCGCGCTTTCCCTGTTTGAGGAGAGCGAGCGCGCGCTGGATCGGGACGCCTGGCCGAATTCCCTGCTGAACCGTCGCGCCGCGTGCCGCGAGCTTCTGTCCCGGTGCGCTCATCGCTGCGCGCTCCGGTGGCAAATCCCGATTGCAGATTTCAAGTTTTCATCCGGAGGAAGACGCCCCGCGCGAAAATACACATCGCGCTCGCGATTTCGAAGCAGGTGTCATCCCGGACGTGCAGAGGTGCGGAGGGCCGCGTTGCCGCGGGGAGCTGAGCGGGGCGCTGGCGCTCGGCCGCGGTGGCGCGGTTAGGATCGTCGGCCGCCCCCTTGAGTCGACCCAATGCCGTCACCTATGCACTACGCAGACTGGCTCGCGCGGCATGCCGCAACCCGGCCGAGCAAGGTTGCAGTTGCCACGCCCAACGGCCGCATGACCTATGCCGGTCTTTACCGCGCGCTCAATGCCGTCGCCTTCCGCCTCACGGACGCTGGGATAAGACGCGGTGAGACCGTCGCGATCTGCGCGCTCAATCCGACGCTCGCAATCGTTCTCATTGCTAGTCTCAATCGCATGGGCGCGGTGCCGCTTGTCACCAACCGGCCGCTCAAACCCGGAGTGCCGATCCAGCTTCCTGACGGTCTCGCAATCGATCGGATTCTTGTCGAGCAGCCCTACAAGGGCGAGCCGGCGGCCAACGCGATGGAGGTCCACCTTGACTGGTTGAAGATCGATCCTGCAGTGACGAGAACCTTCGATGGTCCCGGCCTCGCCGATGAACATGCACTCGCGCATATTTTCACATCATCGGGAACGACGGGTGCCCTGAAGGCAATCGGCTTTTCGACCACTGAACTTCAGGCGCGGATCCTCAAGCGCAGCTTCGGCGTCTTTGCAGGCTCGCGCACCAGCCCCTTGCTCTGCCAGTTCGGCTTGCGCTCTTCGATCGGCTACCAGGCTGCCTTCGGCAGCTTGTGGGCGGGCGGCACGGTCTATCTCGGCTTTGCGGATGCGCGCGTTCCCCAGCTCGTCGCGCGCCAGGGCATCGAGCGGATCGAGGCATCTCCGGCGCAATTTCAGGGTATTCTCGAGGCGATCGGATCGTCGCGCGTGGACTTTTCGTCCCTCAAATTCGTGCTCGTTGGCGGCAGTCTGATCTCGGGTCGTCTCGTGGCCGCAATCCGCAATCGCCTCTGCCGCACGCTCATCGTTCAATATGGCGCAACCGAACTCGGGATGTGTGCCTTTGGTCCCATTCGCGCGAGTGATCCTTCGGGAAGCTGTGGTCACCTCGTTCCCTGGATCGAGGCGGAAGCCGTGGATGGCGACGGCCGTGTGTTGGACACCGGCCAGGCAGGTACACTTCGCTTCCGCGCACCGGAGATGGCGAAAGCCTATCTCAATGATCCCGAGGCGACAGCCGCGCATTTTCGCAATGGCTGGTTTTACCCGGGGGATCTCGGAGCGATCGGCGTTGCGCGCACGCTCACGATTTCCGGGCGCGAAAGCGAAGTGATCAATGCCGGTGGCGTGAAGGTGGCGCCGCAGATGATCGAAAAAGTGGTGCTGGCCTTTCCCGGTGTGACGGACTGCGCGTCCTTCGGTATCGCCGACACCATGGGTATCGAGACGATCTGGGCGGCGATTGTCGCGAATGAAAAGGCGGATCTCACGGGTCTCGCGAAATTCTGCGGCGCAAAGCTTGGCGCGCGCGCGCCGGCGCGGTTCCTCAAGCTTCGGCAATTGCCGCGCAACGAGACTGGCAAGGTCATGCACAGCGAATTGCAACGGCTGGCGCGCAATGCGGCAAGAGCGAGGGTGGCCGGCTGAGGCACTCAGGGAGCCCTGCTGCCGCGTAGCGAATCAGCGGCCGCGGAATTGACCCGGGGAAAGGTTCGGGGCTGTGGACGGAAACGACAGCGGACTTGGACTGGAGCGACAGGCGCGGACCTGCGATTTCACATCAGCGCCGCTGCAGCGCGATGCTGGCGATTTAAGTTTTTGAAATTGCACATGATTTTAATATTCGTGGCTTTTTAACCACAGTCGGTAAGACTTGTGGCCTGTCAGGGAAGTTTCACAGCCAAATCATTGCTATCCAACGTTAAGAGCGGCTAATTTTGCTGCGAATCTGCCATGTCCGGATTGGGATGCACTTTTTGTGTGTTCCGGGCACGGATTTATCACGGCGCCTGTCGGCGCTTCGAGGGGGCTATCACATGCAGAATTTTGCGCGTCGCTTGATGTCCGGCGCTTCGCTCGCGTTGCTCGCGTTCGGCGGACCCCAGGCAGCACGTGCCAGCTCGGGACCCAGGACCCAGGCCCAGTCGCAATTGTTCAACGCGCTCTCGGAGGCCAACGAGCAGGGCTATGCCGACGTGATCGCAGTCGCGAGCGCGCTCGTTTCCGATGCGAACATTCTGGCTGCTGACCGTTCAGGGATCGAAACCGCGATCTCCATCGACGAAAGCGCGCTGCAGGACAATTACACCGCGCACGTCGCGCCCAAACTGTCGAAGGCGTATGACGCGCTGACGGACGATGATCTCGTCAATACCGGTCCGCTCCTCTTCGCGAAGTCGGACATCCAGAGCACGCTTCATCACGCGTTCACGCACCAGCCTGGTGTTCCGGTGCATGTCTTCACGCACACCTCCAGCGCGGTAGGCTTGCACCCGAAGGCTACGACCCAGGGGATCGAGCAAAGCTCGGCTCACAACATCATCAACAATCACCTTGCGCATTTTTACGGCGGTTACGCGCACGTCTTCGTGACGGGCGCGGGGACCGGTTCGGCAACCGCAGCCGGCGCACAGCAAAGCGGCTCCGACAATCTCGTCATCAATCATGCGCACGGCGAATTCGAGGGCTGGGCCAAGGCCGTCGGCTTTGTGTCCGCGGCCAAGAACAAGGCTTTTGCCGCAGGAATTCAGCAAACAGCGTTCAACCCGAGCGGCGTCGCCCTGAATGCCGTCACGAATTCGCGGAGCGGCTACATTGGTGCTTTCGCCACGGCTGGCGCCCACCATGGGAGCGCTTTCGCGACCGGCGTTGCGCAAGGCGCCGTAGGGCAAACGGCGAAGAACAATGTTTTCAATGCCGGCGTCATCGAAGCGCAAGCGCTGGCCTTTGGCGCGAACACCGAGCACGCGGTCGCCATCGGCGTCTCGCAGGATCCGCTGGCCAACAAGGTTTCCAACTCGGTCGAGAATGGCGGCGCGATCGTTGCCGACGCGTTTGTCGATCGCTCGGCTTCAGCCGCAGCACTGTCGCACGGCAGCGCGCTCGCCAAGGGCGTCTTCCAGAGCGGGCACAACGGCACCAGCGTCAAGAACGTCGTCGACAATGAAAACAATGGCGGCAAGGGCGAAATCGCTGCCTTCGCAGTGTTCGGCGATCATGTGAACAACGGGACGGCCCATGCCGTCGCGGTCAGCCAATATGCCGACGGCACCACCGCAAAGAACATTGTTTACAACAGCGGCTACATTCTTGCCGGTGCGTTGGCGACGGAAACGGGCGCACAGCACATTGTCGGCAAGGCGACCGGCGTCATGCAGGCCGCCGACGGCACACACCCGAGCAACTACCTTAACAACGAGAAAGACGGATACATCGTCGCCGGGGCCGAGGTCACGAGCGCACACACTGCCTCTGCGAAAGCTATCGGCGTTTACCAGTCAGCCGTGGGTGTCCACAGCGGCGATACCGGGCACAACCAGGTCCTCAATAATGACCTGATTGAGGCCGGCGCGATTGCTTTCCATGGTTACCATCTCGCAGCGACCGCAACAGGCGTCTTCCAGAGCGCCGAAGGTTCCGGCAAGGCGATCAACGCCCTTACGAACAAGGCCGAGATCCGCGCAGTCGCGACGGCACACTCTGCGTCTTACGGCCTGCACGCGTTTGCGGATGGTGCAAAGCAGGTCGGAACCGGGGCGGCGGTCAGCAACTACGTCGACAATCAAGGCTTCATCGGCGCGAGTGCGCATGCCTATAACGCGAGCCCCGGCATAAGCGGCTCGGCGACGGCAGCGGCGAACGGCGTTGTCCAATATGCAGGGACCACGTTTGCCGCCACCGGGGTGAACCACAACAAGCTCATCAACGAGGGCGATGGCGTCATCGTCGCCAAGGCGGTCATCTCGGACGTGCATGGCCCCGGGGGCTTTGAAGCGGATGCCACGGCTCACGCGGTTGACGAGGTCGCCCTCGGCACGCACGCATACAATTCGGTCTCCAATCACGGATTCGTCGGCGCGAGCGCCAGGGCCTCTGACGTTACGCGCACAGCCGACGTCTTCGCGGCCGGTCTGGAGCAGGCGGCGATCGCGGAGAGCGGCAAGGCCACCAACCAGCTCCATAACTATAAAGGTGGGTCCATCGTCGCCTTCGCGGGCGTGACCGATGCCACCAACGGCACGGCCATCGCGCAGGGCGCCGGCCAGTTCGGCGCGGGCAAGACGGCGCGGGACGCGATCGCCAACAGCGGGCTGATCGGTGCTGGTGCGCACGCGGTCGGCTTCGTTTTCGCATCGGGTGTCGCGTCGAAGGCTGATGCAAGGGCCAGCGCCGTCGGGCAATACGCGGTCGGCACTTACGAGGCTTACAACAGCGTCTATAATCCCGGCTCGATCGTCGCGCTCGCGAGCGCGCACACGGCCAAGCAAGTCACGGCTTCCGCGCATGCGGTCAATCAGCGTGCGGAAAACACCGGAAGCGGGCACTACACGCAGAACCTCGTCAAGAACAGCGGAGTCATCCTCGCGTCCGCGCACGCCTTTGACGCTTACTCGCATTCCGGTGCAGGGCACGCCACGGCCGACGCGCGCGGTGTTTATCAGCACGTCTCCGGCCTCGACGTTTACAACACCGTCATCAATCACGGCGTGATCTTTGCAAAAGCGCGGGCTTCGCAGGCGAACGACATGAAGGCGTTTGCCGCGGGCGTCTCTCAGCACGCGGAAGGCACCACGTCGGGGGCTTCGGCGAGCAATTACCTTCTCAATCCGGGTGTGATTGCGGCCAGTGCCGACGTCCAGGGCTTTTCCGAGTCGCGGCGGAATCCGGTCGACGGAACAGCGCAGGCATATGCTGTCGAGCAGTCGGCCGCCGCCTCGAGCGACATCAACAAGGTCTACAACAGCGGCACGCTGTTCGCGCATGCGAAGGTCTCGCAAGTCAATAACGCGAACGCTTATGCCTATGGCGTCAATCAGAGTGCGGACGCCACCGAGGCCTACAACTTCGTCTCCAACGGCGGCGGGGTGATCTACGCCGCGGCAACCGCCCATGGTGTCAGCAATGCCGTGGCCCCGTTGGCCAAAGCATACGGCGTCAACCAGCACGCGACGGGCAGCACAGCGTCGAATGTCGTAAACAACGACAAGGTCATCATCGCGCTTGCCCAGGCGTCCAAGGGAGTCGACGACACGGCGATCGCCAAGGGCGTGAACCAGGAAGCGAACGCGTCCTCTTCCGCGGCCGCGAATTTTGTCTCCAACGCCGGCCTGATTGCCGCGCAGGCGAGTGCCAGTCATGCCTTCCGTGCCTCGGCACGCGCCTATGGCATCGATCAGCACGCTTACGCATCCAGCGACGACGCGACCAACCGGGTGGACAATTACGCGGCGGGCAATGTCTTCGCCCAGGCGTCGGCCTATGACGCAACCTACGCCTACGCCTATGCCAAGGGCATCAACGAGGTCGCGACGGGCGAGGAAACGCCGGCAAACTACGTTTCAAACGCCGGGTTCATCGGTGCAAGTGCACGTGCGCATAACGGGTTCAACGCCTATGAGGCGGAAGCCTATGCCTACGGTGTCGAGCAGCGCGCGAACGGCGGCAGCACGGCCTACAACAGCGTCGACAATCATTTGCACGCGGCCATTGTCGGCTACGCTACTGCGAGCGACGCAGGATATGCGTACGCCAATGGCCTTGGCATCTACCAGGATGCGGGCGCGTCGGAAGCAACGAACCAGGTTGCCAATTCCGGGATCGTTGCGGGCATCGCGCTGGCCCATGGCAACTTCAATGCCCATATTGCGTCCGCATATGCGGACGGCGTCTATCAGGCGGCATTCGGCGACACAGCGAAGAACAACGTCACCAACCACGGCGCGATCGGTGGTTTTGCGTCTGCCAATTCCGCTTACCTCGCCCACGGCTATGCCGCAGGCGTCGATCAGTTCGCCGGCGAGGGCTACAGCGCGGCGAATTATGTCGACAATCACGGACTGATCGCCGGCGTCGCCTATGCGCATTCCGCGAGTTACGCGCTCGCCACGGGCCGTGGCGTCGTCCAGGTTGGCGGCGGTACGGCAAGCCACGATCTCGTCAAGCAGACGGTCATCAATCACGCCGGCGCGACGATTATTGGCTACGCCGATGCCTACAATGCGGATCTCGCCTGGGCGCAGGCCAAGGGCATTGGGCAATCCGCCACGCCTTACGCGGACAACGTCCATAATTTCGTCAGCAATCACGGCGCCATCCTCGGCGTTGCTAGCGCAACCGCGAAGTACACGGCCTATGCCGGTGCCGCGGGCGTGTTCCAGGGGAACACGCTATCGGGCTTGGAGACCTATCATTCAGGTTTCGCGAACGGCGTCAGCAATTACGGCTTCATCGGCGCGCACGCTTATGCCAACGCCAGCTATCACGCGGCAAACGCTTACGCGGATGGCGTCGCGCAATTTGCCGATGCCTCGCATCTGGCCTCGAACGTCGTCCACAATCACGGCACGATCCTCGCTGGCGCCTCAGCCTTCGGCAGCGCCTCCGATGCCTATGCGCGCGCCCGCGGCGTGAACCAGGATGCGACGGCATATTTCGCTGGCACGGCCGCTCAGAATTATGTGTCGAACACCGCCAATAAACAGATCCTCGCGGATGCGCGTGCGGGCCAGGTCCGGTTTGATGCCTATGCAAGTGCCACCGGCGTAAAGCAGTACGCCACGAACTCGGCTGGCAACGCGCGCAATCGCGTCTTCAACCAGGGCCTGATCGGCGCCTATGCGTCGGCCGGATCGGGTTCCGATGTGCTGGCGCTTGCGAAGGGCGCCGATCAGACTGCTCATGCCGAGTTTAGTGGTTACAACCAGGTCACCAATCACGGCGCCATCATCGCGATCGCGCACGCGCATGGCACGCTGACACGCTCGGTGTTCGGCAGCGTGACCGACACCTCGGCCGCCCGTTACGCGGGTGCGAAGGCGTACGGCATCGATCAGCATGCCGATCCCTTGTTCGCGTATAATTATGTGAGCAATCACGGCCTGATCGCGGCTTCGGCAGTGGCAAGTGCAGCCTCGACTGCCCATGCGACAGCAAAGGGCGTGAACCAGCACGCCAGTGCCGGGTTCGACGCATACAACCATGCGACGAATGCCAAAACGATCGTGGCCAATGCGTTTGCGAGCGCCAAATTCTTCGGCACCGACCCCGAGATCGCCGGTGCGCGGGCGTATGGGATCGACCAGCACGCGCACGCCTCCACCTTCGAGGCCTATAATACGGTCCTCAATGCTGGCCTCGTCAGTGCCAACGCGACCGCGGTGCACGCCAGCGAAGCGAATGCGGAGGCCAAAGGGGTCAACCAGGTTGCCAACGGCAATTTTGACGGTGCCAATTACGTCGGCAATTATCAGGGCGTGATCCATGCCCTCGCGGATGCGAGCGGGACGGACAACGCCTTCTCGCACGCGCATGCTAGTGCCTTCGGCATCGATCAGCATGCCCACGCTGCGATCTTCGATGCGTACAACACCGTTTCGCAGGTCGGCTATCACGTCGGTACAGGCGAAACGAGAAAGACCTTCGGTGCCATCGTCGCCACCGCCTCGGCCTTCAACGACAATCGGGTCAGCGCGACGGCAAAAGCGGTCAATCAGACTGCGACCGGCAACTTCGATGCTGGCAACATCGTTCGCAACAAAGGCGGCCTTATCCAGGCCTATGCCAGTGCCACGTCCGCGTTCACACAGCGCGGTCACTTCACCACGACGCAGGCGCTTTCTGCTGGCGCGCACCGTTACGTCTACCATTCCGGTCCTCAGGGCGGCACGGCCGAGGCCAGGGCTTATGGCGTCGATCAGCACGCGAACAACGGGATCTTCACCGGATACAACTACGTTTCCAATGCCGGCGTGATCGCGGCCACCGCGACGGCCTCGAGTGCCGATCGGCGCGTCATCGCGTTGGCGAAGGGCATCAACCAGGAAGCTTACGGCCCCGGCCACGAGACCAATCTTGTCGACAATTTCGGGCTCGTCTTCGCGGCCGCGACCGCGCACGGCGCCGAAAACTACACCAGCAAGATCAAGACCTACACGAAGAACTCGGCCAGTGTGACTACGGGCGGGCCGGTTACGAACACCTACACCCATGGCGGGATCGCCTCGGCGCGAGCCTATGGCATCGACCAGCATGCCGATGCGACGCACGCCCACAATGCCGTCTACAATGACGCGGCTATCCTCGCTTACGCCTCAGCGTCGAGCGCAAACCAGGTCTTTGCGCAGGCGAAGGGCATCAACCAGGTCGCCACGGCAACCGGCGCGCATGCCGACAATTACGTTCTCAATTCGGATGCGCTGATCCTCGCGAGCGCGAGAGCTCATAACGGCATCAGCGCCTTTACGACTCACACGACGAACGGCAGTGGCGTACACAGTCACGTTCACGACACTGTCTCGGCGAAAGCCTTCGGTGTCGACCAGCGCGCGAACGCGTCGGCCGTCGGCACCGCCCGCAACGCCGTTTACAACGATGCGGGGATCTTCGGCTCGGCCTATGCCTCGAACCACAATCATGTCGAGATTGCCGACGCGCACGGGATCGACCAGCGCGCCTATGCCGATGATTCGGCCGCCAACTATGTCGCCAACAGCGGCACAATCGTCGGTTATGCGAATGCGCATTCCTCGGATGGTGCGTTCTTCTCGGAGTCGGGGACGGCGAACGCCTATGCGCACGCCATCGGGCGCGGCATCGAGCAGCACGCCTCGGGATCGCACGCGAAAAACACTGTCCTGAACGACCGTATCATCGTCGGCTCGGCCGTCGCGTCCTCCGCGCATCGTGCGGTTGCGTTGGGCCAGGGTGTTTACCAGTACGAGCACGAAATCGGCAGCGGCGAGCACGTCAACGAGAACTTCGTCGGCAACAGCGGCTTTGTCCTCGGCTACGCAGACGCCCATCTCGCGTCTGATGCGTCGGCCTACGCAACGGGTGCCGGACAATTTGGCTTCGCACAGACGCCGCACAATGTGGTGAGCAACGGCACGAACGGCGCGGTTGAAGGTATCGCCTATGCGTCCGGAAGGTTTGCGGGCGCCGGTGCCGTCGGCGTGAAGCAGGACGCGACAGGTCCGTCGGGACACGAGGTCGCCTATAACGCGGTTTACAATATCGGCGGCACCTACACGTCGAATGACTCGGTCTATCAGTACGAAGGTGCCGGCTATATCGCAGGTAGCGCCGAGGCACATGGCCAGACCATTGACGGCAATCCGGGCCTCGATGCCTTCGCCGATGCATATGGAATTGCGCAGCACGCCAATGCGCAGACGAGTGCGCACAATCTTGTCGAGAATGGCGGCATCGTCCGCGCCTCCGCTTTGGCAGAGAACGCTGCATTCGATAATGCAACAGCGGCTGCGATATCGCAGGCCGCGTTCGCCGGCGCTGGGAACGCGAACTACACCGCCGGCAATTTCGTTTATAACGAGGGCGAGGTTCTCGCCTACGCAAACGCCAGCCACTACTGCACGGAAAGCTGCTTCGAATCTCGTGATCTCGACAATGGCTTCGCGCATGCGGGCGCAGTCGGCATCCTTCAGGACGCAGCCGGCTATCACGCCTACAACTCCGTTTCGAATGGCCGGACGACCTCCGGGTCTGGAGGCGTGATCTTCGCGTCCGCAAATGCGCGCTTTGCCAACGACGCAACGGCTTACGCGCAAGGGGTGAACCAGTTCGCCGAGGGGCGGATAGTTGAGAACTCGGTTTCGGCCTCCGGCTACATTGAAGCCCGTGCCTACGCCTCTGGCGGCTATTTTGCGGGCGCCTACGCACAGGGTATCGCGCAGTACGCCGAAGCCAGCGGCACGAACGCCGCCATCAACGAGGTCTTCAACTCAGGCTTTATTGGCGCCTCGGCCTCAGCCGTCGCGGGAGGTGATGCCTTCGCGCACGCACGCGCAACGGGCGTTTACCAGGAGTTCAACGCGCAGCACGGCAGCGCCACGGTCACAAATACGCGCTTCGCCGAAATTTCAGCGGTCGCAAATGCGCATGTGATCTCGGGCACGCAAACTACGGAATTTGGTGGGCACACCGGCGGCTCGCAGACGGCGCATGCAACCGCGCGCGGTATCAACATCTACGAGCACCGTTACGCAAGCCATACGCTCGCTGTGCACGTATACAATTCGGGCACCGTCCGGGCGGTGGCGTCGGCGGGCATCACCTCCAATGCGTACGAAGGCAATGCGCCAAACGTCTACGCAGCTGCGACCGGCGTCCGGGTCGATGACGCAATTGCGTACTCCTCCGTCTATACGGGCGCTGGGTACGTCTCCTATGCGGGACACGGCATTGTCGAGGGAACGATTGCCAACTATCGCCACGGCGAAATCCACGCCGACGCCTATGCGTCGCAAGGTTCGGGCACAGCGGTTGCGCGTGGTGTGAACGTCGTGGCACGCGAGTTTATCGGTCACGTTTACAACGCCGGCTCGATCGACGCGCAGGCCTTCGGTGATGTGGCGCATGCCACCGGTATCCGGATCGCGAACAACGGATACTCGCAGCCCTCGACCGGCCATGTCGGCGCGATCACCAACGATGGTGGGTTCATCTTCGCGTCGACCGGCGAGTTCGTGTTCCGCTCGGCAGACGGCTCGGTGACGGGAGTCTTCGATCAGGGTCCCGGCAACGCTATCAACGTGGAGTCGGCGCCCAACCAGGTCAATATCGTCCTCAAGGGAACGGCGCGTACCGGCGAAATCTTCGGCAATATCGAGGATGCTACCGCCAAGCCGTGGACGAACACGATCCGGGTCCAGGACGGCATCACCTTCTTCGACGGCTCGATCAATCCGGAGCTCGCGCACACCAACGGTTCGCTTGCGACCGGCGGCTCTCTCTACATCCAGGGCGGAGGCGCCGGCTCGGCCGGTACGCTCTGGCTGCCGGCAGCAGGATCGGCCTTCGTCCCCGGCATCACCTCTTTCTGGGGCATGAACCCGGTTCTGAACGTCAACAGCTACACGCAGCGCGGCGCCTTGTGGGTCGTGTTGAATGGCCCGAACGCTGGTTCGATCTGGGCAAACACCGTCGATCTGTCGAACGGCAGCGGCGCGCCTGGCGGGACCGTCGGCGTCATTCTTAATCCCTATTGGCTGCCGACGACGACGACCTACACCATCGTCAACGCACTCGTGACCAACAATCTTGGCAACGGCACCAACCAGTGGTCGGGAGTCTCACTCCTGAACTCGGTGAGCCCGCTGCTGTCGGTTGGCGCGTCATACCCGGGCGGCACGGTGGCCGACATCACGCTCACGCGTACGCCCTTCGATGCCATCCCGGGTCTTACACCCAATCAGGAGGCCGTGGCCGATGGTCTCGAGGGCGGCTATGGCGGCTGCGTCTCGGCCGCATGCCAGGCGTTCTACCAGGGCATCTTCGGCTTCGACGCGGCGCAATATCCGAAAGCGCTCAACATGCTCTCGGGCGCGCAGCTGGGCGAGGTGGTCCAGTCCGATACGGCTTCGGTCAACGAGTTCGTCGACACGATCATCGATCGCCTCAATTCGATGGACTCGATCCTCGGTGCCGGCGGCCTTGCCGCGCCGAAGAGCGACGGCATCACGGTCTGGGGTTCGCCTTACGGCTCATGGACCGTCACCGGCTCGACGCTTTCGGGTCCTGGCTATGCCAACTCGCGCGCCGGCATCGTGCTCGGCGCCGACCTCGTTCTCCCCGACGATCCGAACCTTCTCCTCGGCATCGCCGGCAACATCGAGAACAAGGGCAGCTATCACTTCAACGATGGCAAATGGGCGAGCCTCACGCCTGGCGGTTACGGCAGCGCACAGGGCTGGGATATCGCTCTCTACGGTCGCTACAACAACACGACCGATTGGAGCATGCCCTTCTATATCAAGGGCAGCGCGAGCTACGGGACGTATGACAATCGCACGGTTCGCCCGGTCGAACTGCCGCTTCTGCCGGCGATCGCTCCGGCACCGACGCAGCCGTCGCCCGGACGCTTTGCGCTCACCGGTCCGTCAAGCGGTCCGGAGCGCACGCTGGCCCAGAGCCTCATGTCGGCGAAATTCAATTCGACGGCGTGGAGCATCTACGGCGAAGGCGGCGTCAGCGTTGACACGGGAGAACCCGACCTCAACCTCACGCCGTTCCTGGGTCTGCGCTACATCGACTCGACCTCGGGTCACTTCATGGAGCACAGCTCGAATCCGGCGCCGGGCATCGCGGCGGCAGCGCTCAACGTCAACGATGCGTCTGCGCAGGCACTCGTCACCTACCTCGGTGCCGAGGTGTCCACGATCTGGGATATGGGCAACAACCAGCGGCTCTTGCCGAGTGTCCGCTTGGCATGGACGCACAATTTCGACGATCCGTGGCGCGTCAATGCGTACTTCCAGGGCGTCGGACCGTCGAGCGGCTTCACGGTCGATGCGTCTTCCTGGTCACGCGACTCGGGCCTCATCGACGGAAGCCTGTCGATGCTCTTCGAGGACAATCTGATGGGCACGATCGGTTACACGGCGAACCTCAATTCGACGCAAACCGAGCAGCAGGTCTACGGAAGAATCGACTTCAAGTTCTGATCTCCGCTTCCCAAGGGTGTCGTCCCGGCCGCGCGTAAGCGCGAGCCGGGACCCATCCTGCGAGCGGTAGCGAGCGAATAAGGGTATTCGGCGCGCGACGCGCGCTGTGAAGCGTGCAGGCTGTCGCTTCGCTCCGCCGGCATGACACGCAGGGTGTAGCAAGATCCCCCGTATTTCCCGTAGCACTCAGCGATTGCCGCGAAGCGGCGCAAATGCTGTAAGCTTGCAGAGCTTTCAGTCGAAGTTTTGAAGGGGAGAACCGCCGTGGCCGTTCAGACCAAGGGGCCCTCAGCGCCGCGCCAGCATTCGGGACCGCAGGCGCCCGCTGGCGGCGGACGTGCCGCTCCCGCACCCGGTGGCGCACCTCCGGGCAAGACGATGATCACGCTTCAGGAGGCGCTCGAGCGCGCGCAGACGCTGCTTAATCGCGGGCGGCTCCAGCCGGCCGAAGCGCTTTTGCGCGACATCATTGCTGCGCGTCCCAAGCACGCCGATGCGCGCAATCTCCTCAGCGTCGTCCTGCATCGGACCGGGCGCCGGCCGGAAGCGATCCGTTTCCTGCGCGAGGCCATCCGCATCAATCCCGACAACCCGAACTACTATTGCAATCTCGGCGAGATGGAACGCCAGGAGGGAAACGTCGAGGTTGCGGCGACCGCGATCGGCAAGGCCCTCGCGCTCGATCCCGACAATGTCCAGGCGCTCAACAATATGGGCATCGTGCACTACGACCGGCGCGAATTCGCAAAAGCGGCCGAGTGCTACAAGAAAGTCGTGGCGCTCCGACCCGAACACGCGGAGTCCTACAACAATCTCGGCAATGCCTATCGCGCCATGGGCCGTCCGCTCGATGCAATCGTCGAGTACGAGAACGCGATCGACAAGCGCGAGAACTACGCCGAGGCCTACAACAATATGGGCGTGATGCTACGCGAGATGGGAAAGCTCGAGGAGGCCGAGATGGCCTTCCGTCGCGCAGTAGGATTCCGGCCCGATTATGTCGATGCCGCAAACAATCTCGCGAGCCTGCTCATTTTCCACAAGCACTATGACGACGCCCTGCGCCTGCTCTCCGATATCCTGAAGACCCATCCCAAGGATCCGAAGACGCTCGTCAACGTGGCGCGCGCCCAACTTGCGCGCGGTTCGAATCTGCAGGCCGAACGGGCGGTGAAGGCGATCCTCGACGAGCATCCGGAAAACGTCGAGGCGCTCAACCTCTATGGCCAGATCTGCCATGAGCTCGACCGCTTCGACGATGCGCTCAAAAGCTTCGAGAAATCTCTCGAGCTGGAGCCCAACAATCTCGAGGCGCTGAATTTCTACGGCGTGATCCTGAAGTCTGTCGGGCGGCTCGACGATGCTCGCAAGGCCTTCATCAAGGCGCTCGAGCTGCAGCCGCGAGCCATCGGCGCGTATTCGAACATTGTCGATCTCGAGAAGTTCACGCCCGACAACCCGCTGTTCGTGGCGATGAGCCAGATGATCGAGCGCGCCAAACAGCCTGAGCACGAGCGGTTCATGGCAATGCATTTTGCATTGGGTAAGGCATATGACGACATGGCCGAATACGAGAAGGCGCTGCACCATTTCAGCATCGGCGCACGGCTGAAGCGGGCGCAGCTCAAATATGAGGAAGCGGAAGTCTTCAAGTTCTTCGACGACATCCGCGAGATCTTCTCCGAGGAGTATTTCAAGGCGAAGCCGTTTGCCGGAAACCCGAGCACGCTTCCCATTTTCATTCTCGGAATGCCGCGCTCCGGCTCAACGATGACCGAGCAGATCATCCAGAGCCATCCCGATGTCTACGGCGCGGGTGAGATCAAGACACTCAGCGCCTGCATCGGCATGGCACGGATGAAATATCCGAGCCTGCCGAAATTCCCGGCGATGATGAAGGTCGCGCGCCCGCCGCATCTATCCATGATTGCCGATCGCTATCTGAAGGCCATCAGCTCCTACTCGCCCACGGCAAAGCGCGTCACCGACAAGCTGCTTACGAATTATTATTTTGCCGGACTTCTGAACACGCTTTATCCGAACGCCAAGGTGATTCACACCATGCGCAGTCCGGTTGATACCTGCCTTTCGAGCTTCACCAAGCTCTACAAGGACGACATGCCGCACAGCTACGATCTGAGGGAGATCGGCCGTTACTACGGCAAATATTACGAACTGATGGCGCATTGGCGGAAGGTTCTTCCGCAAGGATTCCTGCTCGACGTGCGCTACGAGGACGTCGTGGCCGATCCCGAGACAAAGGCGAAGGAAATCATCGCCTTCCTGGGCCTTCCGTGGGACGAGCGTTGCCTGAAATTCCACGAATCGGATCGGCCGGTGAAAACCGCGAGCGTCTCGCAGGTCAGAAAGCCGCTCTACAAGAGTTCGGTCGAGCGCTGGCGCCGCTATGGTGCGGGCCTCGATCCGCTGGTGAAGGCACTTGAGGAAAGCGGCGTCCCGGTGAGTTGAGTCCGCGTTCTTCTTTCCCCGCTCGCCGAAGGGGGAGGGGCGTACGCGCGATGACAAGTCGCGCGACGGGCGTTTCGCGGCTGGAAGCCATAGTCCTCGCAAATCCATGTTCTAAATCGTGCATCAAAGGGAGCAGTTCTCAGTGGCAAATGAAGGGGTTTCGAAGAATACGGCATTGATCGCCATCGGGGGCGCCGCGGTGCTCGCGGTGGTGATCATGGTGGCATTCTATTTCGGCAAGCACAGCCAGCAGGCACAGCCGCTCGCGCAAGGGGCGAGACCCGGCTATGCGCGCGTTACGCGCCTGCCGCCGCAACGCTTCGGCAATTGGGTTCTTCAATGCGTTCGCGGGCCCCAGGGTGGTGTGCGCTGCGAACTCGGAATGAACGTGATCGATGCCTCCCGGCGGCGTCTCATCATGCGTCTCGGAATCGTGCGGACGCAGAAAGGCGATGCGATCGTGGCGCTCACGCCGCCAAACGCTCTTCTTCCGGCCGGGTTCTCCATCACTCCCGACAAAGGCGAGCGCGTCACGGTGCCGTTCACCCGTTGCCTTCCGCGCGCCTGTCAGACCGTTTTCCTTTTGAGCGATGCGCTCGCCGCGAACCTCAAGGCCTCGCAGTTCGCGCAGATCCATTTCGTCGCCGGCTCCGGACGTCCGGTCAATTTCAAGATTCCCGTGCAAGGCTTCGACCAAGGTCTTTCCGCCTGGAAGGCGAAGGAGCCTCAAGCGCCCGTCGCGGCGCCTTCATCGACGACCAAATTCTCGAAGCCCGCGGTTCCGGCAACCGCGCCCGGAACGGTGGACTCGACAGGGGCGGGCCAGCCTCAGAACTAGAGCGAGGGCACGCGGAACCGATGAGCGAGATCCACGAACTTTCCGCGGCCGAACTGTCGAAGGCATTCGCCGCGCGCGAGCTTTCGCCGGTCGAGGCCGCGGAATCGTGTCTCACGCGCATCGAGGCACTCGACGCCGGGATTAATGCCTTTTGCCATCTTGATCCGGAACGCTCGCGTGCTGACGCGGAACGCTCAGAGCAGCGCTGGCTCGCCGGCGAACCATTGTCGCCGCTCGATGGCGTTCCGGTTGCGATCAAGGATCTCCTGCTGACCAGGAGCTGGCCGACTTTGCGTGGTTCGCGCACCACCGATCCTGCCGGGCCATGGGATCAGGACGCGCCCGCCGTCGCGCGGCTGAAAGAGGCGGGTGCGGTGTTGATCGGCAAGACCACCACGCCGGAATTCGGCTGGAAGGGATCGACGGATTCCCCGCTCACCGGCGTCACGCGCAATCCCTGGAATCGCGAAAAGACCCCGGGCGGATCGTCTGGCGGTTCGGCCGCCGCGCTTGCCGCACGCTTCTGCCCGCTCGCGCTCGGGACGGATGGAGGCGGTTCGATCCGCATTCCTGCAGGCTTCACGGGAACCTACGGTCTCAAGCCGAGCTTCGGGCGGGTGCCCGCCTATCCGCTTTCGCCGTTCGGAACGGTCGCCCATGTCGGCCCGATGAGCCGCACGGTGGAAGATGCCGCGATGCTGCTCGACGTCATTGCGAAGCCCGATGCGCGCGACTGGCATTCCCTTCCTTATGAATCTCGAGACTATCGCGCGGGGCTCGGCGCATCGCTCAAGGGTAAGCGCATTGCTTTCAGTCCGCGGCTTGGTCATGTGACGAAGGTCGTGGGTGCGGTGGACAAGCTGGTTGCATCCGCGGTGCGGAGATTCGAGGGGCTCGGCGCAACGATTGAGCAGGACGATCCTTTTGCGGAGGATCCCTCGACCATCTTTCAGACGCTGTGGTGGGCGGCCGCAGGACAATTGATCGGCGGACTTCCTGCCCACAAGCACGAGCTCCTCGATCCGGGTCTGCGCGAAATGGCCGGGCAGGGTCAGAAGATCTCGCTGAAAGACTATCTCGCGGCGACCCTCGCGCGCGGCGCTTGCGGAAGCCGGATGCGCGTCTTCATGCAGGACTACGATTTTCTCGTAACGCCCACGCTTGCGACGGCCGCATTTGGCGTGGGCATGCTGTCGCCGCTCGATGATGATGGCCGCGCGTGGATGCAATGGACGCCGTTCAGCTTTCCCTTCAATCTCACGCAGCAGCCGGCGGCGAGCATCAATTGCGGGTTCACCGAGGACGGACTTCCTGTCGGTTTGCAGATCGTCGGCCGCATGTTCGATGACGCCGGCGTCCTGGCCGCGAGTTTCGCCTACGAGCAGGCCGATCCGCACTTCAGCAAATCGCCGGCAGGGTTCTGAGCCGATTGTGAACGCGAATTGTCTCACGCGGAGACGGGGAGACCGCGGAGAAGGTCGAACGGTCGGGACGCCAAAGCCGGCCGTTCAGTTTCGCAGGGTGCTCCAATCTCCTGGCGCGCTTCGCGCGCCGAACCGAAACATGCTTTCGCTCCGAGCCCTGGCGCCTTTCGTCTTGGCGGCTCCCCTTGCGCTCCGCGAACTCCGCGCCTCCGCGTGAACCCAGCGGGGCTGCTAGCGGCTCCGAGACCGATGATCTCGCTGCTATGATGATTGCCGCAACCGCATTAGCCTCGCATTCAAATGAGCAACGAGCTTCTCACGCTCGCTGAGATGGGGGCGGCGGATCGCTTCGCCGTGGCGCACGGCATTTCGTCAGCGGACCTGATGGAAAATGCAGGGCGCGCGGTTGCCAATGCGATCGCCGCGCGATGGCCGCCGCGGCGGACAATTGTGCTCTGCGGGCCCGGAAACAATGGTGGCGACGGATACGTGGCAGCCCGCCTCATGGCTGCCGACGGTTGGCACGTTGTGACCGCACAGCTCGCAAGCGAGGCAGAACTTCGCGGTGATGCTGCCGACAAGGCGAAGGCTTGGGCGGGCGCGCGCAAGCCGTTCGATGCGCACGTACTCGAAGGCGAGGAGCTCGTGGTCGATGCGCTTTTCGGCGCCGGCCTGTCGCGCCCGCTCGAGGGCGCCGCCGCAAAATGCGTCGAACAACTGAACGCCATCGATATTCCCGTTGTTGCCATCGACGTGCCGAGCGGCATCCATGGCGACCTGGCCCGTGCACTCGGAAGTGCGGCTGTCCAAGCCGACCTCACCGTCACGTTCTTTCGCAAGAAGCTCGCGCATGTGCTTCTGCCGGCGAGATTGGCTTGTGGCGAGATCGTGGTTGCCGATATCGGCATTCCAAGATCCGCGCTCGAGCCAATGGCGATCCGAACGTTTGAAAACGGACCCGAGTTGTGGCGCTTGCCGGTACCTGCGAGCGACGGGCACAAGTACAAGCGCGGCCACGCGGTCGTTGTCAGCGGCCCCGCTCACGCCACCGGAGCGGCAAGGCTCGCGGCGCGAGGTGCGATTCGGGCAGGCGCCGGTCTCGTCAGCGTCGCCAGTCCGCACGAGGCGGTCGCGATCAACGCAGCGGCGCTGACGGCCATCATGGTGAAGCCGTTCGCAGGCGCTTTCGGACTTGCCGACCTGCTCAAGGACCGCCGCTTCAACGCGTTGGTGTTGGGACCAGGCGTCGGGGTCGGGCCTTTAACCCGCGATCTGGTCGCGGCATCTCTCGATGCCCATTCAGCGATCGTGCTGGATGCCGATGCTTTGACGTCCTTTGCGGACGAACCGCAGGCGCTGTTCGCGCTTTTGCGCGAGCCCGCCGTTCTCACGCCGCACGAGGGCGAATTCGAACGAATCTTTCCCGGGCTCCTTGCGCGCTCAAAAAACCGCGTCGAAGCGGTAAGTGCGGCCGCCGCGGCTGCGCACTGCACCGTTCTTCTGAAAGGCCCGGACACGGTCGTAGCCGCTCCGGATGGACGGTCGGTCGTGAACATCCATGCCTCGCCGTGGCTCGCCACCGCCGGTGCGGGCGATGTCCTCGCCGGCATCATTGGCGGTCTTCTGGCGCAAGGATTGAACGCCTTTGATGCCGCCGCTGCCGGTGCCTGGCTTCACGGTGATGCGGCACTGCGCTTCGGCCCAGGCCTCATTTCAGAGGATCTGCCCGAGCTGCTCCCGGCCGTGCTTGCGAGCCTCGAGCAGCAGCCTTCGGCCGCTCCCCTAGTCACTCCGCGAGACGCCTGATATAGGGCGCCTCCCTCGCGGAAAGCCGGTCGACATCGGGTTCGCCCGCGGGGGTGCCCGGAGCGCGGGCGTGGCGGAACTGGCAGACGCGCTGGATTTAGGTTCCAGTGACCAAAAGTCGTGGGGGTTCAAATCCCTCCGCCCGCACCACGTGATCCGGATCATTCGCCTTCGCCTTCAGGAAGAAACGAAAAATGCAGATCGTCGAAACCGTGTCGGAGGACTTGCGCCGTGAATATAAGGTGGTCGTTCCGCAGGGCGATCTCGACCAGCGTCTGACCGGCCGCATCGAGGAGATGAAATCCAAGGTTCATCTCAAGGGCTTCCGTCCGGGCAAGGCGCCGGTCTCCTTTCTCAAGAAGACTTACGGCAAATCCATCATGGGCGAGATCGTCCAGGATGCCGTCAATGAATCGAGTGAGAAAGCGGTCAAGGACCACGCGCTGAAGCCTGCGATGCCGCCGCGCATCGATCTCGTGAGCGCGCTTGAGCAGGTCGTCGAGGGAAAGGCCGATCTCGAGTTCACCCTCAAGGTCGACCTGATGCCGGATTTCGAAGTCACGGATGTCGCGAAACTCGAAGTCGAGCGCCTGGTCTCCGATGTTACCGAAAAGGATGTGGACGACGCCATCAAGCGGATCGCGGAACAGTCGCGGACCTACGCCGCGAGAGAAGAGGGCGGCGCGGAAAAGGATGATCTCCTGACGATCGACTTCGTCGGGCGCCTCGACGGTGAAGAGTTTGCCGGTGGTAAAGCAGAGAAATTCAATCTTGTTCTCGGCTCGGGCCAATTGGTCAAAGGCTTCGAGGATCAACTCCTCGGCGCGCGTCCTGGCGAATCGCGCGAAGTGACGGTCACGTTTCCCG
>Ga0070734_10002593_pt1 | contig 21237 bp, 19 predicted proteins | sample Coa_R1_8_FD_66444 | JGI IMG/M metagenome (GOLD analysis project Ga0070734, IMG submission 66444) | Surface soil microbial communities from Centralia Pennsylvania, which are recovering from an underground coalmine fire - Coalmine... | ecosystem: Environmental > Terrestrial > Soil > Unclassified ...
ATGAGCGTCGAGAAGCGCAGCTTGGCGTGAACGGGAACAATATCTTCCCTGCTGTACTTGACTACTCTCGCTCCCGGTTCGGAAGCGGTCACCGTAATGGAGCCGCCGAAGGTGAGAGCAAATAAAATCAGGCTCGCAAATACCCGATACCAGCTCCGATGGATGTGTGTCATCGCCATTCCTCCTGAAAATTGATGGATTACGAATCCCGGTCGTCGAACCAATGCGCGATTGATTGCGCGAGAAGCACGAGCGCCGTCAGCACGCCAGCCAAGGCGAGCGCCACGAGCGGCGGACTCATGCCAAGCTGCCGCGCAATTTCTTGAAGACTGGGGATCACGGCTCGGCTCCACTGAGAACATCGAGTCCCTTTTCGAAACCGTAGGTGTCGAACGCTTCCTTGCGTTTCCGGTTGTCGTACGGATCGTTGGTGTAGAGCCAATAGCTGCGGCGATCTACGTGAAGGTTGGCGACCTTCGCAAGCTCCGGGGTTTTGATGAGAAATTGCTGTTTCGGAAGGAGTGAGGCGACGAGGGCAATTTCCGTTTCGTTCAGATGGAACTGCCTGCGGTACAGCTCTTGGTCCATGTCGGGATTGGCAAGGAAAATCTTGGTGGCGCAGCTTTCGACGATCACGTCGAGCAGCTCCGAGCGCTTCAGCTCGTCGAGCGACTGCGTGGACAAAATCATGGCGGCGTTGTGCTTGCGCCAGGTCTTGAGGGCCTCGACGACGTAGCGCTGAATGCTGGAATTGCGCAGGAACACCCAGGCTTCGTCGATGAAAAACGCTTTGAATACGGAGGAAATGTCGCGATTCGCGATGACTTCATTCGCCCGATGGAGGATGTAGAAAAGGAGCGGCTCAAGCAGCTCCGGGTACCGGCTCATCTGCTGGAAGTCGAAGCATTGAAACCGTGAGAAGGAGATGCTGTCCTCGGGATTGTCGAAGAGGAACCCAAACTGCCCGCCGCGCAGCCATTTGGCGAGCGCATCCGAGAACTCCCGCGGGAGGGTGTTCGCCAGGACATCGAGCGTGCGAAGCGCTGGATCGAGGGAGTAGAGATTCTCGATCTGCTCGAACAACTCCCGGTCGTTCGAGGCCTCGAGGCGCTCCGCGGCCGGTCCGAGAAGCACCTTGACGAAAAGCGCCAGAAAGTCGAGGTTGGATTTTGCGGGCGGAAGGCAGAACGGATTAATGGAGAAGCCGGCCGTCTCGAGTCCCACGCGCAGGTAGGCGCCGCCGAACAGGTGCGTCAGGCTCTCGAAACTCCCGCCCAGGTCGAAGATGAACGTGAAGGGATCGTATTTTTGCAGATGGGTGATGAGGAAGTTCAAAAGAAAACTTTTGCCACTACCGGTCCTTCCGAGAATCATGGAGTGGGCGACGTCGCGATAGTGCAGGTTCAAGAAGTACGGTGTGCCATGGTTGGTCTCGAGCACGGCAAGATATTCGCCGCGGAGCTGGTGGTTTCGGACCGCGCCCGAATGGAGCGTGAAGAGAAAGGAAAGGTCGGCGTAGTTGGTGTTGAGGAGATAGAGGTAGCGGAGATTGAAGGCGTGATTGCCGGGCACGGCCGCGAGGAACGCATTGAGGAGGTTGTAGCGCTCATCGTAGAGCTGCGCGTCGTGGACGCCGAAGGCTTTGTAGAATTCGGCCGCCGCGCGCTCGACCGCGGCCAAGTCCAGGTCGTAGATCACGACCGTCAGGGAAAATTGTCCGAAGTAATTTCCCCGCAGCTCGATCTCCGCAATGCCCTGGCCAAGCTCGCGCACCTGAGATTCCTTGGCGTCGTCGAGCAAGGCATCCTGCGGGGGCGCGTCGTTGAGATTGACCTGGCTGAAAAAGGAGCGCTTGGTGTTGTGAAAGTGCCGGCGCTTCGTTTGAATGTTCCGCCGCGTTTTCCCGGGTTCTTCTTTCTTCCATTCGGTGACGACGTGGAAGTTCGCGCGGACATCGAGGAGCGACTTCAGGAGCAAGGGAAAGGTGTGAGCGGAAGGCTCCTTGAGCGTCAGGACCTTGACGTAGTAATCGTCCACCCGGAGGTGGCCGCGGTGGCATTCGAGATGCGATTCTCCGAGGTAGTAGTCAAGAAACGTGTCGTGTTTTAGCTTCGCGCACGCAAGCTTTACGGGATCGAAATTGAGCGTGCGCTTGAGCACGCGGAAGGCTTCGTCCTTGCCGAGGATCCGCGCGGAAGCAAAGTCGCCGACGTGGGCCCGGAAGTTGTCGGCTTTTTGCCGAAGCGCGGACTCCGCCCGCGCCAGTTCCCTGCCGTTCAAGCGCACCGACTCCTCGGAAGAGAAGCGCGCGCAGAGGTCCGAAATCGCCTTCCCGGGATTTTCCGGGAATTCGAGGAGCGTGCTCGTAAGAGCGCGGCGCGCGGCAAGGGCCGGGCAAAGCGCCACGAAGTAGATCGAAAGGGAGAAAAGGGCGTCAGCCTTTTCGCGGAAATGGGCAACCCGGTCGCGGATGGCGGCGTCCACAACCGGTTTTCCGCAAAAGGAATGGGGAATGTCTTGCCGATTGCGCTTGAAGAGCAGCTGGTAGACCCGGTAGTTTTCATCGAAGAGCCGCAACGCCGACTCGAGGCGCTTCGTGAGTGCATCGACGGTCGCGGCATCCAGACATTCGTAATCCACTCCATCAAATTCAAGAACGATGCCGGCGTCTCCCGATTTGGTGAGGAAGACCTCGGGTCCGATGAAGCCGAAGAGATTTACCATTGCGCCGAGCGATCCGGCTTCCTCGTAGTTCTTGAAAACCCGCTTGAGATTCAGCATGGGTCTTCCCGCACGACGGAAATGCGAGTGAGCTTCGCGGGGTCGTACTGCCTGCGAAGCTTCGCGGCTCGCAAGAGCAGCTTCAGAATTTGCGGGTCGGTGGCCGTAGCCCACTGCGCGACGAAGTACAAAAAGAGGAATATCAAGAGACCGCCCAAGAGGCTGTTCAGCAAATTGAAGGTGGCGGCCCCGAGGCACATCGCAAAGAAGAAAAGCCTTCGCTCCGCGCCAAGAATCGTGAGCGGGCGAGAAAGCGAGCGTTGGACGGGATTGATCCTGCGGGTATTGGTCATGGCCGTCTCTTCGTTCAAGCCGAGCTTCACGGAAATAGCCAAGCCATGAAGTTGACCGCGGCAATGGCCATGCCCACACCGAAGAGAACGCCGGCGAGGACGCGCTTCGATCCTCCCTCGCCGAACGCAAAGGTGAGTCCGGAAACGACGATGGCGACGAGCGACAGGCCGCGCGCGATCGTGCTCGTGAAGGCTTGCTGGAGAACATTGACAGCGTTCTCCCAGGGCGAGTTGGTAGTTGCCTGCGCAAAGACGGGCGCAGCGACCATCAGGGCGAAGATCACGCTCGAGAATCGGGGTGCGAGTCGGAAAAACGAGATGGTGCGGCGAACGAATCGTTTCATGGCAATGGGCTCCAGGCTCAAGTTGCAGGGAAGCCGCACCCGAAGGGACGGCTCGCGGCAAGGCAGCGTCTTTGGCAAAAACTTCCCTCTCTATAACTAATCAGCGCAAGGCGAGGGAATTTGTGTCGCACCTTCGAAAATATTTTTCGCGGGAGCATCGCGAAGCGATGCGGCTGATCATTTACGCTCTTCCGGTTTCTCAGAAGTCGCCGGAGCCGGTCGTTGTGCCGCGTTGCGGAGCTTGTGGAGCAGGCGCTTGATCTTTTGCCGCAACGCATTCGAGTATTCCCCGTTACGCTCTGCGAAATTCGCTTCGAGCTTGATGTCGACGAGAAGGCCCAGGTCCGCGCCGGTCAGCAACCCTTCCCTCTGGCAGCGACAGAGGAAATGCCGCAAGAGGACAGCCCGCTCGATAGATTCGGGAATTCCGCTGATGGCATCGGTCCCAGCGATTGGCTCGTCGCGTTCCGCGTTGCCGGGAGTGCGATCTTGGCGCTCGGCCCACTCATACATGCGGCGCTTCACCGTGCGCGAGATGGCAAAGGGGAGATGGGAATTCCTGGCGAGCAATCCCGGGGAGTCGAGCGCTTCGAGCAGCGACACAACCAGGTGCTGAGCGGCGTCCTCGTTCGAGAGGAGGGGATGGTGCCGATGGAGCTGCCGGATAGCGGAGTGGAGGACGGGGATAAAGGCGAGCAGAAGAATATCCCGCAGCAGAGTGTTGTTTCCGTTGCTCCGCCGAAGGCGCAGCATCTCCAAAAGAATTTCGTCTGCGGGATGTGTTCCGTTGCCGTTGCTTCGGCAAGAACGCAAATGCGCCGTCAGCGCAAAAGAGTTCGGAAATCCGGACAACAGGAAACTGGAAGCGGAGAGTCTCGAGAACTCTTGCTGAGAGGCAAGTTCATGCAGCTGTTGTTTCAGGTTGAGCTCAAGAAGGCAGAGGAGACAATGACACGAGGAACGGGTTCTCATCGAAGGCCCCCAGATTGCGAACGGCAGGGCTCGCGCGCCTGTGCGCGTTGCTCGAGTTTCGGCACATCTTGCGTTTTCTGTCGGCAGCAGGGACGTGCCGGCAGCGATACTGCGTGAGCGAAACAAGCTCACGCGCCCACCGGATTTCTTGCAGTCCGATGAGCGGGAAAAGCCCGCCAATCCTCTTAAAACGAGGGTTCCTTGTGCGCGTTTTCTTTTTCTGGCCGGATTTCCGGACACGGAAGGCCAGGCCCTGCAGACTGTGTCAAAACTCAGTTCTTGTCGGTCATGACCACAAGATGCAGCGCATGAGATTTCAACCCTACGCGATTTGTGGACACGACTCCGAGTTTCGTAACAGCCTGCCTGGAGCGGCCCGGCACGAGCTGTTTCACGGCCTGCACGTTGTAATCGACGCCGAGTTGACGCCCAGAAACCGCCGGGCGTAGAAAAGACGAAGCAAGTGGCGAGAGAATTCAGAGAGGTTTCTGCGCCGGCTGCACGGGGTTACCGTTCACCGAAGCGTCCGTGAGTTTCCTGCAGCCCGCAACGCGGGAGGGAACGGTGAAAAACCGTTTCCAGCTTCGGCCCGGGGTACGTCGAACGCGATGGAAAACGACAGCGCGGACAGAAACGAGAATGACAATTACGGCCTGGTTTCTTCCTTGGGACCGTTGGGTATGGCGTTTTGGGAGACGGCGGCCCGGCGCGCGACGGTGAAGCTGATTGCCCTTCGTGAGATAAGACGATCTATGGTTTGAACGTCTTCAAAACCAGCGTCTTCCAGAAGCGTCTGAACTTCCTCTGGAGCGTAATGCTTGTAGATCCCGTCCGGAAACGCCGCACTAGTGCTCGCATCTCTTGGGCGAAACGCAAGAACCAACCGCGCACCGAGCTTCATGACCCGAGCGATTTCCCGAAGATCTTCGGATGGAGCGGTCCAGAAGTAGATGGTGTGAACGGCATATACTTTGTCGAACCCGCGATCCGGGTAAGGAAGTTGGCTGCTCAGAGACCGTTTTAGCTCAGCGCGGCCGTCCCCGATAAGGCGACGGTTATAACGAGTTGCGACCTGAACCATCCGCTGCGACCAATCGACTCCGGCGACAAATCCGGCGTAGGCCGCGCGCGCAGCCCGAGCGATTGTGCGACCGTGTCCAAAACCGAGTTCAAGGACACGGTCGGTGGGCTGTATTTCGAGGAGTTCGAGTGCCGCAGCATTTTCCGCAGCGGTTTCGACGGCCATCACCCGGGCCAGCAACGAACCGAGAATCCCTGAAGGCTGTCGTCCCTGACTCGCTATGAATTCAGGACGCCGCATCGTTCCTAGCTCGAGACCCGCGAAGCGCGACGCGTACTCCTTGCCAATATGCAACGCTTGCACCGAGAAGGGCACTCGCAAACCCGACGGTTTTGTCGTTCACTCCCGCGATACAGCTTCGCGGGATGACCAGACCGTATCCGATCAGCAAAGTGGGAAGCAGAAAAGCAAGCAATGGATAGAAATGGCTGAGCTTCATGCAAGAACCATTGAGGGCGCACACTTTCTTGCTTGTGGTAATTCCCAACATGAATTACACCTCCTCAAAGCGCTACCGAAGTCTTGGGCGAAGAACGGCTTCCCGACGGACATCGTCGTTTCGCAATCAACTCTCTCTCCCGTGGCTGGTGAATACTGTTGCGCGAACGAGCGCCGTTACCACGGTCGCCTCTGCCGTTTTCTCGTCCATGGGAGTTGGGTGAGGGTCGTAGTGCCTGTGAATCGCGAAGAACGCGACCGCTTCCAGAATCAACCGAGCCCAGGCTCTTGGGTCCGGCACCGATCGGAACACTTCGTGCGAGATTCTGAGCTGCAAATAGCGCGCAAGCTGCTCGACAAGATTCGCCCGCCAATGACCCGACCAGAGCGCAGCCAACTCTGGCCAATCGAGCGCTGAGCGATCCAGAAGCTTTATTCCCACGCTATATCGAGCAGTCTTCGAGTACAACTCGCGAATAATGCTTTCGAACTCGGCAGCGGAATCTTCAACCGTGGGGCGGTGCAACGCGTCTTCGAGACTTGCGATCCGTCCTTCTCGCTTTAGAGTCTCCCGCAAAAAAGCGAGCGTGGCACCGGGCCCCGGTGTCGGGAGCGGCAGGACCAACTTATCATCGCTCAAGTCTTTCCCCGCACCGACTCGCACAACTTGATCGAACAGAGCCTCTTTGCTTTCCACGTATCGGTAGATCGCGCCATCCGACAGACCCAATGCCTTGGTAATGTCGGCCATCTGGGTGCGCCGGTATCCCTTCAGGAGGAATACCTCGGTGGCTGCTTTAAGAACATCCGCAAGCCGTCTGTTATGTCCTACCTTGTCCATATAAGTGAATGATTCACTCACATCGTACAGGAGTCTTTCCCGAAGTCAAGGCCCGTTTGCCCCAATGACCTTTCGGGGAGATGTTTGTGCTTTGGAACCAAGAACGCTTGCCAGCTCGTGATAACGGTGAGTATAATTCATGGCATGTGGCTCAGGTGAGTAGTTTGTGTGGCGGTAATTCAAGAATTGCGCTCTGGACTGCTATTTGTGAATAAAAAACATGACAATGTCACAGGGTGAACGATTATCACGTACGGTGAATGAATTTCATGGCCACCCTACACCCGAGCCATTGCAGACGGCAGGCTACAGTGCAGTAATTGACCACTTCAGCCTGCGCGTCCCGCTTCCTCGGAGACTCTCAGGAATCGCCGCCCGGCACCATAAATTCGAAGATGCGCATTGGCTAGTGCTGACGCCTCGTCACGCGCCCACCGATGGCTTAGCCGGCCACCTGCGATACGCGTTGAAATGGGAAGGTCTCGAACTGGGGGTTTTGGCATCGCTCTTTCGAATGGTCCCGGAGAACCTGATCAGTGCCATTGTAAGAGAAGAGCCGACGGGCGGTTATGCGCGGCGGTTGTGGTTTCTCTACGAATGGCTGACTGGGCGGCAACTTGACCTGGCGGAGCCCGGGAAAGTTCGAGCCGTTCCGGTTGTCGATTTAGACCAGCAGTACGGGCTTTCGAACGGGACTTTATCCAGCCGGCACAAGGTTTTGGACAATCTTCCGGGAACCTCCTTGTTTTGTCCGATGGTGCGGCGCACCGAGAAGATCGAAGCTTTTATCGCCAAAAGATTGGATCGGCGCGCACGGGAAATCGTCGGTCGAACGCACGCCGACATCATGAGGCGCGCTGCCGCATTTCTGCTGCTGGACGACAGTCGGGCGTCGTTCCAGATTGAAGGCGAGAAACCGTCTCCGCAGCGAGCGGAGCGTTGGGGACAAGCGATCGCGGAAGCGGGACTGCGCCAGCTGAGTGTTGCGGAATTCGAGCGGCTGCAAAAGGTTGTCATCGGCGATACGCGATTCGTCCATCTCGGTCTCAGGACCGAGGGTGGGTTCGTTGGCACACACGACCGCCGTACGCAAGAACCGATTCCATCGCATATCAGCGCTCGAGCCGAGGATCTGCCGGGCCTCGTCGAAGGCATCGTTGCCTATGACGAGCGCGCCAAAAACGCGTCGGTCGACGCGGTCGTCACGGCGGCCGCGCTCGCGTTCGGGTTCGTCTACGTTCATCCATTCGAGGACGGAAACGGAAGATTGCATCGGTGGCTGATTCACCACAGCCTTGCGACGGCAAACTATAACCCGCCCGGAGTTGTTTTTCCGGTCAGTGCCGCGATCCAGCGGCAACTGGACCGGTACAAAGCCGTTTTGGAGTCGTATTCGAGGCCACTGCTCGCATTCATCGAATGGGAGCCGGCCGAACGCGGCAACGTGCGGGTTTTGAACGATACGCGCGACTATTACCGTTTTTTCGATGCGACGGAGCACGCGGAATTCCTATACCAATGCGTTGAAGAAACGATCGACCGCGATCTTCCCGACGAACTTGCTTATCTCGAAAGCTATGATAAATTCAGTGTCGGCTTACATAAGATCGTCGACATGCCGGACCGAACGGCGGAGTTGCTCTTCGGGTTCTTACGTCAGGGGCATGGCCATCTTTCAAAGCGAGCCCGCGAAGGGGAGTTTGCCGCGCTGGCGGACCACGAAGTCGATTTGGTCGAGAAACTCTACACTGACTCTTTCGCCAGCTTGCCGACGGGCCACGACAAGCTGGAATCGTAGCAAAGGTAAGCAGTGCCCATGGTTTGCCCGAGGAGGCCCAATGTTGCGCGAGGAAACCCAAGAGCTTCGGGCACTCACGAACAAGCTGACGAGAGAGTTCCCCGAAATCGAAAGCCTTTATCTCTTCGGATCCCGGCGATACCGTACGGGCAGCACACGGTCCGATATCGACATCCTGGTCAAGCTAGCCGGGGATTCGCACATTCGTCCCGTGGAGCTGCGGGCGTTTTCAAGCGGCCATTGCCGCGCGCTGGACTTCTTCGTCGCCGAAGGCGGCAAGGCCGTAAGCTGTGCGAACGAAAGCCACGTGCGTGCGAATACATTCGAGGAGCTCGTCACGCGCCTGGAAGCCGTCTGCTTCTGGAACAAGGCGGCGGGCTTGCTAGACGCGGACATCGACTGGGAAATTGAGCTGGCGATGGACGCGGATTTTGCTCCGACCGCGATGACATCGCTCGAACCGATCGGAAGCGGATGGGCGCGGTCTTTTCAAGCGCACCTGAAGGACGTGGAAGCGGCGGGCTTCCCGGTCCGGCCTTACCTCGGGCGGAATGCGCACGAGATTGGTGAGCTGATGGTGACGGCGCTAGGAAACGCAGTGTCTCAGAGCAAGCACCTGAATCCGAAAGGCAAGGGGTGGAAGGTCGCTTTCAATACGGAATACGATTTCCAGAATTTGTTTTTCGTGACGGTGAAGCCCTGGCTGCCCGGCCTTGGCCGGGAGGAGGTCGCGATTCACTACGACGGCCAGGAGAAGCGTGCGGATTTCAATCTCTTCGGAAATCAAATCATTGTGGAACTGAAGCACGTCACGGATGCCGGGACGAAGTCTGCCGTCGTTAAAACGCTCACCGGGCTGAAAGACTTTTACGCAAACCACGCCAACGTTCGCCTCTTGCTCTTCGGAGTCCTTGTCGACAAGGACGTAGCACTCGACGCACTGAAATGGGAATCCGACTATTCCTTCACAAAGCAAAACCCCCAAGTTTGGACTCGCGTATTTCGCAACGCTTAGTCGCCGCGTCAATCCAGGCGAGCACACAAACTCGTCGCAACTGACGCGGAAACGCCAACCATCCCGATGTCGCCAGCTACTTCACGATCTATTTCCTGGCCCAGAGTCGGAGGCCAACCGGGCGGGAGTGACAAAAACGGAAAAAGGCCCTCCGGCACGGACCGGAGGGCCTTCCTCGCGAGCGCATTAAAACGAAGGTTCGCTCGGCTCCGAAGCTTGCGCGGTCGCAGGCGCTTCGGGCTCGGGCTCATCGCGGTCGAGCTTGCGCACGACATCGGCGCGAATCGACCACGACGTGACCTTCGCCGTCTTGGACTTTTTGCCTTTGCCGTTCGCCTGCTCGTAGGTCGAGCTGACGAGGCTGCCTTCGACGAGGACGTGCGCACCCTTCTTGATGCCGTTGAGAACGTACTCGGCGAGCCGAGGGCGGAAGATCGAGACGCGATGCCACTCGACTTTCGAGACCCATTCGTCTTCTGCGTTTTTCCACGAGCGTTGCGTGGCGACGGAAAGAACGGTGAATTTTGAACCGTTGTTCCGGGCTTGACGCTGCTCGGGGTCGGCTCCAACAAATCCGACGATCGTGGTTGAGTTCAAGTAGGACATGAAAATGTCTCCTTTTTCTGCCCCATTTTTCTGGGGCACCCAAAAGCGAGGGCTGCTGCTTCCAAGGCGAGTGGCTGCTTTATCGGAGGGAACCCATTGGTGTAAGGGCGGAACCGGGAAAGCAGAAGACGCGAAGCTGCCGGACGCAGGAATTAGCCTGAAGCAGTGGCCCAGAAAAAATGCGTGGCAGAAAAAGGCGGGGCTACTGAACTGGGAAGATCGACCAGGTTTCGGCGGAGGCATCTGGCCAGGTAAAGCGGAACAGGAAAATCAGCCGTGCCACGATCAGAACAGCTTCCGCAATGATGCTCGATTCGAGTGGCTCTGCGTTTTGCGGCGGTTACTTGCGGTTGGCCGACAATTCGATCAGAACGCGCCAAGTGGCAGTGCTAAGATTAAGCTATCGCTCTCGTCCTTCTTTCCGGTCGAGGCCTTGAATGATTTCGCTGCCTGCAGCCAAGAAATCGTCATGACCACCCAATCCGAAGGGGCTCCAGTGGCGCCTGCGGCCCGGCGCGTTCGGCCGGCTGTCACACTTCCTGGCCTGCATGCCTACGAAGCCGCGTACGATCCGCTATCGCAGCTACCAGAGCACGGACATTCGTCACCATTCTTCACTTATGTGCTCCGCGGCAGCTATGTCGAGCGCGCTGGCCGGCTCGCACGCCGGTGCTTCCGCGGCGCAGTGATCTTTCACGATCACGAATCGCACACGAATGAAGTTGGCCCGGACGGCACAAGCTCGTTCAATGTCGAACTCGATCAAGAGCACTGGCGCGAGCTCAACGATGGCATCGGCATCGTAACTGCAATGGCCGGACGCGTGCTGGGCGGTGACGTGGAGTGGCCAGCCTTGCGTGTGTGGCACGAGTTCCAGCAACCCGATACGGCCAGAGCGCTCGGTATGGAAGAGGCGATCGTACTGCTGTACGAAGCCACTCGGCACGCGTACGCGCGCGGGTTGTTCGAGCCACACCAGCGGCTCGACAGGTGTGTCGCCTATCTCGACGCTCACCTGATGGAGGTCCACAGGCTTGCGGGTGTGGCACGCATCGCCGGTGTCCATCCCATGTACTTAGCCAAACTGTTCCGTCGGCGGTTCGGCTGCTCGATGGGTGAGTACCTGCGGCGGAGGCGTGTCGCGTGGGCATGCGAACAGCTCGCTCGTAAGGGGGAAACCATTACGGACATCGCCCTTAACGCCGGATCCGCCGACCATGCGCACTTCACGCGAATCTTCGTGCGAGTGACCGGCTGCACGCCGCGATGGTATCGAGCCCAGGTCAGGAATCGCTAAAAGCAGCGGGGGCCGCCGAGTTGGGTGCTGAGGCTTCCAGCGTTCAAGACCGTACCGCCAAAGCCGCGGTACACTCCCTTCATGAAATGGTCTCTTTTCACCGCCGCTATTTTCGCGGCCATTGTTTCCGTGTCTGCGTTTCGGGTTTCCGCGCAAGCTCGACTGTCCATCGAAACTCTCTCGCTCCATCGCACGATCACAAGCGACATTGCGCCTGGCAGGCAGCAGTTGTTCTCGCTGCATCTGAATCCGGCAGACTATGTGGACGCCTCCGTCACCCAACAGGGACGAATCGGGGTCGTGGTCTACATGCCTGACAATTCTGTTCTGCGCACATTTCCTGCGGGTGATTCAGATGGCAAACAATCCTTGGCTTTCGCTGCGGAAGGCGGTGGCGATTACAAGCTCGAGCTCACCGCCGGCGACAAGCCCGCCCACTATGAGTTGCGCATCGACGCGATCACCGGACTCGATGAGCGGCTCAAACTGGAGCCGTGGAGCGATCCTAATCCGAGCCCACGGATTCAACGCCTCCGCAGTCAGATTGCCGCAGGTCAGACGAACACAGAGAGTTTCTGGAACCAGGTAACAGCGGAAAGCACTCCGCTCGTAGAGCCATACGCCTCAGACGGCAAATATCAACTGGTAACTTTTCTGTGGCGCGGCGTATACGACACGAGAAATGTCTTCGTTAGAGGTTCTTTTCTGGGAGTTGGCGGCCCGTCCGACTATTCGATGCATCGGATTCCTAATTCAGACGTGTGGTATTTGACCCTGAAGCTCCCTAGGGGCGCTAGATTTGTCTACCAACTGTCGCCGAACGATCCCTTGACGTTCACCGGTCCTCGCGCCGCACAGCGCAAGGCCACCCGGCAGGCCGACCCGCTCAATCCTCATCGATCAGATTGCCCGCCAAATGCCAGCAAGTTCGACTGTGATAGCGTAGCGGAGTTGCCTGGGGCCTCGCCGCAACCATGGCTTGTTGCCAAACCCGAAATCGCCGAAGGACACGTCGAGAAACAAACCATCAAGAGCGCCATTCAGAAACTTGAGCGTCCATTTTCCGTTTACACGCCGGCCAATTACAAATCAGATGGTCCGCCCAACGCGCTGGTAATTCTATTCGACGGCGAAGACTTGGCGGAAGACCCGTATCCGTTGAGGACGCTGAATAATCTCATTGCAGCTGCGAAAATTCCGCCGACAGTAATGGTGTTTGTTGAGAACGTTCCTCGTCGTCGTGTTGTGGATCTCGTCGCAAATCCTGAGTTCGCCGATTTTATGGCAACAGAACTTGTGCCCTGGGTTCGATCGCATTACAACGTCACCAAAGACCAGAAACAAACCGTGCTCACCGGATATAGCGCTGGCGGGCTCGCATCAGCATATGTCGCTTTCCGTCACTCTGAGGTCTTTGGCAACGTGTTAAGCCTATCAGGCGCCTTTTGGTGGTCGTTTGAACACAACGGCGGAGTATGCGGTCCGCGTTGTCCTGACTCGGGAGGGACTGGGGGAGAGGATTCCAAGGACGCAACCACCGAAGGCAATTTCATGGTTAAGCAGTTCCTCGCCAGCCCGAAGCTGCCGCTCAGATTCTATCTCGCGGCGGGAACATTCGAAATCGATAGAAATGGCGGCGGTGGTGACATTCTGGAGAGCACTCGTGATCTGCGCGATGTATTACTAGCGAAGGGGTACGAAGTTCACTATGAGCAGTTTGTCGGTGGTCACGATGGTTTGAGTTGGCGTGGCACGCTGGCCGATGGCTTGCTCGCGCTGATCGGCACGCGCTGACCAGAACTTTGCTCTTGTTCGATTGAACGGTCCCGTCGTACCAGATCATCGCAAATCGGAAGTAATATAGGGGAGGCGGCGTTCAGGAGAATGCCGCTGGGACGACACTCGCCTAAATCTCCAGCGCCGGCCACTCCCTCCACTCCGGCCTAAGCGCGCCCCCTACGGCGTCGCAGGCCTCCGTTGCGGGAGTGGCCGGCGACACCCACGACATGCTTTAATACCTCAACCGCCCGCGAGCAAACCACGCCCGAAGCTATTCCACTTAACATATAAGTAGGAGATGAAAGTGTCTCCTTTTTCTGCCCCATTTTTCTGGAGCACCTAGAAGCGAGGGCTTCTGCTTCCAAAGCGAGCGGCTGCTTTATGGGAGGGAACCCAATGATGGTGTAAGGGCGGAACCGGGAAAGCAGAAGACGCGAAGCTGCCGGACGCAGGAATTAGCCTGAAGCAGTGCCCAGAAAAATGAGCGGCAGAAAGAGGCTGGCTTGCCGGACTCGACAACAATCGGCGTGAGGGAGAGACCGAACGTCAACGTCTGAGGCGAAAGAAAGGTCGGGGATGTGCGCCTACAAACGGTGGTCGCTGGAAAGCAGCGCAGAAGACAGTGAAACTCAGCCAAGGATGAATTCTCGGCACGGCATATCGCGACGAGCAACGTACGAAATGCTGTCACACGTGGACATCCGCATCAGTCTAAAGAGTTAAAGGAGAATGACAAATGACCACCCGGATGGCAGCCCAAGCATTTGCCGTTGAATCTGTCGAATTGAATGTACCTTTAAAGGTCGCTTTTGATTACATAGCGAACATCAGGAAGCTGCCTGAATGGACTCACGCTTTCAAAGGGGTCCGAGAAGGACACGCGGTCATGCAGACTCCAAATGGAACCGTCGAGGTGGGCTTGGAAGTAAGGGCTTCCGAACAACTCGGCACGATCGATTGGTATATGAGGTTTCCTGACGGCAACGTGGCGGTGGCTTACTCAAGGCTCGTACCCCAGGGCACGGAGAGAGTCGTCTACAGCTTTGTTCTGCTGGCTCCCCCGGTTCCCCTTGAGCAATTGGAAGGAGCTTTGTCTCAGCAGACGGCTATTCTTCGTGATGAGCTCAGGAACCTAAGCACTAGTTTTGGCGGGGGTTATGCGAATGGCAGCAAATGAGGTCGACCTGACTCTGAACGAGGAAGTCGCTAAAGCGCAAGAGGGAGATCGAGATGCCCTTGAGCATGTAATTCGGTCGATTCAGTCCAAAGTGTATTCGCTTGCGCTCCGGATGCTTTGGCATCCGGAAGATGCCAAGGACGCCACGCAAGACATCTTGCTTCGTCTCGTTACTCACTTGAGCACTTTTCGAGCCGACAGTGCGTTCTTTACCTGGGTCTATCGGATTGCCGCCAATCATCTATTGGATTGCCGGCGCAGCAGGTTGGAAACGCAAATGATCTCGTTCGATGAATTTGGGAAGGACCTGGAAGAAGGCTTGACCGAGACGCCGAGCACGAGCGCCCCCCTGCTTTATCAGGAAATCCGCGTTGGCTGCACGTTGGGCATGCTTTTGTGCCTTGATCGGCCCCATCGGATTGCCTACATCCTTGGAGACATCTTGGAAATGAACAGCACCGAAGCAGCCGCAGTGGTCGCTGTTGAGCCAGCGACGTTTCGAAAGCGATTGGAGCGAGCGCGGCGATCAATTGTGAGTTTCATGAAAAACAGGTGCGGGTTGGCAAGCTCACAGAATGCGTGTCGTTGCAGTAAGAGAGTCAAACGGGCCATCGACCTGAAGAGGGTGAACCCAGATCAGCTTCTGTTTGCAAACGATCAGAAGAATGCAAGGGAGTTTCCTATTGTGCTCACACAGATTCGTGAGCTCGAAGAGATGCAGCGTGCCGTCGTTCTGTATCGTACTCATCCCGACTACACCGTGCCGGACTTCTTAGCAACAATCAGATCCCTCGTTTCACGGTCTCTTTGACAGAATAGGCCGTGGTCACTTTCAGTAGAGACGCGAAGGACTACGCAGATTCATGTTAAACCTTCCTGAAACTGGCACCTCCCTCCACTCCGGCCTAAGCGCGCCGCCTCCGGCGGCGCAAGCCTCCGTTCCGGGAGTGGCCAGGGAGCCACACGACATGATTTAATGGCTAAACCGCTGGCGAGCAAACCACGCCCGAGGCTATTCCACTTAACATATAGATACATGATTTGTTGCCTTGCCCTCTTAACGTCACCCGCCAAATGCGCAGGCCTGACCGAGCTGAGAGAGGAACAGCGTCGCGCCGGGTGAGAGTGCCACCGCCCGTTCAAGCGATGCAATGCCTGCGGCCTCCTCGCCGGAAAAAATCAGCGCCCAACCTAGGACCGAATGGCAACGTGGTGTGCCGGGCTGTTGCCGCGCCGACGCTCGAGCCTCCTCCAGCGCTTCGCCGATGCGTCCGGCCCGCAGGAGATGAGTCACGACGTCGGTCGGGATCAGGATCGGGTCGAGCTCACGCGCGCGCCGCAGTTGGCGCAGCGCATCATCGTGTCTTCCGAGCGAAGAGCACGGCCAACCGTAATGCTGATGCGCCTGGGCACTGCCGAGACTGAGTTCGAGGGCTCGCAGGGAGGAGCGTTCAGCGCCTGCCCAATCGAAGTCGAAGGCAAATTGGATCAGGGCCGAGATGCTGTGAGCTTCTCCCAGTTCCTGATCGATCTCCAGTGCGTGCGTAGCCGCTTTTTTTGCGAGAGCGATAGCCTCCTCAGGCGGTTTGCCAACGCTGCCCCCGATACAGAGTTCTGTATGGGCCCCGGCAATGCTGGCCCAAGCGAGGGCGAAACCAGGATCGCGGTCAATGGCGGCGTGATAGTCGAGAATGCTTCGGCGATAACCTTCTTCCGTGTATTGATGAAACCAGTTGCGGCCTCGCAAGTAGAGTTCGTAAGCCGCAAGATCGTCCGTTGGCCGCCGGCCCACGCGCGACCGTTCGTCGTGCGATAGCTCTGCGCGCAGAGCTGTGGCGATCTTTAGAGCGAAGTCGGTCTGAATGGCGAAGATGTCCGTCAGGTCACGATCATAGGTCTCCGCCCAAAGATGTTCGTCGGTAGCGCAGTCAATCAGCTGCGCGACGATGCGCACCCGGCCGCCTGCCCGCCTGACACTGCCCTCGAGCAGGGTCGAGGCGCCGAGCCGCTGGCCGATTTCGCGCAATCCCCGGTCGCGCTTCTTAAACGTCATCACCGAGGTGCGTGAGATTACCTTTAAAGATTTTATTTTCGCCAGATGCGTGATGACGTCTTCGGTGATTCCATCTGCGAAGATCTCGTTTTCCGCGTCAGCGCTAAGATTGGCGAACGGCAGTACCGCCACGGAAGCGCCAGGCGTAGTGGCGTTTTTTTCTTTTGCTTCTGCGGCTTGAACTGGCGCGACTTGGGTTACCGGCACGATTATGCGGTAGCCCAGTTTTGGCAGGGTCTCAATATAGCGAGGCTCGCCAGCAGAATCATTCAGCAAGCCGCGCAACTCCTTGATGGCCGTATTCAACCCGTGTTCAAAATCGACGAATGTATCCGGTGACCAAAGGAGTGGCCGCAGTTCCTCCCGGCTCACGATATCCCCCGAACGTTCTAACACGGCCGTGTAAAGATCGAATTTTTGAATCGGCCGCTCAGTAGTCGTGCATGAAACTTTCGTAATCAATTGTTCCATGCAAATATACCGTCGCTACGGTTACAAAGTCCCCGTCATCAGCCATCACTTTGGCCAATTCGTGAGCATCGTGCTTATTCCAGGCGTCGCGGTGAATCTGGGGTAGCTTCCGAACGGCCTCTTCGTCTTCCTTGGTTTTGTGCCTTCAGATTTGGACTAGCACACAAACCAAGAGCAGCAAACCGGCCTTTAGGGCTCTCATTGTTTCTCCCCTCCCTCGAAACTAGTGTTCAAGCCCTGATTTACGTGCAAACCTGAACTTACCCGCTCACAGCATTTCAGCTTTCAAAACACCAAGACTCCACAGTCTTTCCTCAGTCCATCTAAGCCGGCTTGACGTTGTGGTTCATGCGGAAGAAGTTCGTTGGATCATACTTGTTCTTTAGAGTTACGAGGCGGTCGTAGTTAGGGCCGTAGGCTTCACGGGCGACAGCCTCTCCCTCGTCAGAAACATAATTTCCATAGGCGCTCGAGATCAGAAACGGTTTCATCGAGGTCCAGCAGTCTCGCGTCCACCGGATGTTCTTCTCGGAATCGGCAGGACTTTCCCAGTTGGACCACACCATAAAATTGTAAGAGTGTTGCCGATGAGGAAAGGCCGTGTCGGCCACGCCGACGCGCGTAGCAGCTCCGTGCCAATGTTCGAGGGCGGGAGCGAAACTATGGGGCGAGGGACTTATGCCCACGAATGCCGCGAACGTCTCGATGGCCTCATCGCTCAAGCTGTGCACGAAATTGGACTTCACATATGTCAAGCGGCCTGGAGGGAAAAAAGGATCGAACATACTTTGCATCTGCACATAACTGATGGGAGCAAACAAGTCGGCGACCGGCTTGCCAAAACTGCGCAGTGGTCGCAATACTTTTTCGCCTTGCGACAGATCGCCGTGGTAGCATGCCGCAATCGCGAACACCCGCCCTGCGTCAGGCAAACTTAGGGAAGCGCACTGAATGGCCAATTCATCCGGAATTCGGCCAGCCCAATCACGGAAAAAGTGCACCACATCTTTCGCCTTGTCTACCGGGTGGCATACCGCTCCGCCTAAAACAGGACCTACCTCGTGCAGGCGGTACTCTAGTGACGTCACCACTCCCAGGTTGCCGCCGCTGCCCCGCAAGCCCCAAAACAAATCTTCGTTCTCAGAAGCGCTCGCCGTGAGCAATCGTCCATCTGCGGTCACGACGTCAAGGCTGATGAGATTGTCGAGAGCGAGGCCATATTTGCCGTGCAGGTGGCCCCAACCGGCGCCGAGGGTCAGGCCGGAAATGCCGGTTTTGGAAACAGTGCCGAGCGTAGTGGCGAGCCCAAAGGCCTGTGTTTCCCGATCAAACTCTCCCAGAGTAAGCCCTGTTTGGGCCCGCGCCGTTCGGCGGGCAGGGTCGACTCTGATCCCCTTCATCGCCGAAAGATCAATCATCAGGCCATCGTCGCAGACCGATTTGCCGGCGACACTGTGCCCTCCTCCGCGAATCGAGGTTAGAAGATTGTGCTCGCGTGCGAATCGGACGCAAGAAATGACGTCAGCAGCTCCTGCGCAGCGGGCAATGATGGCCGGGCGGCGATCAATCATGGCATTGGGAATAGTGCGAGCGTCGTCATATCCGGGGTCGCCGGCACAAAAGGCCTGCCCGCGGAGCGAAGATCGAAAATGCTGAACGGCGGATTCCGCGATCATCTGGATTCCTCTATCTTGATGAAATGAATCTGGGACCGACTTGTAAGACGGTCGCACGGACGTTGACCGAAAGTCCTTAAGAAAATATCAAATTTTCAATAGAATACCGGCCTATGAAGGCTGTGCGATCTCCTGGGTACGAGTTCGGACCGTATCGGCTGGATTCGGTTGGGCGTAGCCTGGAATGCCGAGGGGAAGTCATTGCACTTCCGCCCAAGGCCGTGGAAGTTCTAGCCGAGCTGGTCAAACGGCCAGGCGAAGTCGTCGGGAAAAACGAGTTGTTGGAAACTGTCTGGCCGGAGGCATTCGTCGAGGAAGCCAACCTGAACCAGATGGTTTTTGTGCTCCGCCGGGCGATCGAATCCACTAACGGCAGCGAATACATCACAACTGTGCCGCGGCGCGGATACCGGTTTAGCGGCACCGTGCGCAGGGTGGAGATTCCGTGCCGCATTGACTCTATTGCTGTACTTCCGTTAGCCAACTTAAGCGGCGATCCAAGCCAGGAGTATTTCGCCGACGGAATCACTGAAGCTCTGATTACCGAACTGGCGAAGGTCGGAAGCCTCCGAGTTGTCTCGCGCACGTCGGTTATGCGATACAAAGGCACGGCCGAGCCGATCGCACAGATTGCTCGTGCCTTGCGAGTGCGAGGTCTTTTGGAAGGCTCCGTCGTGAAATCGGGCGACCGGTTCCGAATCACGGTCCAGTTGATCCACGCTGGAAGCGACCAACATCTCTGGACCGAGGTGTATGACGGTACGATGGCAGACGTGCTGGAGGTGCAAGGTAAAGTGGCGCGTGATGTTGCCGCCGGGATTCGCGCGCAACTCAGCCGGGGCGAGAAGGCGCGCCTGACTATAAGCCGCAAGGTCAGTCCCGAAGCTTATTCACTGTACCTAAAAGGCCGATACTTCGCACGAATCCTGACGGAAGAAGGACAGCGCAAAGCAATCCTTCATTTTCAGAAGTCAATCCAGTGCGATCGCGATTATGCACCTGCCCATGCAGGTTTGGCGGAGTGCCTGATCGAGCTGGCTTATTTCTTTGGGATGAACCCGAAAAAGGCGTTTGCCGAGGCGAAGCCCGCAGCACTTAAGGCAGTGGCTTTGGATGAAGAGTTTGCTGAAGGCCACGCGGCGCTAGGGTTGCTTCGCTTGCTCGACGATTGGGATTGGGAGGCGGCGGACGCGGAGACGGGTAGGGCGATCGAACTCGCGCCGGGCAATCCGTACGTCTACTGGAAGCGAGGAGTTTTTCTGCGGTATGCAGGACGTTGCGATGAATCGATTCCGGTCCATCTTCATGCAGAGTCGCTGGATCCTTTCTCGATTGTTGCAATCACAGAGGTAGGATATGCATTGTATTACGCGCGGCGATTTGGCGAAGCGTCCAAACAGATCCAAAAGGCTATCGAGCTTGAGCCCGCGTGGGACCAGCTTTACTTTGGTCTCGGGCTCGCGCTGCTGCAGCAGAAACGATTTGAGGAAGCCATATCCGCGCTACGCACCGCAGTGCAAAAGGAACCTAGAAACGTATTTTCAGTAGCAGCATTGATTTACGGACTCGGCCATGCAGGCCGGAAAAAGGAAGCAGAAAGGCATTTGGATCAGCTCATGAAGAAATATGAGTACGTGCCGTGCTGGTTTCTGGCGATGGCCTGGGTTGGACTAAACGACAAGGGGCGAGCGCTGGAGGCTCTGGAACAGGCTTTCCGCGATCACGAGCCGTGCATGGTTAGCTTGAAGGTTGACGCCATATTTGATCCGTTGCGCAGAGAAGAACGTTTCAAACGTATGATTCGTGGCGTCGGACTGGAACCTGGATAAATTGTGGGAGCGATTGGCCGACGATGACAAGTCACTCCGAGACGCTTTTTCGAGCCTTTTTCCCGAGTGACGGGCAACTCTGACGTTACGCGATTTGGTAAGGGTTGCCGACAATCCGAGAACTATTTCAAATCGCAGCCCGAATCGGTTCCTGAAATGCAAACACTTCTACGAGTGGCGCGTCTCTCGTCCGCGCGGAGAATTTTCAAGGCGCCGATACACAGCAGGTGTAGGACGTTCCGCATGGCTTTTGACGGCTGGTGCTCCCACCCTCAGAGTCAAAGTGTCTTTAGAAACGCGATAAGCGCTTTGCGATCCTCGACGGACAAACCGAGTCCGAAAGGATGGCCTTTCACCGCGAACGTCTTTGTGCCGTAAGGCTTGAAACCAGTCGGCACGTAGTCGTCGCGCACGCGATTCGGGTCGAACCAGTCGTCGAGGGTCGCGCACCAACCGCTGTGTCCAAACATTCCTCGATACCACACACCCTTGAGCGAAGGAACTTTGTAGTAGCCGGTGCCTCTGCGAGTCTTCATCGTCAGGCTGGGATCCGTGCCAACGGAAATAGGGAGAATGTCGAGGCTTGCGCGCGCGTCAGCCGTTACGCTGAAGCCCTCCGCAGGAGTCAGCTTGTTGCTTGTATAGAGAGGAGGCGTGTGGCACATGACGCAGCCCTGATCCGTGAAGATTTTTTGGCCCCGCGCTGCGAGCGCGTCAAATTTATTGGGATTGGGAGGCGGCTGCAAGGAATAGAGATAGAACGCCAAGGCGTAAAGTTGCTCGTCG
>Ga0070734_10002594_pt1 | contig 21226 bp, 25 predicted proteins | sample Coa_R1_8_FD_66444 | JGI IMG/M metagenome (GOLD analysis project Ga0070734, IMG submission 66444) | Surface soil microbial communities from Centralia Pennsylvania, which are recovering from an underground coalmine fire - Coalmine... | ecosystem: Environmental > Terrestrial > Soil > Unclassified ...
AACATCGGTTTGCGTGAGATAGCGCGCGTTGACTTGTTCTTGCACGATCACTCTGGGATCGTTGCGCAGCTTCCAATCCAACTGGCCTGTTCCGACGTCGATTGCGTAGACGCGCGCAGCGCCCCGCTGCAGCAGGCAATCGGTGAATCCGCCGGTGGATGATCCGATGTCGAGGCAGATTTTTCCGGTTACCGGGATTTTGAAGTGATCCAGCGCGGCTTCGAGCTTGAGCCCGCCGCGTCCCACGTAGCGCGGTGTGGCGAGCAACTCGATTTTGGATTCCGGCGGCACGGTGTGTCCTGCTTTGTCTTGTTTTTGGCCGTCGACGAGGACTTGTCCAGCGAGGATTAGAGCGCGAGCCTTTTCGCGAGAATCCGCCAATCCGAGTTCCACCAGCAGCACATCTAATCTCTGCTTTCGTTTCATAATGTGGCGCACGCACTCTTGCGTGCCGTGTTCGCACTCTTGCGAACACCTCGAAAACGCGTTCACACGAGTGTGAACGTTGAACGCATTAGTGCGTGCGCTACGCTTTTCGCCGGACAATGAAATCCGCCAACTCGCGCAAGCGCTCGGCACGCTCATCAAAAGGGCGTAGCGCCACATGCGCGGCGACGCGCTCCGCCTCCGCCATCTCGCGCGACCGCTCCAAACCATACACAGCTGGAAATGTGATCTTTTTCTGCTGCGCGTCTTTCCCCGCGGTTTTTCCCAGGGCTTCCGAGGACTCTTCCACGTCCAGCACATCGTCCACGATTTGAAACGCCAGCCCAATATGCTCGCCAAAGCTGGACAACGCGTCCAACTGATGGCTATCCGCGCCCGCGAAAATTCCGCCCATCTTTACGCTCGCGCGGAGCAGCGCGCCTGTTTTAGCGCGATGAATATCCTCCAGCAGCGCCGCAGTCGGATGCTTGCGCTCGCCCTCAATGTCGTGCACCTGGCCGCCGATCATCCCGCCCACCGTTCCGGCTGCGGTCGAAAGCTCTTCAATCAAGCGGGATTTCTTTTGCGCTTCGCAAGGCAATTGAGCCAGCACCTGGAATGCCAGGGTCAATAGTGCATCGCCCGCCAAAATCGCCATCGCTTCCCCGAACACCTTGTGGCAGGTCGGCATTCCACGCCGCAGATCGTCATTATCGAGCGCGGGAAGATCGTCGTGGATGAGCGAATAAGTGTGGATGAGCTCGAGGGTGCAAGCCGCCGATTCAATCCCGCCGGGCGAATCCGAGATCGCTTCCCCCGCCGCAATGCAAAGCAGCGGACGAATGCGTTTGCCGCCGGCGAAGAGGCTATAGCGCATTGCCTTGTGAATGGATTCCGGAGGAACGGATTCGGCGGGCACCCAGCGGCCCAACGCGTCATCGATCCGGATCTGTTGGTGTGCCACATATTCGGCGAGCGTCATGCTTTGTCGGGCCCAAACGGTTCCGGCTGCACTCTGTCGCCTTTGCGCACTAGCATCTCGATGCGGGTCTCGGCAGCTTCCAATTGTTTGCGGCAACTTTCGCTCAACAGCATTCCTTTTTCGTACAGCTCCAGCGCGCGCTCCAGCGGCAGATCGCTACTCTCCATCTCCTTGACGATCTTTTCGAGCTCCATCAATCCGCTCTCGAAACTGGCGGCCGGCTTCTCGTCGGGCATTTCTACATTTTAACCGGGTAACCCAACGTGCAATTTTTCCGCCGCCTGGACCAGGTTCTGCCAAACACCTTCGGACAGCGGAATTCCATCGCGCCGGCGCTGGGCTTCGACGCGCCACTCGGGTTCTCCGGCGACCAACACTTCGTCGTACCCCTTGGCTGGACGTGATGACTTCACCATTCCGACGAGCGACTGCATGCGCCTTTCGAACTCATCGAGCGACAGGAACCGTGCGACGTCAATTGAGAGAAACATCTGGCTGGTCCGCATCGGCTGGCCTTGAATCCGGATGCCGCCGAGCTCGGTGGACATCGCCCCGCCGCTGAGCACGGCGCAGAGAATTTCCGCCATCATCGCGAGGCCGCTGCCTTTGTATCCGCCGAGCGGCATCAGAAGCCCGCTCAATGCCGATTGTGTGTCGGTGGTTGGAACGCCTTCCGAATCCATGGCCCACCCTTCTGGAATTGTGCTGCGTCCATGGAACTGAGCGTTCAGAATCTTGCCGAGCGCGACCGTGGTGGTGGCCATATCGAGCAGCCAGGTATCGGCGCCCGGAACCGACATGCAAATCGGATTCGTGCCGAAGCGCTGCTCTTTGCCCTGCCACGGCGGCACCAGCGGCGAGGCGTTGCACATGACGATTCCGACCATGCCCGCAGCCGACATCCGCTGCGCCCAATAGGCGGCAGCTCCAAAATGATTCGATTCGCGCGCGACGACGAAGCTGACGCCGTGGGCCTTGGCCAAGCGGATCGCGTGATCGCAACAGATTTGCGAGATCCACTGCCCGATACCATTTTGGGCATCGTAAACCAGCGTTCCGCCGTTTTCGGAAACAATACGCCCATCGGTCCGGATATCGATGTTGCCCATCAAAATGATCTCTATGTAGAAAGGCAGCAGCTGCAAACCATGCGAATCCACGCCCCGCAAATTCGCGGCGACCAACGATTTGGCGACGAGTTCCGCTTTTTGCGGCGGCACCTGGGCAGCGGTCAAAAGGCGAATCGCAAAATCAATCAAAATATCCGAAGCAAGTGTCATGCAGTCTTACCCGATTGTAATGGCATCCGTGCTTATCCGTGTCCATCCATGGCTGAACACTTTTCATGCCGTAAACTAAAAGCCAATGGTTGCTTTGGTGACAGGCGGTGGACGCGGCATTGGACGAGCTATCGCGCTCGGCCTCGCGAAACAAGGATGGGAAGTTGCGGTGACGGCTCGTTCGGCCGATGAGCTTACAGAAACCGTGAAATTGGCCGAGGGCAAAGTGATCGCGATTCCGGGCGATGTTTCCGATCGAAATTCCGTGAAAGCAGTGGCACGCTCGGCAGGATATATGTTGGGACCGGTCGACTTGTTGGTGAACAATGCAGGCACGGGAGGCCCGTTTGGGCCATTTTGGGAAAGCAATGTGGACGAATGGTGGCGCTGCCAGGAAGTGAATCTGCGCGGTCCCATGCTGCTTTGCCGCGAGCTGATTCCTGGCATGATCGCGCGCCAGTCGGGCCGCATCATCAACCTCGTCAGCGGCGCGGGGGTCCGCGCTTATCCGGATATGTCTGCATACGTGACCAGCAAAACGGCGCTGATCCGGTTCAGCGAGCAACTTGCGCTGGAATTGAAGCCGCACGGGATCAGCGTTTTTCCGATCCGCCCAGGAATGGTGCGGACGGCCATGCTGGAACAGGCGCGCCATCACCTCCCGTTCCTCCAAAAGTCTCTCGATCAGGGGGTGGACGTTCCGCCTGAGGCGGCTGCCGGTTTGGTTGGCACGCTCGCGTCGGGAATCGCGGATTCGCTAAGCGGGCATCTGTTTTCGGTGGGCGACGATGTGGGAGAAATCGTGCGACGTGAAGGAGCGGTGCGCGAAAACGAGCTGTACCTATTGCGCGTGAGAAGCGCATAATCCAAAAGGCGGTAAGATGGCGGTCATGAAACGCATTTGGCTTGGTTTCGCTTGTACTGCTCTCGCGGCGCTCGCACAAACGCCGCCCCCGGTAATTTCTCCGGAGGTGCACCCGGATAAAACGGTCACTTTCCGCTTTCGCGATCCGAATGCCAAAGAGGTTTTTCTCGGACGCGAAGGCGCGCAGCGCGTCGCGATGCAGAAAGACGAGCACGATGTCTGGAGCGTCACCACGGAACCGCTCGAGCCGGATTATTACGGCTATTCCTTCATCGCCGACGGCGTTGCGTTAATCGATCCGGGGAATTCGCTGATCAAGCCGAATCTGCTATTCGCGCAAAGCGAAGTTCACGTGCCAGGGCCGAGCTCGCTTTCGTGGGAAGTCAATGATGTCCCGCACGGTGAAGTGCATCATCACTTCTATCGCTCGGCGGTTGTAGGGGACGATCGCGATTACTATGTCTACACGCCGCCAGGTTACGATCCCAGCGCGAAGAAGCATTACCCGGTGTTGTACTTGTTGCACGGTTTCAGCGACGACGCGAGCGGCTGGACGGCGGTCGGCCGGGCGAACATCATTCTGGATAATCTGATCGCGCAAGGCAAAGCCAAACCGATGCTGATCGTGATGACCCTGGGTTACGGCGCGCCGGAGATCGTCTCACGTACCGCCAACACTGGTCTGCGCGATCCAGGATTGCGCGAGCGCAATTATACGAGATACCGCGATGCGTTGTTCACCGAAGTGATTCCGCAAGTGGAAAAGCAGTACCGCGTAGCGGCCGACAAAAACTCGCGGGCAATTGCCGGATTGTCCATGGGCGGCGCTGAGTCGCTGTTCGTTGGCTTGAATGCGCTGGATCGTTTCGGGTATGTGGCTGCATTCAGCGCCGGCGGTCTGTCCGAGGAGTTTGACAAAGTTTTTCCGAAGCTCGATTCCAAAGCCAATTCCGAACTCCACTTGCTGTGGATCGCGTGCGGCACGGACGACCGGCTGATCGCCACCAATCGCAAGCTGCGCGAGTGGCTCAAGTCCAAAGATATCCGGGTAACCGAAATTGAAACTCCGGGCGCGCACACCTGGATGGTGTGGCGGCGGAATTTGACTACCTTGGCGCCGCTCTTGTTTCAGGAGAGTTCCGTCCGGCCCACAAACTGATCCGCCGGAAGAACGCCTGAGCGCGCGCTACATCGCGAAAGATTTGCGCTTTTAGCGCTTCCGGGTTCGGGAACTTTCGTTCTTCACGAACCCAGCGCAAGAACTCGACCAATATTTCCTTCGGGGTTTCGCCATCCAATGGTGCGAGCAGAAAGGTTTCGATTGTGAGCCCGTGTCCGTTGAAGGTGGGACGATAGCCGACGTTGGTGATGGACGGCCATTCGCGCGAGCTGCCCAAATCATGCGTCCTTGTAACGTAGACGCCGTTGTGGGGGAGAACCTCCGCCTTCGTATCCAGGTTGAGGGTGGGAACGGTTTGCTTCGATCCAATTCCGGCGCCTGAGACAACGGCGCCCTCTAATGCGTACGGACGCCCGAGCATCCGGCACGCGCGGGAAACATCGCCCGATTCTATAAATCGCCGGACTTCACTGGAGGAAACAACCCGCCCGCGCCATGTAATGGGACGAAGGATATCGACGGAGAAACCAAACTGCTTTCCCAGGTCCCGCAAAGAGACGGCGTTCCCTGCGGCCCGATGGCCAAAATGGAAATTGTCACCCACAAAAACACTCCGCGACTGAAGCCGGGTGCTTAGGATGTCGCACACGAACTGCTCGCCGGTGAGCGCGGCAATTTCTTTCGTGAAGGGTAGAATCAGGACCTCGTCGAGACCTTGATCGAGCATTCTTTGCGCGCGCTGCTCCGGCGTGGTGAGCAAGCCCGGCACTCGCTCTGGAGCAACCAGACGCGTAGGATGCGGATCGAAGGTAAGCGCGGCTGCTTTCCAGCCGTTGGCTCTGGCACGCTCGACCACTTGCCGAATAATCTGCTGGTGGCCGATGTGAACGCCATCGAAGTTTCCAATGGTAATCGCGCACGGGCCGAAGTCGCCCGGCAAATCCGCCCGGCTGCGAAAGATCGGCATCAAGCAGCCTCTAACAAAATTTCCAGCCCGTCATAGGCCAAGCGAACGTGTGGCGGCAAGTTCTTCTCAGTCTGCGCGTGGGAAAGATCGTGGCAGATGTGCGTGAAAAATGCCCGCTTGGGCGCGAGTTTCTGGACGGATTGCAGGGAATGTTCGACAGTGGAATGGGTCGGATGCGGACGGTGCCGCAGCGCATCCAGGAATAATACGTCCAGCCCAGCAAGAAGTTCCATGGACTCGGGCGGTATGTCGCTGTGATCGGTGAGGTAAGCTGCGTTGCCGAAGCGAAATCCGTACACAGTGCCTTTGCCGTGGCAAAGGCGGATCGGGAGAAACTGGAGCCCGAAAAGATCGATGGGACCGCCGTTAAACGCGTTTGGAACGAGGCGCGGCACGGCGGATTCCGCGAAGCGAGTGTCGAAAATATAGCGGAAGCAGTGCTGGATGTTTGCGATGGTCTCCGGCGCGGCATAAAAGGGGATCTCGCCGCCCTGGCGAAAATTAAAGGGGCGGACATCATCCAGGCCCATGATGTGGTCGGCATGCGAATGGGTGAACAGAATCGCGTCCACTCGTTCGATTTTCGCGCGCAGCGCTTGCTGGCGAAGATCGGGCGTAGTATCGATGAGTACGCCGTGTCCGGCGTAATTGATGAGGATGGACGGCCGGAGCCGGTTATCGCGCGGATCGGTGGACGTGCAGACGGGGCAATGGCAGCCGATGGTCGGAACTCCGACGCTGGTGCCCGAACCGAGCACTGTGATGCGAATCGGCCCAGCCGCCATCTACGAGCCGGCCTGGCCTTCCGACTTTTCCTCCGCCGGTTTGGCGTTTGCCGCCAGCCGCTCTTGCTCTTGCGAGGCCTGAACAAAACGGAAACGAAGCTCCGTGAGGGAATTGTCCAGTAGGCGCTGTTCTTCCATCGTGCAGTTGCCGCGCGTCTTTTCCTGGAGCATGGCCAGCAGATCGATGCTGTGCCGGGCGACATTTAACTCGGGCACGGGACGATCCTTCTCGTCACCGGTATGGAGCAAGCCGAGCTGCATCTCGGTTTGCGTTTTCAGTGAAAGGACCAGAAATTCGAGAGTAGCTGGAAAAAACGGGTAACCCTGTTCGCTCATTGCATCCACCATTTTAGCTGGTGAAGGCATGGACTCACAGGGCTACCCTTTCCGGCTGCTATTTCACTTTTTCCCAATCCGGTCCAGAACAGCTTGCAACATCCAAGGTTGGGGACACCAGACCGTTGACGCCGCAAATGTAGTACGCCCGCGGACCGTTCTTCATCGACTCCAGGCTTTTCACCGCGGCGGCGAACAAGCGGAAGTTTTGCGCTTCCACGATGCGCGCATACTCCAGAACTTTGGCCGCAGTCCGGCTGCCTTCGGCGCGGGCGGTTTTTATGTACGTGGAGTAGTCGGCATTCAATTGATCGGCCGCTTCTTTGTTGGAAGCGAATTCCAGATTTTCCTTCGTGGTCGCGACCGTCGGTGGATCGGCCGTAACGTCGGCCGGTACGCCGCCCATTTCTTTGATGGCGTCGTAATGGAATGTATAAAGAATCTGCTCCGACCGCGCCACGGTACGGAACAGGCTTGCTACCTGCTTGTAGCCTTCGTCGTCGGCTTTTACGGCGAAAGCCAGGTAGCGCGCTTGAGCGATAGTTTCCGCGCGGTATGCGGCTTGCAACCGGTCGATGGTAACCAAATTCGGTCCATCGGCGAGACAAATATTGGACAATCCGCCGGCAAGCCCGGCGGCTAGCGAGATCCAGATTGCTGTTCGTATGATCTTCATAATTTCCAGCCTCTCCACTGCGCCGTGGTGCACGCTGGTTACCGTGAGTAAGTGCCTTATTATCTGTTTTTGAGCGACATGCAGGGTTTTACCACCCAGACAACTCGGTGAAAGCACACTCGTTTGCGCATCTTTGCGCTACGCGCCGCAAGCCCTTGTGCCACAATGGGGATTCCCCCGCGCGTTACAAATGACTGACCCAAAAACCACAGGCGAGCGATTCGAACGTTTGGTCGGCATCATGGCTCGTTTGCGCGCGCCCGGCGGATGCCCTTGGGATCGCGAACAGACGTTCGACACCATCAAGCCCTATCTGCTCGAAGAAACCTATGAGGTGATGGACGCCATCGACCGGCGCGATTGGCGCGGCCTTTCCGAAGAGTTGGGGGATCTGCTGCTGCAACCCGTTTTCTTCGCCGAGATGGCGGCGGAGGCGGGCTATTTCAAGATTGACGATTCGCTCGATGCCATCGCCGAGAAGCTGATCCGCCGGCATCCGCACGTCTTTGGCGAAGGCGACGCGAAAACAGCCGACGATGTGAAGCGCCGCTGGGACGAGATCAAGGCGGACGAGAAAAAAGAGCGCGGCGAAAAGTTGAAAGGCATTCTGGATTCGGTACCCCGGAACTTGCCTGCGTTGGTGGAAGCGCAGCAGATCAATTCCAAAGCCGCCGCCACTGGCTTCGATTGGGAGACCCCGGAAGAAGTCCTCGAAAAGTTGGATGAAGAGCTGACGGAGCTGGCTGCGGCGCGCGCATCCAAATCGCAAAGCGAGATCGAGAACGAAATCGGCGACCTGTTTTTCGTGCTGGTGAATCTGGCGCGCTTCCTAAAGGTGGATCCTGAGCAAGCTCTGCGACGGACCAACGCAAAATTCCGCAAACGTTTCGCGTATGTGGAAAGCCGTGCGAAATTGCCGGGCGCGAGCCTTGCGGAAATGGAAGCGCTGTGGCAGGAGGCCAAGTCGCACGATGATTGAGATTCGCGGGCTCACCACGCATTCGGAGTTTCAGGATGCGGTGCGGCTGCAGCAGCAGATTTGGGGATTCGAAGAGATCGAGTTGCTTCCGCTTCGTTTGTTCGTGGTCGCGCTGAAGGTGGGCGGCCAGGTATTTGGTGCGTTCGATGGGCAACGGATGATCGGCTTCTGTCTCGCGATCCCCGGACTGAAAGCGGGTGGCAAAAGTTATCTCCATAGCCATATGCTCGGTGTTTTGCCCGAGTATCGCGACGCGAAAGTCGGCAAACGGTTGAAGCTGGCGCAGCGCGAGGAAGCGCTAAGCCGGGGCATCGAGTTGATCGAATGGACTTTCGATCCGCTAGAAATCAAGAACGCGTTTTTCAACATGGAACGATTGGGTGCCATCGTTCGCCGCTATGTCTACAACCAGTACGGAACAACGACGAGCCACCTGCACGGCGGATTGCCGACCGACCGCTGCATCGCGGAGTGGTGGATTGGGAGCCCGCGCGTCGAAACGATTGTCGCAGGCCGCGTGTTCGAGCGTAGTCCGGTCGAAGCCCGCATCGCGATCCCGAATGAAATTGCTGCGTTGCGCAAGGACGATCCGAAACGGGCGCGTGAGATTCAGCGGCAGGCGAGCGAGAAGTTCCAGGCGGCGTTTGAACGAGGGCTCGCGGTGATTGGGTTTGAGAAGTCCGAAGAAGCGGGGACATACCTACTAGGAAAATGGGAATCAAACTAGAGCGAATCAACCTGCGTCAGATCCGCATGCCGCTGGTGCATTTTTTCGAGACCAGCTTTGGCCGCACCACTGAGCGACACATGGTTCTGGTGGAAGCCGTGGCTGGCGGAATCTCCGGATGGGGCGAGTGCACGGCCGGCGAAAATCCGTTTTACAACGAAGAGTGGACCGATTCCGCGTGGCTGATTCTGCGCGATTACGTGGCTCCGCGCGTGTTGAATCACGAATTTGCAAGCGCCGCCGATGTGGACGGCCGGACGTCGCACATTCGTGGCCATAACATGGCGCGCGCCGGGCTTGAAGTCGCGGTGTGGGATCTCGAAGCTCGCATGAAGGGGCAGCCCCTGTATCGGCACATCGGCGGCGGAGCGCGCCGCGAGATTCCGTGCGGCGTGTCCATCGGGATTCAGAACTCGGTTCCGGAACTGCTTCAGAAAATCGAGACCGAACTCGCTGCCGGATATCAGCGCATCAAAATGAAGATCAAGCCGGGCTGGGATGTCGATGTGATCCGGCAAGTGCGCGCGCGATTTCCGAAGACGCTCCTCATGGCGGATGCGAACTCCGCTTATACACTTGCCGACGCCGATCGGTTGAAAGCTCTCGACGAATTCGGACTGATGATGATCGAACAGCCGCTGGCTCACGACGAGATCATCGATCATGCGAAATTGCAGGCGCAGCTTCAAACACCCATTTGTTTGGACGAGTGCATTCGTTCGGCGCACCAGGCCGCGCAGGCCATCGCGATGCAGGCTGGCCGGATCATCAACATAAAACTCGGCCGCGTTGGCGGATTCGGCGAAGCGAAGCGCGTGCACGATGTCGCGCAGTCTGCGGGAATCCCGGTATGGTGCGGAGGCATGCTGGAAGCGGGCATCGGACGCGCGCACAACATCGCGCTCGCGACGCTGCCGAACTTCGTGCTTCCCGGCGACGTCTCCGCGAGCAAGCGCTATTGGGCGCACGATATTATCCAACCGGCGGTTGAGGTGACTCCGCGCGGAACCATCGAAGTCCGCGACGTTCCGGGTTTCGGTTACGACATCGACCGTGACTTTTTGAACTCCATTACCGTTCGCCAAGAGAGTATCGGTTAGCAAGCCGGAGGCTTGCCCCACGCTGATGTCCGATTTTCTACGTCTGCTCAAAAATAACCGTAACTATCGCTACACCTGGAGCGGACAGGTGGTCTCCGAGGTCGGCGACCATTTCAACAACATCGCCGTGTTCAGCCTGGCGTTGGCCACCACGCATTCCGGCATGGTGGTGACGGGCGTAATGTTATCGCGAGCGATCCCGGCGGTAATGGCGGGTCCGCTGGCGGGCGTGGTTTTGGACCGGATGGATCGTAAGCGCATTATGATTACGAGCGATCTGATCCGAGCCGTGGTGGCGCTGGGTTTCATCCTCGCGATCAACAATCACAGCACGGTGCTGCTGTATGCTCTGAGCGCGCTGCTGATGTTCGCTTCGCCGTTTTTTACCAGCGGCCGGTCCGCGATTCTCCCGACTATTGCGAGCAAAGAAGAGCTGCACACCGCGAATTCGCTCACCCAGACCACCGGATGGTCCACGCTCACGCTCGGAGCATTCCTGGGCGGCGCGAGCGTGGCGCAGCTCGGCTACGAGTGGGCTTTCGTGTTCAACGCGCTGTCGTTCCTGTTTTCCGCGTTGTGTATTTCGCGCCTGAAACTCGCAAGCGGCAGCTTCCGCGCTCGCGACACGGAGCTGAACGAGAATAAAGTGGTCCGTCCGTGGCATGAATACACGCAAGGATTGCGGTACATGCGTGCGTCTCCGCTGATTCTCGGCATCGCGCTGCTGGCCGTTGGGTGGGCGTCCGGTGGAGGCGCCGCGCAGATTCTCTTTAGCCTCTTTGGAGAGTTGGTGTTTCATCGCGGACCTGCCGGCATTGGCTACCTATGGGCATCCGCCGGCGTTGGATTGCTTATCGGTGGAGGCTTCGCGCATTGGCTGGGCAAGCGCATTTCGTTTGAAGGCTACAAGCGAACCATTGGGATTTGCTACGTCATCCACGGAGGATCTTACGTGGTGTTCAGCCAGATGCCGAGCTTCTTCCTCGCGATGCTGTTCCTGGCGCTCTCACGAGCGGCCATCGCGGTTAGCTCGGTGATGAACACATCGCAGTTGCTGGGCCACGTTTCGAACGAATTTCGCGGCAGGGTATTCGCGACGATCGAGACATTTTCCTGGTCGACGATGATGCTTTCTATGCTGGGCGCTGGATTGGCATCGCAAAAGTGGCCGGACGGCACGCGCATGATCGGGGCCGTGTCGGGATTGGTGAGTTCCAGCACGTCGATATTCTGGTTGTGGGCGAACTGGTCGGGCCGCTTGCCCGAGCCGGCGCGAGAGGGCATCGAGCCGCGCGAAGTGGAAGTGCATGGCGATCCGGTAGTATGAAAAGCCACGGATATACACGGATGGACACAGATATATCCGTGTGTAGCCGTGGCTAAAATTTGAAATGGACTATTCGAAGACGATCTTGGTAACAGGCGCCGCGAAGCGCATCGGCCGTGGCATTGCACTGCGGCTCTTTCGCGAAGGCTATCGCGTCGCTATCCACTATCAGGCTTCGGAAAACGAAGCGCGTGCCACTGCCGAGGAGTGCGGCAACGCGCCGTTGTTTCAGGCAGACCTTACGAAAGTCTCAGACATCCAGCGAATGTTCCGGGAAGTGGAGGAGCGGCTCGGATCGATCTATGGGTTAGTAAACAATGCCGCGCGGTTCCGGCGAAAGAATCCGCTTGAGATTACCGAAGCCGATTGGGACTTCATCCACAGCGTGAATCTGAAAGCTACTTTTTTTTGCGCGCAGCAAGCGGCGCTGCTGATGAAGAAATCGGGTGAGGGCAGAATCGTCAATATCAGCTCACTCGGCGGGATTCTGGCATGGGCCGAATACGCGCACTACTGTTCGTCCAAAGCCGGGGTGATTATGTTGACGCGCGTCCTGGCGAAGGCGCTGGCGCCGGAAATTTCGGTGAACTCGGTGGCTCCTGGCGTGATTCTCTCTTCCGGCGAAGAGCCGCGGATTCAACAGATGATCGCGGCGACTCCGGCCGGTCGCATGGGGACTGTGGAAGAAGTGGCGGACGCGGTGCTCTATTTTCTGAACGCGACGAACTTCATCACCGGCCAGGTGATGGCCGTGGACGGCGGGCTGAGCCAGCGTTAGGGGAGCGTCTCATTCGCCATCGAAGACTTCGAAGATACGTCTGAGCTGTCCGCCCAAGAACGGTGCATGATCTCTAACAAACGTCGGCGTAAGCTTGACAGAAAACCTGCCATCGGATTTGTCCTTCAGCTCAGCTCCCTCCATTTCCCATGCGCGTCGAGCTTCCAGGTAGTCGGGTTCGGAAAGGGCTTTGAGCCGGTCAAAGGACATTCGGCAAACTTCCTGTTTCCCCGGGTCAATCCGAACAATATTTTTAAGAGTGCGGCCATCAATGCCGATCCAATCTCTTCTATTAAAATTCGGAGTTAACCGCAAACCTTCTTTTTCAAGCGTGGTGAGGATCGCATCAAATAGTTGCACGCCTCCCGGCGATTGCTTTTCCCACCATGCACGATCTGCGGGCGTCCACTGGTTCTCCTCATTGATGTCGGGTGCTTCAAAAAAGTCGAGAACTTTTGTGAAATGCAGCAGGAGCTTGCCATCCACGATCAAGGCATTCAATTGCAGTGCAATAATCGGGAGCGATCTGCTCAATAGCCAGATCACATTGAAAAATCGATTTGTGATGTCCTCGGCGACGATGACTGCCCGATGCTCATGATCACGATAGCGACGACTCTCGATATCCCAGTACTCGATCGTTCGAATGATGTGACTCTCATCTGTTGCGCCGCGCATCACCTCAACTTCATACATTGTCTCGCTTTCGCGATCGAGTAAAAGAAAGTCTAGTCGACCACCGAGCCGTTGGGTCCTTTCTCTGTTAAAAACAACTAAGTCGCCAAGACCTAGGATCGAAGTGTCCTCCACAATCCGTTCTTGCAGCCATCGCTCGTCCTTACCAACATCTCGCAGGAAAACTCTCTGGTGTTTCGTGAAAGTGTGAGCAGTCGGTTCCGTATGCGAAAAGCCCATATTTGATTAGCTTACGACGAACTTTATCACCGGCCAGGTGATGGCCGTGGACGGCGGGCTGAGCCAGCGTTGACGATTACTCGACTGTAATCTTCGTGCCTGCGGCGGACTGCTTCGAAAGCCGCTCAATGCGCGCATCCAGCAAACTTCGGATGCCTTTCATCGCTTCCACCTGCGCGGCTCGGAAATGCTTTTGCGTCTCTTCCGGCCAGATGTGATCGAGCATGGCTTCGATCTGCGGTCCGGCGACGGTGCAGAAAAAGCATCCGTGTGCAGTTTGTTTTTCGTCCATATCAGCCTTCCTTCATCTCGACTACTAACATTTTATTCTGCAAAGTGGCCCGCGTGGGCACGAGCGCGGCCATGGACGTCGGAAGCCCAATGTGGCGGCGCAGCGTTCCGATCTCCACCACCAGCTCGTCGCCTTTTTTGAACAGCCCGACTTCACCCTTGTGGGCGAAGGGCAGCCGCAAGCGGACCTCATAATGCGAATTGCGCTTCTCGAACGTGAACGGAGCTTCGGTGCGCGTGATCGCCGCCGGGTCGTCTTTCTCTTGATACAGCACATCCGCCAATTCCTTCAGCCGCTCGCGTCCCAGCACCTCATGCGTGAACAAGGGAACGCGCTTCATCGGAACCGGCGCGAAGTATTCTTCGATCTCATCCAGAATTTTGGCTTGCGACGCACGCCACTGATCGAACCAGGTGTCCGTCACCGCTTCCGGCAGCACTCGATTCACGATGATGTTGTCGATGGTTAATCCGTGCAGCGAGAAATAAACAAAAGCCCGCTGCGTTTCGCGCAGCACCATCTTTTCGGGATTGGTCACCAGCCGGACGCTGGTGGTTTTCGGATCTTCGAGCAACTCGGCGATGCCATCCAATCGTGCAAACAGATATTGGATGTTGGCGAAATAGCTGTCGGTCGGCAACTCCACGGGCGAGATGCGATTTGCGACCGGACGAACGGCTTTGAGTAATCCGCGCTGGAAGGGAAAAACGTGCTTCATGTACCATTCGAGCGTGGTCGGCATACTGACGAACCGCATGGATTCGGCGGTTGGAGCGCAATCGAGCACAATGACGTCGTATTTCCGCTCGCGGCGGAACTGATTCACGTACATCATCGCGCTGAGTTCTTCCATGCCCGGAAGGATGGCCAGCTCTTCGGCTTCGACGTCGCTGATGCCGGTGGTTCGCAGGACCGAAACCACGTAAGTGGAAATCTCGCGCCAATGCCGCTTGATCTCTTTCTGGATGTTCACTTCCTGGATGGAAAGATGGCTGTCGATCGGGTACGGCTCGCTGGTTTTTTCCTGGAATAGGCTGTTTTCGAGATCGAAGGCGTCGGCCAAGCTGTGCGCCGGATCGACGCTCATCACAAGCGTGGAATAGCCTAAACGCGATAACTGTAGTCCGGTGGCCGCCGCTACACTAGTTTTTCCTACGCCGCCCTTACCACTGAACAACAGGATGCGCATACCTCATTGTAAGGGTAAGCCTCCGGCTTGCCAGAAAAAGATTCAATCTCCCGTTGGCCGTTCCGATAAGGAAACCGTGAGCAGGTTCGTCGACAACGCCGTTCAGATTCTCGATGCGGCGGAGAATTCTTTACGAGCCGGCAATACTCCTTCGGAAATGACTATCCTGATCAGCGCTGAAGGAGGGATTCGTATGGTGGCCGATTCCGATTGGCCGCTGGATTCTCTCCAAGCACATCATGGGGCCAGGATGGCTTACCGCGTGAGTCAACGTGCATCTGCAGTGCGCGTGGAGGGGCGGGCAGGTTCCCGGACTTGTTTGTTCGAAACCGAAAAGCCCGAACGGGCCGCCCGGCTTCTCTTGAATCCATCTCCGAACTACAATCTGCAGTTTGTTTCCGGTTTGCCGCTTCTGCCGCCGGCTGCTTAAGCTGCCGTCGGACCGAAAACATCCCGAAAGTGCGTGACCACCGGAGGCTTGGAAAAGACCACGGTCACTACGTCGAATCGCACGTTTTCCCAGGGAACTTCCGCGTGCCGGGCATATTCGCGCGCCGCACGGATCAAGCTGGACTCCTTTTGCCGTCCAATCGCCCGTTCCGGAGAGCCGTACTCATCCGTCTGCCGAGATTTCACCTCAACGAAAACCAGCGTATCGCCTTCCCATCCAATAAGATCCACTTCGCCGTGGCCGGACGCCATGCGGAAATTCCGGGCGACGATAACGATGCCCGCGCGCTGCAGGTAACGGTGGGCGATGTCCTCGCCGCGGCGGCCCGTGACCAAGTCCTGGGCGAGGTGCCGCTTCCGGCCGTGATGCCGGAGTACGTCGGCGAATTCGTAGAGGCGTCCCAACATCGCCAAAATCCTGCTGGCTTAATAGATCGGTAGCAGCGCCGATTACTTTATGGCGCTTGCAGGATAAGTGGGGCCGGGGGCGAAGATTCTCAGGGAGCTTTTCCCCTGAACCCGCTCTTCGCCGGAGGCCCGGCTAGCCTTCGAAGCTGAACTTCAAAAAAGTTTTGGCGTCGCTAAGAGTGGCGGCGCGGCACGCAGAGTGCATGCGCTACGTCTTAGCGTTCTTCGGATCTTATCTGCTCACCGGTCGTACAGTTCGTCTCTCTTGCATGTCCTGAGAATGCTAACCCAGTGGGGCTTCGTTCGCAGTTTCACGGTAGCTTGGATCTCGCGCCACGCGGCCATCCGCTCTTCTGTCTGCTTTTGATCCATTGCCACGCCTAGTTGTATCACGCGATCATTTGATTGCCTCGAACTCAAACTCCATCACCTTGCCTCGGACCACGTAGCAAAGGTAGTGCTCCCAAAACCGGCGGAAGCGTGGAAAACGATTCACCAGGAATTCGAAGCCGAGATAGCGCCACAGCGCGAGCAGCCGGACATGCACCGAGACTTCGCGGAAGCGTGCTGCAGAGTAGTAACCGAATCCGGCGTCGTCTTTGCCGAAATAGCGGAACGAAAAGCTGTTCAGATGCCACTTATGCGTGGGATCGCAGAAGGAGCTGAAATCGGTATAGTGCGGCGTCACGATGAGCACGCGTCCGCCCGGCCGGACCAGGCGGTGAAACTCCTCCATGGCGCGGATCACATCGGAAACATGCTCGATCACGTGCACCGCGCGCAGCGATTGGAAGGAGTTGTCGCGCAGCGGGTAAGGGAAATGGTCTAGATCGCACAAAACGTCGGCGCGGGTGCGAGGATTACGATCGATGCCGATCGATCCGGGAAATTTGTTGATGCCGCAGCCGACGTCGAGTGTGCGCGTTGCGCTTACATCAGCTTCAGGCATTCCTCCAGTGTATCCACAGCGAAGTCCGCTTGATCGCGCGTTACGATCAGCGGTGGACAGAGGCGCAGTACGTTGCGGCCGGCGCCGAGCACCAGCAAACCGCGCTCGAAAGCCATGGTCACCAGCTTGTCGCGCAGTTCGGGCGCGCGTTCCTTAGTTTTTTGATCGTGAACCAGCTCGATGCCGATCATCAGGCCCAGCCCGCGCACATCGCCGACGTTCTTGAACTTCGCTGGCCAGCTTCGCAGGCGATCCAGGATATGGCCTCCCACCCGCGCGGCGTTCGCCACCAGCTCGCGCTCCAGCAGATCGATGGTGGCAAGCGAAGCCGCCACAGCCACCGGATTCCCGCCATAGGTTGAGGCGTGCGCTCCAGGTCCCCAATTCATGACTTCGGCCCGGGAGACAATGGCGCTCAATGGCATCCCGCTTGCGATCCCTTTCGCCACGGTAATGATGTCGGGCGCTACGCCAAAATGATCCGCCGCCCACATTTTGCCCGTACGGCCCATGCCGGATTGAATCTCGTCAAACACCAACAGGATTCCGTGCTTGTGCGCGAGCGCCGCCAGCTCTTCCAGGAAAACCTTGGGTGGAACCACGTAGCCACCTTCGCCTTGAATGGGTTCCACAACGATCGCCGCTACTTCTTCCGGCGCGAGAGTTGTCCGGAAAAGATGCTCGTCGATGGCGTGTACGCAGCTCACCGCGTAATCTTCGGGCGTCATGCCTTCCGGGCGCCGGTAAGAATCGGGAAACTGAGCGTGGAACACGCCGGGCACAAGCGGTCCAAATTTCTTGTGTTGCACCACTTTGCTGGCGGTCAAGGAGAGCGCGCCGAGAGTACGGCCGTGGAATCCGCCGCGGAACGCGATGAACTTATCGCGTCCAGTATGATAGCGGGCCAGCTTCATGGCTGCTTCAATGGCCTCGGTTCCCGAATTGCCGAAGTAGACGCGGCGCGCGCCGTCGCCGAGAGGCGCAATCGCTGCCAGTTTTTCGGCAAGCTGCACCATGTTCTCGTAATAAAAATCGGTGCCCGACATGTGGATCAAGCGTTCCGACTGGCGTTGGATCGCCTTCACCACTTGCGGATGGCAATGACCCGTTGCGGTCACCGCGATTCCAGCATTGAAATCGAGAAAACGGTTGCCGTCGACATCGTCGATCATGCAGCCGAGCGCGCGGTCAATGACCAGCGGATAATCGCGCGTGTAGGACGGCGAAAGAACTTTGTGGTCGCGCTCCACGATGGCCTTGGCGCGGGGGCCGGGCAGCGGCGTGACAATTTGGGGCAGATCCAGACGGACCGTTTCACTGGTAAGCATCATCAGTCTCCTCTATCGACGGTTTTCAGTTGGGACAGTAAAACAGCGGAAGAGGCGGCTTAATCGGAGCCGAACAGGGAGGGGCGAGCTGACGAGGGTAGATTCATACAAAGCTCTCCGACCATTATAGCCGCGAATGAACGCGAATGCACGCAAATTGCGCGGTCGCTCCGCTATCATTGAACAAGTGTCGCGTCGTTCCCGCAGTTCTCAATCCACATTGCAAGCAGTTCCGGAGGCAGTAGTAAAGCCCGTGCTGCCTGAGCCGTCCTGGGTCCGCCCAGCGGTCCTGATCCTCGCCGCGCTCTGTTTGATCGGGATGTTTTCTACCGAAGTTGCCGGTTATGACACCTGGTGGCACCTGAAGACCGGAGACTATATTCTGCACTATCACGCGCTGCCGGTTCCCGACCCCTTCTCGTTCACGAGCAATCTCGGCAAGCCGGCTTATCCCGGCGAGGAGCAGGTGCGGCATTTCAATCTCACGCATGAGTGGCTGACTCAGATCGTCATGTATGCCATTTACTCCGCTCTCGGCGCGGCCGGATTAGTACTGTTCAAGGCGCTCCTATTGGGTGGGCTTTGCTTGCTTACCGGACTCGTCGCAAAGCGCCGGACGGGCAATTTTTATGCAGGACTCGCGGCCGCATTCGGGACGTCCCTCGTGGCCGTTGAGTTTGCATCGGACCGTCCGGCGCTCATCAGCTTTTTGATGGTCGCGCTGTTCGTGGCGATTTTCGAATTGAATTGGCCGCTATGGCTGCTGGCTCCGCTCTCATTAATTTGGGCGAATGCCCACGGCGGGTTTTTTCTGGGATGGGTCGTGGTTGGCGCATATTCGGCTGAAGCGGCGATCCGGACATTCCGCAAGCAGCCTGCGGAAACTGCGGGAAGCATCTGGAAGTGGTCTGTGATCGCGGTCTTGGTCTCATTCGTCAACCCCAACGGATTCCACGTTCTCGACACGCTCTTTCGCTACCAGAAAAGTTATCTGACTTCGACGCTGATCGAATGGCACTCGCCCTATTTGTGGGGTCCGCCCTACGCGTTCGACATCTTGCTTTACGCCGCCGCGATCGTGCTGCTGATGTCGTGGGGCAAGGTTCGTATTTCGGATTGGCTGCTGTTCATTGCTTTCGCCGTGGCCGCGCTAACGGCTTTCCGGAATATCCTGCTGATCGGATTTCTCGCGCCGATTCTAATTGTCGCCTGGTTTCCTCGGCGCTTCCGGGTGCCGCGACTCATCGGACTGGCTGCCATCGCCTTGCTTGTAACAACGCTGACTGCCGGCGTGGCACGCGGCAAGTTCTTCCAATTCCGCGCGGCGATGTGGGAGTTTCCGTCGGGCGCCTCGGATTTCCTGCGCGACCACGCCATCCGCAAGCCAATGTTCAATACCTATGAGTACGGCGGATACCTGATCTGGCGTCTGTGGCCGCAGGAGCGCACTTTTGTGGACGGCCGCGCGCTGAATGAATCCGTCTACAAAGACTATCGCAGCATCCTGTATAACTCAGGCTCCAAGCCCAACGTGCTCGGCGAAGATTGCCAGAAATTGCTGGACCGCTACGATGTCCGCGTAGTGGTGATGAACGCTTTTGAGTACGTCACCGGCGAATTCTATCCGTTGGTGCTCGCGTTGAGCAATCCAATGACATCCGATTGGCAGTTGGTTTACGAAGACGCGCAAAGCCTGATCTTCATGCGCGATCCGCCGAAGGATCTCCCCGTGCTGGATAAAGCACGTCAGGGCATCGAACATATGGAGGCGGAGTGCGCGCTGCATATTGAGCACGAGCCTGAATATCCGCGATGCGCGCGTTCGCTTGCGGACCTTTCTCTCCGCGCCGGGGACAATGCACGGGCTAAAAGAATGCTCGGTCTCTATCTTGCGAACAGCACGGAGAAGGACCCGTCCGCCGTCCAGGCCCTTCGCCGTCTCATGCAGCAATAGAACGTCAGCGCAAGCCACCGGATGCGATGATGGTTTCGCCGGTGAGCCAACCAGAATCGTTAGAGGCCAGGAAAACCGCGATGCGCGCGATGTCTTCCGGCTTGCCGATGCCGCCGAGCGGGGTTTGCGCTTCGAGGTTCTTTTGGAAATCGCTGCCGATGAATCCTTGTGCGTGAACACCCTCGGTTTCGACCATTCCCGGATTGATCGAATTTACGCGGATCTTTCTGGGTCCGAGTTCTTTGGCCAGGACGTGCGTGACGGCGTCGACGGCGCCTTTGGTTGCGGTGTAAACGGCGGTAGCAGGCGGCGCGAGGTTGGTCACCGCGGAGCCGATGTTGATGATGTTCCCACCTTCGCCGTCGAACAGCTTCACCGCCTCCTGCGTGGCCGTGAGGAGACCCAGGACGTTGGTGTTGAACAGCCGGTGGAAATGTTCCTCGTTGATTTCGCCCAGTGGTGCGAACTGGTAGACGCCGGCGTTGTTGACCAGAACGTCCAGGCGTCCGTAGGCTTTTTTCGTTTCCTCGAACAGGCGTTTCACGTCGGCGGATTTGGAGACATCGCCTTGTACGGCGATCGCTTTGCCGCCTTTTTTAGTAATTTCGGCAACCACTTGGTCAGCTCCCGCTTTGCTCGACGCGTAATTCACTACCACCGAGGCGCCTTCCGCCGCGAGACTTTTGGCGATTCCGGCGCCAATACCCTTCGACGCGCCAGTCACGACAGCCACTTTGTTGCGTAGTTTACTCATTGCTTCCCTCCCAGAGAACTTTGATATTTAGACAACCGTCTAACTGATGAGAAGCCCCGCGGGTAGGATGCAACTTTCGGGTTTCAGATGGATGCGAGATGATCCAGGTAGGCTTTGAGGACATCACGCTGGACCTCGAGATGGGCAAATTTGCCCTCGCGGGTGATGTGGATGAGGCCGGCGGTCTCCAGTTCTTTCAGGTGGTGGGAGAGAGTGGCGGCTGTAACGGATTGGCATTCGCGTACATCGGAGCAGCCAATGCCTTTCGCCTTGGCGCCGATTTGGCGCAGGATTTCATGCCGGCGAGGATCCGCCAGGGCTTTGGCGATACGCTGAATCTGAATTTCGGAGAGTGTTGTGAATTTCGCCAATTGTATAGTGTCGCACGCAATGTGGCGTATGCACTTTTGCGTGCCGTGTTCGCACTCTTGCGAACACGAAACAAGGTTCCTTCAAGGCGTTCAAACGAATGTGAACGCGGCACGCACCAGTGAGTGCGCCACGGGACGAATCGGAGAACCGACGAGGATCGATGCAGGATTTTCCATCAGAAGCAGCGTGGCCGCGCTTTTGCCTATTTCCCGCGTCAGGATTTCTCGCGCTATGTCCAAACGGGGCGGGCGATTGGTCGCGTCATGA
>Ga0070734_10002595_pt1 | contig 21224 bp, 19 predicted proteins | sample Coa_R1_8_FD_66444 | JGI IMG/M metagenome (GOLD analysis project Ga0070734, IMG submission 66444) | Surface soil microbial communities from Centralia Pennsylvania, which are recovering from an underground coalmine fire - Coalmine... | ecosystem: Environmental > Terrestrial > Soil > Unclassified ...
AAAACTCCGTCCGGTCCTCATTGCCGCTGTAGATCAGCACCAGGTCGCAGGCGGGCATTGGGGATGGCAGGCTGGCATAAACCCAGGTGAAATAAAGGGCTTGGACGGATAAAGCCAGCGGCAGTAAGAGAGCCGCAACGCGGTAGATTCTCTTTCGGGTGGGCGTTGGAAGCGCGGCGTTGGGCAAGGCTATTTCCGGGCGGGGGCGGTTTTGGCCTGGACCTGTTTCTCGATCCAGCGGTAGGTCTTTTCCATCCCCTCTTTGAGAGGGCGGCTGGGCGCCCAGCCCAGCTTCTTTTGGATCAGGCGGTTGTCCGAGTTGCGGCCACGCACGCCCAGGGGCCCGGCGATATGCTTGATGGAAAGCTTTTTGCCCGCGATGCCCATGGCCATTTCGGCCAATTGGTTGATGGTCACCATTTCTTCCGAGCCGATATTGAGGGGTCCCGGCTCTTTGGATTCCATCATGCGCCGCACACCTTCCAGGCATTCATCGACATAAAGGAAGGACCGGGTTTGCAGGCCATCGCCCCAAATCTCGATTTCCCCGCCATCCTTGGCCATGGCCACCTTGCGGCAGAGGGCCGCCGGGGCCTTTTCCTTGCCGCCGTCCCAGGTGCCCTCAGGGCCGAAAATGTTGTGGAAGCGGGCCACGTGCACTTCCAACCCGTAGTTGCGCATGTAGGAAAAATAGAGCCGCTCGGAAAACAGCTTCTCCCATCCATATTCACTGTCGGGATTGGCCGGATAAGCCGAATCCTCCGAGCAGATGGGGTTGTTTGGATCTTCCTGGTTATGGGCCGGATAGATGCAGGCCGAGGAGGAGTAAAAGAACTTTTTGATGCCCGCCAGGCGGCCGAAGTGGAGGGTGTTCAGGTTGATGGTGGCGGAATTGTGCATGACGTCCGCGTCGTGCTCGCCGGTGAAGATGTAGCCCGCCCCGCCCATATCGGCGGCCAGTTGGTAGACCTCGTCGATGCCCTGCACGGCCTTTTGGGCGAAGGCCTGGTCCCGCAGGTCGCCTTGCAGGAATTCGTCGGTTGGAAGCCGGGTATATTCGTGGGCCTTCAAATCCGTTCCGCGCACCCAGAGCCCCTCGGCCTTGAGCCGCTTGACCAGGTGCCCGCCGATGAACCCACCGGCGCCGTTGACAAGGATGCGTTTCATAAAACCCTTTTAAAGCAGCGAAATAACCCTGAGTTCAGGGTTTGATTCCAATTGACGGATAAAATCAACATCCGCCCGGATCAGCTCCTCCATTTGGGCCGTCGTGCAATTGCCCCGCCGCACCCAAATCACCTTCGGTGGATCGCCCAAAGTCGTACTGAGTTCACCGTAATCGGCGTCCTTGGAAACGATGTTGAAACCCTCGTTTTTCGCGAATTCCCAAATTTCCAGGTCTTTAGCGCCGCCCAGGCCGCACAAATGGACATGGGAAGACCCGGGAAAAAGATCCTTCAATTTTTCGCAGAGTTGGGGTGAAAGGTTCTGATCGAAAAGCAGCTTCACGGCTGGATGGCTAGGCTGTGGTGTTCCCTTTCGGCGGCATAGCCGAGACAGGCCCGGATATCTTCTTCAGTCAGGTAGGGAAAATCTTTCAAAATTTGCTCGTGGGACATTCCGGAAGCGAGGTACTCCAAAACATCATAAACCGTAATCCGCATGCCGCGGATGCAGGGCTTGCCGCCCCTCTTTCCGGGTTCCATCGTTATGATCTTGCTAAAATCCATTGGCCTATCCCTTTCGGACTCAATCATAGGAGGACGACAACAGGCCGTCAAGCGCGGCACTAACAAGGCCCCGGATTAAGCCGTGAACAATGTTATTCAGGCAAGCCGTATTTTGCTCGAACCTCCCTGACATCCTTCGTCAACCCCGCTTCACTATCGGCCAACCCGCGTTCAACAGTTTCCCGAACATAGATTTCATGCATCAAATCGTCCCAGGTGGCGTCCGGGGGCAATTGATCGATCAATTTGTGAGCTTCATCTTTTTTAAAAGCTTTGGACATGGGACCCCCTTTTGGGAAATAGTTTATCAGGCGAACAGGGGCGATTCAATTAAGGCAAAATCGCCTTAAGTTCCTTTTCCCAGGCTTCCAAAACCACTTTTTTGGAGAAATATTGGGAATAAACCTGGTGACACCGCTTGAACATTTCGGATTTTTGTTTGGCGCTTTTGGAAAACTTCAACAGGTCGTTTTTCACCGTTTCCAGACTCGAGGTGGTCAGTACCCAGCCCACTTTATATTCCCTGATCCATCGGGCGATGGAACAGTGCTCGTCGCCCTCAAAGAGAACGGGCCTTCCCACAGCCAAGGCCCCGAAGAACTTGGAGGGCATCACCACACCGGTCCAGCCCGTCCTCAAGGAAACGATGTGGACGTCGGGAGCGGCCAAACGGACTTCCAGTTCGTTTTCCGGGGCGAAGGTGCCGAAACGGACATTGGTATATTCGGGGTTGTGGGCCTTGCGGAGCGCCTCCATCCGTCCTCCCCGGGCGGCATAGCAAAAAACGGCCCCCTCTTCTTTCATGAGCTGGGATAACTTCAGGGTCAGGTAAAACTCATGGGCCCGGCCCAGGTTGCCGGAATAGAGGAGGGCGAGAGGGGCCTCGGCCCCCTGCCCTGAGGCCTTCACGCCGAAGGGCGAGCCTTGGACGGGCCGAGCTGAGATGCCGGAGCCTGCGGAGGCATCACCAGAGGGCTCGGCCCCGAAGAGTTCTTTTCGCTCGTCCTTGCCCAAAGGAAGCGGCTCGGCCGGTTCCTGCAAAGCCCATGGGGTCAAGGTTGTCTGTTTTCCTACAGGGTAACTCTTTAACCGCTCTGCCATGCAGGGCCCCAGATTAGCCACGAGGGAACAGCTGGCGTAGCCCTTGGCCATACGTTCATGGGCCCCCGCGATGATCTTACTTCCCTCCCCCAGCATCCCGTCCGCTACCGCCGCCTCGGGGTATAGGTCGAAACACCAATGGACGATCTTGGCCTGGGGCCGCAGAACCTTTAGGACCGGCGCGCAAGAAAGGGCCAGTATGGGGTCGGTGCCAATGAGGATCACGTCCGGTTGGTAGGAAGAGGAACGGAGCCTGGTTTTCCAGGCCCTTTGAATCCAGAGCGAGTTCACAATCCGACCGACTACTGAATGTTGTTTTAAAGCCGGCCGCCAGACCCGCTTGACCGTCACCCCATTGATTGTTTCCGGACGGGTCGAATAGGAAACACAAGCATCGTGGCAGGCCCGATTCCCAGGCCAGGTTTCGACTGTATGCCCTCTTTGAACAAGGCTCTCGCACAGGTCGGCATAGTGTCGTGCGCTCACGACATCGTCGGGAGAATAGTAATGATAGAGGACAAGAATTTTGGGCAAAAGGCAATCCAAGTTTCCAGGTTTATTAGCGGAGCATTGTAGGGAGAATTCGAAAAAAATCGAACAAATAAACCAAATTTAATTGTTATTTAACGAATTAGTGAAAAGAACCACTTCACGAAATGCAAAGGAAAGGTTTTCATGGTTAGCGGTGGAGTTCACTGAATAAACCAGGGGAATCAGTTTACCTTTTTACCAAAAGCAAAAATTGTTCCCTTGAGAATTGAGGGAGCAAATCGGTGATACAGAACGCCAAAAAAATAAAAAATTCTGGAAAATGCAAAATACGAAGGTTCGGCGTCATATTCGTACACTACCGATTCAAAACCGTACTTCTTCATCACTTTTTTTAATTCGTGGACACTGTTGCAACTGTAGACCGTCGGGAAAACATCTTTCCGTTGTCTTTTACGCTGGACAAAAGACGTTACAAACGAATGATGTTTATTAGGAATAAGACGCGCTCCAATAGCCACATATCCCCATTTATTAGGGGTCCGAATACATAAATAGCCACCCTTTTTCAATACTCGGTTTGACTCAGAAAAAAAATTTTCCACATTGGTCAAATGTTCCAGTACCCAATCGCAAATGATTACGTCGATTTTTTTGTCGTCGATTGGCCATTGGGTTCCCTTGAGCAGATGAAATTCATTTAAAAAAGGGTTCTTTTTTGCAGCGCTGTCAACATCCAAGCCAATAACTTTTTTGACCTTTCCCTTAATAATCCGCAAATTCCTCCTATATTCGCTGGGGTCTTTCTTATACTCGGCTCTTCCACAACCGAAATCGAGAACAACAAAGTCGGGTTTTAAAAGCGAGTTAACACGATTAAAAAAAATAATCGTTCCATCCACATCCGAAAATCCTCCGATTCCACTTTCAGGATAGAACCAGTTTTTAAAGTCCATTTAAATCCTCGTCATTCTTTCGAAAAAGCCATCTGGTTGTTTCCTCAACACCTGATTCAATCGAGTAAGGCAAAGAACCCGTTAGGGCGCGGATCGATTCAAGGGACATTTTAGTCGTGTCCGCCTGCATGTTTTTTAATCTAAAAGTTGTCATAGGCGGGTTTGAAATTCCAAGCATTTTTAAAAGGTCACCGGCCAAGGCCGCAAATTTCATGACGGACATTGGAATCGCCCTTACCTTTTTTCCAGTTGTTTTGAATGAGATCAGGTCAGCCCACTGTCGGATGTGGTATATCTCATAATCGGCCAAGTAAAAAACCTTGGCCTGTATGGATTCAGTCTTGGCTTCCAGTAATTTCATCATTTGAAACACCGTATTACCCACATAACCAAAATAACGGGGGGGATCTGTTTCCCCCGTATGGAAATAACAGCCCTTGGCTACCATTTCAAAAAAACGTCCGTAGGGGTTATGAGGTGCATCGGACCATGGCCCCCAGATGGAGGTAGGACGGATGATGCACCATTCGCAGTGTAATTCGTTGGAATCGCGAACTATTTTTTCACCTTCAACCTTGCTTTGGCCATATAACGTATTCGGGCGGAAATCCTGATCATCTTCCGGACCGGAATCATTGGGCACGATTAATTTCGTTGAAGTGAAAATACATCTTCGGACGGCAGACGTTGCCGAAATGGCCTTTATTAAATTCCTAACCCCATCAATATTGGCTGCATAACCCTTTATATCTTTCTTTTCGTCCAAATCAGTCCTAGCCGCCAAATGAAATACGAACTCAGGTGCAAAAGATTTAATTGTTCGGGTCAAGGTCTCCGGATCAAGGACATCAACTTTCTTGTAGAACTTAAAATGGGAGGACAACCGCGGTTCGCTAATATCCAAGCTCAGGAAATCATGCTTGCCCTCAAGGAGCACATTCAGCAAATTTGTTCCAATAAAGCCCGAACCGCCTGTAACTAATATTCGCATTGGTCACTTCCTGAATTCGGCTCAGTTTTTTCAGGCCTGAACCAAGGGCGGTTTACCCATTTCTTTGGAGGTTAGATAAGAGCCTATGCACAAAGCATCTACATCGTTCCGAAGGTAACAAGCAATGGCCTGCTCGGGGGTCTCAACTATGGGTTCGTTTTCATTGAAACTAGTATTCAACAAAACCGGAATTCCTGTCCGCCTAAAGAAATTTTGTATCAGGTCATAATACAAGGTATTTTGGCTTCTCTTGACGGTGTGAAGCCTGCCCGTAAAGTCCTCATGGCAAACCGCCGAAAGAGCCTGACGTTTTTCCGGACGAATTTTAACGACGTGCATCATGAAAGGGCTCTCGATTGTTTGCTCAAAATAATTAGGCACTTCTTCCCAAAGGATAGAAGGTGCAAAAGGCCTAAATGATTCTCTTCGTTTGATTTTCTTGTTAATCGAGTCTTTCATTCCCGGCCAACCGGGATGTGCCAATAAAGACCTGTTCCCCAAGGCTCGGGGACCCCATTCACTCCTCCCCTGGAACCAACCCACCACCTGGCCCTTTGCTAAGAGATTGGCGACTTTATCGAGCAATGGCCCGGTCTCGAGTTTTTCATAGTTAAGACCCTTTTCAGTCAGTGCTTTTTCGATTTCCACATCCCTTGCTTCCGAACCGTAATAAGCATGTTCCATTACAAAGCTACGCGGCTTCCCCAGTATCTCGTGCCAAACATAAAAAGCAGCACCAATTGCCGTACCATCATCCGATGCGGCACACTGGATATAGGATTTCTTGAAAGATGTTTCTCTCAAAATTCTTGCATTGCAGACTCCGTTTAAGGCACATCCACCCGCGGTTATTAGGTTTTCGCTGGGAGCCTTTTTCCATAACCACTTCAAACATTCCATAACAATTTCTTCAAACTTCATCTGCATAGATGAGGCCAAGTCCTTATCCCTTTGGCTAAATTCGCCGTTTCTATTCCGAGGTTCGCCGAACAATTCCCGCAATTTATCGCCAAACAACGCAGGAATGATAATCTCGCCACTTTCAGCCGCCGTCCAATCAATTGTTTTTCCGGTAATATCAGGGATGAATTTTCTATTTAATTTGTATCGAAATCCAGAAGCGGACAGAATCTTTCCCATCAAATCCATAAAGCTGGGTCTCCCAAAAGCAGAAAGACCCATGACTTTGTACTCCTCCCCAAAACGGTCAAAACCGATGAATTGGCAAAGAGCCGTATAAAACAAGCCCAATGAATCCGGGATATAAACCCGGTCCAAAACTGAAATTTTATTGTCCTGACAACGTGCATACATTCCCGAAACAAAATCCCCAGACCCATCGTATGAAAAACCGGAAGCCTCGTTAAACGGGCTACAAAAAAACGAACTGGCAAGATGGGAAACATGGTGCTCTACTCGCGCTATCTTAAAGTTGCACTCATCTTCATAAAAGCCGCACTCCGACTTAAGAACTTCCAATAATCCGCGATGTTTTTTCCTCCGTTTTAAGTGTGAAACAACACCCTTAACGGTTCTCAAGGGATGGGACATTACTTTCGCTATTTTCGGGTACAGGTTCGCATTGTGATTATTTCCAATAGCAATCCAATCAACATTTTTGATCGTGAGATTTGACAACTCGAGTACCTTTTGGACGGCCAAAGAAGGAAAACAAGAAACATGTTTTATTCTGTTCCCGAGTCTTTCTTCAGAAATTGCGGCTTTTAAAGAACCATCCACCACGATGCAGGCCGATGAATCCGTGTGGAAGCTATTTATTCCAAGAATTACACTCATGATTTCGTCCATTTTTCGATTTTCATAAGGAACAAGCCCAGGACTCTTCTCATCGATCGTTTTCACCTTGTTGCCAATCGGTTAGAGCCGAATAAGTTTCCAAACCACACTTCACCCACGAAAAGTCTTTCGCCCTGTTCAAAGCAAGGCTTTTTAATTTCTTCCTTACGTTTTCGTCCTCGACACAATGAAGAATTCGATTGGCAAGCTGGTCAACGTTTCGCGATTCAAATTGCAAAGTTGACCCGTTTAAAATTTCAGGCAGCGGGGGGCAATCCGAAGAAATAATTGCGCATCCCATGGTCATAGCTTCTATAGCAATAATAGAACACGCTTCGATTTCCGTGGCTAACACACAACATAAACTTCTCTTATAAAGATCAATCATTAATTCCCAGGGGACAAAGCCGACGCGACAGATGCGATTTCGATAGGGTGATTTTTTTATCGAATTTTCTATTAGTTGGTGACATTTTTTGTCGTTCCCGGTGCCTGCAATAACCAACTGCACATTTTCTCCAATTTTTTCAGCACATTTACTAAATGCGCCGATTACATCCTCGCAACGCCTATAAGGCAATAGCGAACCACATGTTAGGATGAACTTTTCTCGTACTCCAAGCTTCTCAAGAACATCCTTGGCCCTTCCTGGATTTAGTTTTAAATATTTTTCTTGGTCTGTCCCGTGGTAGATCAAACGAATTCGGCTTTTCTCAATACCCAAATTTTGAACTAAATATTTTTTTACAAACTCGGATATTGAAATGACTCTATCGGCCTTTTTCAGACAATAGGTCGACCACTCTTTCAGGAGGTAATTTCTCACTCGAGAATTGAAACTATATGATAAGCCTTTGCAGAGGAAGGGCTCCATATTTTGGAGCATCAATACTTGTTTTACATTTGGAACATTCGGACCGATTTGGTAGGGATTGAAAAAAACATCAATTCCCTCACTTTCAATGATTCGTGGCAAATTCTTTAATTCCCAAATTACCCTCTTTTTACCGGCTGGCCTTTCGCCAGTAACCCAAATAATCTGGGCTGGGTCAACAAACTCCAGTAGATCTCTTTGTTCATTGTGGGCCAGTAATTTAAGAGTATGGCCTTCTGGTGAGTTTTTGAAATGTTGGCATAGCAAAGGAGCCACGTTTCGCAAATAGGCCTTTGCCCCACCGCTCAACTGGGAAAGACAATGCATCAACACTTTCATGGTTTCTCACTTCAGCTTGATTCGTACGCGTTCTACAAGCTCTTTTCAATCCAGTAAGCAAGATCGCGGTTTAGCAGCTTTGACAAATTAATTATTGTGTTTCGATAGTAGGTTTTTAACTCACTTTTAAAATCATCCGGGAGCTTACTTTTAACAGTCGGTTCGCTATTCGCCATCAATAGGTTTTGAAATACTCCGCTTCCGTAGCCCAAATTCAAGCCAACCATTGATCGTAATCCACGCATGAAATTTATCAAATATGCGAAAAGCGGCTGCAGCCTTACAAATTTCGGTTTTTTACTTTCATTGATTACTGGAAATGATTGGCGATTGTCTGATGGAACCCCAAGAAAGGCTAGGACATCTTCATAAACACTTTTTGTATCTTTTACGAAATCGTCAAAAATTATTACTTTTATGTTTTCTTTTCTCGCTAGCGAAAACAGCCTTTCAATCTGCTCATCCAATTTTCCCCATTCTGAATAGAATAATTGGGCGGGATCGAAACAGGATCTGGGTATGTTTTTTCCTTTTTTCCTTTCTTCTTCCGCGCGCCAGGCCGACTCAAAATCGCCGATTGTCTCCAGACCTTCATAATATTTCTGCGAATACCAGGCATATACCAAATCGACGGGATTTCTTAACATCACAACGAACTTTGCCTTGGAATTAAACTTGATAATTTCGGAAACCGCGATCTTCGAAAACAAATAGGCCGTTGATCCCTCACCGATCACTTTATGAACATGGGGATCAGCGTCCTTAAATAAAGAAAGATACGTTTTGAGGTCTATTTCATACCCTTTTTTCGCGTCAAAGTTAAAGTAATGCGGTTCCTTTATCCGACTAAAAAATATGTTTGGATGATTCCTTAGGTACTCACTTAACGCAGTCGTCCCGCTTTTGGGAGCCCCTAATATGAAAAGGTTGGGAATATTCTTATTTTCCAAAAGAGATTTCCTCAATTGAGCCCCTGGAATGTTGAGTCCGTAAAGCCTTTGCATATAAAGAATTCCATTCTTTTTCGGCGTTGATCCAGGAATATTTCCCGGAGATTAGGTTTTTGGCTGAAGCACCCATTGGTTTTAATTTTTTATAGTTTTCAATTGCATAAATTAAGCTTTCATCAAACTCCTCTGCGTTATTTGCAACAATACAGTTTTTCATATTTTCAATTTCAATACCCAAATAAGCCTCAGGATATCCAAGCACTATTTTCGACGTGGAGAAAGCCTCTATTGTTCTGTTTTTCATCCCCACTCCGCCACGGTCAAACATCAACACTAACTGAGAGTTTTTCAAAACCTCGTGGTAATTCGCGAGAAATCTGAAAAACTTTATGCCTTTTATTTTCTCCAATGTTTTTTTTATATTTTCATTTCCATGCCGGCCAACGATAGTCATTGCTGTATCCGGAAACCGTGCGTGAATTTTCGGCCAATGAGTATTTGCAAATTCCAAAATCGGTCTTTTTATGTAAGGCAAATGCATTGCGCCCGAAGTAAATATATTGAAGGTTTTTTCTCGTTTTAATGGTTTATTGCTGGCTACAAACCGGGAAGGTTCGACGGTAATGTGGACGGTCATAATATTCCTTAACCCCAATTGTTCACGGTAGTAACTTTTATCCAGGTCCGAAACAACCCGCACCTGGTCAAATTTTGGGTACCAATATTTTTCAAAACGAGCTATTTTCGAGGCCAAAAAATCGTAATAATTTTTTTTAAATGCATTGTTAGTCCCACTGCTCATTTTGCGGTAATAAAGTGAAATTGCATCATTTGCAGAAAGTATTGTCGGGATATTGCCGGTTGCGATCCTATAGGGTGCAAGATTCAAAAGATCAAAATGGATCAAATCGTATTCATTTTCCCCTAAGACATCGTCCAACCTTTTCAAATAATTCTTATTCTTAAATCTTTCGACGGATGGAATTGAGTTGGTGAACATTGAAAGCAATTGACGAAGGCGAAGGCCTAGTCCCTTATTGGGCGAAAATATTTGAATTAACTCGACTTTTGGAAATTCCGCCTTAAAACCCTTCAAATCATTTTCGCTTGGTTCTCCAAAACAAAGAACATCACACTTACTTTTTTTAATGGCATTTTTTAGGATGTTAAATAAAGTTATTCTTATGCCGTTGTTTGGCGGGAAGGGAAAATCTTGAAACAAAAACAAAATTTTCACAGATGTTTCCCCGGGCTTTTTTTCACGAGATAGTTTGTTAATACCTCGCCCACGTAAAACGAAAAAAGAAGAACCGCTATCATCTTCAGGAATGCGTCGAACGTCCCTTCCTGGGATTGCAAAAAATAAAAAAAAGCCAAATAGGAAATCATTACCAAGGAACTCTTGTAACGTGAAGAAGTAAAAAAACTCCAAAATTTTGCCCAAAGGATGATCCACAAAGGAATGCCAACTAATACGCCGGGGTATCCCGATAAAAGATAAAGTCCTCCTATCAAACCTGGTGAAAATCCCACGCCAGCATTCCTTACGCCGGCAACATCGTGAGTGTAGTACTCAGAAAGGGACGGCTCGCTAAAAAGCAAAGATATAACACGAGATAGTGAAATCTCAGGGGGCGGGACCGTTAACGAGAGCAAAACTCCATCAAAACCTGTAATTCTTCCGAACAAAAAAAGGGTTCCCCCAATTAACTTAGAATTGAAATCATTTTGGTCGTTGTAACTCGAAACCGCATTGATAATATTTGAATAGCCATAATCAATATAGTAATACCGCAGATAGGTAAATAGTGAGGCACTAATAACCGTGAATAAAAGTATGAAAAGCGCAGAGATGAAGAACTTTCTATTTATCCTTTTTTCGAAGGAATAGATAAAAAACAATGGGAGCAACATCAACAAAACCTGACTCCGACTGGAAGTTAAAAGACTTTGGGATAATGCATGTAAAATCAGCAGAATCAAAAAAGCCAGCCGGAATTTTTTCACTTTGGCCTTTTCACTTACATAAATCAAAATCGTCAAGAGATAAGGCAGCACCCCGGTCCGCATATAAAAAACAATTCCCCCCAACCTGTACGGCAGCCCTTCAAATTGCCGGCCCATTACTCCAATTTTATAAATAAACTGAAAATAACCGGTCACTATGCAGCACAAAAACATTAGAACGAAAAAATATAAATATTTATTTTTTGTCTCGTTTTGATTCTCCACCGGGAAATGAGCCGTGTTCAACTGTTTATTCCCGGCAATCTTCGGCCACACCACTGTTGTAGTGCAAAAAACACAAAAACCGGCCGTCGTTAATAAAAATGAATTTTGAACCAGCTCATTGTCTGCGGACAGATCGGCAAATTTGAATCCAAGCAAATCGATTAAATTGTCTGGCAAAAGGGGGATTAAAAAAAACTTAGAAAAATAGCCAAGTGAAAACAGCCCCAGCAATATCCACGTCGGGGCCGAATAAATTAAGGGCAATTTTAGCGAAGATACGATAAGCCGATAAAACACCAAGCAAAGAACAACACACCATAAATAGGTGCTTGAAAACGATTTCGTCAAACATACCCCCAAAATTAACAAAACAGGGAAGAACAATAACGAAATTGCTTTGATGATGTTTTGATTCATTCTTCTGAGCGAACCCGTCCCTTGGATTTGATTCGACTTTTAGAAAATAACAGACAGTCATGTGTTAAATGTTTTTTCACCGAATCGATTGGTGAAGGCATCTTTAACCCCAAGCCATTCCGCTTTGATAACCGGTATCCTAATTATCCCCCGCTTTATCAATCGGCCCAGTGTTAGATAGGTTATCCAGATTAATCGATGAATACAAAACAGGGAAAACATCGGTTTTGACAGCCAGACTTTAGCCAGTAGAAATGAATTCCTGGTTAAGTAATAGGCTGTTCTTGCGTTACCTCTTCCACCCAGACTTTTGGAAATGTGGTGAAAAGCCCTGCCATCCCTTAGGACCCAACATTTATTATTTAATTTCCGAGTTGCATAAAAGCAAAGATCCGTTTCCTCGCAATATAAAAAATACCGGGGATCAAAATAAAATTTTTTATCTCTGAATCTTTTTTTCAACACCGGTCCGGAAATATACATTGCGCTACCATTCACTCTATCAACCGCCCAATATCTCGGGATTGGTTCTTTTTTTTTGCCTTCTTTAATTCCAAAAAACACTGATGTCCAACTGTCACTCCATAGTATTTCTTTACCATCTTTTATGTCGAATACCCTGCACCCAACTATTTCATCTTTTTTTTGTGGGGGCATTGAGGTGATTTCTTTCAATGTATGACTTTCTATGAGGGCATCGCTATTCAAGAGAAAAATCCCTGTGATTTTTTTTGAAAGGATGTAATGGATTCCGACGTTGCATCCACCTGAAAATCCATAGTTTTTTTCACAGATAATCAATGAAGCAGAACCTATTTTTTCAACTTTCCCTTTTGTTTCTTGGCCAGGAAACTTGTAGTTAAAATCACTGATTTCCCGACTGTTCCGTCCAGTTGATCTTTGTAGATGACCCCGAATTTTGCGGGCCGAGTCGTTTCCCGATCCGTTTTCGATTACAACCAAATTATATTTTACCCCTCGACTCTCCATAACCGAATCGATTGCCCTTATCGTGTCTTCCCAATTCAGCCAATTTAGAATTAAGACACTTATATTATCTTTGGTTTTAGATCCCATGTTTCCCAAACTTCCAAATTTTCATTCTAAACAGGTAAACAAAAACCCAAATAGAATGGCATAGGTAAGCGAAAAGTCGCGCTCCTGCCAATCCTTCCGATCCATGAATGAGCCACAATCGAGAAAATGCTATAAATACTATCGCCCAAGCAATATTCATTATAAAAAGAGGCCAAAAATTCCCTATCGCAGTTATGAGTTGTCCTATGGGTGTCAAAATCGCCACAACCCAAGCAGTGAACAAGGTAAAAACCAGAGTAAGCCATTTTTCTGAAAAACCCTTTCCATATAGGCCCATTATGAGTGGACTAATAAAGCTCAACAAAAGTAGCGGAGTTACCAATACCAAATTAATTACCATGGATATTTTCAATATTTTTTTTATCTGGTTTATGTTTTTAGATGAGATTCTCTCGGACATCACAGGCAAAGATGCTTGGCCAAGCAAGGTGGGAAGAAACATTAGGGCCGCAAACCATTGGTTCGTTGCACTATATGCCCCCATTTCCGAATAACCATTCACCGTGTTCACCAACATCACTCCGCAAATCCAATTAGTCGGACTTAAGATTGCGCCAGATAAGACTGATGGAACGTTGAATTTCCAAAAAATTCCCCAATCCGGTTTACGAGGCCAAAATCGGAATGGAATCTTAAATCTTGCCGTCTCTTTCCGAAGGCCGGTTACATTCAGCCAATAATTGAATACACCTCCGATAATCATTCCAATAACGGCTCCATTAATGCCCCACCAACAGGTCATGACAACACACAAGGGAAAAGTAAAAATTCCCGAAATCCAATTTATATTCGATATTGCTTTGAAAGCTTCAAAGCCGGAGAGCATTCCAATGCAGGTTGAATTCATGGCGTTCAAAAATAATAAAAGAGAGCTGATCCTAAGAAGACCTACAAGCGAAGGATTATTTAAGCTGTGAACCGCAAGCCAGGGCGAAAGCAACAGTAAAAGAACTGCAAAAAAAAGAGAGGCCAACAAGGATCCAAGAAACGAAACAGAAATAATATTTCCAGCTTTATTCTGATTTTTATTGCGGAATTCGGCGATATATTTAGTCGCAGCCAGCCCCATACCAAAACCCGCAAACATTCCAAACATTCCAACTGTTCCCTGTACAATTCCCAATTCACCGTAATGGTCTTTTCCCACTAAGCGCGCGACGACAACGGAAGCGGCAAGTTGGATCAATCGGGAAATTGCGGCGCCAAAAACCGCCCAAAACGCCCCATGAGCCAGGCGATAACCTATGGGTGATTTTTTTATGCGATTCAGCAAGTTTTCAACATGCGAGTTGGAAATGATGATGCGGTTGAGGCCTTGAATCATTTTGCTCCTGACAAAGTTTCGCAAGTAAGCTGAAAGAATCTTTTATCGCCCCGTATTACCCTTTCCGCCACCACCGCCCGCTCCAATCCACCTCATTCAAAGGAGAGTCAATTCCATGATTTTTTCTATAATCATCTACTGCCTGACGGCACCCTTTAAGCGCGTAATCATCGATAATACAAAAACCGCCCTTGGACAATTTAGGATAAAGGTTGTCAAGAACTTCGATTGTTGATCCATACATATCTCCATCCAACCGGAGAACAGCCAACTTTTCAATAGGCGCGGAAGGAAGCGTGTCCTTAAACCAACCTTTTAAAAAAACGACCTGATGGTCTAATAAGTCATACTTAGAAAAATTTGTTTCAACCTCTTTTTGAGAAATCGCCAAAACGGTGTGAGTGTGATGGCGATCCCCTTTGTCCGCAGGATATTTTTCCTCGTCTGGCTTGGGTAACCCCTCAAAGGAATCGGCCACAAATACTTTCCTGTTCGTAACACCATGTGCCTTTAATATCGCACGCATAAAAATACATGCGCCTCCACGCCAAACACCCGTTTCAATAAAATCTCCCGGAACGCCCTCCCGAATTGCAGTCTCGGCACAATATTGGAGATTGTCCAACCGTTTAAGCCCGATCATGGTATCGGCGTAACCAGGCCACACCAGTCCATTTTCTCGTTGTTCCTGGGTAAATGGCCTATCCAACATCAAGCGAAGGCGGAACTTTTTCAAAACCTTAGCGATACTAGTCAAAATAACGCGGCTGATTTGGGGCCTTCGGTAAAAAGTGGATTCAAGTGGGTGTGGCGGTTCCGGCCAAAGATAGAAAGTTAGGGTTTTCTTCATCAGATCAAGATACATCTGTATCGGGTCAGACATTAGAATCCCTTTTTAAAGAATCAGAAAGCTGCTGTCGTTTCACTATTTGCCTTGCAATTCAAAAAAATTTCGAAATGAAACCGAAAAAATTCTCATTAAGGTTTAACTAATTCTTGGTTGATCAACTGGTCTTTTCGTGGTGGCTACGTTTGCGCAAGTGATGTCCGCTGATATGGCGCTGGGGGAAAGCTATCACGCTGGGCAGCTCTAGAGTTACCTGGTGCCTGCCGAGTTGGACCGTTTTTTCCAATGCTTCCCTCATGAATTCACTTAAAAGCACACGGTACTCCACGTCCAATTCTCCCTCGGCTGCCTGGGGTTCAAACATCCATTCCGCCCCGCCCATGCCCCCGTGTAATTGCACCCTATCCACGGGCCCCTTTTGGCTGGCGTCCAGTGTGGAAATGCGGGTCGGATCAAAGTCGTGGGTGTAGTCGAGCCCCCCCCGCTGGTGCTCATCGGACATGACGATCAGGCGGTAGCCTTTAACCCCCATCTCGTGGCAGGCCTGATCCACCAGTGCCAAAACCTCTTCCCGGCTTCCGGCCAGGGTCAGTTTGACCTTTTGCATGGCAATGAAATGGTGAGCAATCTGGTAATGGGGCCTCAGGCGGTCGATGAGGTTGGGCTTAAGAAAATCGAGAAAGCCCAGGGCCGAAAGGCCGAAACCGATGATGAGGCCAAAGAGGACGAGAACCAAGGCGGCCCAACCGTGGTAATGGGCCAGGGTCGTCAGGGCAGCCAGGCCGGGGAGTAGGGTAAACCCCACCGCGGCCACGCAAATGCCTTGGGGTTGCCATCCCAGGTTGAGGAGCCGGTGGTGGATATGGCCCTTGTCCGCCCGCCAAACGGGTCGGCCCCGAAGAAGCCTGCGGGTGACGGAGAGCAGGATCTCCATGGCCGGGTAGGACACTAAAAGGGTCACAATAACGATCTGGTAAAAAAAGGGTTGGCCCCAAGAGGGCGGGGTCATGCGAGGGGTTGTTCCGTAAGATTGACCTAAGGCGACCAGGGAGCAGGCCACGAACATGCCGACGGCCCCCGATCCGGCGTCGCCGAGGTAGATGGTGGCGGGTTTCCAGTTGAAGGGCAGGAAACCCATCAAGGCTCCCAAAGCGCCCAGGGCCAATAGCATTTCCAACCCGTTCTCAACATAGGCACTGGCCACGGCCAGGAGTACCAATGAAACCGATCCCACCGAAACCGCCAAGCCGTCCACGCCGTCAATCATGTTGAAGCCGTTGACCACCGAAAGGATCCAGAAGGCCGTGACCGGCACGCTGAGGAGCCCTAAGCTGACCGGCGGCAAGCCCGGCAGGTGCAAAACCTGGAACTGAAAACCGAAAAAAGTGAAGGCCAGGGCGAAAACCGCCTGGCCCATGAACTTGTACCTAGCCGAAAGGTTCCGGACGTCGTCCAGCAAGCCGACGAGGGCCACCCCCAGGGTGCAGCCCAGGATCAGGAAGGACTTCATATAGCCCCGCAGGCTTAAAGTGGATTCCAAACCATTGGAAACCCAAAGTGTAAGTCCGAAAGCCAGTAGAAATGAAAGAAGAAGCGCCGCCCCCCCTAGATAGGAGACGGGTGTCTTGTGGGTCTTGCGATGGCCGGGCCTGTCCACGATGTGGAGGCGCAGGGCCAGACTGCGGAAGAGGGGCGTCAGAACCAGGGAGAGGACCAAGGCGCCAAGGAAAACAAATTGGAGGTGGAATACTTTCACTTCTTCGCCGCTTCCTTATCCTCGTGGTACTTGTAGTTACCATAGCCGTAACCATAGCCATAACCGTAGCCGTAGAGGCCCTTCTTGGTGGGGACGTAATTAAGGGCCGTGCCCACCACATTTGCCCCGACTCGGCGCAATTGTTCCAGCGACCGCCGGATGTTGGAGGATCGGGTCTGGTTGAAGCAAGCCATCAAGACCACGCCGTCCAGGAGGGTGGAAAGCACCACTGAGTCGGTCACGGCCAATACGGGCGCGCCATCGAAGACCACGAAATCATAGGCGGCCTTCACTTCCCCAATGAGCTTCTTCATGGTTTCGCTGCCTAAAAGCTCCGCCGGATTGGGCGGAACCACAGTGTTGGGCAGGAGGTCAAGGTTTTCCACGCCCGAGGGTCGCACCATCTCGCGCCAGGGCTTCTGGCCGGTCAGGGCCAGGGGCAGTCCCGTTTCCATGCCGTTTTCCAGGCCAAAGATTTTGCGCACCGACGATTTGCGCAGGTCTGTGTCGATAAGAAGGGTCTTCTTGCCACCCTGGGCCAAGGAGATAGCCAGGTTGGCGTTGATCAAGGTTTTCCCTTCTTCCTGGCCGGGGGAAAGCACAGCCATGGCTTTTAAGGGCTTGTCGGCCCGGGCAAAGGTGAGGTTGGTGCGCAACACCTTGAAGCTTTCGCGGTAATAGGCGTGCTCGAACACCGGGTTATGGATGAGAAACTTCGGGCTGAATCTCTCGGTCGAACTAGAAGAAGCAAGGCCTTCGGGATAATCCTGCCGGAAGTCGGGCACCACTGCAAAATTGGGAAGGCCCGTCACCTTGCTTAACACTTCCTCGTCCTTCACGCGGTCCTGCATTTTTTCCAGGAGAAAAGCCCCTTGAAGACCGACGATCAGGCCCAGGAGCAGGGACAGCAACAGGGAACGAAATTTCTTGGGGCTGACGGCCTTTTCCGGCGTGGCCGCCTCATCCACCACCACGATGCCTGCATCATTCACCTTGGCTTCAATATCCGCTTGTTGAAGGTCTTGCAAGAGCTGGGCGTAAATGAGTTCGTCGGCTTTGGATTCGTCGTTGAGGCGCAGATCGGGATTGGCCAGCCTTTCCCGCATCTCCTTCGCCTGGTTTTCCAGAAATTCCCTTTTGGATTCGGCGCCCTTGTGGGAAAGGTCCAAATTAACCTGGATAAAGGCCTGGGCCCAGGCATTGGCCAGGTCAGCGGCCAGTTTCGGGTCGCGTGAGCGGGCGGTGACGGAGATGATGTTGGTCTTCAGCACATTGGAAACGGAAACGGTTTTCAGCAACCTTTGCTCCAGGTCTTGCTCGGTTAAACCCGCGTATTCAGGACGAGAGGCGAGGGTGAGGGCTTTGGACACCCCCGATGCGACGGTTTCGGACTTGCTGATCTGCACGTAGGTTTCCACCGGATCGCCGCTGCCGGTGGGCACCAGTTGGCGGAGCATGCCCTGGGCGGTTTGGGAGGCATCCGGCACCTTGACGGTAGTGACGGCTTCATAGGTTTTGGGCCAGAAGAAGGCGTAAAGCAGGGCCACGACCAGGAAAAACGCCATGGTGGTACCGATAAACTTGGCGTGGGACATGGCCACACGGAGGATTTCACTAAGGTTCAAATCATCCTGGGAGGAATCCCCTGCGCCATTTTGTGGAATTTCAGTCAGTTCTGCCATTTCAACGCCTCAGTGGTGGAGATTGCTAAGTTCAACTGTGATGACAGCCCCGCTGGCCAGGATGGAGGCCACGATGGCCAATTCGCCCAGGTCCGGCCAGGGGCTTTTTTGGATCATCAGCGTATCCCCGGGGTAAAGATAGGGTTCGGCCTGGATCTCACCTTCCCCCGAAAGATATTCGTTCAAGTTGACCTTCTTCTTCAGGTTATCGTGCAGCAAAATCGTTCCTCCCAAATCGGACCCCGGCAAGGGTCCCCCTGCGTCCGCCAGGGCTGAAAGAACCGTGGGCCGCCCCATGATCTGGTACTTCCCCGGCTTGCTGACGTTGCCCAGGACCGACACCCAATAGGTGTTGGACACCTGGATGAGGACCGTCACCTTGCGGGGCTTGGAAAGCAATCCGGCGATCTTTTCGCTGGCCTGCACGGGGGTCAATCCGCCCAGTTTTACCCGGCCCAGGAAGGGAAAGACCACCTCCCCGTCCGAATCCACTTGGTAATTGGTGGGAAGCTGGTTGTTGCCGCCCAAAGAGGCGGAACTCATGGCCGTCGCATTTTCCCCGTAGACCTGGATGAGGAGCAAGTCACCCGGCCCAATGACCAGTTTGGGATAGTTGTTTTCGTCCTTGGTGGAAGAAGCGGGCGTGGAGGAATCGGCCAGGCAAAGGGTTGGGGGGACGGCAAGCATGAAAGCCAATAAACCGGCGAGCAAGCGCGGTAGGTGATGGAGGGCGTTCAACAAGGCGTTCATGGCTAGTTATTTTATCGCTTAAACCCAATATTGGGATGAATTGTTTGAAAAATCCTTGTTTTCAATGCCTTCTCCGGCAGCCCTCACTGGTCCGAATCCGGCCCCTTCTCCCCTTTTTGCACAGTTACCGGCGAACTGCCGTCCGTCCCCGGAGTGGGCGCGGATCCGGACGCCCCGGGGGAAGAATAGATGGGCGGGGTGAAGACGGCCGGGGGCGGCGTGGGAACTTTCCCGAAAAGCCAGGTCCAGCCCACCTTAAGGCCCAGGGCCTGCAAGGGCACGTGCACCGGGCTGAAGAAGTCGTACTGGAGCCCCAGGTCCAGCGCGCTGGAGGAGCCTTGGAACAACCGGTACCCGACGCCCGCCGTGCCGTGAAAATTACCCGGCCATTCGCCCTTGAGCGTCTGGGTGGCCAGGCTCAACCCCGAGGTTCCCTGGAAATACCATTCCCCGCCCTTTTCCATGGGCAGGGGGAAAAGGCGGGCACCCAAACTCCAGGAAGAAGTCACCCAGCTTCCTCCGGGATAACCCGTGAAATCCAAACCCGTGCCCAGGGCCAGGAAAGGAATGGGACGCCAGTCCCCGAAGGCCGCCACGCCGGCCCCGCCGGCAAGCGACGCCCCGCCTTTCGGGGCGAAGGCCCCCAGCCCCAAAAGGTCCAGGTTGACGCTCCATTGCTGGTCGTTTTCGTCCGCAGAGGCCCCCGGGACCCAAACCGCGGCCAGCAAAAGAACCAGGAAGGCGATGGACTTATTTCTCAAGGGATATGGCTCCTGCCCCGCGAAGGGACGCCTTTAAATAGTTAGGGGGAAGAAGGATGTTACAGGGAAAACGCCCGGGGTGGGCGGACCGGCGGCCGGCACCGGCTTACTCGTTGTCGGACTCGATGCGCGAGGAGTCTTTAGGCTGTCCCTCTTCGCGGCTGACATTGCGCCACCAGATGTAATGGGGGTCATTGAGGGCTTCGTCTCGGACCGTGTCTTGTTTATCTGTCGAGGGCAATTGGGGGATTTTGAGGACCTTGCCCGCCACCAGGTTGTTGGGGAGGATCAGCCGTTCTTCGTTGGCGTCCACGATCAGGGGATACATGTCCTCGTCGCCATAAAGCCTTTGGGCCAGGGCGGGAAGGTTGTCCGATTCCTTCCACCGGTAGCTGGAGACGCTGGGATTGAAGGGCTGGGGGAAGAGGCCTTCGCTCTTTTGTTCCCATTCGATGTAATGGGGGTTGCTGAAGGCCATATCCTCCATGTTATCGACCTCGACGGCGGTCTTGGGCGGCGGCGGGATCCTCAGGGTAATGCCGGCCCTCAAGCCTTCCTTCGCCAGCAGGTCCTTGTTGGCGTTCACGATCAGGGGATAAAGCCCCTCGTCGCCGTAAACCTGGAAAGCCACCGAACGCAGGTCCGTCTTCCCATCGTAAACGAAGGTCGGGGGCCCGGCCCAGTCCGCCCCGATGTTCAGGGTGCGGGGCCGCATCATGTGGGCCGCCTTGGGCTCGGACCAATCGTCCCTTCCAAAGATGAAAGTCAGCCCCAACTTGGCCGAAGCGCCGTTCAAGGGCAGGCCGATGGGCGAGAAAAAGTCGTACTGGGCCCCCAGGTCCAGGGCCATGGTGGGTTCCAAAAACTGGCGCCAGCCCAGGCCCGCATAGCCGTGGTAGTGGCCCGGGTAGTTGCCGGGGTTGATGAGGAGCTGGAGGCCCACGCCGCCCTGCAGGTAAAGTTCGCCGTTGGAAAAATGCGCGCCGGACGGGAAGATGCGGCCGCCCAAATCGAAGGAGGTCAGCTGGAAAGTGGAAGTCAGGGGGTAATAAGCGTACTGCCCACCGAGGCCGAAGGAGATGACCCGGTAAGGGCGCCAGTCGATGAAGGCCTGCCCGCCGAAGCCGCCG
>Ga0070734_10002596_pt1 | contig 21222 bp, 21 predicted proteins | sample Coa_R1_8_FD_66444 | JGI IMG/M metagenome (GOLD analysis project Ga0070734, IMG submission 66444) | Surface soil microbial communities from Centralia Pennsylvania, which are recovering from an underground coalmine fire - Coalmine... | ecosystem: Environmental > Terrestrial > Soil > Unclassified ...
GGCAGCCCGCATTTGCCGCCCCACATCCGCCAATGGTTCGGCGATTCGCGCGGCCACTGGGAGGGAGATACGCTCGTCATCGACGTCACCAACTTCAGTCCGAAGACCGACTTTCAGGGCTCGCGCGAAAACTTGCACCTCGTCGAACGTTGGACGAGGACGAGCCCGACGGAGCTGGCCTACGAGCTCACGATCGAGGACCCGACCGTGTGGGTGAGGCCGTGGACCGTCAAGCGCGAGTTCACGCGACAAAGCGATGAGGAAAATAAAATCTATTACGAGCCGCGCTGCATCGAAGGAAACTATGCCCTGCCGGCGATGTTGCGCGGCGCGCGCATGGAGGAGGCCGCCTTCGCAGAGGGACGCGGTCCCAATCCTGCGACAAAGGACAAAACCATCGGCAATTCGGGCGTTGCGGAGGATCCGTTAGAGATACCGCGCTGACGATAATCCATTAACGACTATCTCCAACAGCGCTCGCACATGCTGACTTCGCGCGCCGGCGCGATGCCCGTGCTGGCACGGGTACGCGCCGCCTCGTATGGGACGTGGGCATTACCGAGCGCTATCCCCTGATCCCGTGCGCCTTCAGGCCGCTGCCGATCTCCCCCAAAATCGCAGGATCGTCGATAGTCGCTGGCATGGTCCACGGCTCGCCGTCGGCGATCTTCTTCATGGTGCCGCGTAAAATCTTGCCTGATCGCGTCTTCGGCAGCCGCGCCACCGTGATGGCGATCTTGAAGGCCGCGACAGGGCCGATCTTCTCGCGCACCAGGGCCACGATCTCGCTTTCGATCTCGGCCGGTGGGCGGTTGACGCCGGCCTTGAGGACGATGAAGCCGCACGGTACCTCGCCTTTGACCTCGTCCTTCACCCCGATCACGGCGCACTCCGCCACATCCGGGTGGGAAGCAAGCACTTCTTCCATGCCGCCGGTTGAAAGCCGGTGGCCGGCAACGTTGATGATGTCGTCGGTGCGGCCCATGATGTAGAGGTAGCCGTCATCGTCCTTGAAGCCCGCATCCGCGGTCTTGTAGTGGCCCGGAAACTCCGCGAGATAGCTCTCGCGCATGCGGTCGTCGTGCTGCCACAGGGTCGGCAGACAGCCGGGCGGCAGCGGCAGCTTGATCACGATCGACCCCATGCGGTTGGGTTCAAGCTCGCGGCAGCCTTCATCGACAATGCGCACGTCGTAGCCCGGCATCGCGACGGTGGGCGATCCATGCTTGACCGGCAGCCGGCCGAGGCCGATCGGATTGCCGGCAATCGCCCAGCCGGTCTCGGTCTGCCACCAATGGTCGATCACCGGCACGCCGAGGACATCTTCGGCCCATCTCACGGTGTCCGGGTCGGCGCGCTCGCCGGCAAGGAACAGCGTGCGGAACTTCGCGAGATCATAGCGGGCGAGATGCTTCGCTTGCGGGTCCTCCTTCTTGATGGCCCGGAATGCGGTCGGGGCGGTGAACAGCGCGACCGCGCCGTGTTCGGCGATCACCCGCCAGAATGCGCCGGCATCGGGCGTGCCCACCGGCTTGCCTTCGTAGAGGATCGAGGTGCAGCCGTGCAGGAGCGGCGCATACACGATGTAGGTGTGGCCTACCACCCAGCCGACGTCGGAGGCCGACCACCATACCTCGCCGGGATTGACGCCGTAGAGGTATTGCATCGACCACTTCAGGGCCACCATGTGGCCGCCGTTGTCGCGCACTACGCCCTTTGGCCTCCCGGTGGTGCCGGAGGTGTAGAGGATGTAGAGCGGATCGGTCGCCAGCACCGGCACGCAGTCGGCGGTCTTGCCGGCCTTGAGGGCGGCCTCGCGCAGAGCCGCCCAATCGTGGTCACGCCCCGGAATGAGGTCTGCCGCGGCCTGCGGCCGCTGCAGGATCAGGCAGGCCTCGGGCTTGGCGGCCGCGAGCGCGATCGCCTCGTCGAGCAGTGGCTTGTAACTCACGACGCGGCCGGGCTCGATGCCGCAACTCGCCGACAGGATGACTTTCGGTTTGGCGTCGTCGATGCGGGTGGCGAGCTCGTTCGCCGCAAAGCCGCCGAACACGACCGAGTGAATGGCCCCGATGCGGGCGCAGGCCAGCATGGCGATCACGGCTTCCGGGACCATTGGCATATAAAGGATAACGCGATCGCCTTTGCGCACTCCGAAGTCGGTGAGGATTGCGGCAAGGGTTCCGACCTCGCGGAGCAGCTCTGCATAGGTGATGGCGCGCTTGACCCCCGCGACCGGGGAATCGTAGATGATGGCGTTCTGGGCGCCGCGTCCGCGCGCCGCATGACGATCGACCGCGTTGAAGCAGGTGTTGCAAGTGGCCCCCATGAACCAGCGGCCATAGATGCCCATCGCGGGATCAAACACCTTGCTTGCAGGTTCGTACCAGTCGATTTCTCCTGCCGCCTCCGCCCAGAAGCCGATCGGATCGCGCATGGAACGGGCGTAGACTTCGTGATAGCGGCTCTGTTCAGCATGCGGCTGCGATACCGAAGCTGTGCTCACCTGAATCTCCTCCCGGTAGGGGCTGACGTGCGTCCTTCCGCGTGATGTTCTACCGCATAGCCTGCGTTCTGGCGTTCATGATCTCATGGGCGCGGCGGTAGCAAGAGCGGCCTGTCTGCTACAACTAAAGACACTCCCGCCAAATGGTGCAACGGACAAAGCGATGACGTGGCGAGAGCGCGTGCGCGATTTGAAGCGGGACGTGGTGGCAATCGCGCTCGCCGTGCGCGATCCGCGGGTCCCATGGTACGCCAAAGCGGTGGGCGCTTGCGTGGTGGCCTATGCGCTGTCGCCGATCGACCTGATCCCGGACTTTGTCCCGGTGCTCGGCTATCTGGACGACCTGGTGCTGGTGCCGCTGGGATTGCTGCTCGTCATCCGCCTGATCCCGCCTGAGGTTCTGGCCGAGCACCGCCTGAAGGCCGCGGCGATTGCGGACCGGCCGGTCAGCCGGGCCGGCGCCGCGGCGGTGATTGGGGTCTGGATATTGGCGGCGCTCCTGCTCGCCGTGTGGTTGGCTCGGCTCTTGGGCGGTCCGGACATTCGGGATTAAGATGTTCGGGGAGCCCGCGTTGCCATGACCGGAACCATCTACGATATCGATCTCGACCGCAATCCGGCAAATTTTCAGCCGCTGACGCCGCTGTCGTTTCTGGAACGTGCCGCAGCGGTATTTCCGAAGCGCACCGCCATCGTGCATGGCGTTCGTAGCTGGACATACGAGGCGTTCTATGACCGCGCGCGCCGTCTTGCCTCGGCCCTGTCCAGGCAAGGAATCGGCCGCGGCGACACCGTGTCTGTGATGCTCGCCAACACGCCCGCCATGCTCGATGCCCACTACGGCGTGGCGATGACGGGCGCCGTGCTCAACACGCTCAACACCAGGCTCGATGCCGCCATTCTCGCCTTCACGCTCGATCACGCGGAAACCAAGGTGCTGATCACGGATCGCGAGTATTCCAAGGTCATCAAGGAGGCCTTGAGCCTTGCCAGGACGAAGCCGCGGGTCATCGACTACGACGATGCGGAATATTTCGGCCCCGGCGAGCGGCTCGGCGACGTGGAATACGAAGATTTTCTGCGCCAGGGCGATCCGGATTTCGCCTGGCCAATGCCGGCAGACGAGTGGGACGCGATCTCGCTCAACTACACCTCCGGCACCACCGGCGATCCCAAGGGTGTGGTTTACCACCATCGCGGCGCCTACCTGCTGGCGATGGGCAACGTGCTCACCTGCGCGATGGGCCGTCATCCCGTTTATCTGTGGACGTTGCCGATGTTTCACTGCAACGGCTGGTGCTTTCCGTGGACGGTTTCGATCGTCGCCGGTGTCCATGTGTGCCTGCGCCAGGTGCGCGCCGCCCCAATCTATGACGCCATCGCGCGCCACAAGGTGACGCACTTGTGCGGCGCCCCCATCGTGATGTCGACGCTGCTCAACGCCGCCGAACACGAGAAAAAGCCATTGCCCCACACGGTCGAATTCGTCACGGCCGCGGCGCCGCCGCCCGAAGCCGTGCTGGCCGCCATGCGGACGGCCGGGTTCAATGTCACCCACGTGTACGGTCTCACGGAAACCTATGGGCCCGCGAGCATCAATGAATGGCACGCCGAGTGGGAGACACTCACGGCTGCCGAGCAGGCCGCCAAAAAAGCGCGCCAAGGGGTGCGCTACCCGGTGCTGCAAGGTCTCGACGTCCTCGATCCGGACACCATGCGGCCGGTCGCGCGCGACGGCGAGACGCTTGGTGAGATCATGTTTCGCGGCAATGTGGTGATGCGCGGCTACCTCAAGAACAGGGCCGCGAGCGAAAAGGCCTTTGCGGGCGGCTGGTTTCACTCGGGCGACCTCGGCGTGGTGCATCCGGATGGCTACGTCCAGATCCGCGACCGCTCAAAGGACATCATCATTTCTGGCGGCGAGAACATCTCATCGATCGAGGTCGAAGATGCGCTGTACCGGCACCCCGCGGTGCAGGCCGCCGCGGTGGTTGCCAAGCCCGACGAGAAGTGGGGCGAGACGCCCTGCGCGTTCGTGGAGCTGAAGCCGGGCGCGACCGCTACGGTGGATGAGCTGATTGCGTGGTGCCGCAAGCACCTCGCCGCCTACAAATGCCCGCGTTATGTCGTGTTCACGGAACTGCCGAAGACGTCGACTGGCAAGATCCAGAAATTCAGGCTGCGCGAGATGGCGAAAGAAGCGTGAGCACGTTCCGCGCCGGTCTCGGCGAGCAGGCGAAGCCGCGCCAGCAACCGGGACCGAAGACCATTCCACACGCGTTCGGATTCCGGCCCGGAATCGATCTCGACAAGCTCAATCAACTCGCTGATGAACTCGAAGCCGAGGCCTATGCGGCGGGCCCGCAATCCAAGCCCAGATCTCGGCAAGAGGCGCGGCACGATCCTGCCCGACGTCAACGTCCTCGTTCACGCGCATAACGCCGATTCAGTGGTTCATTCGCGCGCGCGTCGCTGGTGGGACGAATGCCTATCTGGTCCGGAAGGCGTCGGTCCTGCCTGGGCCACGTTGCTTGGCTTCGGCTCCTTTTCAGGAAGCGGCGGTCACCGGATCGATGACGCGGCGGACTTCGGTCACTCTGTTCGCCGGAAAACCACTGAGCCGGGCGTGCTCATGGATCGAAGCTTCGCTATCCGCGAGGTAGACGCAGAAGGTCTTATCTGCCACGATGAATGATTGCACCCACTGCACTTTCCCGGAAAGCTGCGCCAGCGCACGATTGGATGTCGCGGCTGCGTCCTTGAGCTGCTCGCGACTCATGGTGCCGACGCCCGGCAAATCGCGTTCGATGATGTAGCGTTTCACGGTGCTATACTCCATGCGAGTTCAACGTTTCGCGGCACGGTGATCCCCGCGGGTCACGGCGGCGGGCGTTGTTGCCAGCATCGGGCTCCTGCGACAAACGATCATTCTTCGTGTTGCTCATGAGCCAAATTTGCGCGTCAAGTGATTGAAGACACGGTTGTGTGCCGGTCGTCGAGCTGAAGGCGGGCGCGACCGTGGCGGTTGAGGAGGGATCGTGTGGTGCGCAAGCACCTCGCCAGCTACAAACACCCGCCTTGCGTCGTGTTCACGGAACTGCTGACGGGAACTCGAAGCTGGCGACGCGATATGCGGCTCGCGCAGTCCTTGATAAGGATCCCGGCTTGCCGTCGCATGGTCACGGCGGCCGTGTGGGAGTAGACTTCAGCTGGTCATGCGTTGCGCCGGACATCTCGCAGCCGTCGCGTTGGGATTGGCGGCCGGGTTAATCATCGCTACGCCGGGGAGTGCCGCAAGGCGATCTTTGCCTATTCCGCGGCCGCGTCCGACTGCGCTCCAAGCCCGGCCGGACGCGCCGCCGACGGCGGCCTCACGAACCGGAGACCAAAAGCAGCCGAGCCAAACAGACGAAGCCGCGCGGAATGATGAGGCCTGCCTGGCACGTCTTCGCGCCGCCGCCGTACGGTTTGATATTCCGACAATGCCGACCGCCTCCAGAGCTGTGTGTGCGATCGAGGCCCCGGTCCGCGTCAAATCGGTTACGGTGCCGGCGCGGACGCCAACCGAGGTGCATCTGCCGGAACAGCCGATCGTGTCGTGTCAGTTCGCCGAGCAACTGGCCGGCTGGCTCGGCCATTTGGTTGCCCCGCTGATCGCGGGCCGGGCGTCCGCCGATCTGAAGTCCGTACGCACGGGTCCGGGTTATGAATGCCGCAACCGCAACGGCGCCGCGACCGGCAAGCTCAGCGCCCACGCGGTCGGCAAAGCCATCGACATCGTGGCCTTCGACCTTTCGAACGGCAAATCCATTTCCGTAAAGCCCGGCGGAGATGAAGCGACGCCTAACGTCGTCGACGCGGTCCGGACCGCGGCGTGCGGGTGGTTTACGACCGTGCTGGGTCCGGGCTCTGATGCAGCGCACGCCGACCACCTGCACGTTGACGTTGCGCTGCACGGAACGAGTGATCGCTATCGCATATGCCAATGAGGCTTCTATCCGCTTCCACGCGATGCTCGCACTGGAGGGAACCCGCCGCCAGGATTGTTCGTTTGTCCGGCATCGGACATTCGTTTCTCAGCCAATTGCGAGCGGCCAGGACACCGTGAGAATAGGGACGCTTTGCGCTTTAGGCACTACCGCCCTCGTGTTGGTACTCTTTGATGGCCGGCCGGGTCGCGCCCGAGCGGTTGCCTCTCAACCGTTGTCGGCGGCGGCAATCGATCAGGCCGGGTGCGTACATGCGGCCCGCCCGAGCGCGTCGAGGGCTGCGGTGTTCAACGCCGAAGTGATGCTCGATCGGCTTGACGTCTCGCCGGGCGTCATCGACGGAAAGGCCGGTGAGAACGCGAAGAAAGCGATCGCAGCGTTCCAGCGCTCACGGGGGCTCGCGCCGAGCCGTAAGCTCGATCAGGCCACCTGGGGCAAGCTATGTGAATCCGTGAGCGCGCCGGTCCTGACCACCTACGCGATAACGGATGATGATGTTCGTGGTCCGTTTTTCCGGAATATACCCCGCGATTTGGAAGGCATGGCACGCCTCGATTGGCTCGGTTATCGGAGCGCGGCTCAGCTCCTGGCGGAAAAATTCCATACCAGCGAAGAAGTCCTCAGGTCGCTCAATCCCGGCAAAAGTCTCGATCACGCCGGCACGGAGATCGCCGTTCCCAACGTTGCCGACGGCCGCCCGGAAGGGCAGGTTTTCGAGATTGAGGTCGACAAACAGGCCAAGGTCGTGCGCGCGCTCGGGCGCAATGGCGAGCTGATTGCTTTCTATCCTGCCTCGATCGGGAGCAGCGAGAAGCCGGCTCCAACTGGTACTTACCGCGTTCGCCGCGTCGTCAAGAATCCCACCTACCGCTATAATCCCAAGTTTCACTTCAAAGGCGTGCGCGTTCACAGAATGCTCACAATCGCCCCCGGTCCCAACAATCCTGTTGGCGTGGTATGGATCGACCTCACCAAGCCAAGTTATGGAATTCACGGAACGCCCCGCCCGGAAGAGATCGGCAAAACCCAGTCGCATGGCTGCATCCGGCTCACCAACTGGGATGCCCTTGACCTTGCCGGGCGCATTCGCCGGGGCGCGCCGGTCGCATTTCTGGACGAGACGCAGGCCTCCTCCAGCCGCTAGCGACAGCGCCTCATTCCACCTTGCCTCACTCCACCTTGAGGCCCAGCTTGCGCACCAGGGGACCCCATTTGTGCTGTTCGCGCTCGATGTCGGCCGCGTATTGCTCAGGCGTCGACGTCAGCACGTCGCCGCCGTCGGCCACAATGCGCGAACGGACTTCGTCGAGCTCTACGACCTTCCGCAATTCATCGTTGAGGCGAGCGACGATGTCCGCCGGTGTGCCGGCCGGGGCCATAAGTCCGTAATGCAGCACGGCCTCAAAGTCTGGGAGGCCGGATTCCGAGATCGTTGGAACATTCGGCATCAGGCTCAAGCGCGCAGGGCCCGCGGTCGCGAGCGCTCGCAGATTCCCGGCCTGTAGATTGCCGATCGCGGGCGCCAGGACATTGAATGCGATCGGCACATGGCCGCCGATGAGGTCGTTGGTGAGCGGGCCGGTGCCCTTATAGGTCACGATGGTAAAGTCGATCCCGGCGGCGACCTTGAACAACTCAGCCGAAAGGAAGGCGCCCGTGCCGGGCGGCGGCGTGCCGATGTTGAGCTTGCCGGGCTCCCTTTTCGCCATCGCGATCAACTCCGACACGGTGCGCGCCGGGAATGCCGTGTTGGTCATCAGCACGATCGGGGTGGTGGCAATCAGCCCTATGGGGGCGAAATCCCGGCGCGGATCGTAGCCCGGATTGGTATAGAGCGATGGATTGATGGCCGTGATGCCGGTGTGGGTCATGACGACCGTGTAGCCGTCGGGCGCCGCCTTGGCGGCCACCCGCATGCCGATCACGCCGGCGACGCCGCCGCGATTGTCGATGATCACCTGCTGCCGGAGGCCTGTGGCAAGCTTTTCGGCGACGATGCGTGCGACCGCATCGACCCCGCCCCCAGGCGGAAACGGCACGATCATTGTGATCGGGTGGGACGGATAGGTTTGCGCGACGCCCGGGCCGCAACTTGTCACAAACGCGACGGCTGCCGCCGCAAGAAGATTAAAGCGTCTCACCGCGCTCTCCGCACTGCGTCACCCCTACCCTCCGGCGCGTGCGGGGTAGAAGGAGGCTGGCTTAAAAATACAACCGCCGGCCTCGCTGTCGAGAGCCGGCGGTTCCGAAAATGGAAAGCGCGGTTCGGGATGAGGTTCGAACCGGAATCAGTGAACTCTCGCGGCCTGGCTCAGCCGTGCTATTTCGTCCTTAAGTTGCAATTTGCGACGCTTTATTTCACTCAACTTGAAATCGTCCGTGGACGGATGCTGAAGCGCCTCAGCCAATTCATCTTCAAGCATCCGATGCCGTTGTTCGAGTTCTGCGAGATGCGTCGATGTAGCCATGTATCGAGTCTCCTTGGTCAGATTGCAGCCTGACGGGCGGAAGGTGACATGACGATAAAATGAAGTCGATGCGACATTTGCAATGCAACCCATTGTTGAGGTATCATGTAACCTTCGAAGCCAGAGTTGTTAAGCAAAAATTTCCCGTGTGATCTAAATGTCGCAGACGTTTCCCGAAGCGACTCACTGGCTCTGGACAACTTGCTCCTGCGGCAAGCTTTCGGCAGCATTATGGGGTCAATCCGTGGTATTTAGCGGGCAGAATTCCGGGCGTGCGCGTGGAGAAGCCAGACCTTGATCGGATCGCGATAGGGCATTGGGATTCGGCGGCTGCGAATGACCGAAGAAGAAGAAATCGAGCTGAAGGCACAGCTCGAGCGGTTGCGCCAGGAGCATCGCGACCTTGACGCTGCGATCGGGGCGCTCCAGGCTGTCCCGGGCGCGGATCTCATTCAGGTTCAGCGTTTAAAAAAACGCAAGCTGATCCTGCGCGACCGCATTACCTTCATCGAGGATCAACTGACGCCGGATATCATTGCGTGATGGCGGCGGGACGATCAATGCCGGGGCGTTGCGGTACCTGCTTTCCGGCGCTCTATAGACGTCCCAGAATATGGACGGTGGGCATTAACGAACTCCCCAACGACCCACGCCGCGGCGGCCCGTTCGCCTTGCGACCCTATCGCGGCTTTCTATAATCCGCGCCTTCTTTTTTTGAGGCCCGGACCATCGGTCCGCCTTGAGGATCGCAGCGTGCCCGCAAAGCTTGTCGCCATTATCATGGGTAGCCAGTCCGATTGGACCACGATGCGGCATGCCGCCGAGACTCTTGAGGCGCTCGGCATCGCCTACGATGCCCGGATCGTTTCGGCGCACCGTACCCCCGACCGGCTCTACGCGTTTGCCAAGGGCGCCAAGGCGGCGGGGATCCGCGTGATCATTGCGGGCGCCGGCGGGGCCGCCCATCTGCCCGGCATGACCGCATCCATGACGGTGCTGCCGGTGTTCGGCGTCCCGGTCGAATCCAAAGCTCTGGCGGGGCTCGATTCGCTTTATTCAATCGTGCAGATGCCCCCTGGCATTCCCGTCGGTACGCTCGCGATCGGCCGGGCCGGCGCCATCAACGCCGCATTGCTGGCGGCGAGCGTACTGGCACTCAGCGATGCTGCGCTCGCAGACCGCCTCGAAGCATGGCGCAGGACCCAGACCGAGGCGGTCGCGGAGGTGCCAGCTGGCGAGGACAGCCCGTGACCTCTTTCGTCGCGCAACCGATCGGACCTGATGCGACCATCGGGATTCTGGGTGGCGGCCAGCTCGGCCGCATGTTGGCGATGGCGGCGGCCCAGCTCGGCTTCAAGTGCCATGTGCTGTGCCCCGAGCCCGCCTCACCGGCATTCGACGTGGTACGCCGAGTTACCGAGGCCGACTACACCGATAAGGCGGCGCTCGACCGCTTCGCAGACGAGGTCGACGTCATCACGTACGAGTTCGAGAACGTTCCGGCCGAAACCGCGGCATTTCTCGCCGCCCGCAAGCCCGTGCTGCCCGATCCCAAGGTGCTCGCGATCACGCAGGACCGGCTGGCGGAGAAGAACTTCGTTGTCTCGCTCGGCATCCCCACCGCGCCCTACGCGGCCGCGGAGTCCGAAGGCGAACTTGTCCGGGCCCTGTCTTCGGTTGGGCGCCCGGCCGTGCTCAAGACCCGGCGCTTCGGCTACGACGGCAAGGGCCAGGCGAGGCTGCGTCCCGGCGATGATCCGGCCGCGGCGTGGACCGCGGTCGGCTGCCAGCCTTCCATCGTTGAGGCGTTCGTGCCCTTCGAACGCGAAATCTCCATGGTGGCGGCACGCGGTCGCGACGGCAAAATCGAGTGCTTCGACGTTGCCGAGAACGAGCACGCCAACCATATCCTCAAGGTCTCGCGGATACCCGCCGATGTTACCGCGGCAGTAGCCGGCGAGGCGCGCCGCATCGCCGGGCGGATCGCGGAGGCCTTCGGCTATGTCGGCGTACTCGCGGTCGAGATGTTCGTCGTTGCGGATGGCGCCGGCCGTTCTGTGCTGGTTAACGAGATCGCTCCGCGAGTCCACAACTCCGGACATTGGACGCTCGACGGATGCTCGGTATCGCAATTTGAGCAGCACATCCGGGCGGTCGCGGGTTGGCCGCTGGCAGTACCGCTCCGATATGGACGCGCCGAGATGATCAACCTTATCGGCGACGAGATCTCAGAATATCGCCAGTGGCTGGAGACTCCCGGCGCTTGTGTTCACCTTTACGGCAAGCAGACGGTGCGGGCGGCCCGCAAGATGGGCCATGTCACGCGCATCTTCCCCCCCTAGTTATGCTGAGCGCGATCATCATCACTCGCAACGAGGCGGCCAATGTTGCGGAATGCCTCGAAAGCGTCGCGTTTTGCGACGAGCGCATCGTGGTCGATTGCGGCAGCAATGATGATACCGTCGCGATCGCCGCTGCGGCAGGGGCCACCGTCGTGACGCACCCGTGGTCCGGCTTCGGCGCGCAGAAGAACTTCGCGCTGTCGCAGGCGCGGGGCGAATGGGTGTTGTCGATCGACGCCGATGAGCGCGTGTCGGCACCGCTCGCCCTGGAAATCCTCTCGGCGATCCGCGCGCCTTCGGCGAACGGCTATGAGATCGCCAGGCTCTCCACTTTCCTGGGACGACCGATGCGCCATTCGGGCTGGTTTCCGGATTACGTGCTGCGCCTGTTCCGCCGCGAAAAGGCGCGCTTCACCGACGATCTGGTCCACGAACGGGTCCTTTGCGAACAACCGATCGGCCGCCTCTCCGGCCTCCTCGATCATCATCCGGTGCTGCGGCTTGAAGATGCCCTTCATCGGGTGGATAGCTATTCGACGGCGGGCGCCGAAATACTGACGGCGTCGCGACGCCGGGTTTCCTTCGCCAGCGGAATAACGCACGGCCTGTGGTCGTTCCTGCGGGCGTATGTGGTGCGGCTCGGATTTCTCGACGGTCGCGAAGGGTTTTTGCTCGCGGTCGCTAACGCGGAGGGGACCTATTACCGTTACATGAAAGCCTGGCTGGCAGGACGCCGCGGTGAATGACCTGATCTCGGTGATCGTATCTACCTATAATCGAGAGGATGCGCTCGACGTGGTGTTGCGCGCGTTGTCGCGCCAGTCCGACCGCAATTTCGAAATCGTCGTCGCAGATGACGGCTCGGGCCCGCCCACGGCCCGCGTGGTGCGTGAATGGGTGGCAAAAACGACGGTCCCCATCAAACATGTGTGGCACGAAGATCAAGGTTTTCGACTGTCCGATATCCGCAATCGCGGCATTCGCGCGAGCGCGGGCGCATACGTGGTTTTTCTCGACGGCGACTGCGTAGCGCGACCCAACTTTGTGACGGCCCATCGTCGTCTCGCCGAGCCCGGCTGGTTCGTGACGGGCACACGCATTCTGCTGTCACAAGACTTGACCGAGCGCATTCTCCATCAGGCGCTTGAGCCAGAATGGTGGGGGCTTGCACGCTGGCTGGTACCGCGCTTGCGCGGTCAGCTCAATCGTTTCACACCGTTGCTGGAGCTGCATCTTGGCGGAATGCGCAAATTGACGGCGCGGCGCTGGCGCGGGGCTCGCGGCAGCAACATGGCGTTCTGGCGTGCGGATCTCGAAAAGGTCGACGGGTTCGACACCTCGTTCAGCGGTTGGGGCCGGGAGGACTCCGATCTGCTCATCCGTCTCATCAGGGCCGGCGTTCGTCGCAAGGACGGCCGGTTTGCAACCGGCGTCCTGCATCTCTGGCACCCTGAGGCCGATCGCTCCCGCCTTGCGGAAAATGACCGCCAGCTCGATGAAGTGCTGCATTCAAGCAGGATCCTGGCGCGGCGCGGGCTGTCGACGGCCGATTCCGCAGTGTTATAAGTTCGTCCTGCCCTTGAGCACTTCGCCCCACTTCTCCTCGATCGCGCGCGCGTCATTGTGCGAGAGTGCGGACAGCTTCGGAAACCGATCGATCCAGGCGAACGGCTTGACGGCCTCGACGACGAGCTTCGAATGAGCGGTCACTCCACGCGCCTTGGCTTCCGGCGGAATGCGCGGATCGAGAGCCGAACTCCAGGCGTTCTTGACGATGTCGACCTGCTCTGAGGGTTCGCAGCGCGTCGTCAATGCCCACATGACGTCGGCGAGGTCGGACGGATCAACGTCGTCGTCCACCACGACGACGAGGCGACCCATGTAGCTGTTCGCGGCGGCAATCAGGGCGGCGCGCTTGGCGTGACCGTCATAACGCTGGCGCAACGACACTACGGTCATGAGTTGCGAGACGTGTTGCCAGACTCCGACCACGTCGGTGACGCCCGCCGCTTCGAGATTGCTCCAGATGCCGGCCGCGCGCAGCGGCAGCCCGAAATGGAAGCGCGGCGGCTTCATGGGCGGAGAGCCGAGCAGGATCGGGTCGTCACGGTGATGGATGGCGGCGACCTCCATCACCGGGCAGGGGCGCTGGTCCGCCGCGAAATAGCCGGTGAATTCGCCGAATGGGCCCTCCGGCAGCGACGTTTCGGATAACGGCAGCAGATGGCCTTCAAGGACAATCTCCGCGCGGGCCGGAATCGGCAAGTTCGTCGCAGGGCCGGGGCACACTTCAATCGGTGCGCCCTTGATGGCGCCTGCGAACTCGAACTCGGAAACGCCGGCCGGGAGATATTCGAATCCGGCGACAAAAAGGGCCGGGTCCTCGCCATTCACGACCGCCACCGGGCAGGGCTTGCCGTCGTCCCAATATTTTCGTGCAATGATGGCGCCGTGCCGGCCGCCGTGATCGAACTGGATGGTGACGCGATTACGGCTATGCACCTGCACGCGGTAGATCGAGGCATTCACCCAGCCACCTTCGGGATCGCGCATGACGACGAGGCTTCCCGACCCGATATAGGCGCCGCCGTCCTGCTTGTGCCACACCGGGGCGGGGAATTTGGTGAGATCGACCTCATCCGCGCGCACCGAATTTGCCATGAACGGCGGGTCGGCGATGTCGACCGGCTTGCGCGGCGCCAAGCTTTGACGCCTTGCCATCCACGCCTTCAGAGCATCGAGCGGCCGCAACAGCGGGTCGATGCCGAGTGCGAGTGCCGCCCGCTGCGGGCTCGTGACGGCGTTCGAGACGATGCGGAAGCCCGGCGGATAGCCCTTGATGTGATCGAACAGCAGCGCCGGACACTCCGGCATGCCCGCAGCGACCTCCGTTATGGCGCCGATCTCGTGATGCGGGTCGGCGCCGGCAATACGTCGCAGCACGCCAAGAGCGTCGACTTGGGCGACGAATTCACGAAGGTCCTGGTAGGACAATGCCGCTCTGCTCCACGCTGCCGCCCGGCAGGCATGCCGGAAACGTGCGCGCTGCAAATGTCGCTACCACGCCTAACATCTGGGCGGAATACTGGATTGTATTCTGCCGTGCTCGACCTGACGGGCAGTTCAGTGTCTGCTGTACCGCGTGCTTCGTAGCGCTGACGCGCGGAATAGCGCGGCGTATTCCGCCGTCCCGACCCAAGTGCGCGACACGTGTTGCTCGGCGCAATACGCTTCGCTATTGCGCCTACGGGTTACTGGCTGGAGCACGCCGATTAGAGCATGCCGCTTATAAACCCTGCAACATTATGACGGCAATCCCTTGATTGGGTGAAGTGATCGACCAAAACTCTTTCACGTGTTTCAAAATGCCGCTGCGACATGAAAACAAAGGCAGCCATAACCGAGACGGATCGTCAAAATGGTCTGCTGCCTCCGCTAAAGGCCGCATTCCTTGGCGCCTGCTCACGATCTTCTGAAACACAAGCCCCGAGTCCGGCACGCATGCCGAACTCGGGCTGCCGGTTATCGGCAAGTTGCTCGGGCGCACCCAAGAGGCGCGACCGAACCAACCAGATTACCTGGGGCCGTCCTGGAAATCGTTATTCTTGCCATACCCGGGAGCCGGCTTAGACGGCGTGTAGGGGCCGCCTTCGTTGGGCACACCATAGGACGCGTAGGGGACGGCAGAGGCGTGCGCGTCGTACGGCGTACTTGTGGCGGACGGCGCGACATGCCGATGTCGCACGGTCTTCGCCGCCACAGGAGACGCGAGCAACGCCGCGGCGCCGATCGCTGCCAGGACCACTTTCAGATTCGTTCTCATGTTCCACCTCGCGCATTTTTTATGTTCTCGCCCTCGGACTGTAACTAGCGCGCATCTCACATCGCGCAAGGTAGTCAGAACGTCGCGAATTCGCGCAAGAAAGTATCGCGTTTACGGCCATTTGATATCGCCTCCCGCCGCTTTAATGTGAACTCTCCCAGTGTTGCTGATTTTGATGAAATATCGCGCGATTAGGAAAAATATTGCAATTCGTTAACACATTTCCATGCCGTAACTTTCGCAGCACCTTTGATCCACGTATGCGATCTTTTCGGATGCGGTATGCGATAATGGGGATTTTCAATGCCAGGCAAACACTAAACGCCGCTCGCAACAGCCCTGGTCTTCCATTCCTGGCCGAGTGCAGCGCTCGCCGGGAAGATCAGTGACTTGATCACGACCGGCACGGCCCCCGAGCTTTCCAGCATCTCGCCAATGTCGATGAAGTCGAATTGCTTGAGCTCGAGTCCGTCGATTGAAATCACCGGATTGGCGAGCTTCATTTCCTCACGGAAATGAATCCCCAGTAGTCCCCCGACGTCGCCGTCGCCAGCCAGCACTACGGGAAGCCCACGCGCCAACAGGCCGCTCAGCCCCTCGACCACGCCGCGGCAAAACGCGTCGAGCCGATGGAACGTGGCCGAGCCTTGCCAGGGCACAAAAATCGCAACCGGAGATTCCGACTCTGTGAGATCGAGGTGCAGCAAGGCTTTCTGGACCGCCGCCGCGACTGCCGCACTGCCAATCGTCTCGCCGTGGAGCGCGAAATCCGGTGCGATCACGGGCAGGTTGCGCAACGGCAGCACGTCGAGCGGCGACACGAAAATCGTGCTGCCGCTCACTTGCGTGGTGTATTGCGACGCGCCGATCACGGTGGCGCGGATGCCCTGCGTGGGGGGCTCCAACCGCATCCCGGCCGCAATGACGCGGCCACGGATCTCAGCCGCGAGCTGGCTGCCCAGGTCGCCGAAATTGCCGCTCTCCCAGCCATACACATATTCGGAAACACCGCCCGAAAACGTCACCGCCTCGATGCGGCCCGCAAAGGCGAGAGGATCGAGGCGCAGCAGACCGGTCGTGTCGATCCGCGGGGCGCCGCCGCTCATGGCGTCAAACAGGCTGTCGGCCATGCGGGCGGCGAGCCGCGCAGCATCGTCGGGCGCCAGCACGACGCCTATTTCCAGGTTCATGCCAAGGTCCTCGCCGAAGCGGCGTCCGGCTTCCTCCAGCCGGGTAATCCGCCCTGTGGCGTCAGTGCAGACCAGGCGCGCACCCACATCGATCGCGGTGATCGCTGCCACTCGGCCGTCATGACACACCGCGATCTTGGAGGTGCCGCCGCCGACATCGACATTCATGACTGCGGCGCCCTCGCGGATCGATCGGGCAACCGCGCCGGAACCATAGGCCGCCATCATGGTTTCGAGGCCGTCGCCGGCGCTGACCGCGACGAGCTTGCCGGCTTGACGGGCGAACAATTCGCCGATGCGGCGCGCGTTGCTGCGCCGCACCGCAACCCCGGTGAGGATCAGGGCGCCGGCATCGATCTCGTCGGGGTCTACCATGGCGTTTTCGTATTGCTTCTCAAAAAACGCACCGAGCGCGTCGGCATCGATGGCATCCTCGGAGGCGTACGGCGTGAGCAGGATGTCGGACTGATAGAAAGTCTCGCGCTGCGTCACCACGTAGCGGCTGTCGAGCCGCTCCAGCACGATGCGGGAGAACACGAGATGCGATGTTGACGAACCGATGTCCACACCGACGCTGAGGATGCAAATTTCGTCTTCGCCCTCAAGGCTGCGTCCAGTGCTGGAGAAGAAAATCCGGCCGCCCTGTTCGTCGGTTTCGGTCTTCACGCGATAGGTACCTTTCGCAGTTCACCGTTGGCGCGTCGGCTGGGTTGAGTGCAGCGAAACCAGTTCCACGCGACCATTATGCCTGAAAGGCTTGGCGCATAAAGCAAGAAACAGGCTTCGATCCTAGCGTGCAACGGCTTCCGCCAACGATAGAGCTCGTTTTCGAAATGCGGCGCCTTTGCCGTGGCCCAGGCGGCGGAGAAAGCGTCCATCGGCAGTAACGAAACTGCAATCGTTTGCGACGGCGAGCGCAATGTATACGCAATCATAGGCCGGATGGTCCAACTCGATCGCGATCGATGTTGCAGCGGACAGCAGCGATCGAGTCGGCAGCAATTCTATTTCGGCATGCTGGAGCAGGCCTGCCGCCAGGACGGCTTCGTCCTTCGATAGTTCATTCCTCCGAACCTTCTTCCAGAGAACATTGGCGCACTCCGTGACAAGAAGTTCAGGCGCGATCAGTCGCGCCTGCCGCCGCAGAGACAGAGCCTGGAGCGTGCCAGTTTCTTCAACGACCCATTTGACAGCAATGCTGGCGTCAATGACGTACGCCTTCACCGTTCGTCGCGCCCTGCACGCAGCAGGGCTTCCGACGGTGTCTGTTTCCGGCCTTTGGTGAGCTTGCGCAAATCCGCCGCCAGCGACTCGAAAGAAGGCTCGGTTTCGGCCGCAAGGGCCTGGCGCAGGATCTCCCGGTGCTCGCTCTCGGTCGAGCGACCGTGTCGAGCAGCACGCCGCTTCAGCCGCGCGATCAACTCGTCATCAAGATTGCGGACATGAAGATTGCCGGGCATCGGATATTACCTTTGAGGCTGCTGGACTCATTGATCTCAAATTGAGATCATACTGTCAAACGCAACGTTTTCTTCGGCAATCCGCCCTGGTCACTGCGAAGGATGAGTTGAGCACAGCGAACCCGCCGACAGCCGCTCGGTAGCGATGGCCTCTCGGTTTCGCTTTGCTCAACCCGTTCGACGCGATCGGTCGTCGCTTACGCCTCAAACCCCCTTCGGCAATTCGCCCTTGAAGTTCTTGTCGTAGAACTGCGGCTCCATGCGGTTGACCGCGCCCTCGCGCGTTAGGATTTCGCCATATTCCTTGGCGATGAACGGGTCTTCCATCCAATACGGGATTGCGGTGCCGCCTTCCGGAATGTCCATGGCGGTATAGTCGGTGTGGATTTCGCCCGGCGGGCCGGGCTCGCGGCCCGGATTGTGCGGGCCGAACCAGGCGGTGAGCCGCAAGGGATCGCGGGAGGCGCCGAAATGCTGGTGAAACCAGCGCGCGCCGCCGGGTGCCGCCGACACCATGCCGACCGGCTCGTAGTCGACCCGCTTGACGAGGTGCGCCTTGCCGTCCCGCCACGGCGTGGTGCCGGCGTGTTCGGGCCACGTGTAGGTGTAGCCCTTGCCTTTTATGCAGATGAGCACTGCAGCGGACGTATGGGCGTGGGCCTTGGAATAGCGGCCGTTCTCGTGCTGGCCGATCCACAGATAGAACGTATTGCCGGTCATGAATGGCTCGACGCGGCGCCAGCCCGGCGAGCGCCGGTTGTCGAGCGGCAGGTCGCACGTGATGATGTCCGGGATGAAATTGGTGCGCCGCATCGCGAGGCCGCGCACCGGGTCCGGTTCAATGTCGTCCTTGTACTTGTAAAAATCGTCGGCGCCGCTGAAGCGGTCACGGAACACGTAGGGACAGTCAAAGATCGCGCCCACGTTGTTCATGAGGTTCATCAGGTTCGGGGCCGTGGTGCCACCGAGCAGCAGCGCCGGGCTCGAACTTGCGTTGACGATCCGGTGCCAGGCGTTCACCGGGATCGAGAACAGCGATCCTTTTTGCCATTCGAACACGTGGCGCCTGGAATCGGCATCGAGCCATACTTCCGTGGTGCCGCGGCCTTCGACCACGAAGTAGATTTCCTCGTACAGGTGCTTCTCGGCATTGAGCGCGCCGGCGCCCGGCACCTCGACCACGTAGCAGCCCCATTTGCCCTCGGTGCCGTGAAGCTGAATATAAGTGCCGCGGCCGCCGAGGCGCCGCCACGGCGCGAGCGGCAGATTTTGCACCTTGCTGACCCCGATATCGCGAAATACCGGAATACCCTCAGACTCCATGAACAGGTCGTACGGCGTCTTCGGTCGGCCGAACTTGCCGAAGCCGGCGCGCCTGCCGGCTGTGGGCTCATGCCAATGGGTACCGGGAATGTCGTGCATGGGCAGCGTCCTCTGATGCGTCGGTCGGATTTTCCGACGTTATAGCATCAGTGGTGGACGCCTTCACACCTCGATGACGACCTTCCCGTCCTCGACCGAGGTCGGATACGTCTTCATCGGAATCATGCACGGCGGCAGCACCACCTCGCCGGTGCGGATGTTGAACTGGCCATTGTGGAAGTTGCACTCGACGATGTCGCCTTCGATGTAGCCCTCGGACAAAGAGCCCGGCCCGTGCGTGCACTGGTCGTCGAGCACGTAGAATTCGCCATCCACGTTGAAGACCGCCAGCGTCAATCCGTCTTTCTCGACTTTTAGGGCGGTGCCGACCGCAACGTCATCGCTGTTGCAGAGTACGATCTTCGACGGCATGGCAGCTCTTGATGCGATCTTAAGTCATTTTCACGCCGGCTTTCGTTGACGCCAAAACAGCCGCAGGGTACTTTGGCGAAGCTGAAAACACGGCATTTTGCAAGGGTTTGTCCGAGGCTCCATAGACCACAGGCTTCACTGCAGGTCAATGTGGCGGCCGCCGCGGAGCCCCCATGAGGGGCCGTCCGTAACGGACCTCAGCCGCTCGCTCGCCCGCGTTGTCCGGAGTTTTCAGCCCGTCACCGAGGAATCCGGAGGAAGCCCGTGCTACGCAAAGAACAAAATGATCTTCTGACCCAGACCGGCCCCGGGACGCCATGTGGCAAGCTGTTCCGCAGCTATTGGCTCCCGGCGCTGCTGGCTGAAGAACTGCCGGAAAACGATTGTCCGCCGGTACGGGTGAAGCTTTTGTCCGAGCGGCTGCTCGCGTTTCGCGACAGCAGCGGCCGACTTGGGCTGATCGACGAGTTCTGCGCCCATCGCGGCGTATCGCTGTGGTTCGGCCGCAACGAGGAAGACGGCCTGCGCTGCCCTTATCACGGCTGGAAATACGACGTGACGGGCCAGTGCATCGAGGTACCGTCGGAGCCCGAAGAAAGCGGCTATTGCCGCAAGATCAGGCTCAAATCCTACCCGCTGGTCGAGCGCGGCGGCGTGCTGTGGACCTACATGGGCCCGAAGGACGACACACCGCCGCTGCCGGAATGGGAATTCGCTCTCGTTCCGGACCGGCAGCGATATGTTTCGAAGCGCCTGCAAGAGTCGAACTGGCTGCAGGCTCTGGAGGGCGGTATCGACTCAAGCCACGTATCGTTCCTGCACCGCGGCGACCTCAATTCCGACCCCCTTTTCAAGGGCGCCAAGGGCAACCAATACAACATCGCCGACTCGCGCCCGGTGTTCGAAGTGGTCGAGAGCGCCGGCGGACTCTTCATCGGGGCGCGACGTAATGCCGAAAACGACCAATATTACTGGCGCATCACCCAATGGGTGATGCCCTCCTTCACGATGATCGCGCCGCGCGGCAACCATTCGGTCCACGGCCATTTCTGGATCCCGATCGATGACGAGAATTGCTGGACCTGGAGCTTCGATTATCACCCGATCCGCAATCTCACGGACGCCGAAGTGGCCGCCATGCAGGACGGGAAGGGCATCCATGTCAAATGCGCGCCCGGCACGTACCGGCCACTTGCCAATAAGGACAATGACTATCTGATCGACCGCGCAGCCCAGAAGGCCGGGCGAAGCTACAGCGGCGTCGAGGGCTTCGGCATGCAGGATGCCTCGATCCAGGAGAGCATGGGGCCGATCGTCGATCGCACCAAGGAGAACCTGGTTTCCACCGACAACGGCATCATCATGGCGCGCCATCGCCTGTTGCGCTCCATGAAGGCGCTCACCGATAAGGGCGAACTCCCGCCCGGTCGCGATCCGGCGCACCAGCGGGTGAGATCGGCGGCCGTGGTGCTGCCGCGCGACCAGGCCTTCAAGGACGCCGCGAGGGATGCCCTGACGGCGCGCCCGGGCATCGCGCCGGCGTCGGTGTAGAGTTTTGAATTGAGTAGCTCATGTGGTGTCATTTCTCATGAAGTGCCATGCTCCGCGAAAGCGGAGCATCCAGTGGCCCCGGCCTATCAAATTGAGGCC
>Ga0070734_10002597_pt1 | contig 21207 bp, 18 predicted proteins | sample Coa_R1_8_FD_66444 | JGI IMG/M metagenome (GOLD analysis project Ga0070734, IMG submission 66444) | Surface soil microbial communities from Centralia Pennsylvania, which are recovering from an underground coalmine fire - Coalmine... | ecosystem: Environmental > Terrestrial > Soil > Unclassified ...
AGCGAGCCGCTGCCGGATGTGAATACGACGGAACTTCAGGGCAAGCTCATTGTGATTGAAGGTCCCGATGCGGTTGGCCGCAGCACGCAAATTACCCTGCTGAGACAGTGGCTGGAACAGGAGGGCCACGCCGTCATCGACAGCGGCATGGCGCGTTCCGCACTCGCCGGCAAGGGCATCAAAATGGCCAAGACCGGCAATACCCTCGGTCCGATCACCATGACGTTGTTCTACACCACCGACTTCGCGGACCGGCTCGAGAATGAGATCATTCCCGCGCTCCGCGCCGGTTTTGTCGTCCTCATCGACCGCTATATTTTCTCCATCATGGCGCGCGCCATTGCTCGCGGCGAAGACCGCCGCTGGATCGAGCAGGTGGCGGGCTTCGCCCTTGTGCCGCACGCTGTTTACTATCTGCGCACCGGCGTGGAGCACTTGGTTTCGCGCGTGGTGTTGGGACGCGGCCAGTTTGACTTCTGGGAAAGCGGCATGGACCTTCGGTTCGGTCCCGATATGTACGAGAGCTTCGTGAAGTATCAGAGCCGGCTCATCAAAGCCCTCGACGCGATGGTCGAGCCATACGACTTCACCGTGATCGACGCCGGTCAGCCGGTCGAACGCATCTTTCACGAGTTGCAGCGGCGCATCACCCGGCTGCGGATGGGCCGCCTGTCGAACCGCAAACCGGCCCTCAAGAAGGCCAAGACCTGATGGAGATTTATCTTCTGCGGCACGGGATCGCGGAAGACGCCGCGCCGGGAAAACCCGACGCGGACCGCGCCCTGACCGCCGCCGGACGCCAGAAGCTGCGGCGCGTACTCGCACGGGCTCGATCGGCTAAGGTCGAGCCCGGTGTGATCCTTTCCAGCCCCTACCGCCGGGCACTGGAGACCGCCGAAGTGGCCGGCGAGTCTCTGGGCTATCACGGAAAAGTTGTCCCCACGGCGGCGCTCACGCCCGATGCCGATCCGCGTGACACGTGGGAGGAAATTCGCGCGCGCAAATCGGAAGATTCAATTCTGCTGGCGAGCCACGAACCGCTCATGAGTACCCTGCTGGCTTTCCTGTTGAACACGCCGGCCCTCTTGGTCGATTTCAAAAAAGCGGCGCTCGCGCGCGTGGATTGCGATCGCTTTGGCCCCGAGCCGCACGCCACCTTGAAATGGATCTTGACGCCGGCCACCGCGGGCGAGTGATGGGCATCCGGCAGGCCACCGCCCTTTATGAAGCATGGCTCGGCAAGCGCCTCAGGCTTATTGCGAAAGACCTGAAGCTCAAGCACGCGGCCATGCGCTCCGCGCCTTTCCCCTTCTTGCGTGCGACTTATTACCGCTGGGCGCAGACGTGGGCCGATGTCTGTGGAGACGCGGCGCGCGCGCCGCAAGTGCTGGCAGTCGGCGATCTGCACGTCGAAAATTTCGGAACCTGGCGCGACATCGAAGGGCGGCTGGTCTGGGGCATCAACGACTTCGATGAGGCTTGGCCGCTGCCCTATACCAACGACCTCATCCGCCTCGCGGCGAGCGCCTTGCTGGCCAGGATGACTTGCGGCGCCAAGATGGGTATCGCGGCGATTCTGGAAGGATATTACGATGCGCTCGAAGCCGGCGGCCGAGCGTTCGTCCTCGCCGAGCATCATATTGCCTTGCGCCGTATGGCCTCGGCGCGTCTGCACGAGCCCGAGAAATACTGGGAAAAACTGCGCGCCTGGCCCCTGTGCTCCAGTCCGCCCGGCGCGAACAGAGCCATCGAGCGCCTGATGCCGGAGCGCGGCCTCGAATGGCGCGTGATGCATCGCGTAGCCGGGCTCGGCAGTCTCGGCCGCGAGCGATACGTCGCGTTAGCCGATTGGCACGGCGGATCGGTGGCGCGCGAGGCCAAGGCACTGGCCCCGTCGGCATGCGTCTGGGCCGAGCGCGGGAAAGGCGCCGCTCCGATTCATTACCAGGAGATCCTTGACAGCGCAGTGCGCTGCCGCGATCCGTTCGTTCGCGTTCGCAAGCGCTGGATTGTCCGCCGGCTTGCGCCCGATTGCTCGCGCATCGAGCTCTTCGCGCTCCCCAAGCAGCGCGACGAAACCCGCCTTCTGCATGCCATGGGGTTCGAGACGGCCAACGTTCACCTCGGCAGCGCCAAAGCGCGCCTCCTACGCGAAGATCTGAGGCGGCGCCCGCGCAATTGGCTGCTCGACGCCGCTCACCGCATGCAGGAAGCCGTCTTTGAAGATTTCAAGGATCAGTAACGCCGGTTGTCTCGCCAGCGGCGCTACTCGACTCGGTAATTCGGCGCTTCCTTGGTGATGATCACGTCGTGCACGTGGCTTTCCCGCAGGCCGGCCGGTGAGATACGCAGAAACCGTGAATTGCATTGCAGCTCGCGGATATTCCTCGAGCCACAATAGCCCATTCCGGACCGCAACCCTCCCACCAGTTGGTACACCAGGTCGGAAAGCGGCCCTTTGGCGGCAACGCGGCCCTCAATGCCTTCCGGCACCAGCTTGGAACCGGCATCCTGCGAATACCGGTCCGCGCTGCCTTGCGACATCGCGCCCATCGATCCCATCCCGCGATAGGTCTTGAACGTCCGGCCTTGGTAGAGAATCGTTTCGCCGGGACTTTCGTCGGTGCCGGCCAGCAGACTGCCGATCATCACGCAATCCGCGCCCGCCGCGATGGCTTTCGTGATGTCGCCCGAGTATTTGATGCCTCCATCGGCGATCAGCGGAACACCTGCGTCGCGCGTGGCCCGCGCGCATTCGGAAATCGCCGTGATCTGCGGCACCCCGGCGCCCGACACCACCCGCGTGGTGCAGATCGAGCCCGGGCCGATTCCCACCTTGATGCCGTCCACCCCCAGTGAGATCAGTTCCCGCGCGCCTTCATAGGTCGCGACGTTGCCGGTGATCAGCTGTACCTCGGGGAGTTTACACTTGATCATCTTCACCGCGTCCAGCACGCGTCCGCTATGGCCGTGCGCGGTGTCGATCGCCAATACATCCACCTTCCGCGAAACCAGTTCTTGGGCACGCTCCAGAAAATCGCCGGTCGCGCCAATGGCGGCGCCGACCCGCAATCGGCCTTGACGATCCTTGGCCGAATTCGGATACTTCAATTTTTTCTGGATGTCTTTGACAGTGATTAGACCTTTGAGGTTGTAATGATCATCTACAACCAGCAATTTCTCGACGCGGTGCTGGTGTAGAATCGCCTCCGCCTCTTCCAGCGTCGTGCCGACCGGAACCGTAACCAGGTTCTCCTTCGTCATGACCTCGGAAACCGGCAGGTCGAAGCGGCTTTCAAAACGCAAATCGCGATTCGTGAGAATGCCGACCAGCTTTCCATCCAGCGTCACCGGCACACCCGAGATCCGGTAGCGCCGCATCAATTCCTGCGCGGCGGAAATCGACTGATCGGGCCGGATCGTAATCGGATCCACGATCATGCCGCTCTCGCTGCGCTTAACCCGGTCCACTTCCTCCGCTTGCCGGTCGATCGACATGTTCCGATGGACGATGCCGATGCCGCCCTGCTGCGCCAGCGCAATCGCCAGGTGCGATTCAGTCACCGTATCCATCGCCGCTGATACGATCGGGATATTGAGGCCGATCTGACGGGTGAAGCAGGTGCGCGTGTCAACTTCGGAAGGCAGAACCTCGCTGCGGGCCGGTTCGAGCAGAACGTCGTCGAAGGTGAGGCCCTCGGGAAGTACGTCTTGAATCATGGTGATTCACCCCATCATAGCGTACGGCTTCGCAGTCTCCAAAAAGGAAGCCGAGCCGCAAGCGAGGCGTACCGCACTACTTTTGACTTTTGACTTTGGACCTTTGACTTTTGACTTCTTCCAGTTGGCCATGCGGCCGAAGTCCGGACCAATCCTCGGCCAGCACAATGGAGTTTGCGGGATTCTTCGGGTCGTACCGCACCGAAACCGCGCCGATCAGCACCGACAGATCCGCGGGAAGGTAGTCTTTCAGCACGGACATGTCCTGCGACGCGATGTACTCGACGCCGCGCACGTCATACGAATAAAACAGCAACTCGCCGCGGATTTCGGTGATGGTGGCATCCCCCATCTTGCCGCGGGCCACCAGTTCCCCGCGCCGCCTCCGTTCGCGCTCCTCCGGCGTGATCCGAGAATTGCGCCACGCACGATAACCAAAGATAGCGCCCGCTATAACCAGCACGCCGGCGAGGACGAGAAGAATCTCCTTCGTGCTCGCGAACGACAACGCGTTCCACATTCGAAATATTAGTTACCCGGCGACGGGAGTTTCTTGGAAAACTTTGGCGTAGTCTTTCAAGAACTGATCCAGCCCTTTGTCCGTCAACGGATGATTGAACAGCATGTCCAACACTTTGAACGGCATCGTGCCGATATGCGCTCCCGCCTCCGCCGCTTCAATCACGTGCGTTGGCGAGCGCAGCGAGGCCGCCAGTACCTGCGTTTTGAAATTGTAATTCCTGTAGATCTGAACAATATTGCGAACCAACTCCATCCCGATGTGGCCCACATCGTCCAACCTACCCACAAACGGACTGATGAAGTACGCCCCGGCTTTCGCCGCCAGCAGCGCCTGCCCCGGAGAAAAACAAAGTGTCACGTTTACGCGAATTCCATCCTTGCTCAACGTCGAAGTTGCCTTGATGCCGTCGCGCGTGAGCGGGCACTTCACCACGATATTCTTGTGAATCTTCGCCAGCCGCCGGCCTTCCTGCACCATCGCGGAAAACTCGGTGGCCACGACTTCGGCGCTGATATCGCCGTCGACGATATCGCAGATTTTGCGGACTTGCTCCTCCAAAGGCCGCCCTTCCTTCGCAATCAGGGTGGGATTGGTGGTCACGCCATCCAGAATTCCCCAATCGGCGCCCTTCTTCAGCTCATCGAGATTGGCCGTGTCGAGAAAAAACTTCACTCGCTCTACCCTCCCGTGTCCTACCGGGATTATAGCATCCCACTCGTGTAAAAATAGTTAGTAGTGTCTCCGAAAACCTTCTACATCGAAACGTTCGGCTGCCAGATGAATGCGCATGATTCCGAAAAGGTAATCGGCACTCTCATGGCGCAAGGTTATAGCCAGGTGGAAACGCCCGAAGAGGCGCATCTCGTCTTCTATAACACCTGCAGTATTCGTGACAAGGCCGAGCAAAAAGTCTTTAACCGGCTCCAAAACTTCAAACGTGACGCAGGAAAAGGCAAGATCTTTGGCGTGCTCGGCTGCGTGGCGCAGCAGGAAGGCGAAAAGATCTTTGCCCGCGCCCCGCACGTCAGCATGGTCTGCGGCTCGGCCAGCTACACACGGCTCCCCGAAATGCTGGTACAACTGGAAACCGGCAACCGCCGTGTCACCGGATTAAGCCTGGATACCGACGAAACCTTCGATACGCCTTTCACGCGCCGCGACAATCCGCACCGCGCCTACATCACCATCATCGAGGGCTGCGATAAATCCTGCGCTTACTGCGTGGTGCCGTTCACGCGCGGCCCGGAGCGCAGCCGCACCAGCGAAAGCGTCATGGCCGAAGCGCGGAGGCTCGCGGAACAAGGTTTCACGGAGATCCAGCTACTCGGCCAGAACGTGAATAGCTATCGCGACCCTTCGCCTGCCGGCTGGGATTTCGCCGCTCTGCTGGCTCGCGTCGCCGAAGTACCGGGCATCCGGCGCGTTCGCTACACTACATCACATCCTCGCGACTTCGTCCGCGAGATCATCCACGCCATGGACGCCAATCCCGTGCTCTGCGACCACGTGCACCTGCCCGTGCAATCCGGATCCACGCGCGTGCTCGCCGCCATGGACCGCCTCTATACCCGCGATGAGTACATGCGTCGCATCGAGTGGCTGAAAACCGCCAAACGAAATTATTCGCTAACCACCGATATCATCGTGGGGTTCCCAGGGGAAACCGACGAGGATTTCCAGCAGACGCTCGATCTACTCGATCAAGTCCAGTACGACTCGCTCTTCAGCTTCAAATACTCGCCGCGTCCCAACACGGCCGCCGCGGCGAGGGCCGATGCCGTCCCCGAGGAGGAGAAACAGCGCCGCCTCGCGATTCTTCAGGAACGGCAGCGCGCCATTCAAATCCGCCGCAATGCCGAACGCATTGGCACCGTCCAGGAAGTTCTGGTGGAGGGCCGTCACGCCGCCCTGGGCCAATGGATCGGCCGCACATCCGACAACCGCACCCTCAACTTCACGCATCCGGAGATCAATCAGGAAAGCCTGATCGGCAAGTATATTCCGGTACGGGTCACGCGCTCCGGCCCCAACTCGTTGGTGGGCGAAAGTGCAACTGTGGTGTAATAAAGGTCGGAGGGCGTGATGGAAGTCGAGATGAAAATTCGCGGTCTCATGATGGATCCCGTAACCAACATGCCCATTGTGATCCTGCGGGACGTCCAGGGTAGCACGGTCCTTCCCATCTGGGTCGGCGTTTATGAAGCCAACGCCATCGCCCTGGAAATCGAAAAGGTTTCGACACCGCGTCCCATGACGCACGACCTCATCAAGAGCCTCCTTCTCGGCCTGAATACGGGTCTGCGGAAAGTGGTCGTCAGCGAACTGAAGGATGACACCTTTTATGCCGTCATCTGGCTTGATCGCGACGGCGAACTGATCAGCGTCGATTCGCGTCCCAGCGATGCCCTCGCTCTCGCCTTGCGCCTCGATTGCCCGATCTACGTGGAAGAGAGCGTCCTCAAATCGTCGAAGGTTGCCTCCACCGTTTCCGACAAAGCTACCAACGACGAGCTCCGCCGCATGCTCGAGGGCCTCAACGACGAAGATTTCGGCCGCTACAAGATGTGACCGTCGCGGACCGTCTCGTAGTCTTTAACATTCAAATCGTAGGTGAAGCTCAGAAGCACTCCATCTTCGCGCGCGAAAACTGCATCGCCCTGGTCGAGCGGACCGAAGCGGGTTTCGGCTCCATCGGCAGCACTGGCATTATGACGGAATTCGGATTGGCCTACCTCGTATGGCGCGGCCAACGCCCGATGCTCGTCGGCAAGTCCGGCGAACAGCCCGCCGGTGACGCCGAACTTGCAGCCGTCCGCCGCTTTTCCGAAGACCTCAAATCCGCACTCGGCCTCTAACCGGCCGGCGGGCGTTCTCAACTGTAACCAGCGCCCCGAGAGCCGCGGCGAAGATGGTCAGATCGATGACCGCCTGGAACAACACCAAATGCCGCGGGGTCTCCACGCCGTCCAGCAGTGATGCCACGAGGAAACAAGAAATTGCCAGCAGACTGCACACCAGGGCAATCGGCCAGACTGGACACGCAGCTTGCAACGCGGGGGTGCGATAAAAGATGCCCGAAATTAAGATCACTCCGCCCACCAGCCAAGGTAGGTGAAGCGCAGTCACGCGAAACAGCGCGCGCCGAAAGCCGCTCCATACGGTGAGCTCGAAGGCGCGGCGATGGTTTTGCACGTCCTGTTGGCGCAGGTGCCCATAACCATCGAAGCTCAACTCCACCACCGAGGCCGACCGGCGGAGGTCAAACATCATCACCCGCCCCAGCACGCCCGGATGGCGCAAATAAAACGAGGCCAGGCTCAGCGGTGTTACCAGGCCCACGATTCTATGTTGCAGCACCGGACTATCAAGCGGCACGATCGGTTCGTACGCGTAGTGGCCGCGATATTTGCCGAACTCCTCCTCTGACATACGAAAATGCGCCAACACGCCCTGCGGATCTGGCGACAGCACCGCGAGCTTGTAAAACACAACCGTGAAAGCGGGCGGTACGCGGTATGCGGCCGGCGTCTTCCAAACCATGTACACTGTCACCGCCGACATCAGCACCGGTCCCGCCAGCCATGCGGTTCGCGTTGGCTTCGACTTCGTTCGCCCGGCCATGCCAAAGCAGAAAGCCGCGACGAACGGGAGCGCTACCGTATGTTGTGTCTTCGTCCCTAACAAAAAACACCCAAACGCGGCATAGACCAACGCCCATTTCCACGTCGCGGCCTCAGGCGTGAGGAGGCAATGAACCGCGACGGCAAACAGTACCGCAAGCGCCACGACTGCGCCCGTATCGGTGTACGCCGTGCTCAGTTGCTCCACGTATTCGAGATCCGTCCAGATGAGTAGAAGCAGGAACCCGGACCCCAGCCGGAGCCACCAACTCCGATGGCGCACCGCGTACAAGAAAATGCCCAACGCGAACATCAGGATAGATCCGTGGACCAGACCCATCAGCCGCATTTGAAACGTTCCGGGCGGCAGCAGCCCGCGCGCCATTCGTTTGCTCAATGCCGCGATCAGCCATTCCGAACTCGGCACGCCCGTGTCCCAACGCGGATCGCCGATGATGTACTCGTTTACGAAATAGTGAAACAAGATATTCGGATTATTTCGATTGGGCGCAGCCGGCCAGAGGCGCAACGGCCCGAGCGTCCTCGGGAAGTCGCCGTTATCGGCCAGCCCGATTGGAATCGATCCGAAGATCTGGTAGCCGACCAGGGCCGCGAACAGAGGAAGGGGCACCCAGAACATCACGCGCCCCGCTTTGCGCGCGGCAACGTTCGGCATTCTGTTATCTTAGCTTGCCGGCCGTAGCACCGTGCACACGCTCGCGCAAATCGGCCCGCCGATGTTGAAGGTCGCCGCGGCTCGTGGATTTTTCACTTGCGTTTCCACCGGCGCCTTGCCCAACAATTGCTGGGCTGCCCATCCGATCATCGCAATCCCGGTCGCGCCAATCGGATGCCCCTTCGCAATCAACCCGCCCGACGTATTGATCCCGCACTCGCCGTCCGCCCTCGCTTTGCCTTCGACCCAATACCGGGCGCCTCGTCCGGCCTCGGCTTTGCCGATCACCTCGGTGCCGATCGCGCCCATCACCGTGAAGCAGTCGTGCACTTCGGCCACATTCACGTCCCCCGGCTTCGCGCCGGCCATTTCGTACGCCGTACGCATCGCACGGTATGCGCCCGCCGGCCGCAGCACATCGCGGCCTTCTTTCCGGAGCGGATCCGTGGCTTGTCCCCAGCCCGCGATCTGGATACAATCCGCGCGCCGCACACCGAGCCTCTTCAACCCCTCCTCGGTCGCCACAATCAGAGCCGCGTAGCCATCGGTGATCTGCGAGCAATCGTACGTCTTCAGCGGCAGGCCCTCGACCACGTACCGGTTCAGCCCCTCGATCTTCAGCGCCTGTTCCAGCGTAATCTGCACCTTGTTCATCTGCGCACACGGGTTGAACTTCGCGTTCGCGTATTCCTGCACCGCGATGGCGGCCAGGTCTTTCTCCGTGACGCCGTACTCGGCCATGTATGCCTGCATTACCTCGGCAAACAGGTGCGGGAACACAAAAACTTTACCCTCGCGCTCGCCGGGGAACGAAAAATACCCGAGCACTCTGCCGATCAGCTTTCCATCCATCTTGCCCTCGGCGTCGCGCATCTTTTCATAACCGACCGCAATGCCGGTTTCGCCCATCCCGAGCTGCAGTTTCTGAACCACCGAGAGGACCGCCTGTCCTCCGGTCGCGCAGGCGTTCTCCACCGCTTCGATCGGCTTGCCTTCCAGCCCCGGCGTCATCGCCATGAGACCGGCAAGCAGCCCCTGCTCGTTCAGTGAGAAATTGCACGCCGCGCCGATGCTGCCCACATCCAGTGCCGATGCCGGCGCACCGATCTCCCGGCAAACTCCCTGAATCGCATTGTTGATAATTGCCGGCACGGGCATGTCCATCAGCTTGCCGAACCGGGACTGATGATACGCCGCAATATAAATCGGTTTCATGCTCTCTGCCTCCGCTGATACCATTCTCTCAATTCTGGCTTGACTACTTTTCCGTACGCCGTCCGCGGCAGCGCTTCCAGAAACTCCACTGATTTGGGGAGCTTATACCGTGCCAGCCGGGCCTCGAGAAACCTCAAGATCTCCGCCGCTTCCAGCGCACCCGCTTGCCGCACGATGAAGGCCACCCCGACCTCTCCCCACCGCTCGTCAGCGACGCCCAAGACCGCCGCATCTTTCACTTCCGGATGCTGCAGCAGCACGTTCTCGATTTCCGCCGGATACACGTTGACGCCGCCGCTGATGTACATATCTTTGATGCGGCCGTCGATGTAAAAGAATCCGTCGCTATCCCGGTGCGCCAGGTCGCCCGTGTGCAGCCAGCCGCCGGCCCCGATCGCAGCGGCCGTTGCCTCCGGCTGGTTCCAGAATCCGCCGCAGACGTGCGGCCCGCGAAGCCAAAGCTCGCCGGTTTCCCCTGACAATTGCTCGCGGCCGTTGCCGTCGCAGATCCGCGTCTCTGCAAACAGCATCGGCTTGCCGATCGATCCCGCTTTGGTCACGGCTTCCTCCGCCGTCATCGCAAAGCAATTCACACCGGCTTCGGTCAGCCCGTAGCCTTGTTTAAACACGAGCCCCCGCTGCCGGTACAGATCGATCAGGTAACGCGGCAGCGGCGCCCCGCCGCTGATGCACCAACGCACGCTGGATACATCGGCCGTCGCGAACTCGGGCACCTCCTGCATCATCTTGAAAATCGTCGGCACGCCGAACAATAGCGTCGCGCGCTCCCGTTCCACCGTGCCCCACACCTCCGACGCATCGAATCGCTCGTGCAGAATTACGGTTCCGCCGATTACGAACAGCGGCGTCAAAAATACGGCCAGCCCCCCGGCGTGATACATCGGCGTGAACACCGGAGCGATGTCGTCTTCCCGCAATTGCCAGCTCGCTACCGTGTTGTACCCGTTCCACAGAATCATCCGGTGCGGCAGCATCACACCCTTCGGCCGCCCGGTTGTCCCGCTAGTGTACAGAAGGCACCAGAGATCCTCCGGGTCGCATCGAACCGCCGCGAAATCTCCTGCCGGAATGTGGTCGAGCACGCTCCGGTCCATCACCTTTCGCAGGCCCGCATCTTCGATCAGCGCTGTCCTTTCCGGCTCCGTCAGCCGCGTACTCAACGGAACCAGCACCGCGCCGCTTTTGCCTGCCGCGAAAAACGCATCCACGTACTCCACGCGGTTTTCCGATAGAATTCCGACCCGGTCGCCCTTGTGAATGCCTTGGTCGGACCACCATCGCGCCATTGCGCTCGCCCGGCGGTCGAGTTCCGCGTACGTAAAGCGCCGCCCCGAGCGCGCCTCCACCAGTGCAGTCTTCTCTGGCGTCAGCCGCGCCCGCTCTCCCAATAGGTCGCCCGCAATCACGGCATTTGAAACGCAACCGCTGCCTGGTTGTAGCCCACGCCCGATCCTACCAGGGTCAGCAGCCCGCCCCGCTTCACCTTCCCACATTCGATCGCGCTGTCGAGCGCCATTCCCACGCACGCCGACCCCGTATACCCCCACTCCTCCATGATCGTGTGCGTCCGCTCGAAGGGCAGCCCGAGATCTTTCATCACCAGTTCAATCGTCGGCTTTCGCACCTGCGTGAAGATCGCCATGTCGATATCGTTAACCGCAAAGTCTCCCTGCAACGCCAGCCGCCGCACCAGCCTCGGCCAACCCTGATCGTTGATCTCCGGAGGATACCGCTCGGTCATCTTCACCTTTGTGCGCCCGCACGTCACCGATTCGGCGCTCGCCGGCTCGTAGGTGCCGCCCGAATAAATCCCCCAGAACTTGTGATAAGACCCGTCGGCCTGAAATGCTGAAGCGAGGAAACCCGGGCTGCGCGCCGGCTCTAACACCGCCGCAGCCGCCCCGTCGCCATAAAAGAAGATCATCGGGTCGCACGGATCGGCCAGCTTATGCATCAGGTATACGCCAATCACCAGCACGGTCCGCATCCCCGGGTTCGTCGCAATCAGTCCTGCCGCCGCCGCCAGCCCGGTGGGAAATGACGCGCACGCACATCCCACGTCGAACGTGCCTGCATTTTTCGCGCCGAGCTTATGCTGCAGCACTACCGAGGTCGCCGGTGTCACGTAGTCGGGCGAATCCGTCCCGAGAATAATCAGGTCCACCTCTTCGGGTTTGCGCCCTGCCCGTTGCAGCGCTTGGCGCGCCGCCGGCAGCCCGACATCCGACGTCGACCAATCGTCCGGCGCATACCATCGCCGCCGGATGCCGGTGGCCTCCTCCATCTTTTCCACGAACCCCGGAACGTGCGCCAGTTGCTCGCGCAGCACGCTGTTCGGCACTTCCTTCTCGGGAAGATAGCGTCCGGTCGACACAATCCTCGCGTACCGGTCCATGTTACGTCCCCGTGACCACTCCGCCATCCACGCTCAGCACCGTTCCGCTCACAAACGAGGCCGCCTCCGACGCCAGCCACAGATAGGCGTTAGCGATGTCCTCCGGCTCGCCAGCGCGCCCCAGCGGAGTATGGTCTTTCATGCCCTGCAGGATTTTTTCCGGCATGGCTTTCACCATATCGGTCATGATGAATCCCGGCGCCACCGCGTTCACGCGGATGTGATACTTGCCCAATTCGCGTGCCCACACCCGCGTCATTCCGATCAGCCCGGACTTCGCCGCCACGTAATTGGTCTGCCCGAAATTCCCGTACAGCCCTACGACGCTCGACGCATTCAGGATCACCCCTCCTCCGCCCGCGATCATGTGCGGCACCACTGCCCGCGCGCAGAGGAATACGCCTTTCAGGTTGACGTTGATCACGGCATCGAACTGTTCGTCGCTCATGATCCCTGCTACCGCGCCGTCTTTGTACTTCACCAGTTGCCCGTCGCGCAGGATGCCGGCATTGTTGACAAGCACGTTGACCGTTCCCCATCGCGCCACCACTTCGCGCACCGCCGCATCCACGGCCACCGAGTTGCCCGTGTCGACCTTCTGGAAGATGCCGCCCTCTTCGGCGGCGCCATCCTTCACGTCCCACGACGCTACCCGGCACCCTTCCTGGGCGAAGCGGCGCGCCGTAGCTTTCCCGATCCCCGCCGCCCCGCCCGTCACAACCACAACCTTATTGCGCAATCCCGTCTCAATCATGTGTGTGTGTTCCTGTCAAAAGCTTAACTTCAATGCAAACTGCATCACCCGCGGTCCTGTAGCCGTCGACGTAATGGTCCCCAGCGTCAGCGGCACCAGCACATTATTATTCGGATTCGCGAAATTCACCCGGTTAAACGCATTGAAGAACTCCGACCGGAATTCGAGCTTGGTCTTCTCGTGCACCGGAATGAACTTTACGATCGACAGATCCACGTTCCTCTGGTCCGGCCCCCGCAAGATGTTCCGGCCGGATGTTCCGAACGGCGCCGCGTTCGTGCAGGCCGGCGCAAAAGCCGACTTGTTGAAAAATCCGCCCAGCCGGCTCTGCGCCGATCCGCTCCCGGCTGGATCCGTCGACGAAATCAAATCCGCCCGGTTGTAAAGCGCCGACCCCGAAACGCACACTACCGAGAACGGCGAACCCGATTGCAGTGTTGCGATGCCGCCCACCTGCCAGTCGTTCACGATGCGTGTCGCCAGCGCCGATTTGCCTCCGTAGAACTTCGGCAGGTCATAGGTGCCGCTCAGCACGAACCGGTTTTGGCGGTCGTAGTCCGAGATCCCCCGATTCGATGCCCGGTTCTGTTGATCCCCCGGCACCGCGGCGAATTCGTTGGTCGGCGCGCCCGACGCATCGTCGATCGACTTCGAGAATGTGTACGACGCCAGGAACGTCAGCCCTTTGCTGAACCGTTTTGTCAGGCTGGCTTGCAGCGAATTATAGAGCGAGTTCGCATCGGTCGTTGCTATCTGAAAGCCGTTCAGCGCCTTGTTATTCGAGAACGCCGTCGTGCCGTAGGGAGCGGTCGTCGGCGACGTCCCCTGGTTCAGCGTGTACACATTGATCAGCTTCGTGCCTTTCGACCCTACGTAGCCGACCTCCGCCATCCAGTTCTTGTAGATTTCCCATTGCACGCCCAGGCTGTACTGCTGTACGTAAGGCGTGCGGAAGTTCGGGCTCACATAAATACCGCTGATCGCCGTCGGCGTCGTACTCAGCGGCACTCCCGCGAAGTAGTACGGCACCGGTGACGGCACCTGTACAGGATTGATGGGGAAGCTCACCTTCGACAAATCGGGGAACGGATTCGCGAACGATCCCAGGGCCAGCCCCACGATGTCGAAGGGGTAATTAAAGATCTGCAGGTTCGCCACGCGCGTGGAGGGCCGGTCGAAATAAATGCCGTACCCGCCGCGCACCACCATCCCTTTCGCCGCCGGCGGCTTCCACGCAAAGCCAAAGCGCGGCGCCGTGCTATAGGTATTCGGATTCAGCGTCTCTCCCGGTTTCAGAATCTGGAAACCCGTAGATGTGTTGCATGGCGCTGCGACCGTGCATGGCCCTTTGTACGCGGATGGGTCGAAGTTGGCGAGCCGCCCCCGGATCTCGCTGATCCCACCCTGGTATTGGAACCGCATCCCCAGGTTCAGCGTAAGCGAGTCAGTCACCTTGTAATCGTCCTGAATGTACGCGGCCGCGTCCGAGTTCCTCATCCCGCGGTCGTGCACTCCGTTGCCGAGCAGCCCGAAGGCGATATTGCCGGCCAGAAAATCTTGGAACGAATTAAAGTTGATTTGCCCGCGCGAGAAAAAATTGAAAAAGAAATCCACGCGGTAGCGCTGGGCCTCGGCTCCGAACCGCACCATGTGCCTGCCGTGCGTCCACGTCATCATGTCCGTCCACTCGAACGTTTGTGTAGTCGATTTCTGGTCCGCCAGCGTGGTCGATCCGATCGAAAACAATCCCAGCACCTGGATGGTCGCCAGCCCGCAGAAACTGGGCGTTGTCGCGCACAGCGGGTTATTGATCCCGACGCTCGCGTTCGTCAGCGGTTCCTGCGGCGTCGAAGGCCCGTTGATCCGGCTGTATCCGAAATGCGCTTGGTTGATCAGCGACGGCGTGAAAATATGCGAATCCGTCAGCCCGAGTACGCGATTATGGAAATCGATATTCCCGCCGTACCCCGGAATCTGCTGCGGATTTCCCCCCACAAAGCTGAACATCGCCTGGTACTGCGGCGTATCCGAGAAGAAGAATTTGCCCGAGAGCCGGTTGTTCTGCCCGATTGCCTGGTCGATATTAGTCGTGAACTGGTCTTCCTGGAATGAAGATACTCCGCTCATCGGCGTGGTCACCGGAAGCGCCCCGGAGGCCGCCTGCCGCGCCGCGCTCGGGATAGCCCAGCTTCCGTCGGGCAATTTCGATTGCAGCAATTTGACGCTAATCGGGCTCAGCGCGGGAATTGTCGCACCCGGCCCGTAAAATGCCGACTGCAGCGCGGTCAGTGCCGTTACACTCCGGTCGTTGGTCAGACCCGATGGAATACTCGGGAAGGAAAGGCTGTTCGTCAGCGACGCCCCGTTGCGTTCGCGCGTCCCCTGGTACGACAGGAAAAAGAACGTCTTGTTCTTCACCACGGGGCCGCCCAGAGTCCCGCCAAACTGGTTCCGGTTCAGGACCGGACGCGGACGCCCGGCCGCATTGAGGAAGAAGTCGTTGGCGTTCAGTTCGCGGTTGCGCAAGAATTCCCACGCGCTTCCGTGAAACTCGTTCTCCCCCGACTTCGTTACTACGGCTACGTTGCCGCCGGCGTTTCGCCCCTGCGTCGCGTCGTACTGCGAGGTCTGCACAATGAATTCCTGGATCGCGTCCGGCGCCGGCACCGAGATGTTGGGCGTCGAGTTCGTGCCCGGGCTGACGATTTGGGTGCCATCCACCAGCACGTTATTGCTGGTCGAGCGCATGCCCGCCACGTAGATGTTCGCGTCGCCGCGGCCCATCTCCGTGTTGTTGGAAAGGTTCGCCACCGTCCCGGGCGAGAGCGTTAGCAGTTGCTGAAAATTCCGCGTCGGCAGCGGCAGTTCCCGGATCATCGCGTCGCTGATCACGCGCCCAGTGGTGGACGACGTCGTTTGCACCAGAGGCACTTCGCTCGTCACATCCACCGACGTTGCCGCGCCCGCCACCACCAAGGCCGGTGAAAGCTCCGTCGTCTCCGTGATCCGGATCGTCACCCCTGTAGCCTTATATGGCTGAAACCCGCTTGCATCCAGCGACAATGTGTAGACCCCCGGCGGCAGCAGCGGAAACCGATAGCTCCCGTCGTCCCCGGTCGTGGCCGTTCGTTCTTCGCCCGCGGTGCTCATCAACGTGAGTTTCGCATTTGGCACCACCGCGCCACTCGGGTCTTTGACGGTCCCGGTGAGCTGGCCGGTAGTCGGCGTTTGTGCCAGTAAGGCCGGCAGCAAAACCAGCAGCACGGCGACACAAAGCGTCCTTTGCCTCATGAATTCTCTCCTGAAGCTTGAGCGTCCGTCTCCCGGACGCTCACTCCTTCCCTGAAAATTCGAATCATTTGCTCGACCGCCGCCGCATCCGGTTGCCCCAGATGCCGCCGGCCGCCGAACAGTTTCTCGATCAGAAAGTAAGTGAAGAATTGCAGATAGATCGCCGCGAACGCCAGCGGCGCATCGATGCCCGCCCGCAATCCGTTTTGGTAGCCGCCCGCCAGTTTCTCCAGCTTTTTCGCAAGCCCCCGAAAGCTGTTGGCGAAGTGCCGGTTTCCGAACTCGGTCACGTCCACGTACATCAACCGCCAGTAATCGGGATTGTGATAAACGATCTCGCGCGCCGCCCGCGCCAGTTCGCGCAGGCTGTCCGGATCGAAGCGTCCCAGCAGCGGTTTCAGCCGGGCCTGCTTTTCCGACATCTCCTTCGCGTATCGCCGCGCCAGGCTGACGTACAGCGCCTCTTTGTTTGGATAGTAATTGTAGATATTTCCAACAGAGATGCCCGCCGCGCGGGCGATATCGCGGATGGAGGTTCCGAAGAAGCCCTGCCGGATAAACAACCGCAGAGCCACTTCCTCGATCGCCGTCTGGTTCTTGCGAACCACGCGATCTTGCAGCCTGGGCATGCGCCTCTAAAAAAAACGATCGTTCGTTTTAGTTACAACGCTACCCCCTAGCGCGTGGTTTGTCAACCCCGCCCCCGGCTCTCTCCCCTGTTTTATGATGGCTGTTGCTGTGCCAAGGAGCCTGACATGCGTTTTTGCCGCTTTGGGGAAGACCGTCTCGGCCTGCTGGAAGGCGAGACCGTTCGCGACGTCACGGCCGCGCTCGATGTGCTGCCCGCCGTGCGTTATCCTCTCCCCGTCTACGATCCGTTCATCGCCAACCTCGATAAAGTGGCCGAGCGCGCCCGGGCGCTGACCCCGAACGCGCCTGCTCGGCCGTTGGCCTCGTTAAGGCTCCTCAGCCCGATTGCCAATCCCGGTAAAATCGTGGCCGCCCCGGTGAATTATAAAGCCCACGCGCAGGAAGTCCGCGATAATGTCGCGCTCCACAACAACAACCCCGCGCTGATGAAATCCATCAACGAAATCGGCCTCTTTCTCAAAGCCAACAGCAGCCTCGCCGGACCCGGCGAAGGCATCGCGCTCCGCATGCTCGACCGGCGCAACGACCACGAAGTCGAACTCGCGTTCGTCATCGGCAAGGAAGCGCGCCACGTCTCGCGCGCGGACGCGATGCAATACGTCGCCGGCTACAGCATCGGTCTCGACATCACCATTCGCGGCCAGGAAGACCGCAGCTTCCGCAAATCGCCCGACACCTACACCGTGCTCGGCCCGTGGTTCGTCACGGCCGACGAAATTGCCGATCCCGGCGCGCTCGATCTCAGCATCACCGTAAACGGCCAGACGCGCCAGAGCTCCAACACGCGCAACATGATCCTCGGCGTCCCCGAGTTGATCGAGTTCGCAACCCGTTTCTATACGCTCTACCCCGGCGACGTCGTCATCACCGGCACCCCCGAGGGCGTCAGCCCCATCGTTCCCGGCGACAAGATTGTCGCCACGATCGAAAAGATCGGTTCGATGGAAGTGGCCGTTCGCGCCGCCACCGGCGTTCCGGTCGCCGGCCATGCCTAGGTTCCCTTATGAACGCCGCCTTCTACAACAAGCCTGAGGTCACCGCCGAGAGGCGTGAATTTTACGACCGCCTCGATAAGAGCAGCGCCGCCCCGCTCTGGGAAGTGCTTGCCGACATCGTCCGCACCGAGCCTCGCACCGCCTGCCAGCCGGCCATCTGGCATTACGACCAGGTCAGGCCGCTGATCATGGAATCCGGCAAAATCATCACTGCCCGCGAAGCCGAGCGCCGCGTCCTGATCCTCGAAAACCCGGGTCTGCGCGGCCAGTCGCGCATCACGCAAAGTATCTATGCCGGCATGCAATTGGTGCTTCCTGGTGAAGTCGCACCCAGTCATCGCCACACCGCCGCCGCTCTGCGTTTCATCATCGAGGGCGAAGGAGCCTACACGGCGGTGGATGGTGAGCGGACCACCATGCATCCCGGCGATTTTATCCTCACCCCCTCGTGGACCTATCACGACCACGGCAACCCCAGCGGCCAGCCGGTCGTCTGGCTGGATGGCCTCGACATTCCGACAGTCAACCACTTCGATACCAGCTTCGCCGAGCATTATCCGCAGGAGACGCAGCCGGTCTCGCGACCGGAAGGCGATGCGCTGCTCCGGTATGGCGCCAACCTGCTGCCGCTTGAATTCACGCCGGCCCGGCGCTCGCCGCTGCTGTCGTATCCGTACGCGCGCAGCCGCGAAGCGCTCGAGCAGCTCCGCCGCAACGGGCCCCTCCACCCGGTTCACGGCATCAAGATGCAATATGTGAACCCGGCTACCGGCGGTTATCCCATGCCGACGATCGGCGCCTTCATTCAATGGCTGCCTTCCGGTTTCCACGGCACGCCCTACCGCTCGACCGATGCCACCGTGTATTGTTGCGTGGAAGGCGGCGGCCGCAGCCAGGTCGGCGAGGCGTCGCTCGCCTGGAAGCAGCACGACATTTTCGTCGTCCCATCCTGGGCGCCGGTCTCCCACGAGGCGCAGCAGGAATCGGTGCTGTTCAGTTTTTCCGACCGTCCCGCCCAAAAAGCCCTCGGCATCTGGCGCGAATCTTAGTTATGAGCCGGCCGGCCCCCACGCTCGATGCAGCGCAGCCGCACGGCGCGCTCGGCTGGATTTCTGACCTCGGCCCGCGGGAGCGCCGGGCTTTCACCGCCTGCATCGGCGGCTGGGCTTTGGACGCGATGGACGTTCAACTCTACAGCTTCGCCATTCCCGCTCTGATCGCCACCTGGGGGATCACGCGCGCGCAAGCCGGAGTTCTGGGGACCGCGGCCTTACTGGTCTCGGCTGCGGGGGGATGGCTCGCCGGCTGGTTCGCGGACCGCTTCGGCCGCGTCCTAACGCTGCAGATCGCCATCGTGTGGTTCGCTGCCTTCACGTTCCTCAGCGGCCTCGCACAGAATTTCAACCAGTTGTTCGCGGCGCGCGCCATCATGGGTCTCGGCTTCGGCGGCGAATGGGCCGCCGGCGCGGTTCTGCTCGGTGAGGTGATCCGCGCCCAGCATCGCGGCAAAGCCTTGGGAGTGATGCAGGCCGGCTGGGCTCTGGGTTGGGGCGCCGCTGCTTTACTATATGCGTTCTTCTTCTCTATCCTCCCGCCGCAAACCGCCTGGCGTGCCCTGTTTCTGGTGGGCATCGTACCCGCCGGCCTGGTGTTCTGGGTCCGCCGCTACGTCGAAGAACCGCCGGTTTATCTGGAAGCCCGCGCCCGGATCGCGGCCCACGGCGATAATCCCTCTCTGCTCGAAATCTTCCGCCCCCCGCTGCTGCGCGTCACGCTCCTGGGCGGCCTGATGGGTACCGGCGCGCAAGGCGGCTACTATGCCGTCACCACCTGGCTGCCAAGCTTCCTTCGGACCGAGCGAAGGCTTTCGGTGCTCGATTCCGCCGGCTATCTGGCAGTTTCCATCGGCGGCGCATTCTTCGGCTATCTCTCCGGCGGGTTCCTCGCCGACCGCATCGGCCGCCGCCTCACCTTCCTGGTTTTCGCGGTCGGCGCCGGCGCGATCGCCGTGATCTACACGATGATCCCGTTCGGCGACACCGCCATGCTGATTCTCGGTTTTCCGTTGGGCTTTTTCGCCTCCGGCGTCTTCAGCGCCATGGGTCCCTTCTTCACCGAGCATTTCCCCACGCGCGTTCGTGGCGTTGGCCAGGGTTTCGCCTATAATATCGGCCGCGCCCTCGGCGCTCTGTTCCCAACGCTGGTCGGCTCCGTTCACCTGCCGCTCGGCGAAGCCATCGGCCTGTTCGCCGGTGTTGCCTATGCAACGATGGCGATGGCCGCCTTCCTGCTGCCCGAAACCCGCGGCAAGGTGCTCTCCGCGTAACCGGCGTTACGATAGGCCTATGGGCGCTCGTTCGGTTTGGTTTCTCCTCGCCGCCACCCTTTTTGCCCAGGAGCGCCTCGAAGACAAGTTCTACATCCCGCTCGATGATCCCGCCATCCACTACGCGCAGCCTCCCGACGACCCCGTCGCGCGTCTGGAACAGCGCCTCGAATCCGGGAAGGTCAAACTCGAGTACAACCCGAACGGCCCGAGCTATCTTGCCTCGGTACTCCATGAGCTCGGGGTCCACATCGATTCGCAGGTCCTGGTCTTCTCGAAAACGAGCATCCAGCTCTCCAAAATCTCGCCGCGCACGCCGCGGGCGATCTACTTCAATGACCAGGTCTCGGTTGGCTTCGTCCAGGGCGGCGACGTGCTCGAGTTGACCGCGCTTGACCCCAGGCAGGGCATCATTCTTTACACGCTGGACACGGAAAAAACCGACAAACCCCAATTCAGCCGCCGCGACGATTGCCTCAAGTGCCACCAGGGCCCCGTCACGCTCGGGGTACCGGGCCTCCTCATCAGTTCCGTGCATCCCCGTACCGAAGGGCGCGAGAGCCACGGGAGCGCCTATATGACCGACCACCGCAGCCCGCTCGAAGAGCGCTGGGGAGGCTGGTACGTCACCGGGACCAGCGGCGATCAGAAGCACCTCGGCAACAACCCCAACCTGGTCGATCCGCTACAGCCCGGGGGGCCGGCCGGCCCCGATTCGCAGAACGTCACCAGCCTCGGCGGCTGGTTCGATACGTCCCGCTATCTCGCCCCAACCAGCGATCTGGTGGCTCTGATGACTCTCGAGCATCAGACCCGCATGACCAACCTCATCACCCGCGTCGGCTGGGACGCGCGCATCAACCCCAAGGACCACAACCTGAATTCCGAGATCGAAGAGATGCTTGGCTACATGCTGTTCACCGACGAGGCCCCGCTGAAAAACCCGATAGCGGGCGTCTCGACGTTCACCAAGACGTTCCCGCAGCGCGGCCCGCACGATCATGAGGGCCGCTCGCTCCG
>Ga0070734_10002599_pt1 | contig 21194 bp, 23 predicted proteins | sample Coa_R1_8_FD_66444 | JGI IMG/M metagenome (GOLD analysis project Ga0070734, IMG submission 66444) | Surface soil microbial communities from Centralia Pennsylvania, which are recovering from an underground coalmine fire - Coalmine... | ecosystem: Environmental > Terrestrial > Soil > Unclassified ...
CCAGCATGTCCCCCGGGAACAGAACAAACACGCCGACCGGCTGTCCAATAAGGGCATTGATGACCACTTCCAAAAAGGCTGAATCACCCACCGTTTCCATCCGCCCCATGAGGGCCGGCGATCACTCCCAAGCCCTGGCCCTTTGGAAACGTTCCAAGGGGGTCGGCCTTCGGGGAGATGACACTCCCGCCCAATTAACCGCTTACCTCAAACGCAATCCGGGGTTCAGCCTGACCGCCCTGTCGGAAGGAAAGGTCGTGGGAACCATCCTGGGCGGCCATGATGGGCGCCGGGGAACCATGTTCCACCTGGCCGTTGACGAAACCCTCCGTCGCCGGGGACTGGGGCGCCAATTGGTGGACCTTTGCCTGCGAAAGTTGGAAAGGGCCGGCATCCCCCGCACCCATGTCATGGTGATCGCCACCAACCGGACCGGAAGGCGTTTTTGGAAGCAAATGGGCTGGGCCGAACGCCACGACCTCGCCCTTTTTTCCAGCCCTTTCAAGAAAGTCCGTCCCGCCAAACCCTGAAGGCCTTTGCCAAGCTGGATTTCATCCCCTTTTCCCCCTATCATGCCCCTTAGAAGCAGGTTCGTGATCGCGCCTCCGGCCCTTTGGGTGCGGGGGTGAGGAAAGTCCGAACTCCGCAGGACAGGATGCCGGCTAACGACCGGTCGCAAGGCCCTTTACCGAAAGGTAAGAGGCCGAGTGAAGGAAAGTGCCACAGAAAACAAACCGCTCCAAGGTCCCTAAAGGACTGAGGGGTAAGGGTGAAAAGGTGGGGTAAGAGCCCACCGCATCCCACGCAAGTGTGGTGGCATGGCAAACCCCATCCGGAGCAAGATCAAATAGGGAGGCTTCGGGGCTGTCCGTCCCACTCCTTTCCGTCACAGGAAAGGGGGGCCTTCGGGTAAGATCGCACTGACGGGGCCGGTAACGGACCCCGCAAGAGAAATGATCACACTCACAAAATTCGGCTTATAACCTGCTTCTTTTTTATGTGTCATCAGAAGGCCGCCCGTAAGGGCGGCTTTTTGATTTTCAGGATGTCTTAGCCATAATTGAAATTAAATTCTTTCCTGTACTCTGTGGCCTCTGTGTACTCTGTGGTTCAAACTTTGGTTAGGGGTTCCTATGCAAAAGATTTCCGTCAAGGGCGGCAAGACCCTCAAGGGCACGGTGGAAATCAGCGGCTCCAAGAACGCCACCCTGCCCGTCATGACCGCGGCCCTGCTGGCCGAATCCCCGTCGGTCATCCATAACGTCCCTTACCTCAATGACATTAAAACCATGGCCCAGGTACTCCATACCTTGGGTTCCACCGCCTGCCTGGAAGACCACCGCCTGCACATCGACCCCAAGGGTTTCAACAAGTTCGAGGCCCCTTACGAACTGGTGAAGACCATGCGGGCCTCCATTTACTCCCTGGGTGCCTGCCTGGCCCGGTTGGGGGAAGCCAAGGTTTCCCTGCCGGGTGGTTGCGCCATCGGGGCCCGGCCCATCGACCTGCATTTGAAGGGGGTCGAGCAACTCGGCGCCAAGGTCACCATTGAGCACGGTTATATCCACGCCAAGGCCACCAAACTAAAAGGCAGTACCATCTATTTAGCCGGCCCGCACGGGCCCAGCGTGGGCGCCACCGTGAACGTGCTGATGGCGGCTACCGCCGCCGAGGGGACGACGGTCATCGAATCCGCCTCCACCGAACCGGAAGTGGTGGACCTGGTCAATTTCCTCAAGGCCATGGGGGCCCATATCGAAGGCGGAGGAACCGCCCGTCTGGTGATCGAGGGCCAAAAAACGCTTAAGGGGATCGACTATTCCGTGATCCCCGACCGGGTGGAAGCCGGCACCTTCATGGTGGCCGCGGCCATCACCCGGGGCGACGTGTTGCTCAAGAAAGCCGAGGCGGCCCATATGACGGCCGTCTCGGACAAGCTCCGCCAGATCGGGGTGACGGTTGAAGAGTCCACGGAGGGCATCCGGGTAAAGGGGGGCGGGAGCTACAAGCCCTCGGACGTTTGGATCCTTCCTTACCCGGGTTTCCCAACGGACATGCAGGCCCAGATCATGGCCCTCCTGGCTGTGGTGCCGGGTGTCAGCGTCATCACCGAGACCATCTGGGAAAACCGCTTCATGCATGTTTTCGAGCTCAACCGCATGGGGGCGGAAATCAATATTGACCGGAGCCACGCGGTAGTGAAGGGGGTGCCGAAGCTCACCGGCGCCCCGGTCATGGCCTCGGACCTACGGGCCAGCGCGGCCCTGATCCTGGCGGGACTGGTGGCCGAAGGGGAAACCCTGGTGCAACGCATTTACCACTTGGACCGCGGATATGAGAAAATCGAGCAGAAACTTTCGGCTTTGGGCGCGGATATCCAAAGGACCAACTGATGCGAATCCTGAATTACTCCAATAAGACCGACCGTGGATTGGCGGAAAAACTTATCCGCCGGGAACCTCTCGTTGTCCTCAGAGGGGCCGGTAGTCGGGCGTCCTTGACCAAAAAGGTTTTTGGACGGGACCTGACTCCCGAGCAGGCCGTCGACCGCATCGTGGAGGACGTGAAGAAAAAAGGAGACCCCGCCCTTTTCAGCTATACCCGTAAATTGGACGGCTTCGCCGCCAATGCCAAGAATATCCGGGTTACCAAGGCCGAAATCCAGCAGGCCCTTGACCATCTCGAAGTCCCCATGGAATTCGCCATCCGAACGACTATCAAGAATGTCCGGTTCTTCCACACCAAGGAAAAGCCTGCCCGTTGGTTCCACAACGGCCCCCAGGTGGCCCTGGGACAACGCTGGACGCCCCTGGACCGCGCGGGGCTTTACGTACCGGGCGGCCTGGCCGCCTATCCCTCCTCGGTCATCATGAACGTGATCCCCGCCAAGGTGGCGGGGGTGAAGGAAGTGGTGGTGGTGACGCCGGTCAAGAAAGACGGCAAGGTGAACCCCATCGTCCTGGCCGCGGCCTATTTCGCGGGAGCGGACACCATCCTTAAGATCGGCGGGGCCCAAGCCGTTGCGGCCCTGGCCTATGGCACGAAGTCCGTACCGGCCGTGGACAAAATCACCGGGCCGGGCAATCTTTTCGTGGCCCTGGCCAAACGCCGGGTGTTCGGGCAGGTCGGAATCGACGGCTTTCCGGGGCCTAGTGAAGTCCTCATCCTGGCCGATGGAACCGTTCCGGCCGCCTGGGCGGCGGCGGACCTCTTGGCCCAAGCCGAGCATGACGAAATGGCCATGCCCCTTTTGGTGACGGCTTCCGCGTCTTACGCCAAGGAAGTGGCCCAGGAAGTGGAACTTCAATTGGAACTCCTGGAGAGGGAACAGATCGCCTCCGACTCCCTCAAGAGCCGGGGGGCCATCCTCCTGGTCAAGAACCGCAAGCAAGCCACCGAATTCTCCAACCGGTTTGCACCGGAGCACCTGGAAGTATTGGCCAAGGACGCCCGCGCTTGGCTGCCGGACCTCAAGCATGCCGGCGCCCTCTTTATCGGCGCTTACAGCGCCGAGGCCTTCGGGGATTACACGGCCGGTACCAACCATGTGCTTCCCACGGGAGGGACCGCCCGTTACTCTTCCGGTCTTTCGGTGTTCGATTTCCTCAAGCGCACCAACATGCTGGAAGTTAAAAAGCCCGGAGTGAAGGCGCTGGGCAAGGCCACGGTGGACTTCGCCCAAGAAGAGGGCCTTGGCGCCCACGCCCAAAGCGTGTTGTTCAGGATGGGACGGGAAAAATAATCATGGGGTTGTTTTAGGCTAGTTATGAACTTAAAGAACTGTTTTAGGCCGGCTGTCCTCAAAATGAAGGGCTATACGCCCGGGGAACAGCCTAAGAACCTTACGACCATCAAGCTCAATACCAACGAAAACCCCTATCCGCCCTCGGCCGAAGTCCTCAAGGCGGTCCGGGAACAGGCCGACCAGCGCCTGAGGCTTTATCCCGAACCGACCGCCGATACCCTCCGCCAACGCTTGTCCCGGGTTTACAAATGGCCGCTCGAAGGAATTTTGGTAGGGAACGGGTCGGATGAAATCCTTACCCTGCTTTTCCAGGCCACCTTGGAAAAAGGCAGCCTGGTCCAGTATCCCGATATCACTTACAGCCTGTATCCGGTGTTGGCCCAGATCCGCGATGCCAAGGTGAAGGAAGTCCGGTTGGAAGACGACTGGAGCCTGGATTTCACCAAGTTCTCAACCCAAGCCAGGCTGACCCTGTGGGGTTATCCAAATGCTCCAATCGGGAATTGCTTCGACAAATCCAAGGCGGCAGTCTTTATCCGCAAAGCTAAAGGGTTGGTCTTGATTGACGAAGCCTACGTGGATTTTTCAAATGAAAATTGCCTGGATTTGGCCCGCAAGAACCCCCATGTGCTGGTGCTTCGCACCATGTCCAAGTCTTTCTCCTTGGCGGGAGTCCGATTGGGGTACGTTTTTGGACACCCGGAAGTTATCGCCCAACTGATGAAGGTGAAAGATTCCTACAACGTCAACCGCATGACCCAAGCCGTGGGGTCGGCGGCCTTGACCCCCGGGGGCTTGGCGCACATGCGCAAGAATATCCGCCGGATCCGGTTGGACCGGAACAGTCTTATTGAGGAATTGCGGAACCTGGGCTTCACCGTGCCTGACAGCCAGGCCAATTTCATCCTGGCCACCCGCCGGGGAAAACCCGTCGCGGAAAGCCTCTACAAAAATCTCAAAAAGAAGCGCATTTTGGTAAGATACTTCCCCCATCGGCGGCTCAGGGATTCCCTGCGCATAACGGTGGGAACACATGCCCAGAACAACCGGTTTTTAGAGGAGCTGCGCAGGCTCCTTTAATGAGGAGCCCGACATGCCGAAGCGCAGCGCGACAATCCAGCGTAAAACCAAAGAGACCCAAATCGAGCTGATCCTCAACCTGGACGGCAGCGGCACGTCCCAGGTGAAGAGCCCCGTCCCCTTCCTCAACCACATGCTGGAGGCCTTCAGCAAACACAGCGGTTTCGACTTGAAAGTGAACGCCAAGGGCGACACCCACATTGACGACCACCACACGGTGGAGGATATCGGCATTTGCCTGGGAATGGCCCTGGACAAGGCCCTGGGCGACAAGAAGGGCATCACCCGTTACGGGCATTTTTACGTGCCCCTGGACGAAGCCCTGGTCCGCGCGGTGGTGGACCTGAGCGGGCGCAACTACATCAACTTCGCCCTGGACCTGGCGGTCAAGAAGCGCATCGGCAATTTCGACACCGAGTTGGTCGAGGATTTTTTCCGTGCGGTCGTGGATAACGGCAAGTTCAACCTGCACCTGGAGAAAATCCACGGGCGCAACAGCCACCATGTCGTGGAGGCGGCCTTCAAGAGCTTCGCGAGGGCGCTCAAGATGGCCGCGGCTTTCGACGACAAGTTGAAGGGTGTTCCTTCAACCAAGGGTAAGATTTAAAAAAACGTTTACCGCCAAGAACGCCAAGAAAAGCACAAAATGTTTAAATGTTTCTTCGCTTTTCTGTTCGTCCAAGACGTTCTTGGCGAACTTGGCGTCTTAGCGGTGAAATAAGGTTTAGAGGTGTTCGATGATTTCCGTCGTGGATTATGGAGTCGGCAACCTGCATAGCGTGGCCAAGGCCGTCGAGAAAGTCGGCGCCAAGACCCGTGTGACCTCGGACTGGCGCGACGTGGAGACCTCGGACGGCGTGGTATTGCCTGGCGTGGGAGCCTTCAAGGATTCCATGGACGCCATGCACCGCTCGGACCTGGCCAAGGCCATCAAGGCCTTCATCGCCTCGGGCAAGCCTTTCCTAGGGGTCTGTGTGGGGCTCCAGATGCTTTTCTCCGAAAGCGAGGAATTCGGCCTCTCCAAGGGACTGGGGGTTTTCCCGGGCCGGGTCGTGAAATTCGCCCAGGGCCAGAAGGTTCCCCATATGGGCTGGAACCAGATCCAGATCAAGAAAAACGGGAACCCCTTGTTAAAGGGCCTGAAAGACGGTGATTACCTTTATTTCGTCCACTCCTATTATGTGGCACCTGAAAACCCCAGCATCATCGCGGCCCAAAGCTCTTATGGAGTGGATTTCACCTGCATGGTTTGGGAAAAGAACGTTTTTGGCACCCAGTTCCACCCGGAAAAAAGCCAGACGGTGGGGCTAAAGATTTATGAAAACTTCAAAAATTTGGTCAACGACAATTGAATTCAATCATGGACATAAAAGTGAGCTTGGGAGAATTTTGATAAATTTCCGAAATGATGAAAAAACAACAATAGTGCTTATTAGGAGAAACACTCTTTGCCACTTTCTGACGTTGTTGGTTTTAATAGCGTTAATTGCACCTTTTGAATCTTTTTGGGCTCTACATAGGGGTCTAGAGATAATAGTTTTTGTGTCTATGGTGGTTTTTGCATTTTCTTTCATGGTTAAGATGATTTGTCCTCATTGCGGTGTGAGAATTCGCTATAACTCGACTCTTGTTCTGAACGCCATTGATGGCAAAATGACTTGCCGAAATTGCGGCGAGAAAATTAGTTAAATAATAAATCGAGGTTGAAGATGTACGTCATTCCGGCGATTGATATCCGCAAGGGCCGCGCCGTGCGGCTGGTGCAGGGCGACCTGCGGGACGAAACCGTTTATTCGCAAGAGCCTGTTTCGGTGGCCAAGCTCTGGAAAATGAAGGGCGCCAAGCGCCTGCATGTGATCGACCTGGACGGCGCCTTTTCGGGCAAGCTGGCCAACCTGGACTATGTGAAGGACATCATCAAGGCCACGGACCTCAAGGTCCAGGTGGGCGGCGGCATCCGGGACCTGAAGACCATCGAGAAGGTGCTTTCCATCGGCGTGGATTTCGTCATCCTGGGAACCTCGGCCGTCCAAAACAAGGATTTCGTCAGGGACGCCGTCAAGGAATACGGCAAATCGATCATCGCGGGCATCGACGCCAAGAAGGGAATGGTGGCCATCAAGGGTTGGAAGCAGGTCACCAAGGTGAACGCGGTCGACCTGGCGAAGGAAATGGTGGAACTGGGTGTGGGCCAGATCATCTTCACCGACATCCAGCGGGACGGCATGCTGGAGGGGCCCAACTTCAAGAGCACCAAGGAGCTGGCCCGCACGGTAAAAGTCCCCGTCATCGCCTCCGGCGGCATGTCCAGCTACCGGGACATCGAACACGCCAAGAGGCTTGAGAAATACGGCATCACTTCGGTCATCATCGGCAAGGCGCTTTACACGGGCAAGATCGACCTCAAGCAGGCCATCAAGATCGCCAAGGAACCCCTCCCTCCGCGGTCCAGGAAGAAAAAATAATCATTAGCCACAGATGCATGGGATGAATGGGATAAGAAAAATCTATCTTTTGTTGAACATGAATGCTTAAACGTTTTTGGCTTTGTTGTTGTCATCCAATGAATCCGATTTATCTGTGGCAAAATTGCCGGAGGTTTTTTGATGTTGGCGAAAAGAATTATTCCTTGTTTGGATGTTAAAGAAGGCCGGGTGGTCAAGGGCGTCAAGTTCGAGAATCTCCGCGACGCGGGCGATCCGGTGGAAATCGCCAAACAGTACGACGCCGAAGGCGCCGACGAACTGGTCTTCCTGGATATCACCGCCTCCCACGAGAAACGCAACATCCTCCTGGACGTGGTCACCCGCACGGCGGAAGCCGTCTTCATGCCCCTGACGGTGGGCGGCGGGGTGCGCACCACGGACGATATCAGGACCCTCTTAAAGTCGGGCGCGGACAAGGTTTCCCTCAACACGCGGGCGGTGGAGAATCCACAGGTGCTCAAGGATGGGGCCGAAAAATTCGGGGCCCAGTGCATCGTCCTGGCCATTGACGCCAAGCGCAAGGACGCCCATGACCCTTCCAAGGGCTGGGAGGTCTTCACCCACGGCGGCCGTAATGCCACCGGCAAGGATGCGGTGGAATGGGCGAAGCAAGGGGTGGGGCTGGGGGCCGGCGAGATTCTCCTCACCAGCATGGATCGGGACGGAACCAAGAACGGCTATGATTTGGAGCTGACCCGAGCCGTTTCCGACGCCGTTTCGGTGCCGGTGATTGCCTCGGGTGGGGTGGGGAACCTGGACCACCTGGCGGAAGGGGTCCTGAAGGGCCAGGCCGACGCGGTCCTTGCCGCCTCCATTTTTCACTATCGGGAATATTCGGTGAAGCAGGCCAAGGAATACCTCAAATCCAAACAGATCCCGGTGCGGCTATGAGCCTCCCCAAGGATGTCGTCAAGCGCCTCCAACAACTGGTCCAGGACAACGTGGACAAATACTTTACTCCCCTGAAACCCGCTGAAAAAACCCCTGACAAGGTCAAGTTTTTCGCCCAAAAGCAGCTGGATTTTTTCATCAACGGCATCGTAAAAGAAATGCCGGAACTCCGCATGAAATGGGCCAACGGGCACCCTTACCATGTCCACCTCCGGATGACGCCGGTGGCCAACAAGTTCGAGGTCGAGATTACCGAAGACGAATAGGAGGCCCCATGCCCGAATCCCGAGGGATGATCACCGAGATCGAGAAGCTCATCCGCAAGAACGTGATCCTGCATTTCGCCAACAAGCCCAAGGAAGAAAAGACCCTCGAAAAGGTGGAAGCTTTCGCCCAGAAGCAGTTGGAATTCTTCATCGACGGCATGATGAAGCAGTCGCCCGAGGTGTTCCGGGCCTGGCGGGGGAAGAACCCCTATGTGGCCAGGGCCGCTATCAACAAAGAAACCCTGGAATTCGCCATCCAAATCATCGAAAAAGAAGCCGGGAAGTATTAAAAGAGCTTCTCTTGTAGACTGGTGGAACCATGAGCGACCCGATCCAACCTGCACCTAAAAAACGCTTCACGAAACTCAAACTTACCTTCTACTTACTGGCCCTGGTGGGCCTGGGGTGGCTGGCCATCCAGGCTTATTGGGGTTTTTTCAAATTGAAGATTTGGATGGGGGGCTTCGGTACCGGGGCCTTTTGGGTCATCGGCCTTATTGCCGGGTTCATTTATTTTTATGCCGTCCACCGCATCCATGAGCGGATCAGGGAAATGCCCCAAGGGGCCGCAAAAATCGGATCCTACGCCGGTTTTATCCTCGGCCTGCTAGTGGCCAACCCCCTGCCTTGGAGCCTGGCCCTCTGGCTTTTCTTCCCCCCGGGCGCGCTGAAGACGATGGGCCAATGGTTTTTCATCGGCTGCTCCGTGGCAACGACCATCGTGGTTTCCTTGGAACGGTTGTTCGCCAAAAAGAAGCCCCAGCCCGAACCCAAACCATGAAGGCCGTCTGTGTTTATTGCGGCTCCAGTTCCGGCAATAAGCCCGGTTACCTGGAGAAGGCCGGCCAATTGGGGGAAAGCCTGGCCGTCCGGGGCCTGGCCCTGGTCTACGGCGGCTCGAAGATAGGCCTCATGGGCCGGCTGGCCGATTCCGTATTAACCCGCGGCGGCAAGGCCATCGGCGTCCTGCCGGAGGCCCTCAGCGCCAAGGAAGTGGCCCATCCCCGCCTGAGCGAATTGCACATCGTCAAGGGCATGCACGAGCGGAAGGCCAAAATGGCCGAGTTGTCCGACGCCTTCATCGCCCTGCCGGGCGGGTTTGGAACAATGGACGAAATGATGGAAATGATCACCTGGAACCAATTGGGCTTCCAGTCCAAGCCCATCGGCTTCCTCAACGTGGAAGGCTATTACGACCGGCTTTTCCATTTCCTTTTGGGCATGGAAGAAGAGGGTTTTGTAAAAACGGGCTTGATTGGGGCCCTTGTCCTTGAATCGGACCCTGAAAAACTGATGGAGAAGCTCATGCGGAACCCCTGGCCTCATTTAGGTTCCTGGCCGCGGGGTTCCAAATAATTCAAATATTTCAAGAACGCCTATGAAAAAACCGATTCAAATCGAAACCAAACGCCTCATCCTACGGGATTTTATGCCCGGCGACTGGAAAGCGGCCCACGAATGGGGTTCGGATCCGCAAGTCGTCCGGTTCATGCCTTGGGGCCCCAATTCGGTCGCCCAAACCAAGGCTTACATCCGTCTTGTCCAGCAGTTGAGCCGGCAAAGGCCCCGGACCAAGTTTGAATTAGGGGTCGTCCTGAAATCGGAAAACCGGTTGATCGGGGGATGCGGAATCCGGATTCAGAACCCGGTTTTTATGGAGGGGGATTTGGGTTATGTCTTCCATCGCTCCTATTGGGGCAAGGGCTACGCTACGGAAGCAACCGAAGCCGTCATCGATTTCGGTTTTTCCCAACTTAAAATGCACCGCATTTGGGCCACCTGTGATCCTCCCAACAAGGCCTCCGCCCGGGTCCTGGAAAAGGCCGGCATGAAAAGGGAAGGATTGCTCCGGAAGAATGTCTTCCAAAAAGGAGCCTGGCGGGATTCCTATCTTTACGCCCTATTGGAAAGCGATTCCCAAAGGCACCATTGAATCAGTTTGCATCCCATCCTAGCTTCGGGTAATATCCCCCACTAACTTTGACTGGGGTTGCTTCGTCGCAAACGCCCCTATTCCGGGGCGGTTCCTCGCAATTGACAGCGATCTAAATTTTTGGAGGAAGTTATGAGCTGGATTGACACCTTGAAATTCCAAGAAGACGGGCTGATCCCCGTCATCGCGCAGGATGAAAAGACCGGCGAGATCCTGATGTTCGCCTTCGCCAACCGCGAGTCCCTCGAGCATACGATCAAGACCGGAAACGTCACCTACTGGAGCCGCAGCCGCAAGAAATTGTGGAAAAAGGGCGAGGAATCGGGCAACGTGCAGAAGCTCAAGGCCCTTTATACCGATTGCGACAAGGACGCGATTCTGGTAAAAATAGAGCAAGTCGGGGAAGCGGCCTGCCACACGGGCAAGCGCTCCTGTTTCTTCAATGAATTGTCGGGGGACAACTGGAAGGAAGTCGGGGTCCAGGTGTTCGACCCGGAAAAGGTCTACGGCCACAAATGAAACCTGCTTTTGGTTCGAATTTAAATCATTGGCGTCACTTCGCTTGGCTCTCCTAAGAGCCCGGAAAAGCTGTCGTTCAGATTTAAATTAAAACCAAGGGGGTTTCTTCCATGAAAAGCTTAAGTTCTTCCAACGTTGTTCCGTCCTTTGAATCCTTCAAAACCTTAGCCCGGAAATACAACCGCGTTCCGGTATGCCTTGCCTTCCAGTCCGACCTGGAAACGCCGCTTTCGGCCTATCTCAAACTGGCCAAAGGCGATAACGGGTTCCTCCTCGAAAGCGTCGAAAAAAACGAGCAGGTGGCCCGCTATTCCATCGTGGGCTTCTCGCCTTCGGCCTTGTTCAAGGCGAAGGACGGGCTTTTGACCCACACCAACGGCGGCCCGAAGAAAAACGTCAAGGCGGCCAATCCGCTTCAAGTCATCAAGGACCAGGTTTCCTCCATCCGCCAGGCGCCCCTGGAGGGCGGCGGGTCAGGTTTCCTGGGCGGCCTGGTGGGTTTTATCGGCTATGACGCCGTGCGTTATTTCGAGAAATTGCCGTCCCAAAAGCCCGACGTTTTGAACCTCCCGGACCTTTACCTGATGATGACCGACCAACTGGCCTTGTTCGACCACCTGAAGCGGACCCTCCGCCTGGTGGTGAACGTGGTCCTTGGGGAAAAGACGGACGTCAAAAAAGCCTACGACCAGGCCGTCCGCCGGCTCCTGGAACTTTCGGCCCAATTGGGAAAGCCCCTCAAGAGGGTGGCGGAGATGCCGGTGCTGGCCGCGGAAAAAACGGGGCCCAACGACCTTTTCGGCTTCAAGGCCAACATGACGCCCGAGGCCTTCAAGGGCATGGTGGACAAGTCCAAGGAATACATCAAGGCGGGGGACATCATCCAAGTGGTGGGTTCCCAGCGGTTCGAGAAGGAAATTTCCGCCGACCCCGTTTCCATTTACCGGGTCCTGCGGCGGCTGAACCCCTCCCCCTACATGTTCATCCTCAAAATGGAAGGGATGAGCCTGGTCGGTTCCTCCCCCGAAATGATGATCAAGGTGCAGAACGGGGTGGTGGAAACCCGCCCCATCGCGGGCAGCCGGCCGCGGGGCCGGACGCCCGAAGAGGACTTGGGCCACGAACAAAACCTCCTGGCGGACGAGAAGGAACTGGCCGAGCACGTGATGCTGGTCGACCTGGCCCGCAACGACCTGGGGCGGGTCTGCGATTTCGGGACCGTCAAGGTGGACCATTTCAAGCGCGTGGAGCGCTATTCCCACATCATGCACATCGTGTCGGACGTGACGGGGAAACTGCAAAAGGACAAGACGGCCTACGACGCCTTCCAATCCTGTTTCCCGGCGGGCACCCTTTCAGGCGCGCCCAAGATCCGGGCCATGGAGATTATCGAGGAGTTGGAGTCTTCCCGCCGCGGCATCTACGGCGGGGCCGTGGTGGCCTTCGGGTTCGACGGCAACATGGACTCGGCCATCACCATCCGCTCGGTGGTCCTCAAGGACGGCAAGGCCTATGTGCAGGCGGGGGCTGGTTTGGTGGCGGACTCGGTGCCGGAGAGCGAATACCTGGAGTCCTGCAACAAGGCCCGGGCGGTGCTGATGGCAATTCATCAAGCGGAAAGCGTGAAAAGTAAAAAAGGTGAAAAGGCAAAAAGTAAAAAGCCATTCGCCCGAAAGAGACCGAACACTAAAAAGCGCGGTTCCCGGAAGGGGGTGCGGTCATGATCCTCGTCATCGACAATTACGACTCCTTTACCTACAACCTGGTTCAATACCTGGGCGAATTGGGCGCGGACATCCAGGTGGTGCGCAATGACGAGATCACGGTGGGCGAGATTTTGAAGAAGAAGCCCAGCCAAATCCTCATTTCACCGGGGCCTTGCTCCCCCAAGGAGGCGGGCATCTCGGTCGCGACCATCAAGGACCTGGCGGGAAAGATCCCCATCCTGGGGGTTTGCCTGGGCCACCAAAGCATCGGCTACGCTTTTGGGGGCGATATCATCCGCGCCAAGAAACTCATGCACGGCAAGACCAGCGAGATTTCCCACGACGGCAAGGGCGTTTTCAAGGGAATGCCCAACCCTTTCCGTGCCACCCGGTACCATTCCCTCGTGATCAAGCGGGAAACCCTGCCGGACTGCCTGGAAGTGACGGCCCAAAGCGAGGATGGGGAGATCATGGGCGTCCGCCACAAAACCCTTGCCGTGGAAGGCGTCCAATTCCACCCCGAATCGATCCTGACCGAGTCGGGCAAGCTCCTGCTCAAGAACTTTTTGGAGCCGTGAGTTGGGTTCGGAATCCGCCTTTTCGGGGTTTTCAGGCGTCCGTTCAGGCCCCCGTCCCCTCGTGAAGCGTCTAAAAGGCGGAAAATGGCTAAGGTAAAACCCACCGGCTTACCACCCGCCCTTTTGGCGGTCGTCCTTTTGGCCCTGGCGGCGGTCCTTGCGGCCGCCGGCCGGTATTGGTTCCAAAAGGCCCATGCGGTTTACCGGCATGTCCTCCTTTACCAAAAGGACAAGGCGTCGGAAGTTTCAACGGCGGAAAAGACCGTGGGGGATGTGCTGCGGGAACAGGGAATCCGGCTCAAACCCCAGGATGTGGTGGTGCCGGGCGCCACCGAACCCGTGACGGAGGGGATGGAAATCGACCTGGGGCTGGTGGAGCGCCAGGTAAGGGATATGAAAAGGAAAATCCCGGCCGCAGTCCACACCGATTACACCGACACACTGAATGTAGGGGAAATCATCGACGTGCAGGAAGGGAAGGACGGCGAGGAAGAGCTCCAGACCGAATCCTACAGCTTGAACGGAGAGGAAGCCTTCGAGAAAGTCCTCAAATCGACCGTTTTGACCCCGGAAAAGGATGCTAAAGTGCTGGAAGGCACGGCCTTCCGGCAGAAACTCTACCCGTTGAAAAAGAGGGCCCGGGTCCGGAAAATCGTCGAGCTGCAGGCCACGGCTTATTATCCGGGTCCGGAAGATACCTGGCCCTATGCTTCGGGCACTACGGCCTCGGGTCTGAAGGCCGGTTACGGCGTGGTGGCGGTGGACCCCCGGGTCATCCGGCTCAAGACCCCGCTTTACGTGGAAGGTTACGGTTACGCCATCGCCGCGGATACGGGCGGCGGCATCAAGGGAAATAAGATTGATTTGTGTTTCGACACTTACCAAGAGGCGGTCCAGTTTGGGCGCAAGAACGTCAAGGTTTACATATTGCGTTGAGTTGTTGGTTTTCCTGGCCGCGTCCACCCTTTGGGCCCAAGCCACCACGCCCCCGGGCTGGCCGACGGCGACCCCCCAGCCTACCGGGACGCCCACCCAAACCTTTACGCCCAACCCTTTCTCCACGCCCACTTGGACCCCGACCTGGGATCCCTGGTCCACCGATACTTTTACCCCTACGCCCAACCTGACGAACGCCCCCAGCAATACCCCGACGCAGACTTTCACCCCCACCGTCACGGGAACCATCCCCACTTCCACGCCCACCATGACCAGCACCCCCAGCATTTCCAGGGCCTCCCTGGCGCTCTGGCCCACGGCTTATTCCAACGCCTGGGACCGTTGGGACGGCTTCAACTGGGATATCGGCTTCACTTATTTCATCGGAACCATCGCTGAAAAAGATGTTTCATCGCCCAGTGTGGACTACCTCAACCCCTTGCGGCTTTGGCTCCTGACCAGCGACGTGAAATATGCCTGGCTGGATGAGGATGGCGATACGCCGGCTTTCGCTTCCGGCGTCCTTTTGTCAATGTTGTTGAACGGGGGAAATCCGGGGGCTTCGACGGCGGCGAACTCCTCCTCTGCTTCTTCCGGCAGCAACAGCTTCCAACTCACGGGAAGTACCGTGGGGGGGATTTACACCGTGATGAGCAAGAGCGTGGACAAAGGCTCGGCGGTCCATTTCGGTTATATTTACGGTTTTAACCAGGCCATGCAAAGCATCGGGTTGGGGGATTTCGCCCCCAGCATGAACTATTCCCAACTCCTTCCCCTGACCACCCTCAAACTGGCCGACATCGCAGGCGAGGACCCACCCAACATCTTTTACACGGGCTATAACACCCGGCTTTTGGGGACGAATTGGAAATTCGAGATATGGAAGCCCTTTCCCATGGACGAGAACCCAGTCCTGTTCGATTCCCAAATCGACGGCTTGTTCGCCTTCAACCTGGGTTATGAACGATGGGACCACGGTTACGCGATCCTTGGCTATTTTAATTTCCGCTTTACCATCATTCCCGTCTCGCCCGACTATTAAAGGCCCTTCCAAAGCCACTCTTGCACGCTTGAGCCGTTCTTGGGGATGGGTGGACGTGTAGGTCCCGAGGTTTTACGCTTTCCCTCCGTCCCCGTATATTTTTCGTAAAAATTTAAGCTGTTGCGGATGAACCCTAATTTGCGACAACACTTTTTCCACCCCATATTGCCCTGAGGCGCGTCTAAAATTTGCCCCGCTTCAGCCCTTGGCGGCGCACAAACTTCACTTTATGGGGTCCCATTGGGAATCCGTTCGAAACTACGTATCGCCCAGGTGCTTGCTTCCCGCGGGGAAGGGGGAAGGGAACTGGCGCCACTGCTTTTGGCCTCCGGCCTCCACCGGAAAAAAGCCCAGGCTTCCATTTGGGCGGACCCCGATTCCTTCCTGGGCCAAAAAGCCGCCCAGGAAGGCCTGCTGACCCAAGCTTTCCGCTTCCGGGGTTACTGCCACCCCCGCGGCATCGGGGAAATCCGCCGGGCGCTTGAGCGGGAACAGCCCGATGTCATCCACCTGCACCATACGCAGGACTTGTGGGCCGTGGTTCCCGCGCTGGCCCTGTCAGGGTGGAGGGGCCCCCTGGTCTTGTCCAAACACGTGGCCTCCGCCATCAAGAAGAAGGATTTTTTCCATAACCGGCTTTACCGCAGGGTGGACCTGATGTTGTCCTGTTCCGAATTCGTCCGCCAAAACGTGCTGGAAACCTGTTCCGTCCCCCCGGAAAAGGTCCTCACGGCCTTCATGCCGGTGGATACCAACGAATTCAGGTTCGAGGCCGGGATAAGGAAGAAGCTCCGGAGCAGTTGGGGTTGGGACAGGAACGAGGTCATCGGAATGGTTTCCCGGATCACCCCCCGGAAGGGGCTCGAACTTTTCCTCAAGTCCGCGGCGAAGCTTTTGACCCAAAGGCCGCAGACCCGGTTCGTGGTGGTGGGCAAAGGCCTGCCGAAGGAAAATTGGTATTCGGAAATGCTGATGACGCTGCGCAGGAGCCTGGGCCTGGAGGACAAGTTCATCTTCCAAGGCTATGTGCCGAGCGTTTCCGGGTTTTTGTCCTCAATGGACCTGGTGGTCCACATGGCCGAGGCCGAATCCTTCGGGATGGCGGTGACGGAAGCGGCGGCCTGTCAAAGACCGGTGATCGTGCGGCGCGGCGGGGGCTTGGCGGAAATATTGGAAGACGGGCCCGGGAAAACCCAGGGTGGGCTGGTCCTTGACACGGACGACCCCCAAGAATGGGCCGCCAGCATGGAGCGGGTGCTGGGATCCAAAGCTTTATTGGCGAAATTCGGGCGTGAAACCCGTAAAATAGCCTCGCGTTTCAGCTTGGAACCCTGGGTGGACCGACACCTCCAGTGGTACCACCAACTCTTGGACGGCAAGCGGCCAACCCCCTGAAGACGGTCCGGGCAAGCCCCCTGCCCGGAAAGCCCCCGATGCCTTCTTCTTCAACCCGATCCATCCTGATGGTCGCCGGGGAAGCCTCCGGCGACATGCATGCCGCCAAGGTCATCGAAGCCCTCCACAAAAACGACAAAAACCTCAAGATCTTCGGCTTGGGCGGGCCCCGCATGGCCCGGGCGGGCATGGAGGTAAGGGAAGATTTGACGGCCAAGGCCGTCATGGGCTTCGCCGAGGTGGTCCGGCACCTGCCGGCCAGCCTTCGGCGGCTCCAGGATTGTGAAACTTGGATGAAGGACGAAAAGCCCGGCCTGCTCTTCCTGGTGGATTACCCCGGCTTCAACCTCCGGCTCGCCGAGAAGGCCCACCGGCTGGGGATTCCGGTCTGCTACTACGTGGCCCCGAAGGTCTGGGCCTGGAACGAAGGCCGGGTCAAGGCGATCAAGCGGTTCCTGAAGAAACTCTTCGTTATTTTCCCGTTCGAAAAAGCCTATTTCCGGAAGCACGGGATCCAACCGATTTACGTCGGCAACCCCCTGGTGGAAGAGATGGACTTAAAACCCGTCAACCGCAAGGCGGTGCTGGAAGATTTGGGGCTTTCCTATTCCCGTTTCCCGGTCGTTTGCGCCATGCCGGGGAGCCGCCAGGGCGAGATCCGGAGGCTTTGGCCCCTTTTCTTGAAGGCCGCGAGAATCCTCAAGAAAGACTGCCCTGACGTGGCCTTCATCGTGCCCAAGTCCAACGGGTTGGAGCCGGAGGACTTCCACGGGCTTACGCCCGACGACCCCTTCTTCTTCGTCGAAGGCCCGGCCTACGACCTGCGCAAGGCCTGTGACGTGGCCTGGATCAAGTCCGGCACCAGCACCCTGGAAACGGCCCTTTTGAAGACGCCCATGGTGGTGGTCTACAAGGTGGCGGCGGTCACGGGATTCCTCGCCAAACGGCTTTTAAGGGTCAAGAACGTCTCCCTGGTGAACCTTTTGGCGGGCCAGACGGTGGTCACCGAACTGCTCCAGGAAAAAGCCAGCCCGAAGCGGCTGGTGGCCGAAACCCACCGGCTTTTGGACAAGAAAGACTTCCGGAACCGGCAGCTCCGGGCTTTTGAAAAGATCAAAAAGAGCATTGTCCACCCGCCCAAACCCTCCCAAAATGTGGCCCGGGAGATTTTAAAAATGTTAAAAACAAAATGAACCACAGAGTCAACAGAGTTACACGGAGTACGGCAAATAAAATGGGCCACCGATTCACGCCGATAAACGCCGATGAATCTTCGGCTTTTTCCTTTTGGAAAATTCCCTGCCGTATCAAAATTAATCGGTGTTCATCGGTGGAAAATTTATTCTTTGCTTTTCTCCGTGTCACTTCGTGTAACTCTGTGGTTCAAAATGGGAGTTTGGATTGAAAACCCATTCCCTTTCTTTTTCGGATTGGATCATCGTCTTGGTTGCCACACCCTTGATCCATTTGCTGGGGCTGACCCTGCGGATCCGGGAATTGGGCAGGGCGGAATGGGGGCCCCGCGCCCGGCCCCAGGAGCCGCCCCTTTGGGCCCTGTGGCACGAGACCATCCTGATGAGCGTCTGGCACCACCGGGACCGGGAGGTGCACGTGATGATCTCGGCCAGCCGGGACGGGGAATTGATCACCACGATCGGGAAGTTTTTCGGCTATACGGCCGTCAGGGGCTCCAGCTCCAAGGGCGGCAAGGAAGCCACCCGGGAAATGGTGGACTACCTCAAGGCGGGGAAGCGCTGCGCCATCACTCCCGACGGCCCCCGGGGCCCAAGGCGGGAAATGAAGAAGGGTGCGGTCGAGATCGCCCGGCTGACGGGCGCACCCGTGGTGCCCTTCGGTTTCGCGGCCGAGCATTGCTGGCGCCTGAGGAGTTGGGACCGGTTCATCATCCCCAAACCCTTTTCCCGGGCGGTTTTCGTCTATGGCGAGCCCATCCGGATACCTGCGGACGGCGGGGATGACCAGGGGTATCTCCAAAAAATCCAAAATGAATTGGACCGGGTGACCCAGGCGGCCGAGGATTTCTTCCATTCCCCGACCCCCGGCGGGCCTTGAAAGGGTTAGGGCATGTTCCTCCCAGGGTTTTACAGGCTATCCATGATCCTGCTTTACCTCCCCGTGAGGTTGGGCTCCCTCCTTTACCGTTCCCCTTCCTTCCGGGAACGCCTCGGGTTTTATCCCAAGGAAAGCCTCCAAAAACTTGCGGTAGGTTACAACGTCTGGCTGCACGCGGCCTCGGCGGGGGAAGTGAACGCCATCACCCCCTTTTGCCGGGCCTTCCGCAAAGCCAAACCCCAAGCGCGCATCGTGCTGACCACCACTTCCGAAACAGGCAAGAAACTCGCGCTGGAAAAGAACGTGGCGGATGAGGTTTTCCTGGCCCCCCTGGACCTGGGGCCCTGCCTGAAACGGGCCTTCCAGGCCTTCAGGCCCCTGATGATCCTGGTGGCCGAAACCGAATTTTGGCCCAATTGGTTCCTGCGGGCGGTAAAGAACGGCGTCCCGCTCCTTTTAGTCAACGGCCGCATCTCGGACCGCAGTTTTCCCTCCTACCGCCGCCTGAGGGGCTTGTTCAGGTCGGCCTTGAATTGCTTCAACGCCTGCCTGGTCCAAACCCAGCAGGACGCCGAAAGGTTGGAGGCCCTGGGGGTTTCGGGCCGGAGGATCCAGGTGATGGGCCAGATGAAATACGACCTCCAGGCCCCCGGGGCCCCGTCGGTCCAGGAGTTCAAAGGCAAGTTGCGGTTGTCGGACAAGGACATTCTTTTGACCCTGGGCAGCCTGCGCACCGGGGAAGAGGCCCAACTCCTGCCCCTGGTGCCGGAAATGCTGCGCTTTTCCCCCGATGTGAAGGTCTTGGTCGCCCCCCGGCACCTGAAAAACGTCGGGCCTTACCGGCAAAAATTGGGAGAGTTGGGTGTGGGAAACGTTTTGCGCAGCGAATTGGAAAAAGGGACAGGCTCCGAACGGGTTATTGTGCTCGATACGGTCGGCGAGTTATCTTTAGCCTATGCCCTGTCCCGGGCGGCCTTTGTGGGGGGGACCCTGGTGCCCATCGGCGGCCATAACGTGATGGAACCGGCCCTGTCCCGCGTGCCCGTTTGTTTTGGGAGCCATACGCAGAATGTCGCGGAAGCGGCCCGGGCTTTGGTCGAATCCGGGGGCGGGATAGTCCTGAACGACGGCCGGGAACTCCTGGGGGCCTTCCAGAAATTCCTGGATCCGAAAGCGGCCAGGGAAGCAGGAAACCGGGCCTTCGATGCGGTCCTTTCCATGCGGGGGGCTACGGAGCGGACGGTGCGGCAAGTGGTGATGCACTGGCCGATGGACATCCCATCTTAACAAGTACGGTCGCTTCGACATCATCGGCCCGCGTTTCGCGGGGCACTCCTCGCAATGCCAGCGATTAAAATTTTTTTAGAGGATTCCCATTGAGCGATTTTGAAACCGCCTACCTTAAGTTCCTCCACGACAAACCCCAGACCTGGCAGGACCGGGCCCTTTTTTCCATCCTGAAATTATTTTCGTTCCTTTTCCTGACGGGCTGGTGGCTGCGGAAAACTTCCTACCGCTCGGGCCTGCTGCGCCGCCGCCGGCTGACCTGCCCGGTGATCAGCGTCGGCAACATTACGACGGGGGGTACGGGCAAGACGCCGGTGGTCATTTCCCTGGCGCGGCATTTTTCCCAGGAAGGCCGGAGGGTGGCGGTCCTCAGCCGGGGCTACCGGCGGGTGAAGAAGGGCTCCTCCCTGGTCTGGGTCTCGGACGGAAAGAAACTCCTGGCCGGCGCGGAGGAGGGGGGGGATGAGCCCCTCCTGATCGCCGAAAGCGTGCCCGAGGCGGCGGTGCTGGTGGCCAAGGACCGCTATGAGGCGGGCCTGGAGGCCCTTCGGGAATTCAAGCCGGACCTCTTCATCCTGGACGACGGCTACCAGAGGCGCTTCGAACTGCACCGCGACCTGGACATCCTCATCGTGGACGGGATCAACCCCTTCAGCACCGGATGGGTCCTGCCCGCGGGCCTGCTGAGGGAGCCCATGGGGGCCCTGGCGGAGGCGGACCTTTTCGTGCTCAACAAGGTCAACCTGGCGCGAAGCCCCCAGGATATCCGCACCGTCCTGCAGCGCCACAACCCCAAGGCCTACATCGTGGAATCCTGCTACCGACCCCTTGTCTTGAAGGACTTCAAGACGGGTAAGGAAGTGAAACCCTCCAGCCTGGACCGCGCCTCCGTGGGGGCCTTTTCAGGGGTGGCCAACCCCCTTTCGTTCATCCGGACACTGGCGGAATTCAAGGTGCTGGTGCGGCACGCCTACACCCTTCGGGACCATTACCTCTATACGGAGGAGAAGTTAAAAGCTATTTTAGAGGACGCCAAACTCAGGGGCCTGCAGTACCTGGTCACCACCCAAAAGGACGAGGTGAAGCTGCCAAGGGGGATGGAACTGGACATCCCCATCCTCGTACTGGAGATCAAGTGGGAAGTGACGGGCGGCAAGAACCATTGGGATACGGTGTTGAAGACCATTTCCTTGTCCTCCACTACGAACTAAACGGAAACCAATGGCATCCAAAACAACCCCGGCGGAAAAGACCCCC